>Ga0105102_10000115_pt1 | contig 19911 bp, 18 predicted proteins | sample PPLLaktember2015_FD_87032 | JGI IMG/M metagenome (GOLD analysis project Ga0105102, IMG submission 87032) | Freshwater sediment microbial communities from Prairie Pothole Lake near Jamestown, North Dakota, USA - PPLs Lake P7 Core (6) Depth... | ecosystem: Environmental > Aquatic > Freshwater >...
AAAAGAGTTGTCTTTCCGGCTCCGTTCGGTCCTATCACGCCAACTATCCCGTTAGGCGGAAGATCGAATTCGAGGTCATCAAAGAGCAGCTTGTCCCCAAAAGATTTGGCAACCTTTGAGGCCCTGATTACCTTGTCGCCAAGCCTGGGGCCGTTGGGAATGAATATTTCGAGCTTCTCCTCCTTGGCTTTTATGTCCTGGTTCAACAGATTCTCATAGGCGCCCAGTCTCGCCTTCGACTTGGCGTGCCTGGCTTTTGGAGACATCCTTACCCATTCAAGTTCCCTTTCAAGGATCTTCCTTCTTTTTACATTCCCCTTTTCCTCAACTTCAAGTCGCTTTGCTTTTTGTTCCAGCCATGATGAGTAGTTTCCTTTCCAGGGGATTCCCTCGCCCCTGTCGAGCTCGAGGATCCATCCGGCGACATTATCGAGAAAATACCTGTCGTGGGTTATACAGATGACAGTCCCATTGTATTGCTTCAGGGTTGTCTCGAGCCACTGGACCGATTCGGCATCGAGATGGTTTGTAGGTTCATCGAGCAGAAGTATGTCGGGCTGCTTCAGCAGAAGCCTGCACAGTGCAACCCTTCGGCGTTCGCCTCCCGAAAGGACATCGACCCTTGCATCGCTTTCGGGGCATCTGAGTGCATCCATTGCCCTCTGGAGCTTGTAATCGATATTCCAGCCATCGTGGTAATCGATCTTTTCCTGGAGAACCGCCTGTCTGTCCATCAGCTGCTGCATCCTGTCGGGATTCTCGTATACCTCGGGCTCACCGAATTTTATGTTTATCGACTCATATTCCTTTATAAGGTCCATGGTTTCCTTCACTCCCTCCTCAACTATTTCCCGCACGGTGCGGCTCTCCTCAAGAAGAGGGTCCTGCGGCAGATGGCCGACACTATATCCCGGGATGAATGTGACCTCGCCCTGATACTCTTTTTCAAGCCCTGCAATTATTTTCAGAAGGGTCGATTTCCCCGATCCGTTAAGTCCAATGATACCGATCTTTGCCCCGAGGAAAAACGATAGTGAGATATCCTTAAGCACCTGACGGTGAGGCGGGAAGGTCTTTCCCACCCGGTACATCGAAAAGATGATCTTGTTGTCGTCGCTCATAGAAATGATTTTGCGACAATTTAGAAAAAATTAAGGACTAAAGTCCTTAATTAACCGGATTTCGCTATAGGTTGTCTGACAAGCCCTTTGTGTTTTACTTTGTGTTCCTTTGTGGTTCAACGATTTATTTTTTACCACAAAGGACTCAAAGGGTAACACGAAGGTACCCGAAGGGAGTACAACACTCCTTATGGTTTCCTGGGGTTAAATAACTGTATCGTTTCATCCTGCAGGAGAACCCACAGTGAGTAGACCCCTGCAAGGGTTCCGATTGGGATGTTGAGACAGCCGATGGCTGACACAATCATAACGATATACCTTGCCCATGACTGAAAGGAGAGCAGTCCGATGCCTCCTACAAGCCCGAGTGTCGCTAAAAACCCGATCAGCAGGGGTAAACTGACCATAAGGAAACCAAGCACCATTGAAGGGAGTTCTTCATTACCTACCACGCCCTTTGCAAAATTAAGGCCGAAAAAAACAGCCAGCGCACCTACCAGACCGATGAATCCGAAGCCTATTTGAATTGCTCCGACAACGGCGACATGCTTCTTCATCTTGTTTGTATCTTCCATGACTTTAAGTTTTTATTCTTTGTTTTATTTTCATTCCGGTTTAATGACATTCGTTTTTGAAAATTGTTGCATCAAAGTACCTAATATTATTTAAAAAACCACGTTTTTAAACAAAAACGGAGATAAAGGCATGGCTTTTGTTACTTTTGAAAAAAATCATTAATGAAACGAAAGATAATACTTGCTGTATCGTTTGTTTTGATCACCCTCGCTTTCAATTCGTGCGAGGGGTTTGGAACTTGCAAGGTGTGCAGGGAGGTAACATATGATGCAGCCGGCGGACCTCCAATCTCTGAAGGCCCTGAAACAGAGTATTGCGATGCAGCCCTGATAGCAATTGAGGCAAAGGATGATATCATTATAGCCGGTAAAAGATACTCCTGGGAGTGCAGGTAAGAAGGTTGCTCGTTGCTTGTTGCTGGTTGTTCTGTGACCGGTCTGGAACAACCGGGAGCCAGAAACCAGGAACGAGTAACCAGCAACGAGTAACCGCTAACCAGCAAGCCTGGTTTCTTTTCATAATATTTTATTTTTTTTATTTGCCGGAATACTTTGAAAATTGAGATTTCGGCATTAATTTTGTTTATAAGTTGTTAATAATTGTGGTATTTAAACAGGCAGACATCTATATCTTGTCGTAAATTTATACAAGTCAAATCAAGTTAAATAATGTCTCTGAATTTCAGCAGTTTAGAATTAACGGACAGGACCATTGTTATTGTCGAAGACGATGTTCCGTCAATAAGGTACTATGAAACTCTTCTTCAAAGTTCGGGGGCAGAAGTGATCAAATTTCGTACGGGCAGGGATTTTGTTGATTTCGCAAACAACAAGGATGTAAAAGTTGACCTGGTGATAATGGATTTTCTTATTCCTCTCGTAAACGGAATCGACTGCACAAGGATCTTCAGAAAAGCGCATAAAAATGTTCCGGTGCTAATGATCACGGCATATTCATCAGAACAGTCAAAATCGGATGCCTATATTGCCGGATGCAGCGAATATATTCTTAAGCCTGTATATCCCGAGAAAGTGTTTGCCCTCCTTGAAAAATATCTTAAGCAGGAGGTCCGCAATACAGTTATTACCCGTTCCTGATCCCTTTATTCACTTTTAGACTGCTGCTTTCCGATATATTCGGAATAGTAAGCTTCAAGCTTTTTGGTGATCTCATCGCCAATCTCCTTTTTGCCGTTCTCCTGGCAATATGAAGCTGCCCTTGATGCATATTGCAGAGCCGATTGAATTTCATATTCGGCCGAGCTTAGCACATATGTATTCTGCTTCAGGTAATAATTGAGCCTGTCAAAATAATAATCACTCAGGCTTTTTGTCATTTCGACAGCTTTATCGGCATCTCCCGCCAAAAAGAATGCTTCAATGAGGTCGGTGTAATATGGATCATAAGGAAAATTCCCGGGAGGCAGGTTCTCAAGGCATTTATTCAGAACGCCTAAAGCCTTCTCGTTCTTCCCTTCTGCTGCAAGGGCCTTTGCCAGCCGGGCATAAACAAGCCTTGCCTTTATAACGATCAGGGTCCTTATATGATGATAATCAAGATTGACTTCAGGATCATTTGCTCCGCCCCATACAAACTTGCCGGCAACATTGTCGTAAAGAATATCGGAATCTATCCTTCCGTACTCCAGCCAGCCCTTATTCTGCGATTTTATGGGAACAAGCCTGTAGGCAAGCCCCTCCATCTGGAAATATTCCTCAAGTCCGAGAGCATCATCATGGTATCCGGTAACAAAATATATCGGACGTTCCCAGTTATTGTGGGCAAGGATATCAAGAACAATCAGCTGGCTTTTAAGGATTGAATTTCCCTTGAGCTTAATATCAATATAGGGGACTATCTTGTCAGCATCTTCAGGCCTGACAGTGCCTGACCGTATCACTGCAGCCGAGTCGACGGGTATCCTGATTGTCCGGGACGGTATTACATCGAGGATTTCAGTTGCAGATATCTGGACCTTGGTTGCCTTGTTATCGCTGTTGACCCAGTCGATTACCGTTGAAATGTTTACCGGATCCTTGCTTTTTTCAACAATGAATACCTGGTTGTTCACCCCGTCGTAGTATTTCTTTGCAGGAAGGGTTACGGGAAGCGGATCCGATTCATATGTCTTTCTTTTCATCTGGTTAATGTACCAGTCGGTATTAAGAAGCATAAGATTACATACCCTGATGTCGGTCCTCATCCCCTCCACCTCCTGGGCGTACCACAAGGGGAAGGTATCATTGTCGCCGTTTGTGAAAAGAATTGCCTCCGGAGCACACGAGTTCAGATAATTGAATGCCACATCGCGCGCCAGGTAGCGGCCCGATCTGTCATGATCGTCCCAGTTCTGTGATCCCATAAGCACCGGAACAGCAAAAAAGCATAAGGCACCTGAAATCGGGGCAGCGATCTTTTCTCCTGCAATTTTCGAGATTGTTTCGAAAAGAGCCAGGACTCCCAGGCCGATCCATACGGCAAAGAAATAAAATGAGCCTGTGTATGCATAGTCTCTCTCCCTTGGCTGGTTCGGGTACTGATTCAGATAGAACACTATCGCAGCACCGGTCAGAAGGAACAGCAGCAAAATTACCCACCAGTTTTTATAATCGCGGTTAAGATGATAGAACATTCCGATAATCCCCAGAATGAAAGGCAGAAGATAGTAAACGTTCCTTGAAGTGTCGTCCTTCATGCCTGCCGGAAGGTCGGGTGTCCCGACCCTGGGTTCATCGAGGAACCTTATTCCGGTGATCCAGTTTCCGTTTACCGCTCCGCCGGTTCCCTGCGTGTCGTTCTGCTTGCCTGCAAAGTTCCACATGAAGTATCTGAAATACATATAGCCAAACTGGTATGAGAACATAAACCTGAGGTTCTCACTGAATTTGGGCTTGCGTATGATCTCCTTTTCCCCCGACTGATTTGTCACTGAGACGGGAGTACCCGTTACCCTGCCCCACTCCTTGTATATGGCTTCATGTTCAGTCTGGTCGCTCCACATTCTGGGGAACAGGGTGATGAACCGTTCATCATACACACGCTCCAGGTCATAGGCGCTTACAACGTATTTACCGTTCTCAAGCACATATTTGGGCTTACCGTTCCTGTAATCGGTTACCGGGGCATTATACCACGGGCCCCTGAAGAGAGGCCGGGCTCCATATTGTTCGCGGTTAAGGAAATAAAGAAGGCTAAAGGGATTCTCGGGCTGATTTTCATTGAGCGGGGGATTGGCTGATGACCTGATCACGATTATTGCATTTGCCGAATATCCGATAAGTATCACGGTTACTGCAGTCAAAACAGTGTTAAGAACAACGCGGTTCTTTCCGGCAAGATACCAGATGTACCAGGCGGCGGCGGCAAGAACGAGAATATTCAGTATAAATGACCCTGAAATGACCCATATGCCCGAAAGCAGCATTGCTCCAATGGCATAGGCGCTGCTTTTAACCTTCCCTTCCTGGGTTAAAGTTGCTCTCACCGCCAGAATGAAGAATACGGCAAGCAGAATGAAGTGAAAAATCATCCCGCTGTTGGCCGGCATGCCAAGATTATTTACAAAAAACAGGTCGAGCTTCGATGAAATTGTGACAACTCCCGGCATGATCCCGTAGAGAAGAAGCGAGAGAAGTATCACTGAAATTCCAAGTGAAATCGCGAATCCCTTCCATGAAAACTCATATTTCTTGAAGTAATAAACAAGTATAATTGCCGGAAGGGTAAGAAGGTTAAGAAGATGCACCCCGATTGAGAGGCCCATCAGGAAAGCTATAAGGATCAGCCATCTGTTTGCATATTCTTCATCAGCCACATCCTCCCACCTGAGAATTGCCCAGAAGACCACCGCAGTAAAGAAAGATGAGGATGCATAAACTTCGCCTTCGACGGCCGAAAACCAGAATGAATCTGAGAAAGTGAATCCCAGGGCACCGACGACTCCGGCTGACATAATTGCGATCATCCGGGAGGTGCTTATTTGATCCCTTTCCCCTGAAAAGATCCTTACGGCAAGATGTGTTATAGTCCAGAAAAGAAAAAGTATTGTAAATGCACTTGCAAGGGCCGACATTGCGTTGACCATTACTGCCACCATCGAAGTATTTCCGCCGGCAAAGAGGGTAAAGAACCGCGCCATAACCATAAAAACCGGGTTTCCCGGAGGATGCCCGACTTCCATCTTGAATGCTGATGCGATGTACTCACCGCAATCCCACAGGCTGACAGTCGGTTCCATGGTCAAAAGATAAGTGACCGCAGCAACTGCAAAAACCACCCAGCCGGTTATGTTGTTTATCAGCCTGAAACTTTTCTTCATAATACAGTTGGTTTTATACTGGATTCCATTCAGATGATCGAGCCGTGAAATTACGAATTTTTTCAGATTTTGGCTCAAGCCTGAAACACACACTAATTTTACTATTTTTGAGTAACCAATTTTGAATGAAACATCTCCGTATCCTGTTTCTTTGCTGCTGCATCCTGTTATCAGGCGCTGCTTCTGCCCAGTACTACAATACCGGGCAGGATCCTGCCTCGCTGAAATGGATGCAGATAAAGACGGGAAAGTTCAATGTCATTTATCCGGAATCTTACGGCGATGCAGGGATCGCCTTTGCACGATCGCTCGACGATGCCTGGTCAAAACTGTCAAGCCTCCATCCTGTAAAAAAATCCAGGATCCCTGTTATTATCCATAATTACACAACCGAATCCAACGGATATGTGGCATGGGCTCCGAAAAGGATGGAAATCTATCCGTCTCCCGAACAGAACTCGATCCCGCTTGATCCCAATACCCAGCTTGCAATCCACGAACTGACCCATGTAATTCAGATGGAATCGCTTAACAGGGGATTCACAAAAGCAATGTCGTGGATTGCCGGGCAACAATTTACCGGAATAGTTTCATCCCTCATACCACTATGGTTCCTTGAGGGCGATGCGGTTTTTTCCGAATCGCTTCTTACCGGATCGGGACGCGGAAGGACTGCCTCCTTTCAGAAACAGCTTAAGGCAATGATGATTGAGAAAGGAGATGTATTCAAATACGACAAGAGCGTTAACGGCTCATTCAGGGATTTCGTTCCCGATCATTACCAGTATGGTTATCAGATGACTGCATGGTCGTATTTAAATTACGATCCTGATCTGTGGAAAAAAGCTTTTAACCTTACTGCCGGAGCTCCCTTTCTAATGAATCCCGTCAATCTCAGCCTCAGGAAATCGGCATCACTTACCAAAAAGAGATTATTCACGGAAACTTTCGATTCGCTCAGAACAATCTGGACTGAAGATGATCGCAGATCAGAAAGCGAATCGTATGAAATTCTCAATCCTCCCAAGGGGAAAAACTATATCAACTACTATTCCCCTGTCCTTGCAGGGGATGATTCCGTAATCGCCGTCAAAACTTCGCTGACCGATCTTCCATCATTCGTTCTGATAAAGCCCTCGGAAAAGAGTGAGGAAAGGATCCATGTTCCCGGGTATGGCTTTCCCTGGTACATTTCCTACGGAAAAGGGAAGATTGTATGGGTTGAAACCCGTTCGGATCCAAGATGGGAGAACAGAAACTGGTCGGTGATAAAGATCCTTGACTTAAAGGAAAAAACCACCCGGCAGATTGAAGGCAAAACAAGGTACATGTCGGCATCAATATCCTCCGATGGAAATTATATTGCAGTTACGGAGAATACTATTGACAACAGAAACAATCTGCTGATACTTGATGCGTGGAACGGATACAGGCTTCACGCAGTTCAGGCTCCCGGAAATGCCTCCCTGCAAAGGCCCCAGTGGGACGTTTCAGGAAAAGCGGTCACTGTTATTTATTTGACGGAACAGGGGGAAGGAATAGTGAAATTCAACCTTACGGACAAGAACTGGCAGACACTTGTGGAACCGGGGTATGATGATTTGCAGTCGACATACCTGAGGAACGACTCATTGTTCTTTGTAAGTTCCCGGTCCGGAACGGATAATATTTACCTGCAGAAACCCGACCGGTCTGTAGTACCCCTTTCCAGATCCAGATTCGGGATTAGCGATCTTAACGTTTCAGGCTACCTGATACTTTTCTCGGATTACACTTCTTCAGGTTACAATATCAGCTATACGACCCTTCCCACAGGAGAATTCCCGTCCGGGATAAAAACGAATGAACCTTCATTTCTTATTAACAGGTTTAAACCAGCGGTTCCCATTTCAAAATCCATCACCGATCAGGTTTATACACCGGTCCCATACAAAAAGTGGCAGAATCTGTTCAGGTTTCACAGCTGGATGCCTTTCTACGCGGATATTGAAAAGATCCAGGATGATCCTGCCTCTGTCACTCCCGGCTTTACGCTGATGACCCAGAATAACCTGAGCACTCTGGTATCGACAGCCGGCTATGAGTACACCGGTCAGAGGCATAAGTTCCATGCGGGGATCAAATGGCTTGGCTGGTACCCTGTTGTTGAATCCAGGATTGATTACGGCAATGCCATCTTTGCTGAAACCTTCGGGCAGGATGTGCCATATCCTTCAGATATCAAGAACGGATATGAGTGGACGAACACCATTTCCCTGCCACTCTCATTTCGTGGAGGCCGGTTCACAAGGTATCTTTATTTGTCGGCTGCCTCGGCAATCAGGAACGATTACATGTATCTACGGGACGAAGGAGTTTATGATAAGCTGCAGAACCAGCTTACAGGCAGGGTCTACTATTCAAATTACCAGCGCTCAGCCCACCGCGATATTCATCCCAAATGGGCCCAGACCATCGATCTAAGCTATTCCGATTATCCCTTCGACAGGAAGCTCTACGGAGATATCCTTACCGCCAGGAGCACATTTTATTTTCCCGGATTCGGGAATAATCACGGGATTAAGCTGCGGTTTGATGCTGAAAGGCAGAATCCCGAAAAGTTCATTCTGGGCAACAGGGCCTCATTTGCCAGGGGTTATATCGGGACCCGGACACCATTTGATGAAGCGTTTTACAAGAATATAATTTCCAGGGAACTTGTCACCGGCTCGATCGATTATTTCATTCCTCTGGCATACCCCGATTTCAATGTGGCCGGACTGTTATATCTTACACGGATTCGTACAGGTTTTTTCTATGACGTCACAAGAGGAAAGGACAACTATTTATTCACCTCAGATATAAACTCACTCGGAGTGCGGGAAGTTAGGATGGAAAATCATGAAGAATGGAAGACATTCCCATCGTTCGGGGTTCAGCTGATGACGGATTTCTACCTTCTGCGCATTCCATATATGATTTCCTCGGGAGTTGAGGCTTCCTGGAGGAAGTTTGGCGATTACCCCTATATAAAACTGCTGTTCAATATCGACATATACGGGATGAGCATTGGCAGAAAGCGCACCGGGAACAGGGGGATGATTTAAAGAGTTCTTGCGGTTTTCCTGATAAGGTCCCATGCTTTTTCAACATGTTCCATCCTCAGGTTAGTCTGGCCTGTAACCATCCTGAGAGTATAAACACCGTTTAATACGGTATGCGACAGGTAGATCTTTCCTGTATCATTGAGCCTGTGGTTAAGGGTCTCATTCAGCTTGTTGATATCTTCCTCCACGGCTCCTGCAGGCCTGAACCTGAAGCATACTGTATTGATTGTCACGGGAGCCAGTATCTGAAAGTCATTTTCAAGGGCAATCATTTCGGCGAGACGCCTTGCCATCCTGATATGGCCGCGCACCTTGTCCTGAAGTCCTTCTACTCCATACATCCGAATGACGCTCCACAGCTTCATGGCCCTGAACCTCCTGCCAAGCGGCACTCCCCAGTCGCGGTAGTCGTTTACACTGCCTCTTGTCCTTGTTTTCAGGTATTCGGGCAGGATTTCAAATGTCTTTATGAGATATGCAGGATTTTTTACGAAATAAGCGGAGCAGTCAAAGCTTGTGAACATCCATTTATGAGGGTTGAAGACAAACGAGTCGATAAATTCCCTGCCGTCGAGCATCCATTGGTATTCGGGCAGGATAAGGGCAGTTCCGCCCATTGCAGCATCGACATGGAACCATATCCCATTTTCGCCACAGATCCTTCCTATCGGTTTAAGGGGATCCATTGCAGTGGTGCCAGTCGTTCCCAGGGTGGCAATAACGCAGCATGGCACGAATCCCGCCTTCTTGTCGCTTTCAACGGCTTCCCGTAGCTTCTGGACATCCATTGTGAAATCTTTCCTCACCGGTATCTTTACAAGGTTTTTCCTGCCAATACCGCTAATCTTGACTGCTTTTTCGATGGATGAATGAGTCTGTTCGGAGCAGTAGATCCTTAACCTTGGTGCGTTGACCGTGCCCTCGTCGTTAATCCGGAAATCGGTTGCTTTCTCCCTTGCGGTAAGAATAGCTGCCAGGGTTGCCGTGGAGGCTGAATCCTGGATCACCCCCTCAAAATTCTTCGGTAGTTTAATCAGATCCCTGAGCCAGTTCATCATTTTCTCCTCGAGTTCCGCAGCAGCCGGCGAGGTTTCCCAGATCATGCACTGGGCACTCAGGGTCGACATTATCATTTCGGCAAGGATCGACGGGGGGCTTGTGTTGGCGGGGAAGTATGCAAAGAAACTGGGGTTCTGCCAGTGAGTCATTCCCGGCATAATGATCTCCTCGAAATCCTTCATAAAGGCCTGAAACGATTCAGGTTTTACAGGCGGTTCATCGGGAAGCTGGTTGATAATATCTCCGGGCTTTACCGGCGACTTGACAGGATACTTTTCAATATTATCCATATAACCGGTCATCCAGTCGACCAGTTCGTGGGCATATTTCCGGAATTCCTCGGTAGTCATCGGCAATGGTTCTATTTTACCGATTCGGCAAGAAGGATGATCTTGTTGGCTCTAACTTCAATTACACCGCCATTGATCTCAAAAACCGATTCAAGATTGGCCATGTCAACAATGATCACGGGGCCGTTTTCGAGTGTGGAAATTATCGGAGCATGGTCCTTCAGAACCTGAAATGAGCCCCCTTTGCCGGGGACCCTTACCGATTTGATTTCCCCCTCGTATATCTTTCTGTCAGGGGTTATGATTTCTATCTTCATTTTAAATGGGGTGCTAAGTGCTGGGTGCTGGGTGCTGGGTGCTTGTTAACCAGCAACCAGTAACTGGCAACCAGTAACTATTCTTACTTCGACTGAGCCAAAATCTTTTCTCCCTTTTCAATAGCATCTTCGATTGTGCCGACAAGCATAAATGCAGATTCGGGATACTGGTCGACCTTTCCCTCCAGGATCATATTGAATCCTTTTATCGTATCCTCCATTGAAACAAGGGCTCCCTTGATACCGGTGAACTGTTCGGCAACATGGAATGGCTGGGAAAGGAATCTTTGTACCCTTCTGGCCCTGTGTACGGTCAGTTTGTCTTCTTCTGAAAGCTCATCCATTCCCAGGATCGCAATAATATCCTGAAGCTCATTATATCTCTGAAGCACCTCCTTGACACGCTGTGCACAGTTGTAATGGGCATCCCCGACAATGTTGGCAGTGAGGATCCTTGATGTTGAATCGAGCGGGTCAACGGCAGGATAGATTCCAAGCTCGGATATTTTACGGCTCAGAACGGTTGTAGCGTCGAGATGGGCGAAAGTTGTGGCAGGTGCCGGGTCGGTGAGGTCGTCGGCCGGCACATAGACTGCCTGAACCGATGTAATTGAACCATGCCGTGTCGATGTTATGCGTTCCTGCATTATTCCCATCTCGGTTGAGAGTGTCGGCTGATAGCCAACGGCTGACGGCATACGGCCGAGAAGTGCGGATACCTCGGAGCCGGCCTGGGTGAAACGGAAAACGTTATCCATAAAGAAAAGGATATCCCTTCCTCCGCTTTTTCCGTCACCATCCCTGAAATGTTCGGCAACCGTAAGACCTGACAGTGCAACCCTTGCTCTTGCTCCCGGGGGTTCATTCATCTGACCGAAAACGAGCGCAAGCTTTGATTCCTTAAGCGATGCCATATCAACCTTCGAGAGGTCCCATCCTCCTGAATTCATGTTCTCAAGGAAATCCGGCCCATAGTTTATAACCCCTGCTTCGAGCATCTCACGAAGAAGGTCGTTGCCTTCCCTTGTTCTCTCCCCGACACCTGCAAAAACAGAGAGACCGGAATATGCCTTAGCAATATTGTTTATCAGCTCGAGAATAACAACCGTTTTTCCGACGCCTGCTCCGCCAAACAGCCCGATCTTTCCTCCTTTTGAATAAGGTTCAATAAGGTCGATTACCTTGATACCTGTATAAAGTACGTCTTTTTCGGTCGATAGATCTTCGTATTTTGGAGGGGTCCGGTGAATTGGGTAACCGTCTTTCTTGTCGAGTGGGCCAATACCATCGATTGCCATACCGGTCACATTCATCAATCGTCCCTTGATCTGTTCACCGATAGGCATTGTAATTGGCAAACCGGTAGCAACGACCTCCATGCCTCTGCGAAGCCCGTCGGTTGAGTCCATGGCTATTGTTCTTACCGTGTTCTCGCCGATATGCTGCTGACACTCCACGACAAGGGTTGACCCATCGTTCCTCGTTATTTCGAGGGCATCATAAATATCAGGCATTTCAGTACCCTGTCTGTCAAAAACCACGTCAACCACCGGTCCGATGATCTGGCTTATCTTCCCAATATTCTTTGCCATAAATCCGAATTATTATAGATGTTTAAAAATTTGTTTCTTCATCAATGATCGCGTCCCGCAAGCGATTCCGTAATATGTATCAGTTCCTCTTTCCTGTCGTGCGGCACACCTGCTTTCTCGAGCGATCCCAGGGCATTCTTCAGGTAATCGCCGACAAGTGCTTCAGAAATATGCCTTATATTCAACTGATCGTAAAACTCCGTCACATTTTTTATCTTGGTATCGGGATCGGATGTTTCAGCCGAATATAATTCCTGAAGCTTTTTTCTCTGGTCGGATGTTGAAATCTCCATGGCCTTCACGTATGGAAATGTCTTTTTCCCGGCAATAATATCACCTCCTGAAACCTTCCCAAAAACCTTCATATCTCCGTAAGTGTCAAGAATGTCATCCTGGACCTGGAATGCCAGGCCAAGATTTCTCCCGAATTCATACATATTCTCCGCTTCTTTATCGTCGGCCCCGCCGAAAATGGCACCTATTTTTACAGATGCAGCTATCAGAACCGCCGTTTTGAGCTCGATCATCCTTATATATTCATCGTGCGACACAATGTTCGCCTTTTCAAAATCCATATCGATCTGCTGACCGACACATACTTCGATGGCAGCCTTATTGAAAACCCGGAAGATTTTCTGAAGCAGGTGGGGGGGCGACTGAAGGAAGCATTCATTTGTCATGAATGCCATTATATCGCCTGAAAGTATGGCCTGGTTGAGGCTCCATTTGCTGTGTACTGCAGGAAATCCTCTTCTTACCGAAGCCTTATCCATAATATCGTCATGGACAAGGGTAAAATTGTGAAAGATCTCGAGTCCGGTAACAGGTATAACTGCCTCGTCAATCTTGTCGCTGAACAGGTTGCAGGCCATAAGTGCAAGAACCGGCCTCAGCCGCTTGCCGCCGATTGACAGGACATATTTCACCGGATCGCTCAGCCTTTCCGATTCCGGATTATACGAAAGGTTGACCAATGATGAATCAATTATTTTCTTCAGCGCCTGTCGGTTGTACATGTTCCTCCTGAGAATCTTAAGTTATTTCCTATCCTTTCAATGCTTCAGCTCCGCTGACAACTTCAAGGATCTGGTTAGTAATTGAGGCTTGCCGCGCCTTGTTATACAGCATAGTCAGATCGCTGATCATTGTGGTTGCGTTATCGGTAGCCTTGTGCATAGCGGTCATCCTGGCCCCGTTCTCGGCAACAAATGAATCGAGCAATGCCTTGTAGAACTGTATTTTTAGCGATTTCGGGATAAGCTCCTGAACGATTGCCTCCTTGCCGGGTTCAAAAATATAGTCGGCAGGCGCAGATGCTGTTCCTGGTCCTGTTGCCGTTCCTGCAGCTGTGTCAACGGGAAGGAAGGGCTCTCTTGTCAGCTGCTGGACTGCAGCGTTCTTGAAATGATTATAGATAATCTCAATCCTGTCATATTCGCCTGATGCAAAGCTCTTCATAACTTTTTCGGCAACAACGGCGGTCCTTTCAAATGAAACTTCATTAAGAAGATCATTGTATTCACCGGCAACATTGAATTTCAGCTTCCTGAGATTGTCAAATCCTTTTTTTCCGATTGCTATAAACCTTACATTCCCTTTTTTATATTGTTCATAATAACTGTCGGCAATAATTCTCCTGGTCTCCTTCATCACATTTGAATTGAAGGCGCCGCAAAGACCCTTATTTGATGTAATTACAATGATCAGGATCTTTTCTGGAGATGATGTTCTTCCATAAATATTTTCGAACTGGGATTCTGCAAGGCTTTGAGAAAGGCTGACAAGTATATCGTGCAGCTTATTTGCGTAAGGCCTCAGCCTTACAATCTTATCCTGTGCTTTTCTCAGCTTGGCGGCAGCAACCATTTTCATGGCCGATGTAATCTGCCGCGTTGATTTCACAGAAGCTATCCTTACCCGTATTGCTTTTAAGTTCGGCATTCAATATTGATTTATCCGGTTGACCCTTCAGGCTCAGGGCTTGTATTTTTTCACAAGTTCGAGTGCTGTTTTCTCAAGGATATCCGTAATACTATTGTTAAGTATACCCTCGCTGAGCTGATCAAGCAGATCCCTGTGCTTCAGGTCGAGATATTCGAGGAATTCGCTTTCGAATTCCCTGACCCTGGCTACCGGAACATCCTTAAGTAATCCCATTGTTCCGCAATAAATAATGGCAATCTGCTTTTCGACCGGTACCGGTGCATACTGTCCCTGTTTAAGGATCTCAACGTTTTTGGAGCCCTTATTCAGGATTGCCATTGTCGAGGCATCAAGGTCGGAACCGAATTTCGAGAATGCTTCAAGCTCGCGGTACTGGGCCTGGTCGACCTTAAGGGTACCGGCAATTTTCTTCATTGCCTTAACCTGGGCATTGCCCCCCACCCTCGATACTGATATTCCAACGTTGATTGCAGGCCTTACACCTGAATTAAAGAGGCTTGTTTCCAGAAATATCTGACCATCGGTTATGGAGATAACGTTTGTAGGGATATATGCTGCAACGTCGCCAGCTTGTGTTTCGATAATCGGAAGTGCGGTAAGCGATCCCCCGCCTTTAACCAGATGACGGATCGACTCCGGAATATCGTTCATCTGCCTTGCCACATCATCCGACTCAATGATCTTGGCGGCTCTTTCAAGAAGCCTGGAGTGCAGATAGAAGACATCTCCGGGGTATGCTTCACGGCCCGGCGGGCGGCGGAGAAGAAGTGAAACCTCCCTGTATGAGACAGCTTGCTTCGAGAGGTCGTCATAGATTATCAGGGCATCACGGCCGGTATCGCGGAAAAACTCCCCGATTGCAGCCCCGGCAAATGGAGCATAAAACTGTGAAGCGGCAGGATCGGAGGCGGTTGCCAGGACTATTACAGTATATTCCATGGCGCCATGCTCTTCAAGGGTTTTCGCAATATTGGCAACCGTCGAGCCTTTCTGACCGATTCCGACATATATGCAATAAACCGGTTTACCTTTTTCGAAATTCCTGCGCTGATTAATTATAGTATCGATCGCAATTGCAGTTTTGCCTGTCTGGCGGTCGCCGATAATAAGTTCGCGCTGACCTCTTCCTATGGGTATCATTGCGTCGATGGCCTTGAGGCCGGTCTGGAGAGGCTGTTTCACGGGCTGACGGAAAATGACACCCGGAGCTTTCCGTTCAAATGGCATCACAAACACTTCACCCTCAATGGGACCCTTCCCGTCAAGAGGCTGCCCCGTCGGTGTAATAACCCTGCCAAGCAATCCTTCGCCCACACCTATCGAAGCAATCCTTCCTGTCCGTTTAACAATGTCTCCTTCGCTTATTTCTTCTGTGGGGCCCAGCAGTACTGCCCCGATATTGTCCTCCTCAAGGTTGAGCACAATCGCCTCGATACCATTTTCGAACTCGATCAGCTCATTTGACTCTGCATTCGAAAGTCCGTAAATGCGGGCAATCCCGTCACCAACCTCAAGGACGGTTCCGACCTCTTCGAGTTCGACCGAGGTTTGAATACCTTCAAGCTGCTGTTTGAGAATTTTTGATACTTCTGCTGGTTTGATATTTGCCATTTTATGAGTTCTTATAAAATCTTTTTTGATTAAATACGCTTTTCAAAAGTTCCGCTTACCAGCTCTGCCCTGATCTTCCTCAGCTTCGTCCTGACGCTTGCATCAATGTAATTGTCATCAACCCTCAGTATGAAGCCTCCGATAATTGAATCATCAATATTCTCCTTAAGGTCGACCTTGGTCCTGAACAGTTTTTCGATAAGGGCGGACACCTGTTTTTTAATTTCAGGATCAACTTTCACGGCCGTCGTAAGAGCTGATTCGGTTATGCCTTTGTAATTCTTGGTTTCATGGATAAAAACCCTTGCGATGGAGGGTATATAACGTTCCCTTCCGTTTTTCACGGTAAGGTCGATAAGGCCCATCGACAATTGATGAAGATCCTTTTCAAACAGGCCATGAAGAATGGTAGTTTTCCGGGATGGCCTTATAACTGGATTTGCCAGAATTGTTTTCACATCGGGCAAGGAGGATATTTCCTTAACCTGGATCATATCCTGATTAATCCTGTCGAGAATATCTTTTTCGAGGGCCGAGAGGAAAAGAGCCTTTGCATACCTTACCGATATTCTGCTTTCGTTCATCTAAGAAAACCGTTTAGTTTTTATTGAAATCAATGTCCCTGAGATAATTATCAATGAGCTTTTGCTGTTCGCCGGTCTGTTTGAGTTTTTCCCCGAGAAGTTTTGAAGCAATATCGACTGAAAGGCTTGCCACCTGCTCCCTGATATCAGCAAGTGCTATTGCCTTTTCCCTTTCTATTCCCGTTCTTGCTTTTTCAATGAGTTTTTCTGCTTCCTCGGAAGCTTTTCCCTTGGCTTCGGCTATCAGCTTATCGCGGACATCCCTGGCTTCCTTAAGAATTGTCTCACGCTCTTCGCGTGCCTTTTTCAGGATAGCTTCATTGTCGCTCTGGAGCTTAAGCATCTCCTTCCTGGCTTTTTCGGCGGATGCCAGTGAACCCTTTATCATTTCATCCCTTTGTTTTACAATATTCAGGACCGGTTTCCAGGCAAATCTTTTCAGAATAAGAAAAAAGAGAGTGAAAATAACCACTGTCCAGAAGAGTGTTCCAATGGCAGGGGTTATAAGACTATTACTTGCTAGGATCATATTTTGTGTTTTAATGATTTTTCAGAACGAAATCCCGCAACCAACCGTTGGGGGATTTCGTTTTTTTTTACGCAATAAGAGCAACAACAACGGCAAACAGGGCTACCCCTTCAATAAGGGCTGCCGAGATGATCATTGCCAGCTGAATTTTTGTTGCAGCTTCGGGCTGCCTGGCTATGGCTTCCATAGCTGACCCGCCGATTCTTCCAATGCCAAGTCCTGCTCCGATTACTGCAAGTCCTGCTCCAATTGCTGCCAGTGTACCTGTCATAACATTTGCTTTTAATTAAACAATAAAAATTAATGATGTCCCTCCTCTACTGCCATGCCGATAAAGAGTGACGACAGGAGAGTGAAAACATATGCCTGAAGGAAAGCCACAAGCAATTCGAGGCAATCCATGAATATCACGAAGAATATTGAAACCGGGGCGACAAAAAGCGACTTGAATATGAAGATCAGGCAGACAAGGCTCAGAACTATTATATGCCCGGCCGTAATGTTTGCAAACAATCGGACCATCAGGGCGAATGGTTTTGAGATCATCCCGATCAGTTCGACCGGAATCATTATCGGCAGCAGCCAGGAGGGAACTCCGGGAGCTGCAAAAATATGCCTCCAGTATGTCTTTGTCCCGTTCAGGTTGATCATAAGGAAAGTAAACACTGCAAGGGTCAATGTGGTTGCAATGTTGCCCGTAACATTGGCTCCGAAGGGAGGAGGAAACGGGATCAGTCCCATAACGTTGTTTATAAGTATAAAGAAAAAGACCGATAGCAGGTAGGGCATGAATTTCTCATATTTCTTCTCCCCTATATTGGGAATTGCTATATCGTCGCGGACAAACAGAACCACTGGCTCAAGAAACCGCTGTATACCCTTCGGATAGCTGACGCCTGTCTTTTTATATGAATGTGCGAGGGATAGAAACAACCAGAGGCCTATAATTGCCGCACCAAGCATCCCAACGATATTCTTTGTAATTGAAAAATCGAGAGGCAGCTTTTCTGCATTTATGGTTCCGTCTTCCTTTATGCTTACGATTTTACCCTTGTATTCGCCTTCCTCTTCAAGCCTGTATCCATTGTATTCGTGTCCGTGAGCCAGCTTGCGTGAGGAAAAGAGATCCAGCCCTTTTTCCCTGGAATACAATATCACCGGAAGATAGATCGCGACACTCTCCCCATTCTTTTTTGTAATTATATGCCATTCGTGAGAATCGGCAATATGCTCAAGGATAAATGAACTTGCATTAAATTCTTCTTCCGCCTCCGGGGCCCCGTGGCCTTCCTGGGAGGAAAGGGCAACAGGGAAAATCAACAGAAGCAGGACGAACAGAATACCTTTGAAAAATAGCATTTTTAACCAGGTGTAGTTTTATAATGATCTGCTTTTCAATGTTTTCAATATGAAGTATATTGAATACAGAGAGAGTGCTAAATATAGCACAAAAAACAATAAAACCGAGGAAGCGTAATTTTTTTTAGCAACAAAAAACCATATCAGGGCAAGAACCATTTCAAGAGGCAGCTTGATTGAAACAGCGACCATAAGATGCATTGTCTGGCTTTCCGGATCCCTTTTGATTCCCCTGCTGAAGATGATGACAGAAAGTATGTTTATTGCCGTAAAGCACAATGCAAGAAGCAGGAGATCTCCGAAATGAATAAATCCCGGCACCAGGCTGCCGAAAAGGTATCCGGCTCCCATCAGAATCAGATCAATAAGAAGAAGTCCGGTCAGGTATTTTTTAAGAATTGCCGGCATGAATTATCACTTAATAAAATCCCTGACTGCCGTATAAATACCGGCAAATACTCCGAGGAGTGAGAGAATTACAGTAAAGACAGGATTGGCGAGTCCAAGGACCTTATCGAGTTTGATCCCGCACCACGTCATTATTCCGATGATTGCCAGCATCTGGAAGGCGAGGCCGGAGTATTTTCCGAAATCGTATAATCCTTTATTTAAAGGACTTTTCTCCGGCTTTTTCTGGTTCTTTTGCTTTTGCGAAATTGGCTGCTTCATTGTTTTCGCTTTCACTCATTTTGCAATTTCCCGTAAATTTTGCTCCAGGTTCAATTGAAAGCTTGAAAGTTATGATGTCGCCGGATATTTTTGAATCAGTTTTGAGGGTCAGCAGCTGACTGACACAGATCCTGCCTTCAACCGTACCTGAAACTTCAGAGTTTTTGCAGTAGACTTCGCCTTTCACCTTTCCGGTAGGCCCGATTACTACTTTTCCCTTGGTTGTAAGGTTCCCTGTAAGCAATCCGTCAATCCGGATATCTCCATTCGACTTTACATCACCGGTGATCTCCGTTCCGTTGCTGATCAGGTTGATTGCAGCGTTCTCTGTTTCGTTGAATTTTCCCATTTTCTGACAGAATTATACGTACAAACATAATAACTCACAAATATAAAAACTATTGCAAGCAAAAGTCAAATGTTTACGTTTGATTTGAGAAATGAAAAATGACTTATCAGAAAATAGTATTAAAAGGAATAATAACCCCTCTCCTGCTTTGCAGGATCTCCCCCGGGGGGGAGAAAAAGGTGTTGCTGACAACAGGCAGAAAGACTATTCCGGATCGTAACCCCATTTGAGGTAAATTGATCCCCAGGTGAATCCGCCGCCAAATGCAGCAAGGATTATCTTGTCGCCCTTTTTAAGCTTCTTTTCATATTCCCAGAGAACAAGGGGTATTGTGGCTGTGGTTGTATTCCCGTAATTCTGGATATTTATCATTACCTTTTCCGTAGGCAGTCCCATCCTTCTGCCGGTGGCATCTATGATCCTCAGGTTTGCCTGATGGGGAACGAGCCATGCTATATCATCAGACTTGAGTTTGTTGCGCTCCATTATCTCTGCTGCAACATCGGC
>Ga0105102_10000116_pt1 | contig 19905 bp, 20 predicted proteins | sample PPLLaktember2015_FD_87032 | JGI IMG/M metagenome (GOLD analysis project Ga0105102, IMG submission 87032) | Freshwater sediment microbial communities from Prairie Pothole Lake near Jamestown, North Dakota, USA - PPLs Lake P7 Core (6) Depth... | ecosystem: Environmental > Aquatic > Freshwater >...
AAAATGACAGAACGCATGAAGGAACTTTTCAAAAAGGTCCCCACCGTCGTTTTTGCAACGGCAGATGCAGACGGTACACCCAACGCTGTTCCGGTTGGCGCAAAACGAATTATTGATGCAGAAACTATTCTCATATCCGATCAGTTTTTAAACAAAACCCTGGCCAACATTAAAGAAAATCCCAGGGTGGCGATAACATATTGGGAGGGTCGTGAAGGATACCAGATGAAAGGCACCGTCACTATCGAGACTGCCGGCCAGCGGTTTGAAGATACGGCTAAATGGATCGAAGAATTGGGCAACAAGGCAGGGTTCCCCCTTAAATCAAAAGGTGCTGTTATTTTAAAAATAGAAGAAATCTACAGTGTGGCGCCCGGGCCGGGAGCCGGAAAGAAACTGGCGTAAACCCTGTTATAGCAAAGGAGATCAAACTATGCCTGAAGAATTTAAAGCGGGCTGTGCCCGTCCGACCGGGGGGCCGGTGGGAGAAGCTGTTCTTCCGGAAGAAACAAAGGAAATTACAAAACCAAAGGAGGTTGCTGCCATGATAAAAGTAGGAAGAAAAGCGCCTGATTTTTCTGCGCCGGCATATTTGAATGGAAAATTTGTAAATATTAAACTGTCAGAATACCTGGGCAAATGGGTGGTTTTGTGTTTTTATCCGGGTGATTTCACATTTGTTTGAGCTACTGAAATTTCAGCAGTTGCTGAAAAATTTCCCGAATTCCAGAAACTGGGCGCTGAGGTGCTCTCTATGAGTATAGACAGTGTATTTGTTCATAAAATGTGGAATGATCACGAGCTTTCAAAAATGGTTTCAGGCGGAGTTCCCTTCCCCATGCTGTCGGACGGCGGCGGTAAGGTGGGTTCCATATACGGCGTATATGATGAAGATGCCGGCGTGGAAACAAGGGGCCGGTTTATCATTGATCCTGACGGCGTTATACAGGGATTTGAAGTATTGACGCCTCCGGTCGGAAGAAACGTGAAAGAGTCCTTGAGACAAATTCAGGCATTTCAACTGGTAAGAAACAGTAAAGGCACAGAAGCTACGCCTTCAGGATGGAAACCTGGCAAAATGACCCTTAAGCCCGGTGCAAGCCTTGTCGGGAAAGTATGGGAGGTCTGGAAAACAGAAATGGCACTCGATTAAAAAGTATTGCCGTCTTTCTCTACCAGGTGCTTTTCGGAATGGCGTTGCTGAGCTTCTTCAACTGTAAGGGTTTCGGCGTGGCGGGGAATGCGCTCGCTGTTTCGGTTCAAGAATTCTTGGTCGTGCCTATGCTGCTTGCGTCGGGAAAAGGTGAAGCATGTCGAAATCGTACATCACCGACGCTGAAAATACAGGAGATGAAATCGGCAACCGGAGGTAGTTGTGAATAAAAAAGTTCTAATTGGCGTAGATGGTTCAATCCACGCCAGAAATGCCATCAAATATGCTGCTGAACAATACCGATCTCTTAGGGCTGTTTCGTATAGCTTGATTCACATTCAACCGACCATTTCCCGGTACCTGGCCGATGAAGCCAAAAAAACAGCAGACGGAAGAGGGAAACTGGAAACGATTCATAAAAAAAACCATGCGATGGCGCTTGAACTGCTGTCGGAGTGCAGGGAAACCCTGATTCGGCTGGGCGTAAAAACCGGAGACATCGATCAGATAACTCAACTGCGAAAGAATGATGTGGCTAAAGACCTGCTGGACTATGCGGAAGAGAAAAATGTATGCGCCCTGCTGGTTGGCCGCCGCGGTATATCTTATGTAACGGAAATGATGATGGGAAGCGTAACGAGCGAATTATTGACCCGTACAAAGTTGATCCCAATATGGATAGTGGATAATCAGGTGCAATCCCGTAATATTGTCGTGGCCGTTGACGGTTCTCCGGGATCCCTGCGGGCCGTCGATCATGTCTCCTTTATGCAAGCCGGCAGCACATTCGACAAGATTACCCTTTTGCATATTATCCCGAAGTTTTCGGATTTTTGCCCCGTTGCACCGGTTAAACAGGAGGAGGAAATGGACGCCCTCATAAAAACCAGCAGCCAAAAATGTACCGACCATTTTTATTGCGAGGCGATTAAAATTCTTCAGCGGGCCGGATACAGCCAGGATGATATCGAATTTAAGCGCTTCGAACACCGCTGGTTCATTGGAAAAGCCCTTGTCGAAGAGGCAAAAAAAATGAATGCCGGAACCATTGTCATAGGAAAATCCGGTTCCGGGCAAGCAGATCATATTGGAAAGGTGGCGCGTTATGTCATCAACAAAACCGTCCGCAGCGCAATCTGGCTGGTGCCCTGATCGCCATTGCGCGCAAGGTGGTCATTTGCGTAATTTAATCAATAAAGGGAGCTTTTCTTTAAAATGCAGGCAATCATCCTCAGGCTGAAAATACTTCTGGCAATATTATTCGTTATTATGGTTGTTGGCACTGTCGGTTTCGTCTTTATTGAAAAAAAATCAATCGTGGAAGCAGCTTACTTTATTATCGTTACTGTTGCTACAGTCGGATATGGGGATATTCATCCGGTAACAACATTGGGGAGGGTATTTACAATTATCCTCATTGTGACGGGAGTTGGCACCTTTCTCGGGGTGATCGCAAACATTACGGAGATGATGCTGGCGAAAAGAGAGATCGAAGGCAGGATGAAAAAGCTCAACATGGTGATCGGGGTTTTCTTCAGCGAGGTGGGTCTGCGCCTCATGGCCTTGTTTGCCAGAAGTGATCGTGAGGTGGACAAAATCAGATCCGATCTTCTTGTAACAGCCGGCTGGACCGATGCAAGGTTCAAGGCAGCGACCAGTGATCTCAAAAAATACGATTACAGTGTTGAAATGGAATTAATCGACCTCGCCGTCATGAAAGACTTTATCTGCGATAAGCGGGATTTTCTCGTCCGGCTCCTTGAGAATCCAATCCTACTTGAGCACCAGTCTTTCACTGATCTGCTCCGGGCGGTTTTTCATTGCATGGAAGAGCTTGCCTACCGGGATGATGTGAAAAATATCCCCCAATCCGATAACAATCACCTTGCGAATGATTTCAAAAGGGCCTACCAGTTACTCATAAATGAGTGGCTCGACTATATGAGATACCTCAAGGAGAGTTATCCTTTTCTTTTTCATCTCGCAATGAGGACAAATCCCTTCGACAGTTCAGCATCAATTATGGTAAAATAAAAGGGGATATTATGGGAGAGCCGATGCCAACCGCTACAGGTTGATAGTCTCATAGGTTGCTGATAGAACAACCACTACTTCACCATGTTACATTTTCCACTTGGCAAAAGAACAGTCATTCTCCTATGTCGCACAAAATCAGGATGGATTTACCGTCCTGTCAAGCGGAGAAGACAGCCCATGCTAAAGTTGTTTTACTGATATGTTCAGAATCTTAACCGGCTTACTAAAAATTTTCCAGCCATGTTTTCCTCCTCACGCCTAATGACTCATGCCTCTCACCTTCTCAAGCCTATTGCCGGCTTTTTCTATCCGGTGTTTTCGGAATGGCGTTGCTTAATCTTACGAATTCTTCGACTGTAAGTGTTTCAGCCCTGCGGACAGGATCGATTCCGGCGCTGTTTAAGGCCGAAGCCGCAGCCAGCGCATCGATTCCGAGCTCGCTTCCTGAAAGGGAGTTTTTAAGAGTTTTCCGCCTTTTCCCGAAAGCGGCCTTTATTACCTTGATAAGAAACTTTTCGTCGTCCGCATGGAAAGGAAGTTTTTCTGTAAATCTTATTTCTATGACCTGGGAGTCGATTTTAGGCTTTGGAAAAAAGAGGGATGCTTTTACATCGGAGATTTTGATTATATCGGAGCAGTACCGAATCATAACGGAAATCCTGCCGTAATCTTTGCCGCCCGGTTTGGCGCAGATCCTTTCGGACAGCTCCTTCTGAAACATTAAAACGGCTCTGTTCACAAATTCCCTTTCAGTTATAAGCTTCACAAGCACCTGAGAGGAAATGTTGTAGGGAAGATTACCCGCAACTATTATTTTACGCCCATGTCTGGTGAAAAAATCATTTAAATCTATATCGAGAATGTTTGTGTTGAGTATTTCGGCGTTTGCTATATTTTGAGAATCAAGCTCGTTTCTTAGAACAGGAATCAGATTTTCGTCCTTTTCCACAGCATAAACTTTATCCGCGGCCTTTGAAAGAGGAATAGTCAGGGCTCCAAGTCCTGCTCCTATTTCAAGAACGATATCTTCGGGCAGGATACCCGACCGTGAGACTATCATATCAGCGGTGGAAGGGTCTGAAAGAAAATTCTGCCCGAACTGTTTTTTCGGGGAAAGGTTCCATGCTGCAAGAAGAGTTCTCGGAGATGTCATGAAGCAGGATTTTCCTGATTGATTCTTTTGGGTCTTCTCCTGGAGCGGAATTTTTTTACAAGACGGCGGGTTATAAAATATGATGCCACGGCAGGCGCTATCCCAATTATTACTCCCCCTGTAAAAAGGGCTATGGTTGCTTTAAGTCCAAGGTGTGTAAGCTCTGTAAATGTCAGATATTTAATGTCAAAAGGAAAAGAGGTTCCAAGGATAACGGCTCCGGTTTTATAGCTTCCCATGTATATAAAAGGGATGGTAAGGGGATTCCCGATCCAGACTCCAATAGCCGCTGCAGCCTTGCTTGCTCTGAAAATATAAGCAAGAACTAATGCAATGATTGTATGAAAAGGGAACGTGGGGGTAATGCCGATAAAAATACCTATAGACATCCCTGATGCTATATAGTTGGGATCTCCTTTAAGCTGCTTGATATTTTCGATAAACTGAGAGGTTTTTTGCTTAAGATTCATCTGTATAAATTGCTTTTTTCATAAAATACTTGCATGATCATATCCGCTTATTTAATATGGCACTTATATCATAATCGATACCATATACAAGAAGTTTTATCCGACAGAGATATTTCTTTAATGCCGTATAATAAGTGTTTATCCGGAAACAAAAGATGGACACTTATAGGTTTCCGATTCTGAAATAGGCAATTTTTGGCAAGCTCAAGGAAATCAGGGGATTGCGCGGAGACATACGTTATGTATGTCGCACAAGAAATCCCGCAGATTGACACAGAGATCGCTCAAAAGGGCCATTTCCGAATGGACACTAATTAACGTTATTTGCGAAAATAAAGACAGGGGAGGAAGAGATGGTCAGGAAAAAGGGAAAATCGATAAGCTTTGATGCAATGGTTAAGTTCTTTATGATGAATTATGATATTCCGTCCAGAAAAGATATTCAGAAGATTTTAATCAGGCTGGATAACATAGAAAATTTAATTAAAAATTCGGGTTTTTTCCAAAAAGGCGGTCGTTTTGCCGGAGGCGAAGGCAAGGGCAGAAGCAGCAGATCTGTCAAAACAGCTTTCGAGGTTGTTTATGATGCAATCAAAAGCTTTGAGCATGGAGCGGATTTCGCAGAGATTCAGGCCAAAACCGGTTTCGGTGAAAAGAAAATCCGCAACATCATTTTCAGGCTTAACAAATTCGGGAAGATAAAAAGAAAGAGCAGGGGGACTTACATAGCGGTATAGTATCGGGGATCAGGGGTCAGGGAGCAAGGGTCAAAGGCACAGAGGCACAAAGGCACAAAGTAAAATATTAAACCACGAAGAACACGAAGAGCACGAAGAATATGAAGATGTCCGCCTGAGGCGGAGCTACGACAACAGAACGACAGGATTTGAAATGAAAGAAAAAAAAGATATTAATAATGAGAATATTGTTGAGGGAGAGAAAATTTGTGGTTACAGCGTAAAGCGTGTCGCAACTTTGCCTGAAATCAGCTCATTTTACTACGAGCTTGAGCATACGCTCACTGGCGCAGGCCATATCCATATCAGCAATAATGACAGGGAGAACACATTCTGCGTCGCATTCAGGACAGTGCCCGCCGATTCAACCGGAGTCGCACACATACTTGAGCACACAGTATTATGCGGCTCCCGGAAATTCGCAGTGCGCGATCCTTTTTTCTCAATGATTAAAAGAAGCCTCAACACTTTTATGAATGCTTTCACGGCCTCCGACTGGACGATGTATCCTTTTTCCACGCAGAACAGAAAAGACTACTATAATCTCATGGATGTCTATCTTGATTCCGCCTTTTTCCCTCTCCTTGACGAGCTCAGTTTCATGCAGGAAGGGCACCGTCTTGAAATGGAGGAGAGAGCAGTGAACGGAAGGGAACCCCATCTCGTTTACAAGGGGGTCGTTTATAATGAAATGAAAGGAGCAATGTCATCTCCCGACCAGGTCATGGCGCGGGCGATACTCAAAGCGCTTTATCCCCTGACCACATACAGCTTTAACTCCGGAGGGGATCCTGCCGCGATACCGTCACTTACCCATGATAGCCTGAAGAGTTTTCACAAAAAACATTACCATCCGAGCAACTCCTTTTTCTACACATACGGGAACATTCCTTTGCGGGAAAGCCTTTCTTTCATAGAGGAGAAAGTGTTGAGCAGGTTTGAACGGACAGACCCCGGCACAGTTGTTCCGGCCCACCCCAGGTGGAGCGAACCGAAAAGAGTCCGGCATTCATATCCGCTCGCAAAAAATGAGGACCCTCTTAAAAAAAATCAGGTCTGCGTAGCCTGGCTGACGTCTGACATAAACGATATTTTCGAAGTGCTCGTGCTGGCGCTTCTCGAGCATATTCTTCTAGGGAACGCTTCCTCCCCACTGCGGAAGGCGCTGATAGATTCAGGGCTCGGCTCTTCCCTCTGCGACTCGTCAGGATACGATTCAGGGAACAGGGATACAATGTTCGTCTGCGGCCTGAAGGATGTCAGGGAATCAGACGCAGAGGAGATAGAGAGAATTATATTTGGGACTCTTTCGGAACTCGCCGGAAAAGGAATAGATAAGGAGCTTATTGAATCGGCAATTCACCAGATAGAGTTCCACCGGAAGGAAATAACCAATACCCCATACCCTTACGGGATAAAGCTCCTGCTCTCATTTGCGGGAAACAGGCTTCACGGGGGTGATCCGTCCCGAATACTGAATCTTGATGAAGATCTTAACAGACTTCGTGATGAATTGTCGAAAGGGCCTCTCTTTGAAGACAGGATCAGAAAATATTTCACCGAAAATCCCCACAGGGTCGTTTTAACGCTTGTTCCGGATCATGATATGGAAGAGAAGGAAAGCGGGCGGGTGACGGAAGAGCTTGAAAAGATAAGGGCTGCTTTAGGGGAAAAGGATATAGAAAAGATCAAAAACGATGCGATGCGCCTTGAAGCTCTCCAGGGGAAAAAGGAGGATATCTCATCTCTTCCGACCCTTGAAATTTCGGATATTCCTCCGTCCGTGGATGATGTGAAGGAGACCGCTTCTTACGGGGATGTTCCTGTTTCGTGCTACGAGCAGCCCACGGGAGGGATCTGCTACTTTACGGCTGCGGCCGGGACGGGTTTGCCCGATGAAAGTCTGATTCCTCTTGTCCCATTTTTTTGTTTCGCATTTTCGAGAACAGGCACCACCGTCAGGGATTACTCGGAGATGGCAAGGCGCATTGACGCCTATACCGGCGGAATAGGCCTTTCGGCGAACGCGCGGAGAGGGTTCGGAATATCAGGGTCATGCGTTCCTTTTGTGTCTTTCAACGGGAAATGCCTTGCCAGAAATGTTGACATGATGTTTGACATCATAAGAGAGCTTATCTTTAAACACGACTTTTCCGATTCTGAGCGCTTAAAGAACCTGCTTCTTGAATACAGAGCCGGACTCGAATCGATGGTTGTGCCGGGCGGGCACAAGCTTGCCCTTTCACTTGCTTCCAGGAATTTTTCAGGCACCTCGGCATTAAATGAAAAATGGAACGGCATTCATCAGCTTCTTTTTGTAAAAAAGCTGACTGAAGATCTTTCCGGCGTTAAATTAAAGTCGATTGCTGATGATCTTTATCGTATCGCTTCACAAATAATGACCGGGAAGAATATTAAAACGGCTCTCATTGGAGACGGACGCGTGCTTTCCGCCGCTATTCCGCATGCTCTTGCCATCGGGGATGAACTTCCGGAAGGCGTAGGCGATTCATTTTCATTAAACGGTCTTTCCACGGGCAGCGGAATGCCGAACGAGGGATGGAGCACATCATCGGCGGTCTCTTTCGTGGCTTATGTATTTGATACAGTCCGCATGGGGCATGAGGATGCGCCTGTGCTTGCCGTGACCGGGAAGCTGATAAAATCGATGTACCTTCACCGGGAGATCCGCGAAAAGGGAGGAGCATATGGCGGATATTCGATATACAGCCCTGAAGAAGGGCTTTTCTCATATGCTTCCTACAGAGATCCTCATATAATCAATACTCTGAAGGTTTACAGCGGGGTTCCGGAATTTATCAGCTCCGGGAATTTTTCTGATGAAGATGTCAAAGAGGCTATTCTGCAGGTATGCGCAGAAACGGATAAGCCTGATCCGCCGGGTCCTGCGGCAAGAAAGGCGTTTTACCGGAAAATCGTATCTCTTTCAGATGAGATGCGGGCGCGTTATAAAAGCGGAGTGCTTGCGGTAACACGTGAAAAAGTTACCGAAACGGCTGAAAAATATTTTGGAATTAAGGGAAAGAGCCATGGAGTGGCGGTAATATCGGGGGAAGAGCAGTTAAAATCGGCCAATCAACAGCTTGCCGGCTCCCCGCTGAAGCTATTTATAATATGAAACAGGCATATGGGAAATGAATGTACATCGTACATCGGAAACGTAACATCGAAGTACGATGTACGAACTGCGATATAAATACCCGTTTTAAATCATGAAAAGGTTTTTGATTGCTTCGATCGCCGTATCGGAAAGAGTTCCTTTCTTTTTTGCAATCTCGACGGTATAGAGCCCCAATACCTTGTAAAGATGAAGAAGATGGGGGGTTTTGGAGCCGATTTCCCGAAGATGGTTTTCAATTGTTTGAATATCTCCTCTTGCAACCGGACCCGTGAGGGCATCGGGGATGCCCATTTTGCCGATGTTTGAAAGAGTGCCGTCAATAAGGGGTTTTAAACCCCTGAAGGCGTCATCTTCCGGCACTCCGGCCTCGCGCATAAGGTTGAGAGAGAGATTTAGAATAGTTGCGAGATAATTGGACGCGACAACAGCGGAAGCATGGTAAAGGATTTTGGCTTCCGTTTTTATTGTGACACAGCCTGAGCCGAGATCCGCAGCTATGAGACCCGCGGCATTCGTTGCTTTATTGTCTCCTTCAACGGATGTTATGATCCCTGAAAAAGGATTATGGGAATATTCGATCAGAGCGAAGCTTTGCAGGGGGTGCATGGAGCCTATGCTTGCTCCGCAGTCTTTTGCCGATAGAAGTATTGTTGATGTAAGAGCCCCGCTGCAATGGAGTACGACTGAATCCGGTCTGAAGCCTTTTTTCGCTGCAATGATGTCGCATACCTCTTTTATAGTGCCATCCGGTGTGGTAATAAAAACAATATCAGCCTTCAGCGTTGCTTCCCATGCTTTATCTGTGAAATTGAAGGAACCGGTAAGGGCCGCCGCTCTTTTTGCAGATGTCAAACTTTTACTGGCAAATCCGGCTGGAATATAACCCGCTTCCGTAAGGTATCTGGCAAGCGCATTGCCGACCCTGCCGCATCCGACTATTGCAAAGGATGGTTTCATAAATGATTTATTCCCTTTTTTTATATGGCAAGAGATGATATTAGCAATCAGACTGCAATATGATTACAACAGTTCGGATTTTCACGCAAGAGTGAAAAATATTGATGTATGGAGGAAAGAATAATGGAACAGAAAAAAATGACTGCGCCTGATTTGAAGGAAAAGAAAAAAAGCGGCAAAAAGATTACCATGCTCACAGCATATGATTATCCGACCGCTCTTCTTGTGGACAGGGCCGGAATCGACGCCATTCTGGTCGGGGATTCTCTCGGCATGGTCGTACTCGGCTACAGGGACACGGTTACCGTCACAATGGAAGAAATGCTTCATCATACAAAATCCGTCTCTTCAGCGGTTAAAAGCGCTCTTGTAATAGGCGACATGCCCTTCGGTTCATATAATGTCTCGGTTGAAAAAGCCGTGGAAAACGCCAACAGAATGATGAAAGAGGCAAGGGCGGACGGCATAAAACTGGAGGGAGGAAAGCAGATGGCGCATGTTGTTGAGGCCATCGTAAAAGCCGGTATTCCTGTTCAGGGACATATAGGTCTTACTCCGCAGACAGCCTCATCTCTCGGAGGCTTCAAGGTGCAGGGAAAAAGCTTTGAGGCCGCGAGATCACTCATTGAAGACGCGAAAGCGCTTGAAGACGCCGGCTGCTTCTCGATAGTGATTGAAGCCGTCCCTTCCCCCATCGCAAAAATGGTTACGGAGGCAATATCGATTCCCACGATAGGAATAGGGGCAGGTATCGACTGCGACGGTCAGGTTCTTGTGATACATGATCTCATCGGGCTCTTCGAGAGGTTTACTCCCAAGTTTGTCAAACAGTATGCCAAAATCAGCGATATTATCTTTTCGGCCGTCGGCGATTATAAGTCCGATGTTGAAAATATGAGATTCCCGGAGGAAAAGCACAGTTTTTCAATGAACCCGATGGAGTTGGAAAAGCTCAAGGGAAAAAAGAAAAAAGGCGCGAAAAAGAAAGGATGAAATATAATTTCTTTGACTTTGTTTGAAATAATTGACGGCAATCGATTTTTAAGATATTGAAAGATTTCCAGTTTATACAAAAGGATAAAATAACATTTATTTCAGGAGTTTAAGCAACAATAATGATTCAGTTAATCAGAGGTTTTAAAGATATACTTCCGGGCGAGGTTGAGCTGTGGCAGATGATTGAGAAGACCGCGGCTTCTCTTTTCGAAGATTTCGGATTTAAGGAGATCCGGATTCCTGTTCTCGAACATACCGAACTATTTTCAAGAAGTATCGGCAAGGATACCGATATAGTTGAAAAGGAGATGTACACATTTGAAGACAGGAAAGGTGATCTCGTAACCCTGCGCCCTGAAGCTACCGCTTCAATTGTCAGGTCTTACATTCAGCACAGACTTTATGCCATTGATCCAGTGCAGAAATTTTATACAATCGGCCCCATGTTTCGCCGGGAGAGACCCCAGAAGGGAAGATACAGACAGTTTTATCAGATCAATGCAGAAGTGCTGGGAGCCGAATCGCCTCTTGTTGACGCCCAGCTTATATTCATGCTTGTTGAATTCTTTAGAAGGCTGCGCGTCACTGATACCGGAGTTCATTTAAACACCCTGGGATGTCCGGGGTGCCGCCCGGCTTTTCAGAAAGAACTTCATAAATTCCTGTCCAAAGTTAAAACACAGCTTTGCGCCGACTGTGAAAGAAGAAAAGTCAAAAATCCATTAAGAGTTCTTGACTGCAAGGTTCTTGCCTGCCGGGAAGCTGTGGCTGATGCTCCTGCCATGATAGACCATCTTTGTGGCGGATGCGGAGAGCATTTTGAAAAAGTGCAAAACTCACTTAAAAAACTTGGTATCGCATTTGAGATAGATAAACGCCTTGTCAGGGGCCTTGATTATTACACAAGAACCACTTTTGAAATACAGACAGGAATGTTGGGTGCCCAGAGCGCTGTTGCCGGAGGAGGGCGCTACGATAAACTGATAGAGGAGCTTGGGGGGCCGGCCCAGCCCGCGATAGGTTTTGCCGTAGGATTTGACAGGCTTGCTGAAATAGTCGTCGCAAATAATGTGAACGCTCCGGGCATTGACCTCTTTATCGCGACTCTCGGCGAACGGGCAAAAAACACCGCATTTGAGTGGTCGTGCGCCATCGCAGTTTCAGGAATAAAGACTGAAATGGATTTTTCGGACAAAGGCTTGAAGGGACAGATGAAGAAGGCCGACAGGCTTGGCGCCCGTTATGTCCTTATTCTTGGAGATAAGGAGATGGATGAAGGGAATGCGGTGTTAAGGAATATGACTACAAAAGAGCAGAGCGCTGTTCCCGTGGAAGATATTGTTGAAAAACTGAAATCGATACTCTCGGCTTCATAAAAAAATGTTTTCACACAAAGAGCACTGAGGCCACAAAGATAAGACTTAATATTTTCAATGAAAATTCTTTGAGCTTTTGCGTGAATAAACAAGTGATTATGATACCGCCGAATATATGCAATGAAAGGAATCAATTAATTGTCTGACATACTTGGTAAAATGAGAAGAACCAGCAACTGCTGTGAACTTACGGCAGGAGATGCCGGTAAAGAAGTCGTTCTTATGGGATGGGTTCAGAGAAGAAGAGATCACGGGGGAGTAATCTTTGTCGATCTGAGGGACAGAGAGGGGATTACCCAGGTGGTTTTCAATCCCGACTATAATAAGGAAGTGCATGAAAAAGCCCATGCCATAAGAAGCGAATATGTAATAGGCGTCAGAGGGAAGGTTGAAAAACGTCCCGAAGGGATGTCGAACCCCAATCTTAAAACAGGTGACATTGAGGTTTTTGCTTCCGAGCTTAAGATTTTAAACGAAGCCGCCACTCCGCCTTTTCTGATCGAAGATACGGTTGATGTATCCGAAAATGTCAGGCTGAAGTACAGGCATATAGATTTAAGGCGTCCTAATATTCAGAAAAACCTTGTCATAAGGCACAGGGCTGCGGCTTCTGTCCGGGAGTACTTGAACAATCTGGGATTCATCGACATCGAGACGCCTGTTTTAACGAAAAGCACTCCTGAAGGGGCTCGTGATTATCTTGTTCCGAGCAGGGTCAACCCCGGATTGTTCTATGCCCTTCCGCAGTCGCCCCAGCTTTTCAAGCAGCTTCTCATGATATCCGGTTTCGACAGGTATTATCAGATAGTCCGCTGTTTCAGGGACGAGGATTTAAGGGCCGACCGCCAGCCTGAATTTACCCAGATAGACCTTGAAATGAGTTTTGTGGGCGAAGAGGATATCATGGGAGTTGCCGAAGGCATGATAAAAAGACTTTTCAGGGATGTTCTCGGAAGAGATGTCGGGATTCCTTTTCAGAGGCTTTCATATGCCGAAGCCATTGAGAGATTCGGGCTCGACAAGCCGGATCTCCGTTTCGGGCTCGAACTGAAGGATGTTTCGGATATCGTAAGGACTTCGGGGTTCAAGGTATTTTCGGATGTCGTCAATAAAGGTGGGATTGTCAAAGCCCTCAATGCGAAGGGATGCGTGGAGTTTTCACGGAAGGAGATTGATGATTTAACCGAATTTGCCGCGGTTTACAGGGCCAAAGGTCTTGCCTGGATAAAGGTGAGAGAGGACGGATGGCAGTCGCCGATTGCAAAATTTTTTACAGACGAGGAGAAGGAAAAGCTGGCGGAGCGCATAGACATGAAAACAGGCGATCTTGTCTTTTTTGTGGCCGACCAGACAAAGATTGCAAATGACGCTCTGGGCCATCTGAGAAATCATATTGCGGCAAGGCTGAAATTGATAGATGAAAACGATTTCAGGTTCACCTGGGTCACTCAGTTTCCCATGATGGAATACGATGAGACTGAAAAAAGATATCAGGCCATGCACCATCCCTTTACCGCTCCTCTTGAAGAAGACTACGGACTGCTTAGGGAAAACCCTCCCGCGGTTCGGTCAAGGGCGTATGATCTTGTTTTAAACGGTTCTGAAATCGGGGGAGGGAGCATACGCATTCATCAGAAAGAGCTCCAGGAAAAGATTTTTGCGGCTCTGGGCATGTCTTCGGAATCATACAATGAAAAATTCGGATTTCTGCTCTCGGCGCTTGATTCCGGAGCGCCTCCTCACGGGGGAATCGCCTTCGGATTCGACAGGCTCGTCATGATGCTTTGCGGCGGAACCTCGATAAGGGATGTCATAGCCTTTCCGAAAACACAGAAGGCGGCATGCCTTTTAACAAACGCACCTTCTGAAACAGGCAAGGCGCAACTCGATGAGCTCTGTCTCAGAATCAAAACAGTCAAGTCGTGACGGGATTCACAGGATGCGGCTCTTCCCGGTTGTTTCAGGACAGATCGGACTCATTGTTGCGGCATGTCTGATTATATCTTTTTTTACTGCCGTGGATGCCGCATCTCAGGAAATGATGGATGTAGGGAAGTTTTCCGCCGGTAAAGCCGGTAATACGGCGCCGAAGGGCTGGAAACCTTTTTTTTTCAGAAATATCGTCAGGCATACTTCTTATTCAATTGTCGAGGATAACGGAGTTCCGGTTGTAATGGCCGAGTCCGATGCTTCGGCTTCCGGTCTTATCCGCGAGATAAAAATAGATCCGAAGGAATATCCGGTTATACGCTGGAAGTGGAAGGTTCAAAATATCCTGGAAAAAGGAGATGTCGGCCGGAAGGAAGGAGACGACTATCCGGCGCGCATTTATGTCACTTTTCAGTATGATCCGGCAAAGGCCGGTTTTCTCGGGAAAGCAAAATACGAGGCGGCCAGGCTTATCTATGGCAAGTATCCGCCGCATGCGGCGATAACTTACATCTGGGAAAGCCGTTCTACGGCAGGCTTGATGACGCTCAATCCCTACACGGATAGAAACATGATGTTTGTAGTTGAAAGCGGAAGTGAAAAGCTGAATATGTGGATCAGGGAGGAAAGGAATATTTTAGAGGATTACAGGCGGGCGTTCGGGGAGGATCCTCCCTTGATATCCGGTGTGGCGATAATGACGGATACGGACAATACAGGAGAGAAGGCAACGGCCTTTTTCGGGGATATCCGTTTCGGGAAAAGGCCGGTAAATAAGTGATGGAGTTAATGCAACAAAACCGGAAGGAGCATTGATATGGGGCAGAACTATTATGAATCCGAAGATCTTGCGGATTTCCCGGGGATAACCGAATATGCAAAGAAGCAGGGCAATAAGTTTTTCGATTATTACAGGGCGTCAACCTCGGCAGGGAAGCTGAGCGAAAGGGAGAAATCTCTGATAGCCCTTGCGGTGGCCATGACGCAGAATTGTCCTTACTGCATAGACGCATATACCAACAAATGTCTTTCTCTCGGGATCGGAGAGGAAGAGATGATGGAAGCGGTGCACGTGGGTTCTGCGATGATGGCTGGCATCACCCTTGTCCATTCAACCCAGATGAGGAAGATAATAAGAAAAAAGGCGATGTGACATGAAAAGTGTAAATCAGCTTGCTGTGCTGGAAAAACATGATATCCGGTTTGCGGAAAAACTGGTTGAACCACTGACCGCCGCAGGAGTCGAGATACTCCAGATTAACGTCGGAAAGCGGTGCAACCTCTCATGCAGGCACTGCCATGTCGAGGCCGGCGGCGATAGAAAAGAGGTCATGCGGCGGGATGTTTTCGATGCGTGTCTGGAAGCGGCAGCAAAAAACATTGATATAAACACGATAGATGTCACAGGAGGGGCTCCCGAGATGAATCCTTTTCTGAAGGATTTCATTAAAGAGGCTGCGAAGCTTGGAAAGCGTCTTATCGTAAGATCGAATCTGGTCATACTGGCCGAAGATGGCTATTCCGGATATGCCGGGTTATATGCCGACAATGGAGTCGAAATAGTATCGTCCCTTCCCGATTGTGACGAGACAAGGGCTGATCGCCAGCGGGGAGCAGGCTTCTTCAGAAAGTTTGTGAGGGTTGCCAAGAAGCTTAATGAAATGGGATACGGAAGGCCGGGGAGCGGGCTTATCTTAAACCTCGTTCATAACCCGGTAGGTGCTTATCTGCCGGCCTCCCAGCCGGTTCTTGAACAGGATTACCGCGTCCGCCTGAAGAATTCATTCGGGATTGATTTCAACTCACTCTACTGCATAAACAACATGCCGGTCGGGAGATATCTTGATTTCCTTATCGCTTCAGGAAATTACGACGACTATATGCGGACGCTGACGGAAGCTTTCAACCCGGGGGCTGTGAAGGATGTGATGTGCAGGAAAACGGTTTCGGTCTCATGGGAGGGGACTCTTTATGACTGCGATTTCAACCAGATGCTCGGACTTCCTGTCGACGCAGAATATTCAGCGCATATAGGAGAGTTTGACATGGAGAGGCTTGGAAACCGCCCGATAGTTCTTCATAACCATTGTTACGGATGCACGGCTGGGGAAGGCTCCTCATGCCAGGGATCGCTTCAGTAAAGCGATGATCTCCATAATAATTCCGGTATTAAACGAAGAACAAATAATTGAAAAGCAGCTTGTGAGCCTTTCGGCCGTAACAGGCAGCGATACCGAGGTTATAGCTGTTGACGGCGGAAGCACGGACAGGACCGCGGGCATCATAAAGGCTCACGGGTCTGTAGCGCTTCTCAAATCTCCCGTAAAGGGACGCGCCTTTCAGATGAACCACGGTGCTTCTTATGCAAAAGGGGACGTTTTTCTCTTTCTTCATGCCGATGCGATGCTTCCTCCGGAATGGAAAGGCGAGGTGGTTCATGCCCTGAAGGCCGGATGTGTAGCAGGAGGATTCAGAATCAGGTGCGGTCAACATGAGACGCTCGGCAGAATCGGCCGGTTTTTCGCTTATCTTTCCGGCATAAGATCCCGCTATGCAAAGTACATGTACGGCGATCAGGCGATCTTTGCAAAAAAAAGCGCATTCGAATCTGTGTCGGGTTTTCCGGAAATACCGATAATGGAAGATTATGAGTTTTCAAGAAGGATCGCAAAGACCGGGGAAATATACCATTCCCGCTCGATGGTGGATGTCTCCTACAGGCGGTTTAAGCACGGCGCCGTAACCGCGGCCTTTCTTATGCTTGTCATGCCTTCAATGTACAGAATAGGCGTGCCGCCCGGCTATCTTGCCGGGCTGTACAGAGATATAAGATGAATTATGATGGACTTCTCATTATTTTTGCAAGAGAGCCGGTCCCGGGAAGGGTCAAAACAAGACTTGCAAAGGATATAGGAAACGATGCGGCAGCAGAGTTATACGATCTGATGCTCCGCCATGTTATTAAAAACGCAGTCTCATCCCGTTACGATATTGAGCTTTGGAAGACTTCTGAAAGCAGTGGGTCATACTTTGCGGAATTGATTCCCGGCGCATTCATAAGGGATCAGTCTGAAGGAAATATCGGAGAGAGGATGTCGGGCGCCTTTCGTTCCGGATTTGCCGGAGGGTACAGGAAAATCTGCATTATAGGAACCGACTGTCCCGACGCATCTTCCAATGATATTATTGAAGCCTTTTATCTTCTTGAAAATAATGGGCTTGTGCTTGGCCCTTCATTTGACGGAGGTTATTACCTGATCGGCCTTTCAAAGTTTTATTCCGGATTGTTTGAAGGAATTTCCTGGAGCACCGCATCTGTTTTTCCCGAAACCGTTGAAAAGGCCCGTTTTCTTGATATCGGTTTTGTCTCTCTTTGCGCAAAGGTGGATATAGATGATATGACGGGACTCAGAGAGTACATCCTGAAAAATCCGGGAACGGAACTTGCGGCAGCTTTTGAAAATGTATTGCGAAAGAGCGGGCATGAAAAAGGAGATTGAGGCATGAAATACGACCATCAGATCATAGTTGTCGGCGGGGGGAGCGCAGGCCTTGTTGTTGCGGCCGGTGCCGCGGGCCTTGGCGCAGATGTGACACTTATCGAGCGGGAAAAGATGGGCGGGGAATGCCTGAACAGCGGATGTGTTCCGTCAAAATCCTTTCTGCGCTGCGCCCACAGGGCCGCTGAAATAAGGGAATCGGCCGGATTCGGAATCAGGGCATCATTCGATGGAGTCGATATGGAGGCTCTTTTGGGCAGGGTCGGCGGGGTCATTCGGGAAATAGAGCCTCATGATTCGGAGGAGAGATTCAGAGGCCTTGGCGTCAATGTCATAAGGGGTGAGGCGAGGATAGTCGGTTCCCACAGGGTGAGGGTCTCGGAAAAAGAGATGAGCGCGAAATATATCGTTATAGCGACAGGATCGGAAGCGATCGTTCCTCCGATAAAGGGGCTTTCCGCGGCGCCTTTCTACACGAACCGCAATATTTTTTCGCTCAAAAAACTTCCCGCAGATCTTGTGGTGCTCGGCGGCGGGGCTATAGGGCTTGAACTCGGACAGGGCTTTTCCCATCTTGGTTCAAAAGTTACCGTGATTGATATGATGGAGAGGCTTTTCGCGAGAGACGACAGGGAGGTTGGCCCCCTGATGGAAAAGCTTATGCAAAAAGAAGGCATTCAATTTCATCTTGGCGCAAGGATAATGGAGGTGATTCAAAAAGATAAATCCGGGTTTGTGCGGATTGAAAAGGATAAAAAGATTGCCGAAGTTCCTTTCGACGCCATCCTTGTCGCGCTGGGCAGAAAAGCGGTGACGGACGGGCTCGGGCTTGCAGAAGCCGGTGTTGCTGTTGATGAAAGGGGTTATGTGAAGACTAACCTGAGGCAGCAGACAAGCGTTCCCGGAATTTACGCCTGCGGTGATGTATGCGGGCCGTATCAGTTCACCCATATGGCCGGATACCAGGCAGGAATTGTTCTCCGCAATATCATATTCAAATATCCTGCAAAGTGCGATTATTCAGCGGTTCCGTGGGTGACTTACACGAGGCCGGAAGTGGCTCATGCCGGATATACTGAGGAGGCCGCGAGGAGCAAAGGCTTTTTCGGTGAGAGCATGTTCTGCGATTTTTCGGAGAATGACAGAGCGAGGACAGAAGGCGATCTCCCCGGTTTTATCAAGATTGTTACGGACAAAAAGGGAAGGATTATAGGGACGACGATTGTGGGCAAAAAAGCCGGTGAAATAATCGCCCTTTCCGTTATGGCCATAGGGCGGAGGCTGAAAGCCACGGTTTTTATGAATATGATTTTCCCATATCCGACCGAGTCCGAAATATATGCCCTCTCATCGAGAAACATAGCAAAAAAATCCTTAAAACCCTGGATGAAGAAGATAATCCGGATGATCATCTGAAAAATTCCGTCTTGCTCGACCCCTTAAATGGTAAATGTTGGGTAACATTTTTATTATGAGTCAACGATTGCTTTTTAATCATGTTTTAATCAAGCTTCGGTAACATTTTATTTGATGCAATTCGCTTTTCTGCTCCATGCCTCGTTGCTTCGCTCGATTTTTTTGCTGACCGTTTCCCATGTTCCGGTCATCAGGAATGATTTGTCATAGCGGCTCAGCATCTGTCCGAACATCTTATAAGGTACGGTAAAGGAAAGCTCGTCCGTTTTGAAAAACTTGCGGGCCGAAGGGTCCCATCCGCCGAGAACGGCTTTGTTCTTTCCTTCAGCAAGATATTTGTAAGGCCAGGTCACAAGGTTTGTGCATGCGGCGCCCCACGGAGAGGCTACCGCCTGGTAGTCGTTTGTCACGAATGTGGCGAGCTGATGAAGTCCGCACAATGACTCCGGCCTTGCGAAAAAGGCAACTATTTCAGGCCGCTCATCGCCGGCAAAAAGGCCGAGAGGCTTTGCAACACAATATTTCGCGGGAGCCGGAACAGGGTTGATTGCGTCCATGATGCATCTGAACTGATCTGGCGAATCGCAGTAAAATTCCCCCTCCATTCTTCCGGGTATCCCTGTTGAAACATAATGGGTGATTGTTTCAGACTGAGGCTTCATAAAGCCGAGCCAGAAGGCGCAGCCCGGACAGCCGAACTGCTCCGCTGAAAAGAAAGCAGGCTTGTTTTTCTTCCTGGCAAGCCATATATTCCCCAGCACACATGAAAAATTGCCGAATATCTTCTGCCAGTCGATTTCGTTTCTGATTTCTCTTTCCCGTGAAGGAAGCTCCATCGGTTTCGCCGAGAAGCCATCTTCAGGTTTGTTGTCGGTAAAAAAAATGCCTACAGGCTCTTCTGAAAGCCCCAGCACTTCAAGAAATTTATTCAGATTGTCTTTTTGCTCGTCTGCCATAAAAAGCCTCCTTTTTAAAGAGGATGTATGATTATGATACAGACTACATGAATGCGCTGAATTATGCAATATCTCGGGAATCG
>Ga0105102_10000117_pt1 | contig 19839 bp, 16 predicted proteins | sample PPLLaktember2015_FD_87032 | JGI IMG/M metagenome (GOLD analysis project Ga0105102, IMG submission 87032) | Freshwater sediment microbial communities from Prairie Pothole Lake near Jamestown, North Dakota, USA - PPLs Lake P7 Core (6) Depth... | ecosystem: Environmental > Aquatic > Freshwater >...
AGCTGATGGGGCACAGGGCACAGGGCACAGGGCATGGGGCAAAGGGCAAAGCTCCGGAGGAACGGGGATATTTATAGAAAAGGGAGAACCCGTCCAACCCGCACCTCTGTTTGAAATACCGCCCTTCTATTAAATCCGGTTTACTCCGAAGGAGTTTAATATCCATAGAAAACAGATTTTCCAAATCCCCGCCCCGCTGTTTGAAAATCGGCCTCCCTGAACCTACGGATGGTTCTTTTTGAACGCTTCAATGATCTCGCGGTGATCAAACGCCAGGTCAGCAAGATCTGTCAACGAAAACCACCCTGCCTCCGCAGCATCATCACCTCCTGCGACTGATCCGGGATGATCAGTAAACCCGTAAAAAACCACCGAAATCGTCCGGTGACGGGGATCACGGTCCGGAGCATCAAATACCCTGAACTGGCTGAGATGAGGAAGAATAAGGCCGGTTTCTTCCCTTAATTCACGCAAACAGGCCTGCTCCAGGGTCTCTTCCATATCCACAAAGCCACCAGGCAGCGCCCACTTTCCAATGAAGGGCTCTTTTCCCCGGCGGATCAGCAGCACCTTTCTGTTTTCCGGCTTACCGGCCAGGATCAGCGCATCAACCGTAAGCGCCGGTCGGGGATAGGCGTAGGTGTAAGTCATCATAATCTTGAATCTTGAATGAATTTTCCAACCGAATGACCACTGAATGACTACTGATTGACTACTGAATGACTACAGAATGACCACCGAATGACCACCGAATGACTACCGAATGACCACCGAATGACTACCGAATGACCACCGAATGACTACCGAATGACCAATCCCCCTCACCCCTTATTCCCGGTCTTCCAGTACCTGATCACCAGGATGGCACCTGCCACGATGATCAGAAAATAGATCAGTACTTCCGTGCTTTCCATCACGATATCACTCTTTTCATCAACCTCAAACGATGGGTATACCGTTTGGTATCCACATTGAAGATTCCAAACTGGTCCACATTGTCAATTCTTACCTTTCCGGAGGCATGAATGATTTTATTCTTTTCCCAAAGCAGTCCGACATGTACAATTTTCCCATTCTCATCATCAAAGAAGGCCAGGTCGCCGGGGAGCGTTTCTTCCACAAAACTGAGGTGGGTGCCAAGGTGAACCTGTTGAGCTGCCTCCCTTGGGATCGGAATCCCTGCACTCTTGTAAATGATCTGGGTAAATCCGCTGCAGTCAATGCCAAAGGGAGTACGGCCACCCCACAGGTAGGGCGCATTGAAATATTTCATGGCCTGGGTGATCATAAACTGCCGGATGTTTTTATGTTGACGGTAACTCACATTGCCCTTCATGGTAATGGTATCATCGTTCAGGGTAAATTCACGCAGATTGGGCCGCCATAAGGGCAGGGTGCTGCCGGCAACCAGCATCAGGGGCTGATCTTTTGCCAGCTGGATCAGTGTAAAAATATCTGTGGTGACCGCATACGCTTTATTCCTGAACTTTTCATACAACCGCGGAGATAAGGGAGTGGTCATTTTCTGATCAATCCAGCCTTCATACCCGTCAAAAACCAACCTGATGTATTGCCATCCGGGCAGATAAGTCAGTATTTCAAAATGCTCTCCGTAGAGAATCTGGGTAACCATCTCGCTCTTTTCGGATGGTTCTTTCCGGACAGGAATCAAACTTAATCCTGATATGCCGTAATTCATCTGTTTAAAATATTTCGTACATTAGGCTTACCTCCGGAAACAGATGTAATTCCCATGTGCGAGTTAATCATTCCTGTTGGTGTTTTGCTATACATGCTCATTTCATGTGTTTAAATAAGATAGTTTTTCAAAAAATAATAACTGAAAACACATGGAATTCGCATGCAATAAATATTCATTTTGGTATAAGTTAAATTGAACATGCTCATTTCATGAAAAAAGATTATTTTAGGAAATCAAATATAGGATTTCCTGATTTGATTCCATCCGATAAATATCGTAATATCACTTTATAAAATTTCAGATGAGCATGTACCTAATAACCAGCCCCGAAACGAGTTTTTTCTTCCTCCGGAGAAGCTGCTTTTTCCTGAATTGCTCCGTGAACAACATTCAAAAACAGAGACATGATGACATTTAAACAAAAAATAACCACCTATTCCAGACTTATTTTCAGTGTTTTGGCATTTATACTGGCAGCGCTGTTGCTGTTTTTGGTATTGCCTTCAGAACCCCGTTTCAAATATGAATACATCAAAGGCGCTCCCTGGAGACACCAGAACCTGGTGGCACCCTTTGATTTTGCCATATTGAAATCGGATCAGGAAATAGAAAAGGACAGAAAAATCCTGATGGATGGTTTCGCTCCTTATTTCACCGTTGACACAGCTGTTGGTAAACTCAAGACGCAGGAGTTCCGGGAAAAGCTGGATGAAGTCATCCCTGAGGGATATTCCGGGAAATCACAGGTGATAAAGGACCTGATAAGGGAATTGCAGGCTTTTTACCAGGTGGGGATTCTCTCCTCCTCTCCACAGTCGATCGAAATTCTGAAAGGAAAAACGCAAATTTCAAAAGTAACCGGTAACAGGGTGAAGAAGGTTCCAATAGGTTTGTTGTATTCAGAGAAAACAGCTTTTAATGCTTTCGCGGAGCAGATAAAACGCACCATCGCCCGGTATCCGGTCGTTTCACCGCAATTGGGTATGATAGACCCCGCCATTTTCGTTTCCAGCAATCTCCGGTTTGATGAGCTTTACAACAAAAATGAAATTCAAAACCTGGAGACTACAGTAGCGACGGCCAGCGGAATGGTACAGGCGGGTGAAAGGATCATCCTGCAGGGTGAGATTGTGGATGAAGGGAAATTTCAGATCCTGGAGTCACTGAAACGCTCCTATGAAAAGAGAAAAGGGCAAGGACTTAACCGGCAATTTGTTTCGATGGGAAAACTGCTGCTGATCTCGGTTATGCTGGTACTGCTTTTTACCTATATTTTTGTTTTCAGCAATTTTCAGAAAGATTTCCGTAAAATCTTTTTCCTGCTGTTTTTTATCGTGCTGGTGGTTTTCCTGGCAGTGGTCATCAATGCGTATCCCGGACTGCACGTATATTTCTTTCCGCTGGCCATCCTGCCTGTGGTGATCATCACTTTCTACGATGCCCGGACTGCCATCTTTACATTGATCATCACCACCCTGCTGATCGGATTCTATGCCCCAAACAATTATGAATATGTTTTGCTGGAACTTTCGGCAGGAATGGTCGCCATTCTCAGCCTGAAAACCATGCACCGCCGGGGACATGTGGTGATTGCTTCCGTTTTGGTGGCGCTGACATACGGACTTCTGTTCACTGCCGTAACCCTCATTCAGGAGGGCACCCTTGCCAATTACAATCTGCGGATGCTCCGGTGGTTTGGATGGAGCAGCCTGCTTATCCTGCTGGTTTACCCTCTGATCTATATTTTCGAGAAGATGTTCGGCCTTGTTTCTGACCTGACCCTGATCGAACTCTCCAACACCAACCAGCCCCTGCTGCGCAAACTTGCCGAAGAAGCTCCGGGCACCTTCCAGCACTCCATGCAGATCGCCTCCCTGGCAGAAGATGTGGTTCAGAAAATCGGGGGAAACCCCTTCCTGGTGAGGGCAGGCGCCCTTTACCACGACATCGGGAAGGCGGCAACTCCCACCTACTTCATTGAAAACCAGGAAACAGGTATGGCCAATCCCCACGATAAGATCGAATATAAAAAAAGCGCTGAAATCATCATCGATCATGTGAAGCTGGGGATTAAAACCGCACGAAAGTATAAACTTCCTGAAAGCATCATCGAATTCATTGCTACCCACCATGGCACCACAAAGGCCAAATACTTCTATCTTAAACACCAGCAGGAGCATCCCGGTCATCCTGCCAATGAGGCCGATTTCAACTATCCCGGGCCACTACCCCACTCCCGCGAGGCCACCATTGTGATGCTGATCGATGGCATCGAAGCCGCTTCGAGAAGCATGAAAGAAAAAACGTATGAGAACATTAAAAACCTGATTGACAATATGATAGATCAGAAGATCAAGGATCGGCAGCTGGACAATTCAGACCTTACGTTTGCCGATATTGACAAAATCAGGGAAATTTTACTGAAAAAGCTGGTTAACCTTTACCACATCCGGATCGAATACCCTGCAGAGGAGAAAAAGGAAAATACGTGAATATTTAAGATTGAGATTACTCCGAAAAGCGCTTTTTTGCCACTAAGACACCAAGGCACGAAGTTAACACAATTTTAAAGCAATGATTATATTCTTTGTGCATCTTTGTGCCTTTGAGTCTTCGTGGCAAAATCCAAAACATCATTTTTTTTAGCTTCTCTCGTTTTATGTTGGCCTGATAATTGTTGGACGGAAAAACTGATTATTTTTGTAGTCTGAAAACAGTTATGCCATGAAAAAGTTATTATTCTTCGTTATATCTGCCTTTTTGTTAAGTTCCGTATTTTTCGGATGCAAAAAAGATGATCCCGAACCTGAACCGGAACAGCCCAAAATCGCTTCTGATGCCCACAAATTCGTCTATAACGGACTTTCCTCCTATTATCTGTGGGAAGACAGGATTTCTGCATTTCATAATCCTAAATACAATAATGAAGACAGCCTGAATGCCTTCCTCACCAAATACGACAAAGTGGAAGATCTCTTCACCAGTTTGCTGTATGAATACAAGAAAGTGGACAAATGGTCGTTCATTGTGGATGATGCCAAAGAGATCGAAAACTGGATTGCCGGGATCTCAGAAAGCATGGGTATGGATTTTATGCTCTATTACATCAGTGAGACCAACCGGAACCTGGTCGGAGTAATACGCTATGTGTACAAAGGCTCACCAGCTGCTAAAGCAGGTCTGAAAAGGGGTGATTTCTTCATGACGGTGAACAATGAAAACCTGACGATCAGCAATTATCAGACCTTGCTTTTCACCAACAAAACATACACATTGGGCATGGGCACCTTCAGCGGAAGCGCCTTCACCCCAAACGGAAAATCGGTTTCCATGACCGCAGTCCTTCTGCAGGAAAACCCGATCCACCTCGACACCGTGTTTACGGTCAACAATGCAAAAGTGGGTTACCTGGTTTACAATGGCTTCATCGGAGCTTACGACAGCCTCATGAAGAGTTCTTATGACCTTGAACTGAACAAGGTTTTCGGAAAATTTAAGAATGCCGGCATACAAAAACTCGTGCTGGACCTCCGTTACAATGGGGGCGGACTGACCCAGACAGCCAGCTATCTGGCCAGCATGATCCATTCCACCGACAACAAAAAGGTGTTTTCCAAAATGCAACTGAACAATTACTGGCAGGATTATTACACTAAAAAGTATGGCGCCGATTACCTGACCGATTTCTTTACAGGAGTCATAGAAAAGACAGCCAAAACACCCGAAACGCCCATCATTTCCCTGGGTTTGAACCAGGTCTATATTATTTCCACTTCTGAAACGGCTTCTGCGAGCGAAATGGTCATTTGCGGACTGGATCCTTACATGAATGTCATTCAGGTTGGTTCAAACACTTATGGAAAGTATGCCGGATCCTTCACCATCAAGGACTATATTGACAACAACGGCAATGTCAATCCCAACCATTCCTATGCCATGCAGCCCATTACCTTTAAAAATTCCAATGCACAGAATGTCAGCGATTATGTGGATGGTCTGTTGCCGGATGTAACAGCAAGGGAATATGCCTCGGAACTTTTACCCTTCGGTGACCCCGGCGAAGCTTTGCTTAAAGCCTGTCTTGACCATATGAAGGGAACAAAAAGTGCTTCCCTGAAAAAAGGAACTGACTTTAAAGGGTTTATCTCTTCTGACGATATGTCGCCGATGGGAAGGAATATGGTGAGGGAAATCCCGAAAATAAACAGGGAATAAAAGGACATCAATCGCCCATCAACCGGTATAAACGCGCTGTCTCCTCCCTGAACTCATTAAGGTTTATGAATCTGCTTTTCCGGATGGCTTCCCGGCCTTCTGCAAACAAAATGATCACCGGTACTGTAAAAACCCGGTAACGGGCAGCAATTTCTGCATGTCGCTCTGCATCGACGAAACGGGGTTGAACAGCAGGGAATAAGGTGGATAACAGCTCTTTCAGTTTGGGTTTCAGACTTTGGCAAACGCTGCAATTAGATGTGGAAAAATAAAGAAGCACCACGCTGGTTGAACCAATCAGTTCATCGAGTTCATCCTGATCGTTTACTGTGGGAAAAATGTCCGGAGGGCTATCCTTTTCAGGGCTTGTCATCAGAGATTCACAGTTTTTCTTCCAGAAGTACCACGGCGTAAGCAGAAATGCCTTCTTCCCGGCCCTCAAAGCCCAGTCTTTCCGTGGTGGTTGCCTTCACTGAGACACGGTCGGGATCGAGAGCCATTGTTTCAGCCAGTTTCTTCTCCATGTCAGCAATAAAAGGCCTCAGCTTCGGATGCTGTGCACATATGGTGGAATCTATATTGGAAATCGAAAAGTTGCGGTTCCTCACCAGCTCGCAACACCTGGCCAACAGAATTTTGGAATCGATGTTTTTGTAATCTGCGGAAGTGTCGGGGAAATTGCTGCCGATATCCCCCAGATGGGCAGCGCCGAGCAAGGCATCACAAATGGCATGGATCAGCACATCGCCGTCGGAATGGGCAACCGTTCCCTTATGGTGGGGTATTAAAATGCCTCCAAGCCACAGGCTTTCCCCCGCTTCCAGCCGGTGGACATCAAATCCGATGCCGACGCGGGAACCCATCACTTCCTTTGTCCGCCAAAGGCATCCACATCGAACGACAGGGTAAAGCGGAGGGTATTTTCCAGAGGGTGATTACGAGCTACAGGCAGAAGATAGGCAAAGTCGAGGGCAAAAACGTTTAGTCTCAAACCGGCGCCTGCCGTCATGAATTTACGGTTTCCCTTGTTTTCATGCTCATAAAAATAGCCGGCACGAAGAGAAAACTGTTTGTTGTACCAATATTCCACACCCACGGAAAGGGTGATCTCCTGGAGTTCTTCTTTAAATCCGCCGGGAGCATCTGCAAAAGAGGAAAAAATACCCCCTATTACCCCTTTGTCGGAGTTGATCCCGCCTGGATAAATGATATCCCCGTCATCATAAGTGGTCGTATCTTTGGGCGGCGTGGGTACCAGTAATTTATTGATATCGGCGGTAAAGGTAAAGGTATTGTAATCGTCAAGGGCAGTGGTATAGGCGGCGCCAAGTTTAAGGTTGGTCGGGATGAAATCCTTCACCTCACCATCGGTATAGGAGATCTTGGCACCGATGTTCTGGATGTTTATCCCCGCAGAGAAGACATTCTCCTGTCTGCGGATCTGAAACTCATTTCTGAAATAAAAGGCAACATCAGCAGCAAATGAGTTTCCAGCATGTGATTCCACCCCGTTGATCAGCTGACCACCCGTCAGATCGGAACGGATGTATCGGACTGCGACAGCTCCTGCCCAGTAGTCCGACAACAAACGGGTATAACCCAGGTCAAAAGCAAATTCATTCGGACTTTGTTGTCCCTGGTATTCAGCATATTCGTTGGTAAAGATGATGTCCCCGAGCGAAAAATAGCGAAGAGAGCTACTGATCGTCTGGTACTCATCCAGTTTCTTATAGCCCACCAGGTAAGCCAGGTTGATGTCATTGACCAAGGCCCGCAGCCAGGGAGAATAGGATAGGGAAACACCCATATCGCTTTCGATAAAGGCATACTTTGCCGGATTCCAGTGCTGAGCATTGACATCGGGAGAGGTTCCCACCCCTGCGTCACCCATACCGGCTGCCCGCGAATCGGGAGCAATGGTCAGGAAGGGTACTCCTGTGGTGATGACGTTGGCTCCCGTCAGCGAAGACTGACTGTATGCTTTAGCTGAGATGATCAATAAAACCGCTGATAAAAACAATAATCTGACTGATCTGATCATAACAAAATTTTTCAAAGGGTGCAAAGATAAAACTTTTATTGATTACGATTCAATTCATGGTAAACGGGAAAACAGGTAAAAAATTATCCGGCTGATGAAAATTAACGGCTGATGAGCATTTTCCCTGATTTGGAGGTCAGTTGCCCATCCGCCGACCGGATGGTAATCCTGTAAGGATATACACCGCTCCGCAAACGGAGACCCCGGTCATCCATAACCCACCTTACCGGACTGCTGGCCGGCCCGTTGGAGGATACCTTCTGTTTCACCATATCCACCCGGTTCCCGGCCACATCGAATATTTCGATCAGGGTAAGCAAGGTTGCATCGGTCTGGTTGTGCGTGAAGATAAAATCGGTATAAGAGGTAACGGGGTTGGGATAATTCTGAATCTTCTCAATGTAAAAATTGCCGGTAACCACAAAATTGATGGTGACTTCCGTAGAGTTATTGGCAACATCCCAGACTTTCAGAGAGAGCGTATGTGGCCCGACCGGGAGGTTCTTGAGCGGGTAAGTGATAACTCCTTTGGTGTAATCGTCTTTGGCCGCCCGGTAGTAATCATTCAGCAGGATTACATTGCCCTTGTCGTTGTTGATGATGGCGGTGATGTCATGCCCGATTCCCGTTCCAACGGTGTTGATGCCGTTGGCGTCAGAAATTTCAGCCAGCATCATTGGATTCTGACTGGTGTTTTGTCCGTTTCTGAAAGAAGGATCGTTGAGATAGAGCTTCACTTCAGGTCCCTTATTATCGGCCAGCTGACCAGTAGATGAACCTCCCAGGATAAAATTCTCAAAGGCCCCATGGGCATCGTCCCTGCCACTTTGCGCATAATAGAGTATTTTCCCTTTACCGAGGTTATAGGATATGTCTTTGGGGACCACAAAGCTGAACGTAAAAGCGCCGTTGACCACCGTAGCTTCTCCTTTATAAATGACATTCTCCTGCACTTTGTAGGTAAATGGTGATTCTCCGGCATTACCCAGCGTGGTTTTGACGGTTACCTTGTCGTAGACTACCGCGGTAATTGTCCCTGAAAAATTTTTCAGATTTTCCCCGAAATGATTGGCAATTTCTCCGCTGATGGTGACCTTGCTCAACGCCCTCAGGGTATCCGGAAGGAGGTGGGCTGGCTTCTGGTTCACGGTCCTGGTTACCACCTTGTATTTGGGATAGGATAACCTCAGCGCCGGATCTGCAAGCAGGGTAAAATTCCTTTTGTTAATGGTATTCAGGGTGTTTATTTTGGCCAACCTCATAATATCTCCCATACGGTAGTTCATTCCTTCGGCATCCTTTTCGAAGGCAAATTTATAGAAGTTTCTGCTAAGCAGAAAGTTGGAATAAGCGTAGACCACCCGTGTGGTTGAAAAAAGTCCTATTCCACCGCCGTTGGGATTCAGCAAAATATATTCCCCGGCAGAGGTTTCACTGGCATCAAACCGGCTGAATTCACAGGTTGCCGTAACAAAAATGGGGAGATTTCTGCTGTTGGTCCATGAATTGATGGCCGACACATCCAGCACACGTTCATCCGACAGGTACCTTTCATTGGCATGCCCCACATAATTAAGGATCAATACCCCGTCTTTCACCCTCTTATTCAGCGACTCTACCACGCCGGGGTATCTTTCACCGGCAGGGGTGGCAATTTGCGGATAGGCATCGAAATAGATCTTATCGGTCTGGAATTCGCGGTGGTCATCGTTAACCTGATTCGCCAGGGTTTCGGAATCCGACATGTGAAGGTTTCCATCCTGATCGTCACCGATAAAACAGAGGTTGGTTCTCCATATGCCCATCGATTCCGGCGAATAATAATTCAAAATTTTGTTGGCTACTGTTTGTGCCTCATACACCGAAGAAACAGGTAACCTGCCAATTCCAAGGTCCATCAGGCCGTCGTAGACACTTTCGCCCGGATCAAGAATGACAAAATAGTCATCGGAAACAAACGACGAGGTGGGGGTCAGGGAATTGTCCGACTGGAAGGTGGGGATAAAGGCTTTATTGGCCCCGGTCAGGTTCCTGTTGTCAAAACTGCCGTCACCGTACAGCATCACGTATTTGATCCGGCTGTTCCGGTCGCGGAGCATTTTTATGAAGTTCCTGATGGCTGTAGCATCAGGACTTCCTGATCCAAACTCATTGAATACCTGCGTGGTGGTGACCACATGGACGCTCATCTTATCTTCCTGCCTGTGAAAATCAGCCACTTTGTTTGCCTGGCTTACAAAATCGGGATGGGTAACGATCACGAAATCGGGAACTGCCAGCGCGTGTAAATTCTGGTTCGGCACTTCACCCACCAGCGAAGGCTCGGGGAAATCAGCCTGAGGCTTAAAAGCCATATATTCCCTGATCTGCTCTGCGGTTCTTTTGAATACCAGCTTTCCCCCTTCTTCCGCAGTGGATACCTCGGTGATGTTCGCCGGATCGGTTATGTCATATACCTTTAGCCCCGGTGTTCCGTTCTCGAGGACAAACTGAACCGTTTTTCCTGGGCCGGTACTTTTCACGTCCCTGAAATAAAGCTCATCACCCGACATGCGCAGTTGCCGTCTCCAGTTGATGCTGAAATAATCCAGCCAGGCTTCCGAAAGCGCGTTGGAGGCCGAATAAACCAGGGAAAGTTCCTGTGTGGCACTGTTTATGTTAAAAGGATACAATTGCTGCATTTCTTCGGCATACTGACCGGTTGAATTTTCAAGGTTTATCGCTGAAAAGCTCAGACTGCCCAGTTTTACCTGGTTCAGTGCCGGATCAAACGAAGAAACCGAGGAGGACCGGCCGGCACCATGAACCAGCAACATCGCTGGTGAGCCGGAAACAAAATTATCGCAGGTCATGGTAAATGTCCTGGATGAACCACGGATGAATTTCTCTCCAAACCACTGCTGACCAGATTTTATCAGGTTATATTGTTCCGTTTCGTACACCTTGAAGTCATCAAAAGAGGACACCACCTGATCGGCGGCTTTTGAAGGGGCCGGTGAAACTTCAACTCCATTGGCCTTATCTCCCTGCTGGCTAAGAAAATAATAACCATCTCCCGAATAGGGATTAAGAGTATGCCGGAACAGGCCGGTGCCCTTATCCCAACTCCATTTTACACTGCCGGTAGAGAGAAAATAGAGGGCATCCTTACCACTGTTGTCTTTAGCCCGCCAGCTCCGGTTCATTGTCAGATCATCCACGGGAACCGCCGACAGCGATTCTTCCAGTTTATAACCCCCTGAGCCATAAACATTGACCAGTTCAGGAGCAGAAAACCCCCATGCTTTCAACTTGTCGAAAGTAATTTTATAAATCCCTTTCCTGGTGGTTTTTATCTTTACCCACTTTCCGCTGCTCAAAACAGAATTGCTTTTCCAGGGATATATTTCGCCCGGTACAGCAGCATCCTTCACCGTAAAAGATACGGACAGGAGCGGGATCAACAGAGTAATGACTATAAGTTTTCGCATTCCCGACATAATAAAACTAAAACGGCTCCGTTCAGGGATTATTGCCTTTACAAATTTCAATTTCCTCTGAAACGGAACAAAACACAAAAGTATTATGAAATAAACAACAAACGAAAACCGGTGATTGTTTATTCCAATCCTGAAGGTGATGTTAGACAGAACAGGAACAGGTGCAGCAGTTCAATTGTTAAGATGGAGGTGATTTAGGTTAAAAAGGATAAATATTCAAATCGCTGTACAATAATGATCAGATGAATTAGTTATATTTGTAACATTTTTATAAAGGCTAAATAAATATTGTGTATATGATGCGTAAAGCACTGGTTTTTATACTGATAGTCCTGACAGTAACCGGATGTGTTTTTAAGAAACAATCCAAATCCAGGACTACCGGTTGGGCTTATAACGATACAGAGACTGGAAACATCCCCTATATTTCGGGGTACGAACAGACTGCCGGGCCGGGATTGGTCTTCATTGAAGGGGGAACATTCACCATGGGGCGTGTTGAGGAAGATGTGATGTCGAAATGGGACAATGTTCAGCGCAGGGTTACTGTTGCCTCGTTTTATATGGATGAGACGGAAGTTTCCAACCAGGATTACCGGGAATTCGTCTATTGGACACTAAGGGTTTACCCCGGAGACCGCAAGAAAACAGAATCCATATTGCCGGATACCCTCTCCTGGAGAGAGGAACTGGCTTACAATGAACCTTATATTCGGAATTACTTCCGCCATCCGGCTTATGCTGATTATCCCGTTGTCGGCGTCTCCTGGGTTCAGGCCAATGCCTATTGTGGCTGGAGGACCGACCGTGTGAACGAACAGATTCTGGTGGATAAAGGTCTGTTGAATCACGATCCGGCACAATCGGGCCAGAATGTTTTCACAACAGATACCTACCTGGCAGGATTGTACCAGGGTACGGCAGGAAAAAAGACGCTGGAAAATTCGGATAAAAGCCCGAGAAGCGTAAGATGGGAAGATGGCATTTTACTCCCCACCTATCGCCTCCCAACGGAAGCCGAATGGGAATATGCAGCGCTCGGCCTGATAGGGAATACAGAAGCAGAATTGCTTTCCGACAGGAAAATGTTTCCGTGGAACGGAACCTATATGAGAGAAGATGCCAAGAAAAACAAAGGAAGGATGCAGGCAAACTTCACCCGTGGCAGAGGTGACCTTATGGGAGTAGCCGGTTCACTTAACGACCGTGCTGACGTTGCTGCGCCAATTTCCTCTTATAAACCAAATGATTACGGGCTGTATTGTATGGCAGGCAATGTCAATGAATGGGTCTTTGATGTTTACCGCCCGCTTTCCTTCCGTGACCTGGCAGAATTCCAGCCTTTCCGCGGCAACATATTCACTGTCCCCAGCAAAGATTCACTGGGAAGCCTCTCCCGTGACCAGTACGGGGTTATGAAACTGGATACACTCAAGGATTTCCGCAATTTCAAGGATGGCGATCCCAATTCCCAGATCATCGAAGGAGAACAATGGACGGCTGTTCAGGGTAATAAAACCAAGGATATGTACATTCAGGATGATCGCCAGGGCTTTTTCTCCTCACTGCTGAGCGACAGTGTACGGGTTTTCAAGGGAGGCTCCTGGAAAGACCGTCCTTACTGGCTTACACCCGGTACACGCCGCTACCTAAACGAAACCAAATCACAGGATGATATAGGATTCCGTTGTGCCATGACCAGAGTGGGAAGCCCGGGAGGTTTCTGAAGCTTATTAAGATAAAAAAAAAGAGGCAGGGATCCTGCCTCTTTTTTTTACTTTACTGCTGACTTATTCAGATATTTGTCATCATTGGCCAGTTCCCAGATGTTCAGGAAACCGGTTTTTATGATATTGGTTGTTTTATCCCAATTGATTTTACTGATCTCATCAGAGGGGAGGTGATAATCGGGGTGCATGGCAGCCATAAAATAGAAAATTGGAATTCCCACGGCTGCAAACGGAGCATGGTCACTCCCCCCGCCCGGAGTTTTGGAAGCGGTATAGGTCAGGTTCAGGTCTATGTTGTTGTCCTTAATGTTTTTTGTGGTCAGTTCTTTTAACCCGGGAAAGGCTTCCGTATAGGTCATGTCTGCCTTATTGCCCTTAGTATCGCCTTCTTCATTCCGTGAAATCATGTCGTAATTGAGGTAAACGGCCACTTTCACCGAATCAGGCAGATGATCCACAAAATAGCGTGACCCCAGCAGGCCCTTCTCCTCTCCCGACCAGGCCGCAAAAACAATGGTTTTTTCTGGCTTTTTCCCGGTTGCAGCTACAGCACGTGCAATAGACATCACCCCAACAGTTCCAGAGGCATTGTCGTCAGCTCCGTTGAATACCCAGCCATTGGATTTACCCACGTGATCGTAATGAGCGCCGACAACCACCACTTCATTCTTCTTTTCCCCTTCAATACAGCCCAGCACATTTCTTGAACGGATAATTTTTGAATCAACCGTTGTCCTGAACCGGACAAACTTACCGGGCAGGAGGAGCGAAGCGGGTGTCATTTTTTCCGCGGCCAGTTTTTCGAACAAGGCAATATCGACCCCGGTTCCATCAAGCAGCTGCCCGACAACCCTCGATGTAACGGTAAAGACCGGAAGCGCTTCTTTCAGCGAATCTCCTGGAATGGTGAGTCTTTTCCCGGCAGAGGGAGGGGTGTCCGATTCAAAGAAGCGCCCTTTGTAAGGATAAACCGGGTTGGCAATCCACTCTCCTGTCGGATCCTCCCCGGGCCTGACCTGAATCACAGCAACCGCCCCTTGCCTGGCAGCATTTTCAGCTTTATCCCTTTCCAGGGCATACTGGGCCATTCTCCCCTCAGGCCTGAACTTCCTGTACGCCTGACTGCTGGTCCCTGTGCCCGGGAAAACCGACCAGCAGGAGCACTACCTTGCCCTTAACGTCAAGCTTTTTAAAATCATCATAGCCCTGTTTCTCATTCATCAAGCCATATCCCGCAAAAACCACCTGGGTTGTGGCCGATCTCCCCACAGTACCTGTCCGTATGCCAAAATCTGTCCTGTACATGAAATCCACCGCACTTTCCCCTGTCTGGTTTCTGGAAATGACCGACAATTCCTGGGTTTCGCCCGGACCGTATTCGATCATATTCATGCCCTGAAAATAGCTCCGGGAAAGTCCGGGCAATCCCTGCCCCCCCCTTTGGGCAAAACCTCTTGATGATCCGAACACTTCAGCCTCCCCATACGGCCTGATGCCATTCATCCTGAAAACGGAGGCAATGTAATCAGCGGCAAGGTACTCGCCCCTGGTGCCGGTTTCCCTGCCTTCCATTAGGTCGGAAGCAAGAAATTCCAGCTGCCCCCTCACCAGATCGCTGGTGATGGCCTGCAATCCCAACTCACTGTGGTTCTGTGCACTGATTAAGGAGAATATGGCCATTCCGGCCAGCAAAACAATTGACTTTTTAAGCATACTTTTTTATTTTGATTGATTAAAACATAAGATCCATTCCGAAAGAGCAGAAAGGAAGGTAAAACCCACCGTCCCGGACTTCGTTTTTTTATTACTTTTGACCTCTAAAAGTAACAGATATTGGAGAACAAGTTCCCTTTCCCTGCCAAAAATCTATTTTTTACGATAAAAATGAAAAATTGAGTTTTTCTCAAAGAATCTTTCGAACTTATGAATAAACAACTTAACGCCGGATGAATTGCATTGTAATTGACGAAAATCCTGTTGGCCAGAAGTTGATGACGGAATACATCAACCAGGATCCCCACCTTAAACTGAAGTCCAACTGCTATTCGGTATATGAAGGACTGGAAGCGCTTCAGAATCAGTCTATTGATCTGGTATTTATAGATACCCAGCTCATGCCCATCTCCGGCTTAAGCTTCATCAGAAACCTGATTTCAAAGCCCCTGGTGATTTTCACCTCTGTCGACCCAAAGTATGCTTCGGAAGCCTATGACCTGGATGCCGTTGATTACCTGCTGAAGCCGATATCGTTTGAGCGGTTTTTCAGATCGGTTCAAAAGGCGAATGAGTTGTATACATTCAAAAAAATGAAGAATTCGAGGCAGAATCTGGAAGAATCAAACACAGAAAAGCAACTGGAGTATATACTGGTCAAATCGGATTACAACACCCTGAAAATCAATTTTGAAGACATACTGTTTGTTGAAGGGTTGAAAGATTACGTGAAGATTTTTACTTACGACAACAAGAAACCTGTTGTTACCCACAACTCGCTGAAAAAACTTCAGCTGGCCTTACCCCCCAACCGTTTCATCCGGATTCATAAATCGTTTATCATTTCCCTGAAATACATCACCTCCATCAACAAGGCACAGGTGATCATCGGGGAGAATTATATTCCCATCGGCGAAAGCTACAAAAGCAATTTCCTTTCCCGGCTGGAAAAGAGAACAATTTGAGAATTTCCCCGGGCAGGGATTAAAAGAAGGTTTTACCGATAAACCACAGCTCGTTGACTGTGAAATTCAGGTGCCCCATGATGTACCTTTCTCTGATCATGCCGGAACGGGTGGTTCCCTGGTTTCCAGCCTCTACAGAGATATTGATCTGTGAGAACTGGTTTCTCAGGGGAATTCCAAATCCGAGAGTTACCCCATATCCATTGATGGGCTGATCGTTAATTTTGAGGTAAGTGGAATAATAATGAAAACCTGTTCTGTAGTTCCAGTTCTGGTAAAACTTGTTGGCCACACGCGTTCTCCAGGGCTTCACATCTATCCCGGCAGCGTAATTGTGGGCATCCCTGAATACACCTTTCATGGTAGGATAACGCAATCCTGCCCATCTCTGGATTTTATAGTCGAAGGCAGCAGTAAACCGTTCATTGCCTATTGATATACCACCACCCATGGTTTCCGGAAGTTTTCTTTTACTTAGTTTTCCATCTTCCGAATCCAGTGTGGTCAGGTTGGCATTCTGAAGGGTGGAATTGAAACCGGAGATCAGGTTCTGAGATTGGGCGTAAACGGCTCCCAACGCCACATCCAGCTTTTTAATTTTGAATTGGTAACGTGCCCCATAATCAAAGTAAAAAGTATGGAAATAGTCGTTCCTGGTTAAAATATAGGCGGCAGATAACTCAGACTGCGAAACATACTCTTCCTGAACCAGGGGACCAAAAATATAGGATGTATTGACACCCACCGACAGGTTTTTCGTTAATTTCCAGGCATTTGACCAGTAGGCCAGGGTGATTCCTCCCGATCCTTTAAACTGAACGTTGGACTTCAGGTTACTTCCCTGGACATACTTCACGGTGGAGATATCATACCCCACATGACTGAAAGGAGCAAGTCCGATGGAGTTGGCCCACCAGTTGGTAATTCTGAACCCCATAGCCAGATAGGCCAGATTGGCATTGAAACCACTCAGGCTATTCCCCTGTGAAAGGAATCCTGAATATTTGCCGTTCACCCCCATTTCCAGGATGAAATGAAGGGAATCGATTCCGGTGTATGAAGCAGGATTGAGGTTATTCAGCCGGTTATCCGAGGATATGGCAATACCTGCGTGTCCCATTCCGGCGGTTCTGCCGAATCCCTTAGGCTGCAACTCACCCGGCCCGAAAACAGAATATGGCGACATGGTGTTCTGGCCACTCAGGATTCCAGGCACAAAAAGAGTCAGAAAAAATATTACTCGGGCAAAGAGACGCATGATGTTTTACAGATTATAATGCATGAAGTACAACCTGACAACCGGCCGCCAGGCACTATTCTTACTGTCGCTGAAAACTACCCGGTTAAGGGAAGCGCCAATTACCTGGCTGGGCTCTGCGATCAGCAAACCGTGGGTAGTGTCGAAATAACTGTCCGAAATCTCGGTGGTAACAAAATCCGTGATGTCAAAGGTATAGGATGTAAATTCGTTGTACAGCCTATCCACCACGAGATTTGCAGCAAGCGTGGAATTCTGGTCGCCCACAATTTCACTGACCACCCGGTTCGACTTGTCGGTATGGAAAAGCACCAGTTGTGAAGGCAGCTTAATTTGCCGGTAGGTACCGGGAACAGGTGAAAGAACAAGTTCTGCCTTAAGCAGGACATACTTGCGGTCCATCTCGTTCAGCTGCTGCATGGTGGGAAAATCTACTCTTGTGACCAGCCCGATGCCCGACTGTACATAAGTCCGGTTGTTGGTCTTTGAGGAAGGAACCTCCAGGATCTGCCTTGAGATGGAAGAGATGGGTGTTCCTGACCTGTCGGCCGTGAAATTGTTAAAAAAAGTAGATTTTGATCCAACCGGAAAAGTATTCACAAATACCTCCTTTTCCAACCCCTTACGATGGGAGTACAATAGTACCTTCATGGAGGAATCACAGGGAAAAGCAAGAACTGCACTTGACGGATTTCCCGGCACCAGGGCCAACCCTTTGAAATACCCCCTGAACTTTTCAAACGAAGTGATCGTTTCCTCCTTTTTCCTCAGCATCTCTAGAAGGCTTTGCCCCAGTTCATCGGATAACCTCACACTAACCTTACCCTTCCCTGAGGGTTTGGGCCGTATAGAGACCTTTCCAAGGGGATTCTGATCATAGGCCAGTTTTGACCGATTCCAGAAATTTGAGTTTTCATCGCCCTTTAACTCCTGGGTAACCCTGTGAATTTGCAGCGACTGCAAAGAAGTGGTATCCCCGAAATACTGCGGGGAAAGATTCATAACCAGCAACAGCGAGTCGTATACCTCCTTCTCCTGAACATCAGCACTCCCGGGAACCCCCAGTTCATAATAACCCGTTGAGGTCACTTTCCCGAATTCCGGATCCTGATAGGTACCGGCCCATAACAATGTATTTCCTGAAGTGGTAAGGGAATCAATCAAAACGGTGGACATACTTACCGTAAAACTGTCAACCACCGAAAGGGTCGACCTCGAACTGATAAAATCATCTCCTATGGACAGGGATTCCACGTCGCTTTCAAAGCCACATGAAAAGCCAATGGAAGCCAACACCAGCAAACTTATTGTTTTCCGCATCTGTTCCGAACATCTTTATTCAGGGTCAAAGCAATAGAATATCACCCGCTGCTGAAAAAAAAATATACCAACCCGCCATTTTTACCTATAATACCACAATCACCTTAGTTATTAAAGTTTATTAACACAAATAACCCATGATAATCCCTATAAATATACGGATATATACTAATTTTGCCATTACGTATGTATTTTTTGGGCATTTGGTCTATTTTGCTTTTTAAGATACCTTGCGACTGTTAGGTTTGTACCTCCAAAGAGGCATGACCTCTCAAAGTTATTAACAATTTAAGAATATGGAAAGTCAGAAAAAGAAAATTTGGTGGATGCTGATGTCGGTTGTTGCAGTATGTGGATTGATGTTCACTTCCTGCGATAAGGATGAAGATGAAGTTACGATGGGTAACTGGACAAGAATGTCTGATTTTGACGGAATGCCCAGGAGTGATGCTTTTGCATTTGCCATCGGTAAAAGCGGTTACATCGGAACTGGTTATGAAGGTACCGACCGTCTGAAAGATTTTTGGGAGTATAATTCGGAAAAGGATTTTTGGGTGCAGAAAGCCGATTTCCCAGGGGTTGCACGCAACGGTTCAACCGGTTTTGCCATAGGTTCCATGGGATATGCCGGTACCGGATATGACGGAGACAATAAACTGAATGATTTCTATCAATACAATCCGGCTAACAACACCTGGACTAAGAAAGCTGATTTTCCGGGAACCGGAAGGTATGGTGCCACCGGTTTTGGTACCGATACCAAAGGATACCTGGGGACTGGTTTCGACGGCAACAGCCAGAAGGATTTTTATGAATACAATCCTTCGAACAATACCTGGACAAAAATCATCAGCATTGGCGGTCAAAAACGCAGGGATGCCACCTCTTTCGTCTTAAGCGGCAAGGGATATGTGGTTTCCGGTCTCGACAATGGCGCCTACCTCACCGACCTGTACATGTATGATCCGGGCACCGGGGAATGGACAAAAAAACGGGCCATCAACGATGCCACATCTGAAGATTTCGATGACGACTATACCGGTATTGCCAGGATCAGCGCTGTGGCTTTCACCATCGGCAGCAAGGCCTATCTTACCACCGGAAGCAGCAGTTCCCTGCTGAGCACGCTGTGGGAATATGACATGGCCACCGACCTGTGGAAAAAACTGACCGATTTCGAAGGCACCATCCGCACCGAAGCTGTCGGGTTCGGCATTGGCAGTTACGGATATGTCACCTCCGGAAGAAGCAACAGCTTTTACCTGGACGACATCTGGAGACTTAACCCAACGCAAGAATATGATTCGGAAAATTAATCTCCGGACATTTTCATTCCTTCTCCTTTTGTTTATCCTCACCATTCAGGCCTGCCATGGTCCCGCTTCACGGGATCATAGCAGGTCTGATGCTGAAAAA
>Ga0105102_10000118_pt1 | contig 19740 bp, 16 predicted proteins | sample PPLLaktember2015_FD_87032 | JGI IMG/M metagenome (GOLD analysis project Ga0105102, IMG submission 87032) | Freshwater sediment microbial communities from Prairie Pothole Lake near Jamestown, North Dakota, USA - PPLs Lake P7 Core (6) Depth... | ecosystem: Environmental > Aquatic > Freshwater >...
AGGTTCGGGAGCTTCGGGCGGATCTCGTCGATCATCGTGAGGTAGTCGATGCCGACGAACGCGTCGACGGCGAACAGCGTCGTCGCCTCCGAGTTCCCGAGGATGTACTCGACCTCGTGGGTCTTGTAGCGGGTGTTCATCGGCACGACCACGGCGCCGATCCGGGCGATGGCGAAGTACGCGGCGATCCACTCGGGGATGTTGGGCATCCAGAGCCCGACCTTGTCCCCTTTCCCGACGCCGAGGTCGAGGAGCCCGCGCGCGAGCTTGTCGACCTTCTCGGACAGCTCGGCGTAGGTGAGCTTCGCGCCGCTCGGATCGAGGATTGCTGGGCGCTTCGGGAACTTGGCGGTCGTGTCTCGCAGGACTTGGGACAGCGTTCTCATCGGTTCACCTCGTGATCGGCTTTCTGTGACGACATCGGATGGGATTATCCGGGGCCCGAATCGACGCCGCAAACGAGCCCAAGAGAAGCCTGCGGCGTCTCACGGAGGGATGCTCGTATCGATCTCCGGTAGAATCATGAGTCACCCAAGGAGGGCCTCCGATGAACGCACGCTACGGGCGTTACCTCGATGTCGATCTCTCGGCCGGCACGATCCGGGACTACGCCGTCCCCGAGACGTGGTCGCGCCTTCACCTCGGCGGGAAGGGGATCGCCGCCCGCATCCTCCTCGAGGAGCTCCCCGCGCACGTCGATCCGCTCGGCCCGGAGAACGTGATCGTCTTCGCGACGGGTCCGTTCCAGGGCACGGGGGTTGTCGGAGGCGGACGCCACGCGGTGCTCGCCGTCTCGCCGAAGACGGGGTGGGTCGCCGACTCGTACGCAGGCGGCCACTTCGGCCACGAGCTCGGCCGCTCCGGCTACGACGGGATCCTCGTTCGCGGCCGCTCGCCGCGCCCTGTCTACCTGGCGCTCGTTGACGGAACTGCCGCGCTCTACCCCGCCGACGGCCTGTGGGGCAAGGGGACCGGAGAGACCGAGACCACGCTCCAAGAACGGCATCCTCACTCGCGCGTCAGCTCGATCGGCATCGCCGGGGAGGCGCTCGTCTCCCAGGCGTGCATCATCAACGACCGCACGAGGTCCGCGGGCCGCCCAGGGCTCGGCGCTGTCATGGGTTCAAAACTGCTCAAGGCGATCGTCGTCCGTGGGAACGTCGAGAAGCCCCTTCACGACGCGGCCCGGTTCCGCGCCGAGCGCGCGGAGCACGCGAAGACGTTCCTTGCCGCGGGTCCGCAGGAGTTCGGCAAGTACGGCACGGCGTCCGGAGTCCCCTGGCTCTCCGAACAAGGGATCCTCCCCACGCGCAACTTCGCCGAAGGGGTCTTCGAAGGCGCCGACGCCATCAGCGGCGAGCGGATGCACGACACGATCCTCGTCGGCCAGGACACGTGCGCCGGCTGCCCGGTGCGGTGCAAGCGGGTCGTGAAGACGACGTTCGACGGCTGTGAGGTGCTGCCGGAGTTCGGCGGACCGGAGTACGAGACGGTGGGAGCGTTCGGGTCGCTGTGCCTGAACAGCGACCTCTCTTCGATCGCGCTCGCGAACCAGCTGTGCAACGACTACGGGCTCGACACCATCTCCGCCGGCGTCGCCGTCGCCTTCCTGATGGAGGCGAGCGAGAAGGGGCTCGTCGATGAGGAGATCGCGTGGGGCGACCCGCGCGCGGTCATCTCGGTCGTCCACGCCCTCGCGCGTCGCGAGGGCGTCGGCGACCGGCTCGCCGACGGACTCGATCTCTTCGCTCGCGACCTCGGCGTCGACTTCGCCATGACCATCAAGGGCGTCGAGCTGCCGATGCATGAGCCGCGCGGCAAGCAGGGCCTCGGCCTCTCCTACGCAACGACTCCTCGCGGCGCGAACCACATGGAGGGGATGCACGACACCATGCTCGCGCGGGAAGCCCCGAGTCCCGAGCTTGGGGTGACGAAGAGCTACGACCGGTTCACGCTCCTCGACAAGATCGAGCCGGTCATCGCGTTCGAGAACCTCCGTTCGTTCACGAACTCCCTCGTCCTCTGCTGTTTCACGACCAACGAGGTCGGGGCGTCCTACAACTTCCCGGCGATCCGCTCGCTCCTCGAGGCGGCGACGGGGCTCTCCGTGGACGCGCAGGAGATGCTTCGGATCGGCGCGCGCAACTACGCGCTCCTTCGCGTTCTGTCGAGCCGCGGCGGGCACGTGATGGAGGCCGACGAACTGCCGGCGCGCTTCGCCGAGCCGCTTCCCCGCGGCGCGAGCGCCGACCACCCCGTCGCGGCGGCGACGATGGCGGAGGCCGTCGCCGCCTACTACCGCGCGCGGGGCTACGACCGGCACGGGCCGACCGACGAGACGCTCCGGCGCCTCGGTCTCGTCGATTGCGCCGGCCGAAGGGCGAGGACGGCGCCGTGATCCCCGTTGTCTCGTTCATCGGCCACCACGACAGCGGAAAGACCCGCCTCTTGGTCGAGATCATTCCGCTTCTCGTCGAGCGCGGGTATCGAGTCGGCACCGTGAAGCACGCTCCAAACCTGGACGAGGTCGATCGCCCCGACTCGGACAGCGAACAGCACCTCGCGGCCGGCGCGAGCCGTGTTCTCCTGCGCGGCGAGCGCGTCTCGTCGCTCACGTGGAGACACGAAGAGGGCGAGCTGCCCGGCGACCTGGAGCGCCTATTCGCCGGCTGCGACGTCGTCCTCGCGGAAGGGTTCAAACACGGTCCCTGGCCGAAGATCGAGGTCTTCCGGCGGGGTCGCGACCTGCGCCGAGAGCCGCTGGCCGGCGAAATCGACGTCGTCGCCGTGGTGACGAGCGAGCACGTTGCCGTCCCCGACGGAGTCACCGTCATCTCCCCGCGCGACCGCGAGGCGATCCTCGGACTCCTCGAGAAGCTCATCGCCGCGCCCGCCTAGCACCGGAATTGCGCACGGCGCACCCCTCGTGTACCCTCAAACCGCGATGACATCAGCATCGGAAGCACGCACCTCCGCGGCCGGTCCGCCCACGGCGACGCTCTACCTCGTCCCGCCCCGGTCGGATCGGCGAGCGCTCGGCCGTCGACTCGCCGCCCCAATGCTCTCCGAGCGCCCGAGGGACCGCGCCCTCGCCGAGCGCGGCGTCCACCCCGACGTCATCGAACTGGCCGCCGAGGACGGGAAGGAGAAGATCGGCATCGACCAGGTCCGCGAGGCCATCCGCGCCGCGCAGTTCTCGCCGGTCGAGAGCGACCGCAAGGTGTGCCTCGTTCCGCGGGCCGAGAGCCTGACCGTCGAAGCCGCCAACGGCCTCCTGAAGACGCTCGAAGAGCCGCCGCGGGGGATGGTCTTTGCGCTGCTCGCCGAGCACGCCGGGGACCTGTTGCCGACGATCGTGTCTCGCAGCCGCATCGTCCGGGTTCCACCCGAGGAGCGAGAGGCGCGCACGGAGCGTCTGACCGCCTCCGGGTACTCCGACGCCGACGCGCAATGGCTGTCGCGGATCGCCGACCGACCGGGCGACCTCGACCGCTTCCTGGAGTCGCCCCTGGATGTCCCGGCGGCGCGGGCTGCCGCGACCGCGCAGAGCACAGCGGCCGCCATCCAGGACCTCGTCTCTACCGCAATCGGCGACGACCCGATCGCGCGGCGCGAGTCCTTGACGGAGATCGTGGACCGCGCCGTCGCCCTCGACCCGGCTCTTTTCACGACCGGAGTCGCGCGGCTCGCCTCACAGGAACGCACGACCCTCTTCCTCTTCCTGCAGGAGCTCTTGGGCGCCGCCTTCGACCTTCTCCGACAGTCGATTGCCGCCGCCGATCGGGGGGAGCCGGCGGCGACCCTCGGCACGGACGTCCTCGAGCGGACGTGCCTTGCCGTAGACCGCGCGCATCGGGCGCTCTATGCTTTTGCACCGACGGAGGGCGTCCTTCTGTCGCTTCTCTTCGCCATCGGAGGAGTCGTCCATGCCGAATGACCGGATCGTTCTCGTGCGGATCCAGGACCTCGAGCGCGAGGCCGCCTACTTCAACGCCGAGGAGCTGCCGCTCCACGTCGGCGACTCCTGCGTCGTCGAGCACAACGGCCTGCACCTCGGAACGGTGGCCGAGGAGGTCCCAGCAGGCCAGGAGCTCTCCGGCCAGCTCGAACGCGTCGCCCGCGTGGCCACCGAGGCGGATCTCGACGCGCACCGGTACAACCAGGCCGACGCGGAACGCACCGTCACAGCGACCCGCGAGGCCGTCGCCCGTCACGACCTTCCGATGCACCTCGTCGCGGCCGAGTACACGCTCGACCGCAAGCAGCTGCGCATCTACTTCACGGCGCCGCACCGCGTCGACTTCCGGAACCTCCTCCGCGACCTGGCCAGCCGATTCAACACGCGCATCGAGCTTCGGCAGATGGGCGCCCGCGATGAGGCACGGCTGCGCGGCGGCGTCGGCCGTTGCGGCATCGAGATCTGCTGCCACCGCTTCCTGCGCGAGCCGAAGCCCGTGCCCATGGATCTTGCCTACGACCAGGAGCTGTTCGTGTCTCCGGAACGGATCACGGGAGCCTGCGGCCGCCTGATGTGCTGCCTCGCGTACGAGCACGAGACGTACCTCGCCGAGCTGGCGAGGCTTCCGAAGCTCGGCGCCCAAGTCGCCGTCGGCGAGAAGCAGGGCAAGGTGATCTCGCACAGCATCTTCCGCCAGACGGTGACGATCCTGACGGAGGAGCGAGAGCGTATCGAGGCTACGGTCGACGAGATCGAGGTCCTTCAGCCGGGGAAGAAGCGGAAGCGCTGACCTTCCCTCCGCTGGCCAGAACGTCGGCCAGCTCCGCCGGAGACAACAGGACGCGGACGTGCGCTCCTTCGTCGGTGTACTCGAGGGAGCGGACCCTGCGGGGATCGCGAAGGCTCCCGAATCGTCCCAGCGTCGCGTACGGAACGAGGACCTCGACTTCGCGATCGGCCGGGTAGAGGATGTCGGCGATGGCCTCGAGCAGCTCGTCGATGTGGACGTTGTCTCTCGCCGAGATCCGCACACCGGGAAGATCGCGTTCGGCGCCCTCCGGGCAGAGGTCCGTCTTGTTCAGCGCGTTCAGGACGGGGGGCCGGACGTCGCCGTCCTTGAACACCTCTCGCTCCAGCGTATCGAGGACGGACCGGTAGTCCTCGTTCCACGAAGGCCGAGCGATGTCGACGATGTGGACGACGAGGTCGGCGTACCGGACGGCCTCGAGCGTCGCCGCGAACGCCGGGACCAGGTGGTGCGGCAGGTCGCGGATGAAGCCGACGGTGTCGATGAACAGCGCCTCGCGCCCGTCGCCGACCGGCCCGCGTCGGACCACCGTGTCGAGCGTCGCGAACAGCTTGTCCTCGACGAGGCTGTCGGAGGCGCAGAGCCGATTGAGGAGCGTCGACTTCCCGCTGTTCGTGTATCCCACGAGGGCCACTTGCGGCAAGTCCCCGTGCGAGCGCAGCTTCCGACGCGTCGAGCGTTCCTCCGCCGCTTTGCGCAGCCGCCGCTCGAGCGCGTGGATCCGTCGCGTGATCTTGTTGCGGTCGATCTCGAGCTGCGTCTCGCCCGGGCCGCGGGTGCCGATGCCGCCCCCCGTCTGCGTCAGCGCTTGACCCCATCCGCGGAGGCGGGGGAGCCGATACCGCAGCTGGGCCAGCTCGACCTGAAGTTTCGCTTCTTTGGATGAGGCACGCTGCGCGAAGATGTCCAGGATGAGCTGCGTGCGGTCGATGACCTTGCGGCCGAGGGCGTCTTCAAGGTTCCGTGTTTGGCTCGAATGGAGTTCGTCGTTGAAGATGACGGCGTCGGCGCCGAGCTCGTCGCACGCCGCCAAAACCTCCTCGACCTTGCCCTTCCCGATGAACGTCGCCGGATCGGGGCGTCCCCGCTTCTGGACGACGGTCGCCAGGGTCACGATCCCGGCCGTCTCGGTCAGGGCTTCGAGTTCGTCCAGCAGGCCCTCGCCGGCGTGGCCGTGATCGATGCCCACGAGGATGGCGCGTTCGTTCCCGTACACGCGTGCCCGTGTCCCCAGGCGGTCTTCGACCAATGGGCGGCGCACTTCGTCCGATTCTTCAGGTGCTCTGTCGCTCAATCCTCGCTCCTAGGAGTCGCAGCTTTTCTGTCAGGCGCTCGTAGCCCCGATCGATGTGCTCGAGACCGCCGAGGGTCGTCGTCCCGTCGGCGGCAAGCGCCGCGAGCACCAGGGCCGCACCGGCGCGGATGTCAGGCGCCTCGATCGATCCGGCCCGCAACCGATCCACGCCGCTGATCGTCGCCGTCCGCCCGTCCACGGCAATCTGCGCGCCCATCGCGCGGAGCGGATCCACGTACGTGAACCGGCTCTCGAACACGGTCTCGGTGACTCGGCTCGTTCCGCGCGCCACCGTCAAGAACGCGGCAAACGGGGGATGGAGGTCTGTCGGAAACCCCGGGTGCGGCGCGGTCTCGATCGCTGTCCCGCGAAGCGGTCCACTCGCCGACACGGTGACGCTCCTCCCGTCGTCCTGCACGTCGACCCCGGCTCGTCGCAGCGCGTCGGAGAGCGGGGCAAGGTCCTCCGGGTCGACATCCTCGGCCGTGGCCTCGCCGCGCGCGATCGCCGCCGCGAGGAGCATCGTCCCCGCCTCCATGCGGTCGGGGATCAGGGTATGCTCGGCGGCACGAAGCCGCGAGGCCGCAACCCGAATCGTCCGCCCTTCCACCGCGATCTCCGCCCCCATCGCACGGAGGAGCTTGACGAGGTCGAGGACCTCGGGCTCAACGGCGGCATTCGCAATCTCCGTAACGCCCTCGGCGAGGGTCGCGGTCATCACCAGCTGTTCCGTCGCCCCGACGGACGGGAACGCGAGCTCGATCCGCGCGCCGCGCAGTCGGTCGGCCGAGACGTCTACGACTCCATCGTGCTCGTCGATCCGGGCCCCGAGCGCCTCCAAACCCTGCAAGTGGAGGTCGACGGGCCGGGCGCCGATCGCACAACCTCCCGGCAGCGGGACTCTCGCGCGCCCGAGGCGGGCAAGGAGCGGGCCCAGAACGAGGAACGAGGCGCGCATCTTGCGCACCGAGTACGGATTTGCCTCGCCCGACAGCGGCCCGTCGCCGGAGATGACGACACTGCCCTCGTTCCGGACGACACGCTTGCCGAGCGCACCGAGCGTGTAGAGGATCGTGCTCACGTCGCGAAGCTGGGGGACTCGCCGCAGGATGATCGGCTCGTCGGTCAGCAGCGCGGCGACGCAGGCGGGAAGGGCCGCGTTCTTCGCCCCCTCGATCGCAATGCGCCCCGACAGGCGCTGCCCCCCCTCGATGATCAGCGCGTCCATAGATGGGCTAAGGGAGGTAGCGCATCGGATCGACCGGGAATTCGCCGTTCCGCAGCTCGAAGTGGAGGTGCGGTCCCGAGGAGACCCCCGTGTTTCCCGACAGCGCCACCCGTTGACCGGCCTCGACGTACTGCCCCACGTAGACGAGCGAACTGCTCAAGTGGCCGTAGAGCGAGTACCACTTGCTCGCGTGCTCGATGATCAGAACGTTCCCGTACCCCGGCTGTTCGCCGTAGAAGTAGACCCTGCCGGGCGCCGATGCGCGAACGACGGTTCCCACCGGGACGTCGATGTCGATCCCGTCGTGGTGCTGCTTCTGCTTCAAGACTTCGTGAACGCGCCAGCCGAACGGAGAGACGACCTTGCCCTCGAGCGGCCAGATGTAGTCCGAGCGAGTCCCCTTCGACAGGTCGCTCACGGTGTCCCAGAGCGCCGAAGTCGCTCCCGGGATGACGATCCGACTCCCCGCGTAGATCGTCGACCCCGTCGTCAGCCCGTTGGCTGCCGTCAGCTTCCCGACCGGCACGGAGTACGTGAGCGAGATGTCGGTCAGCGTCTGCCCCGACTTGATGGTGTGGATGACTCCGGCCCGAGACGCGTAGAGAACCTGGCCCACCTCAAGCGGCTGGCTCTCGTACAGCCGGTTGCTCGCTCGCAGCACGGCGCCGCTGACGCCGAGCGCCGTGGCGACGCCCGACACGGTGTCCCCCTTCTTCACGGTGTGGGAGACGATCGAGCCGCCCGTCGCCGAAGAACTCGTCGACGCCGGCTTCGTCGTCTTGCTGTCCGATGTCGACGGCGCCGGCGTGCTGGTTGCGGGCTTCGACGCCGGCACGCTCGCGGCCGCCGGCGCCGCAGGCTTCGCGGGCGCGGGGGCGGAGCTCGCCGCGGTCCCGGTCGCGGGCTTTGTCGACGACGTTCCACTCGGGGAAAGGATCTGGTCGACCGCGGCGTCGACGCTCGTCGCCGCCGGCGTGGCCAGTGTGGCGGCGGCTTGGTCGCTCGGGTTCTCGGAAAGGACGGTGAGGCCGCCCTCGGGCTCTTGCGTGCCCCCTGAGCGCAAGAGCAGCACGGGGACTACGACGCAAGCGGCAATGACGACAAGAGCGATCAGGACGCGATCCTTGCGGATCGGCTTCGTAGACGAGGTTCCGTACCTGGGCCGGCTAGTCACCTTTCATCAGCTCGAGGAACTGCTCGTTGTCCCTCGTCGCCTCCATCTTCGCCTTGATGAACTGCATCGCTGCCTGCAGGTCGTTCAACTCGCTAATCATCTTACGGAGAATCCACACGCGCTTCAATTCCTTCTCGGCCAGGAGCAGCTCCTCTTTGCGCGTTCCACTCTGCTCGATGTCGATCGCCGGGAAGATGCGGCGGTTCTGGAGGTCGCGGTTCAGCACGAGCTCCATGTTCCCGGTGCCCTTGAACTCCTCGAACACGACCTGGTCGAGCTTGCTCCCGGTGTCCACGAGAGCCGTGGCGATGATCGTGAGGCTCCCGCCCTCCTCGATGTTGCGCGCCGCCCCGAAAAACTCCTTCGGCTTGTACAACGCGGTCGGATCCATTCCGCCGGACAGGAGCTTCCCGGATGCCGGAATGGAGAGGTTGTAGGCGCGGGCCAGTCGCGTGATCGAGTCCATCAGGATGACGACGTCGTGTCCGAGCTCGACGAGCCGTTTGGCGCGGTCCGTGACCAACTCCGCGATTCGCGTGTGGTGTTTCGGCTCCTGGTCGAACGTCGCCGCGACGACCTCGCCGTTCTTGATCGACCGCGAGAAGTCCGTGACTTCCTCCGGACGCTCGTCGACGAGGAGGACGAACAACTTGATGTCGGGATGGTTGGCGTTGATCCCGTTCGCGATCTTCTTGAGCAGCGTCGTCTTCCCCGCCTTCGGAGGGGACACGATCAACCCGCGCTGGCCCTTGCCGATCGGACAGAACAGGTCAATCATCCGGGTCGAGATCTCGTCGGGGTCGTGCTCGAGCTTGAGGTGCTGGTTCGGGTGCAGGGGCGTGAGCTCCTGGAACTGCACGCGACGTCGGGAGTTCTCCGGATCGCCTCCGTTCACGGCGTCCGCCTTCAGGAGTGCGAAGTACCGCTCGTCGTTCTTCGGCCCGCGGATCGGTCCGGAGACGAGATCGCCATCCCGGAGCGCGAATCGCTTGATCTGGGAAGGCGACACGTAGATGTCGGCCTTCCCCGGAAGGCAGCTGTCGCTTCGCAGGAAGCCGTACCCGTCCGGGTGAAGCTCCAGGATGCCGTCGATGAACTGGAGATCCTTGTTCCGCGCGAGGTGAGCCATCACCATCCGCGTGAGGTCGTCCTTCCCGATTTGCCTGGAGTTCTTGATGTCGATCGTCTCGGCGAACTGCTCCAGTTCGTCGAGCGTCTTCCGACGCAGCTCTCGGATTTCCATCCCACTCACCTCAACTCTGTCGTCTTCGGTACGTCACGTCAGGGGCGGACCGAGGCTTCGAGAGGAAAGGTCGGCCGCTCAGCGGGCCTCGCCGCTCCCTCGATCCTCGAGCTTGCCCACCCGTGTCGCGTGCCGTCCCCCTTCGAACGTCGCCGCAAGCCAGGCGCGCACGATGTGCTCGGCGAGTCCTGTCCCAAGGACCCGGGCTCCCAGGCAGAGGACGTTCGCGTCGTTGTGCCGTCGGCTCAGCTCCGCCGAGAACGACTCCGTGCACGTCGCCGCGCGAATCCCGGGGTGTTTCCCCGCCGCCATCGCCATGCCGATGCCGGTTCCGCAGATCAGGATTCCCCGATCCGCCTCGCCGTGCCGAATCAGTCTCACGACAGCGCGAGCGATGTCGGGGTAGTCCACGGGGTCCGACGAGGCGGTTCCGACGTCGACCACCGTGTGCCCCTCGAGGGCATGTGCGATGAGGTGGGCCTTCAGCTCCACCCCCGCGTGGTCCGCTCCGATCGCGATCTTCATGCTAGAGCCTCTTGAACAACCACTTGATCATGTCGCCGTACATCCGAAGCCTGTCCGCCACGCCCTTCTTGAAGCCGCGCTTCTCCTCTTTCAGGACGTGCGTGACGCCATCGAGCTTCACGTACTCCTTCTTCCACCCTTCCTTGGCGGCGAGCTTCGACAGGGCGATCTCGATCCCAAAGTTCATCTCGTGGACGTTCTCCAAGTTCTCCTTGGCGCGTTCCCAGAGGCGGCGCGGGAGAACCCGCTGTCCCGACGCATACGGGTTGATCTTCTGCGCCAGGTCCGTGTTCTTGCGGCCGTCCGCGAACACTCCCACGACCATGTCCAGATCTTGCTCGACGAACGTCCGGACCAGCCGGTCGACGTGCTCCGTGCGAAGTCCGACCAGATCGGCGTCGAGGAACAGGAACACGTCATTCTTCGCCGCAGCGACCCCCGCGTCGAGCGCGGCCGCCTTCCCGCGGTTCTCCGGAAGTCGGACGACTAGAACCGGGAAGCGACGCGCTTCCTCGGCCGTCGAGTCTTCCGAGCCGTCGTCAACCACGATGACCTCGGAAACAAGACGGCTGCCGAGTACGGGTTCGAGCACCGCCCCGATCCGTCCGGCCTCGTTGTACGCGGGCACCACCACGGAAATGCTCATCGATTCTTGAGTTATGGATGTGGATGTAGACGCTGATCCGTTTGTCGAGGCCATTCTATCGGCTTGTCCGGCCGATGTCAATTCGCTTGAGGCGATCCCTCCTCGTCTTCCTGCCCTTCGAACCACGCCGCCGCCTCGAGAACGAGGTCGGCGGCGCTCGCCGCCTCCTCCACCGCCACCGGCAAGCCCTCGGCGAACTTCCTTCCGTACCCCTTGGTTCGGATCCGATCGTCCGTCACCACGACGACGCCCCGGTCGCGCTGCGTTCGAATAAGACGCCCCACCCCCTGCCGCAGTCGTAGAACCGCCTGGGGAAGCGCGAGCTCGTAGAACGGCTCCCTTCCGGTTCTCTCGTACCGCTCCGACAGCGCGGCGAACACCGGATCGGTCGGCACCGCGAACGGAAGTCGCGTGACCACCAGGTACTCCAGCTCTTCTCCCGGAAGGTCCACGCCTTCCCAGAAGCTGTCCGCTCCGAGGAGCAGCATCCCGTTCTTCCCTCGGCGGAACCGCTCGACAAGGCTCGTCCGCGGACCGTCGACCCCTTGGGCGAGGACCGGGACCGCGCCCACCAGCCGCTCCCGCACGCGCTGCAGAAGGTCATAGGAAGTGAACAGCACAAGGCCGTTGCGGTGAAGCGCGCCGTGCAGGTCGACCAGCAGCTCGGCGAGCGCATCGGCGTACGTTTCGGCGTCGCCGAGGACGGCGGGAAACCGCCGCGGCACGAGAATCCGCATCCGCCCCTCATAGGAGAACGGGCTCTCGGCCACCATCCCCTGAACGTCCGAGAACGCGCCGTCCAAACCCAGCGTGCGATGCACGTAGGCGAAGTCGCCTCCCAACGAGAGCGTCGCCGACGTCAGCACGACCGCCTCGAGATCGGGGTAGAGACACTCCGCCAGGATCGGCGCCACGTCGAGCGGCGTGACGTGAAGGGAGAGCCGCCCCCCTTCCCGCTCGTACCAGTGGACGGAGTTCTCGTTCGGCTCTCTCGCCAGGACCCCCGCTACGTTCTCGAGCTCACGGAGCGCCGCGAGGCCGCCTTCTCCTTCGCGCGCCAGGTCCTGCTCCTCGCGCACCCGCTCGATCAAGGCCTCGACCCCGACGCCCAGCCCCCGCACCGCGACGCGGAAGGCCTCAAGGTCGTCCTGCACCGCCGACAGGTCGGGGAGCCGCCCTCGCCGTTCCTCGGAGAGCACCGACTCCACGGAGCGGAAGAGGCGGGACGCCTGCCCCGGCAGCACGGCGGCCGCGTCCCCTGCCCGGAGCGCCTCCTCGTCCTCCGGCGCCAGCGGGAGCCGCCCGACCCATCCCCCGCGCCGGTTGCGGGGCGGCGCAAGCTGCTCCACGACGCGCTCGACCATCGACTGAGACAGACTCGCCGTGAAGGCCGATCGCGCCGCGGCCTCAAACGCGTGCGCCTCGTCCACCACGAGGTGGCTGTACTTTCCAAGCACCACCCCGTGCGTTGCGGCGTCGGCGAGAAGGAGGGAGTGGTTGACGACCACCAGGTCGGCCTTCCGCGCCCGACGCCGCGCCTGGATCGAGAAGCACCCCTCCATGTGCGGGCAGAAGGCGCCCACGCAGTGATGCGGCGAGTCGTAGAGACGTCCCCAGAGCTCCCGGGAGTTCGGGTCGGCGAGGAACGCGCAGTTCTCTTCGACGTCGCCGGTCTCGGTATCCGACAGCCATCGCACAAGCGGAGCCAACGAGGCCAGCCGATCGCGCTCCAGGCCGTTCACGAGCTCCTGCAGAAGGATCTCCCATCGGCGAAGGCAGAGGTAGTTCTCCCGCCCCTTGAGCATCGCCGTCGAGACCGTCGGCGCGATTCGTTCGACGAGAAACGGCAGGTCCTCGCGGAAGAGCTGTTCCTGGAGCTGCTTCGTCCGCGTGCAGACCACGACCCGCGCTGTCTTGTCCTCGCGGAGCTTGAGGATCGCCGGCGCGAGGTAGGCGAAGGTCTTCCCCGTCCCCGGGCCCGCTTCGACGGAGAGGGCGCCTCCACGCCGGAGCACGTCCTCGACGCGGCGCGCCATGGCGAGCTGCCCGGATCGCGCCTCGTAGCGCGCCAGGGCCGCGGCGACGACCCCGTCCGGCCCCAGGACCTGCTCCGTATCGACCGGCATGTCGCTCGGGGCCGCGGCCTCTGCCGGCACCGTCTCGGGCTCCTCGTGCGACGCCGTCACCGGGAGAAGCGCCGCGAGGAGTCGCGCCAACGGAGGAGGGAGAAGCTCGGCGAGAAGGGCCACGACGTCGCGGTCGAGGACCGGGATCTCCTCGAGGGTGCGGACGAGGATCCGTCCAACCTTCTCCGCCGGCGACGTGTCCGGCAGGTCAAGGTAGTGGGCGATCGCCGCGACCCCGTGATCGGCCGCGCAGGGGAAGACGGCCCGAACAAGCGGCGCGACGTCGAGGGCACCGCCCGTCCGCTCGCCGTAGCCGACCTGCGGAGCCTCGGCATCCGCGACGGACGCCGCCTGGGGCACGCCCTCTGCGAACAGGACGCGTTTCCCGCCCGCCCCGGCAACGAACCGTTCGAGGCCCAGCGACGTCCACGGGAGGCTCATCCGCCGCGGACGGCACCGACCAGCGCCGCTGCGGCCGCACCCTCCACCCTCACCGACGCCACGTCCCCGACCGATGCATCGCCGTGGACAACCACCGTCCGATGGTCGCCCGTGCGGCCGTAGTGGACGCCGCCTCGCGTCTCGCCTTCGATCAGGACCATCACGTCCTGCCCGATGAATCGCTGGTTTTCCTCCAGGGCGATCCGCCGCTCCGCATCGAGGAGCCGCCGAAGCCTGTCCTCTTTCTCCTCCGCCGGCACGTCGTCGGGCCGCTGGGCCGCACGCGTCAGCGGCCGAGGCGAGTACTTGGCGGCGTAGATCGACCCGAACCGCAACTCCTCGACGAGCGAGAGGGTGTCCTCGAACTCGGCGGCCGTCTCTCCGGGGTATCCGGCGATCATGTCGGTGGTGACGTTGAGCCCCGGCATCGCACGCCTCGCCCCCTCCACGAGTTCCTTGTACTGCTTCCGGGTGTAGCCCCGGTTCATGGCCGCGAGGATGCGGTCGTTGCCTGACTGGCAGGCCAGATGAAGGTGCCGGCAGACGGCCGGCTCGGTCGCCATGACCGACAGCACGTCGTCCGTCAGGTCGCGCGGATGCGAGCTCGTGAAGCGGACTCGATCGATTCCTGTCTGCGCGACCCGCCGCAGGAGGTCGGCAAAGCCCCCGTACGGCGGGCGATCTCGTCCGTACGAGTTCACGTTCTGGCCGAGGAGGAGGACCTCCCGGTACCCGTCCCCGACCGCCTTCTCGACCTCGGCGACGATCCGCTCCGGCGGACGGCTGCGCATCGGCCCCCGCGCGTACGGCACGATGCAGTAGGAGCAGAAGTTCGAACAGCCCTCGGTGATCGTGATCATCGCCGACACGGACGACCCGCGAACGGACGCCGACTCCTCGTAGTCCATGGAGCCGCTCACCTCGACCGGGCGCTCCCCTGCGCCGCCGACTCGGTCGACCAAGGCTGGAATCGCCGAGTGACCCCGCGTCCCAAAGACGAAGTCGACGGCCGCCGACCGCGCCAACAGCTTCGCTCCGTGGACTTGCCCGAAGCAGCCGCCCACCCCCAAGATCACAGGCCTCCGCCGCTTCTCCTCAACAACGGCGCCCAGCCTGCCGAGAAGCTTCTCCTCGGCCTTCTGACGCACCATGCACCCATTGAACAGGACGACGTCGGCGTGATCCAACGAATCGACCAGCTCGTACCCCGCCGCGCGCATCGCGCCGGCCAGCTCCTCCGACTGGTGGAGGTTCATTTGGCAGCCCCAGGTCTCGATGTAGACTCGCTTGGTCATCGTCCGTCTCGGCCAACTATATCCAACCCGGCGAGAGTCCATCCAACCCCGTAGGGAACTGGCGCGCGCAATCCGGACACGCGACCTAGCTTGACGATCCGCCTGTCCGGTAAGATCGAGACGCCATGCTCCGCCGCTGCGACCGCTATATCCTTCGCGAGGCCCTGGGCCCGTTTCTCCTTGCCCTTGCGGGACTCGTTCTGTTCATCCTTCTGAACGTCATCCTGTCTCTCTCGGACCTGATGGTCGACCGCGGGGTGAGCATGACGACTCTCCTTCGCCTCGTCCTGCTCAAGATTCCCAGCCTCCTGGTGGTCGCCGTCCCGATGAGCGCGCTGTTCGCGACGTTCCTCGGCCTGGGGCGGATGGGCCACGACCGGGAGGTTCTGGCGCTCGAGTCCCTCGGAATCCCGCTGCGACGCATTCTCCTCCCCCTGCTCCTCGCCGCCGCCTTCGTCGGGGTCGCGGACTTCGCCCTGTACAACTGGCTCGTCCCGGCCTCGGAAGCCGCCTACCAGGACGCGCTGCGCCAAGTCATCTACCGGCAGGGAACGCCGCGCATTACGGCCAACGCCTTCTTCAAGGGGCAGAACGACCAGTTCTTCTACATCCGTCGCTTCGACGAATCGAGCGGGAAGCTCTACGACGTCGTCATCTACGACACGACCGGCCGTCTCTTCCCGCAGGCAGGCACCCAGGTCACGATGATCACCGCCGACGAGGGGTCGTGGAGAGCCGGCGCGTGGACCCTCTCCGCAGGAACGGTCTACGGGTTCGACCGGGAGGGCCAACTCGTCTTCACGGCGACGATCGAGTCGCTGGTCATCCCGATCGAGCAAGGCGTGGCCGAACTGGTGTCGCACTCCCGAACCCCATCGGAGATGGGGCTCGCCGAACTCGGCCAACGGATCGCCCAAGCCCGCAAGAACGGTCAGCGGGTTCACGAGTACGTCGTCGAGTCGCACCTCAAGCTGTCTCTCCCCCTCGCCGCCCTCGTCTTCGTCCTCCTCGGCGGCGCGCTCAGCCTCGCCTTCCTTCCCGGCAATCGAGCCGTCGGCATCGTCCTCGGCCTTCTCCTCGTCGCGGTGTTCCAGGGATTCCTCTGGTGGACGCAGACCCTCGGCCGACGAGGAGCGATGGACCCGGCATGGGCGGCGTGGTTGCCCGACCTTGTGTTCGGCGCCATCGGCGTGTACCTGTACGCACGGGTGGACCGACTCGCGACGCGCGACACGCGCGGCCGGTGGTGGAGGCGGCTCCCGTTCGCTCTCGCCCTCATCGTCCTCCTAGCGGCTCCCGTGTCCGTTCTGGGCTCCGACGCGTCCGAACCGAGCGTCGGCTCCGACGCGTCCATCGCAGGCGTCGGCTCCGACGCGGCCGTCCCCGTACATCTCGAGTGCGACGAGCTCTTCCTCGCGAACGACGGCTCGACGCTCCACGCGGTCGGGTCCGTTCGCGCGACCTTTGAGGACTCGCAGCTGGACGCCGACGAACTCCTCGTCGAGCGGGTTCAGTCGTCGAGTTGGCGTCTCTCCGCGTCGGGTTCGGTGGCTCTCTCCGTCCCGGGCACGACGGAGCTCGCGGGGGAGTCGATGATCGTCGAGATCGACGACCGAAGCGGCGAGGTGAGACCCCGTTCGGCGGGGGCGAACGGCCTGCGGGGGAAGGTCCTCTTCACGAACTCGGAGGGGAAGGTGAAGGAGCTCTTCTTTCGCGCCCGGCGAGGTGAGGTCGCGTTCGACGACCAAGGCGAGGTAAGCCTGCTCACGGCCGAGCAGGCGGAGGTCACGACGTGCGATTGCTGCGGCCTCGCCCTCGAACGCCAGCCGTACAGCCTGAAGGCCGACCGGCTCCGTCTCTACCCCGATCGGCTCCTCGTCGCCTACGGCCTCACCGCCCGGGTCAGTGCCGCGAGGGTCCTGTGGCTCCCTCTCTACGTGCAGCCGTTGGGGGAGACGCTTGAGTCCCCCCTCTTTCCGGCGTTCGGCTCGAGCTCCGCAAGAGGCTGGTTTGTCAAGTGGAACGTGCCCTTCTTCCTGAGCGACGCCGTCTACGGGACCGTCCTCCTCGACTACTACAGCAGGTACAGCGAGATTGGGGTCGGAGGGACGCTGCGGTACGCGGCCGGCGGGCACGAGGGCCGGGCCTCGGCGTACATTCTGCCGAGCGATGTCCACGACACCGAGGTCGAGGTCAGCCTGACGGACACCGTGGAGATCGGCGGAGGCTGGCAGGGTGTCGGCCGCCTCGAGTACGAGGCCGACGGCGACGAGGAAGAGCTTTCCTTCTCCGCCAAGCTCCGAGGAAGCATCGGCCCCGCCGACGCCTCTCTCCTCGTCTCGCGCATCCTCGACACGACGACCACGACAACGATCGAGGAGAAGCTCCCCGAGGTGTCCTTCTCCCTGCCCTCCCAGCGCGTGGGCCCTCTCACGGTTCGACCGGCGTTGTTCGCCGGCTGGTACCGGGAACAGGAGGAGGAGGAATCTCCCGAGGAGCGGTTCCGGCTTCGCAGCCAGCTCGCGTCGACGCTCGATGCCGTGACGTTCGCCGGGTTCCGCATCCAGCCGTCGGCGACCCTCCAGACATCGCTCTACGCCGACGCGGGCGGGTGGGAGGACGTCGAGAGCGTCGAACTCGGCGCCTCGGCGAGCCGCAGCGGGCTCGAACTCGGCTGGACGAGCACGCTCGCCCGCGGGTCGAGTCCGTTCGCGTTTGACGAGACGACGACAGAACACCAGTTGACCTGGACCGCCAAACGCTCGGGGCCCGTCGACCTGACCCTCTCGGGAACCTTCCATTCGGTGGACGGCCCCGGCCCTATGCGGGCCACCGCCGATTGGGACGACTGGGCGACGTGGAAGGTGACCGCGAGCTACAACCTTACCCTCGCGCGCCTCTCGACCCTCGTCGTCCGCGGAAACTGGAGGGACGAGCACCGCAAGGTGGCCTGGAGGATTCCGTACGACGCCCTCGACGGCGAGTTCTCCACCGCGTCGCTGGACATCTCGGCCGAGTGGAACGCCCTCTCGCTCTCCCTCCAGAACGACCTGAATCTCAACCGCCTCGAACTGACTGCCGCGGACCTCACGGCGGACCTGGCCTTGTCGGGCGGATGGGGCGTCGAGCTCGGGGTCACGTATTCCTCGGGATCGGTCGATCTGGATGACGTCTCGTACGGCGTGTTCAAAGACATCGCGGACTGCGTGCGCGTCGGCATCGAGCAGTCATCGGGCGACGTCTGGCTCTACGTCTCCATTCTCGCCTTCCCGGAGGCCGTGCTCCGCTACGCGCCGACGAGCGCAAGCTTCGAGATCGGGGAGTGATGAGGTAGAATCCCCGTCGTCGCCGCAAGGTCGTGCCTTCGGCGCGAGGGGGAAACCATGGACTTGTCGGCCCTTGTGTATCTGGTCATCGCGTGCATCCTCGTCGGCAAATTCCTCGTCGGAGGCTGCGGCGGGACCTGCGGCTAGGCGAGGCAAGACCCGATCCGAGACGGAATAGAACACGACCATGAGACTGGGGATTGCGCAGACCTGCCCCGAGTTCGGCGAGCGGGGCCGAAACCTGAGCGATGCATTGGATCTTCTCTCTCGGGAGGTCGCCGACCTGTGGGTGCTTCCCGAGTTTTTCGCATCGGGGTACCAGTTTGCGCGCGCCGAGGAGGTCCGCGATCTCGCGGAGCCCGTGCCCGGCGGCCCGACGGTGCGTGCCCTCGAGTCGTTCTGCCGGGATCGCGGCTGCTTCGTCGTGGCCGGGCTTCCTGAGGTCGCCGACGGCGTCTTGTACAACTCGGCCGTCCTGGTCGGCCCCCGCGGATTCACGTCGGTGTACCGGAAGATCCACTTGTTCGGCGACGAGAAGCGCTGGTTTGCACCTGGGAATCTACCGTTCTCCGTCCAGGACGTCGGCGCGGCGCGCGTCGGGGTGATGATCTGCTTCGACCACTTCTTCCCCGAGGCGGCTCGCACCCTGGCTCTCCTTGGCGCCGACATCCTCGTCCACCCGGCGAACCTCGTCATCCCCGGCCTCGCGCAGCGGACGATGACGGTTCGCGCGCTCGAGAACGGCGTGTTCGCCGCGACGGCGAACCGTGTGGGGGAGGAGTCCCGGGCGGAGAAGGCCCTTCACTACACGGGGCAGAGTCAGATCGTCGCTCCGGACGGCACGGCGCTCGTCCGTCTCTCGTCCGACCACATCGAGGTCGCCGTCGCCGAGGTCAACCCTTCGGCGGCGCGAGACAAACGCCTCACGTCGCGCAACGACAAGCTGGGCGACCGCCGGCCCGAGTTCTACCGAACGTAGCGCGTCGCGGAGCCCCAGCTCTAGCCCGAGAGAGGGAAAGACCATGACCATGATCGATGTCGGAAGCCGAAGAGAGCAAGCCTGGATCGTGGAGCGCGGCCACCTGGCGAGCGCGTTCGGGAGCGGCCTCGTCGATGTCCTCGCCACACCCGTCCTGGTGGGGTTCTGCGAGGAGTGCGCTCGTCGACTCGTGGACCCTGCCCTGGCCGCCGGCCAGAACACCGTCGGCGCCTCCATCACGCTCGAGCACGTCGCCGCAACGCCTCCAGGGATGACCGTGACCGTACGCGCCGAGCTGGCTTGCGTCGACGGTCGCCGTCTCACGTTCCAGATCGAGGCTCGCGACGATGTCGAGGTCGTCGGCCGCGCCACGCACGTGCGCTACGTCATCGACACGGCGAGGTTCGAGGCGCGAGTTGCGCAGAAGGCGGCGCAAACGCGCACGGTGGGCGCCGACTGACTGCCAGGGCGCAAGCGCGCACGGAGGGCGCGGCGCAAACGGACTGAGTGCGCGGCGCAAACCTGTACGGAGGGCGCGGCGCAAACCTGTACGGAGTGCGCGGCGCAAGCCTGCACGGAGCCGCGAGCGGACGGAGTGCGGAGGGCGCCGACCAGGCCTAGGCGGCGCAAGCCTGCACGGAGCCGCGAGCGGACGGAGTGCGGAGGGCGCCGACCAGGCCTAGGCGGCGCAAGCCTG
>Ga0105102_10000119_pt1 | contig 19672 bp, 47 predicted proteins | sample PPLLaktember2015_FD_87032 | JGI IMG/M metagenome (GOLD analysis project Ga0105102, IMG submission 87032) | Freshwater sediment microbial communities from Prairie Pothole Lake near Jamestown, North Dakota, USA - PPLs Lake P7 Core (6) Depth... | ecosystem: Environmental > Aquatic > Freshwater >...
CTACGAAGGCGAAACGCCGAGGATTGACGGCGGAACATCTGCTTGCTACGCAGTCTATGGCGCGAAGAGGAAAGCAGAATGACGCCTACCACCTACACGAACGTTGGCCCGTTCCGCCTACGGGCAGAGAAGGACGCCGACATCCTCGCGGCGCTGGAGGAGTTGGCGCAGAGCGGGTTGACGCTAACTGTCGGCGGGGCGTTGAAGGACGGGAAGATCAAGTCGCTGTGGGCTGACCGTGTGCCGCTGGTGGTGGACGGCGAACAGAAGGTCCACCTGATCCCGTCGCAGAGCTGGGAGGAGAGATGAGGCTGCCGGCGCACAAGTGCGGTCTCACGATCTCACACAATGAGTGCCGAAACTACTACCAGACGGTGCGGCAGTACCTCGATTACATGGAGGCCGGGCCGACGTGGGGGAGCGAAGATGATAAGGCGCTCGCAGTTGAGACGAACGAGATGTGGGAGATTCAGTGGTACCCAGAGACGCCGATCGGATTCTATCGCGTTGCGGCAACGACATTAGAGGCTGCGCTGGAATTGGCGAACTCTGATCCGGTTGCCTGACTGACCCTTTGACAGAAGGGAGCGAACAGTGGCGACGATCTCCATCCGCATTGGCTACCTTGCCGGGAATGGGCAGACGCTGTGGGTCGTCGAAGGCGGCGGCGAGGACGCCTACCGCCCGATCTTGGCCGACGCAATCAGCGAAGCCGCCCGCGCCGAACTCGCCGCCCTCCGCGCCGATAACGCGGCCCAGGCCCGGCAGATCGCCGCGCTCAGAGAGGCGCTAGTCGAGGTCCATAGTGGATACCTGGCCGACCCAGACGAGAGCGCAGACTTCAACTGGGATGTCTGGGCGACGAAGGCAGAATCCGCCCTCTCCTCCGTCCCGCCCTCGTCCATGCGCCTTGTCCCGCTGGAAAGGCTCAGAGAGATCGAGTGGCTTGAGAGCCATAACGGCGACGAGCCGTTATCGTGCCCCGTCTGCCTGCGTTATCAGAGCTTCGACCACAAGCCCGACTGCTGGCTCGGCAAGCTCATCGCGGGGAAGGAGACCGAATGACGCTTGACAAACGGAAGCATTCTGAGTATCATCCAAGCGCAAGCCGTACAAGGAACCGCGAGACTGTTGGAATCTGGATCTCCCGGCCCCTTCATCGAAAGGTGAAGATTGAGGCAGCTCGTCGAGGAACAGATATGAGGTCGCTAGTCGAGGGGGCGATCTCTAAGTATGTCGGGAGGGAAGATGATGAACAGAGGCACTAAGCGTTCCGACGACCATCCTTGCTACTATCGTGTCGGAAAGTGGAGAGGCTATGACGCATACTGGCACCCGCAACAGGGATACTATGCCTGGGTTGACGACTTCTTCGTGAATGCCGAACCGAAAGAGATCGAGTTCTTCCCCGAAAATGCCGACCTAGACATCATCTGGCGTGGTGTTCTAGAGAGTTATGGCTGTCTCCGCGAGGCGATGGATGCCGAGTTGGCTGGTATCGTAGATGCCTACGGAGAGAGACAAGCGCGGATTGACGCGGAGATTTCCTGCTCAGACCAAGGGAAAGAATTGGCGCAAGCGAATGTTGCTTTTGCGGAGGAGTGGTAGCAATGCTCGACGGAGGAGAAAATGCGAACGATTCTTGGTTGCGTGGTAGGGGCGGCATTCGTTGGTGCATTCCTATCGAGAGCGCTCGGTGAACGCCAGTGGCGTGGCGCGCGCGAATTAGTCGGGTTGCTCTTTGCGGCCATTGCGGCGGCTGTAGCAGGCGGAATGCTCTGGGCTGATTGCTAATGTCTGCAATGACTCCCCGCATCCTGACCTCATCCGAGATCCGTGCCTGGCTATCGTGCCAGAAGAAGTGGTGGTTTCGGTATCGCGAGGAACTTGTCCCTGAGCGCGGGCAGAAGGCTCTGAGTTACGGGAAAGCCGTTCACGCGGGCTTGGAAGCATACCGAAACGGGATGGATGAAGAAGACGACATCCTAGAAGTGCTTGATGAGGCAGGCGGCCCATGGGCAAAAGCAGAGAGCGAGTATGTTTGTGCCGAGGCCGCCGCCCTTGTGAAAAAGTACATCGAGCACGATCCAGCCCTTGCCATTGGCCATAAGATCGAGAGCACCGAACGTCAGTTCAGGGTTCCGCTTCGGACGCCGTCGGGGCGACGTTGGGCCGCTATCGAGTTCCATGGGAAGATTGACCTAACGACCCGTGACCCGCATGGCAATCTGTGGATCTGGGATCACAAGACAAGTGCATCGGCTCTACGTCCTCAGTGGCTTCCCCTCAATGACCAGATGGGATTCTACTACTGGGCCGCTTCCCAGACGGGAGAAACGCCCGCGGGAATCGTCTACGACCTTATCAGGAAGCCGTCAATCCAGCCGCGTAAAGGGGAGGGTGTAGACGAGTGGCGGGAGAGATTGCTCACAGACATCGACTCGCGCCCTGAGTTCTACTTCCAGCGGGCAGAGATTGTAAAGAGCGAACGCGAACTATCGAGCATCGAAGCCGATCTGTGGGACATCGCACATACAATCGGCGCGGGGCGCATTCATAAGAACCCTGGCGCTTGTCAGCTAATGGGATGTGCGTATACTGACCTATGTACGGCAGACTCGCCACTCATTAGATCGGCAGGCTACAAGCATGAGAGGGCACACATAGAACTAGATCTGGAGGGGGTAGAGGTATGAGCGTTGTGTTGCCGGAGAAGAAGAATGTGGCCGACACGGGGTTCCCCACACAGGCCAGTTGGCTTGTCTTCGGGGCACCGAAGGTCGGGAAGACAAGTTTTGTGCAGCAGTGGCCCGAGCCGCTAATTCTGAACATGGAGCCAGGCGGGTGCCGTTACGTCGGAGATGCCTACGTCATGGACATTGGCTCGCTGAAGGAACTGCGGGATGTGTACGCTACCTTAGCAGCAAAGAAGGTCGACATCCCTTACAAGACCATTGCCCTTGACACGATTGACGTAGTGAACGACTGGGCAGAGGAACAGGCGCGGGCCGAGTTGGGAATCAAGGAGATGGGAGAGGGCGCATACGGGGCGGATTGGGCGCGGTCGAGGACGATCACGCTGAACACGATCAAGACGTTTGCGAGCCTGCCGGTGAACTTGCTCGTTCTCGCCCACTCTCGCTGGGCCATCATAAACGAGATTGCCATTGGACACACAATTGACTTGCCTGGCAAGCTGGCGCGGTTCTCCATGGCGGAGATCGAGAACATCCTGTTCATCAGCGCAGACAAAACCGGCACGCGCCGTCTCGTCTTCCAGCCGACGAATGGGGTAGAGGCCGGATCACGCAATCCGGTGTTGGCGCAAGCGGGTGAGTGCGAGTTCAGCTATGCTGCACTTCGAGCGTTGTTCAACAAGAAGGGGGAGAAATGAAGGTGGAACAGTATTCCAGCGCACCGCTAGAGGCGGGAATCTATCAACTGCATCTGGCCGAGATCGACCCCAACCAGACTTCAACGAAAGAAGAACCAATGATCCTCTTGAAGTGGGAAGAGGGAGAGTCAAAGAATCAGGTATGGGATCGTCTTGTTGTCTCATCTGCCGCCGCGTGGAAGCTGGCGCAGTTGTGGGTGGCGCTAGGTGGCTCGGCGGAGGATGAGGTGGGCGACCTATCGGCATTCTCTTCCGCCCTTGTCGCCAAGGTTAAGGAAAAGGGCGCGGTGTTTGCCAAGGTGTTCATTGACGAGTACCAGGGGAAGAAGCGGAACAAGATTGGGGAGTACGTCACAGACGATACGGGACAAATTCTGCGGGATGCGCAGCCGCACTCCCCGTTCTAGCATAAGGCGCGGCTGCGGAGCGAAAGCTCTCCGACGTGCGCTGGCAGACTGGAAAGCATGTGTAAAGGTAGCACCTCTGCAACCCATAGGATTCGGGAAACACAGGCCCGAGCCAGCCGCGCCAAAAGAGGGGCGGGTTTGATTCCTGCTCGCTTGCCGAGGGCTGATGCGAAGGGAGCACCGTTTGATTCGGTGGATGTGTCTCGCGATGAGACAAATGGCACGGGTGGCCCGCCCGTCAACGTAGCGGCGGAATCCGTTACAGGGGCAACTACTTAGGGAGGGGGATGTTAGATGGTAACAGTATCCCAGGTTCTAGTATGGTTCTTTGCTCTTGGGATTGGCGGCTGGGCTGTCTATCGGTCGCGCAAGATTGGGATTCCCGTTCTCATTGTGCTGGTCGCTATTGCTGCCCCAGCTACGTGGGCAATCGGATTGCTTCGTGGGCCATTGGAAGTGCCGGGGAAGGTGCTCCAGGCGGATCGGATTCTCTACAACTACGATTGGTTCTTCAACAAGCGGGCCGCGATTCTGAGTTACGAGGGCCAGATCAAGAACACGGCACAGTCAATTGAGGACTTCAAGCAGATCCACGCGGGCGACCTCGGCTCCTATACGAACAGCACAGAATTGTCGCGCCTATCGTCGGTGCTGTTGGCGTTACGGAATCAGATGGCGCGAGACGTTCAGGACTACAGCGCGAACGCGATGAACTTGACGCGCGGCACTTTCAAGGACTGGCGACTTCCGTCCGGCTTCACAATCGAAGGCGACAAGGCGGTGGAGAGGTATGAGTAGGCGAGGGGTTGTTGTTGTGGTGTTGGTCGGTGTATTGGCGGCGCTGGTGTGCGGATGCGGTGGCACCAAGAAGGCTTCTGCTCCTAGCCCCACAGCGCTGGCCCGGCAAGAACAGAATACGGTTGCAGGGACACAGGCGCGCCTGATTGCCGCTCAACCCGCTCCCGTCATTACCCACTCGCAAGAGCGGGAGCAGGTCTCTCGGCGGGCGGAAAGGTTCGAGGCATCGGAGAAGCTCGGGTTTGTGTACCTCATCAGCTACGGGCGTGTGATGGCGATGTACCCGGTGAAAGGCAAGGTCTCAAGCCTCAACTCATACCTCATCGCACAGGAGACAGTGTATCACAATTATGGGTCCAGTTGGGGGCTGACCGTCTCTGCCCCCGACATCGACGGCACCTACGGCGAGAACGTCGAGGGCATCTTCTTCTTCACTCCCGAGGACGTGTACGTGGAATGGAATGGTGACTATATGTACTGCGATGCCCCGCTGAAAATGTCCACACAGCCGGACATCGTATACATCGCGCCGCTGAAGTGACATGGGCGTAACCGTCGGCATTGTCAACTACAACCTGTCGCGCTTCCTCCCTCGTGCCATTGAATCAGCTCTTGGCGCAGAGGAAGTGATCCTCATTGACGACCGCTCTACTGACAACAGCGTCGAGGTCGCTCTACGCTATCCAAAGGTGAAGATTGTTGTTCACAAGCACAACAGCGGCTCGGCAGTGATGGGGTGGAACGAACTCATTACCAAGGCGTCGCAAGAGTGGCTTGTGCTCTTGTCGGCTGATGATGAACTCGCGCCTCAGACACTAGGAATAATCGGACACTATGGCAAGTATGCCGACTGGCTGTGGGGGCAGCTTGAACTGATTGACGAAAACTCAAGACTGATTGGGGCATGGAAGTACGAAGGGTGGCCGACGACAGTTGCCGGGTGTCAAGAGTACATGAGGCGGCAACTCCAACTATACCCGACGATGATCGCCGCCTTTCGTACTGAGTGGCTACACAAGAACAAGCTGCACGCGGTCAGTTTCAAGACAACAAGAGGATTTGCTGATACGATAACTGGATGGGAATGGCTAAAGGCCGAGCCGCGACTGGTGTTTGTGCCCGAGGTGTTTGCGCGGTATCGGAGATGGGGCGGGTCGGAATCGCACACAGCTAGTGTTAGTGCCTATCGGGCTGAGTTCTCTGAGATACTGAGGGGTGAGGAATGAAGATCCTTGTAACCGGCTCTGCCGGAGTGATTGGACAGACTCTCGTTCCATTTCTGCGCGAGCGAGGGCATGAAGTTGTCGGGTTTGACATTCGGAACGATCTGACGCAGGACGTGACGGATGGACCAGCCGTAATGAACGCAGTGCTTGCCGGAGGATGGCATTTCAACAGCGGAGAAATCCCAGATGTAGTCATTCATCTTGCGGCCCAGGTTGGGCGAATAACCGGAGAAGAGCATCCGCACATGAGCGTCCGGTCAAACATGATTGGAACGCTAAATGTTGCCCTCGCTTGTCAAGAGGCTAACTCGTTCCTCATCAACTTCTCCACGTCAGAAGTCTATGGTCATAACTCCGTATTCGGCCAGCCAGATATCCTCGCGCAAAACGGCGTCTACGGACTGACAAAGCTCGGCGCAGAGGGCATTGTGAAGCACTACGTTGACACCTACGGGCTACAGGCCGTATCTATCCGCCCCTTCATGGTGTACGGAGAGCACGAAACTCCAAACGGTGTTTACCGCTCTGCCGTCTCCAACTTCATCTCGGCGGCGCATCGAGGAGTGCCGTTCGTTGCTCATGCAGGATGCGCGCGAGCATGGTGCTACATCACAGACTTCTGCGAAGGGCTGGCTCTCGTCCTCGACAACATCGACCAGTTCCATGGCTATGAGGCGTTTCCTATTGGGACTGATGAGTACCGCTCGATGGAAGAGTGCGCCGAGATCGTGAAGAAGGTCGTCGGACGCGGAGAGTACACGGTACAAGAGCCGCCAAAGCACCTCTTGTCTGCCGTGAAGCAAGCCGACTTCTCGCGGATCAATGGACTAGGATTCCAACCAAAGGTCAGGCTAGAGGAAGGCGTGAGGCGGACGTGGAGATGGATGGTAGATAGCGGTATCTTGAAGTAGCGTGCGCTAGACTACAAGGAGTTGATATGCGAGCAATCTTGACCTTCCGCCTGCCCCAGGAGCAAGAGGAGTTCGACAATGCCTCCCACGGCGGCGACTGGCGCTACGCGATGCAGGCGCTTGACGAGTGCCTGCGACAGGACTTGAAGTACGGCACAGGCAGAAAAACGTCTGAGGAGATCCGCGATGCGATACGTCTGATTCTCGACGAACGCGGACTGTCACTATTCGACTAGGGCACATCGGAGGGGGAGGAAGTGGCCTGCCGATTCACGAAGACCGAGAAGTGGGATGACGTTTGGTTCCATCATCTTCCGATGGAAGCACGTTATCTATTTACTTATCTCTGTGACAAGTGTGATTGTGCTGGGTTCTGGGAGATAGATTCAGAGAGAGCGGCGTTTGACACTGGCCTTTCTGCCGAAGCAGTGAACAAAGCACTAGATTCATTAGGCGATAAGATTATTCATGGATCTCGATTCATCTGGATCAAGAACTTCCTGTTCCATCAGAACAACTTGCCGCTGAATCCTGCTAACCATGCGCACCGAGCCATCATCAAGAGATTGCGCGAATTCATTGATTTCTCAGACCAGATCGAGAATCTTTTGGGGGATCAAAGGGGCTCCATGGAGGGGCTAGCTAGCCCCCCAAGTAAAAGTAAAGGTAAAGGTAAAGGTATAGGTATAGGTAACGGTAGTGTTTCTGTTTCCGAGAACAAAGAGAAAGCTAACGAAGTCATTGACTTGTTGAACGCTCTTGCCGGATCGAAGTTTCGTCATAGCAATTACCAGCAAGAGAACATCACGGCTCGTCTTGCTGATGGGTTTACCATTGATGACTGCAAGGCTGTCGTGGAGTTCAAGGTATTAGACTGGCTGAATGATCCCGAGATGTCGAAGTATCTGACACCGACAACTCTCTTCAGGCCAACCAAATTCGAGGGCAATTTGAACGCAGCAAGACGCTGGATAGATGGCGGGAGGAAGCCTCTATCCCCGCAACGGAATAGAAACAGTCCTCGTCCGCAAACAGCCACTGGAAGCGGGGAAGACTATTCGATGCTGGTGAAGGGGGGAGACAAATGATCCGTGGTCCAGGGATCGGGGAACGGCACTCAGGATGCGCATTCGATGGTTTCGAGGTCGAGAATAGCAATCGAGTGGCGCTTGCTGCCTGCAAGCGCGTCGCGTCTGGAGAATCGGAAGGCGTGATCCTGCTCGGGCCGGTGGGCAGAGGCAAGACGCATCTCCTTGCGGCGCTGGCAAAGGCATTTGACGAGCGTGTGTCAGTGCGGCCAACGGAGAAGGACGAACCAGTAGAGAAGATCCCGCCCATTCGTGAGCTTGTCGAGCAGTACGCCGCGCTTGGAGACGATACACCGCCGACTCTAGATCGTGATGAGATCGCGAGTGAGGGCCATATCGAGTTTTGGCCAATGCTCGATCTCGTTTCTGAACTCCGGGCCGAGATCCGATCAGGTGAGTTCGCGCTATCGGAGCGGTGTCGTACATGTGATCTGCTTGTTCTAGACGACTTCGGACAGGAAAGGGCGACTGACTTTGTGCTTGAAGAACTAGAACGGATCGTTGATTGGCGCTACCGGAACAAGCTCCCGATTGCCGTGTCTACGAACCTGACCGTGAAGCAGATGTCAGACCCAGGCAAGTACGGCGAACGGGCTATCAGCCGTTGGGTCGAGTCGTGCGAGTTGGTTCAGGTTGGCGGCGGGGACTACCGGAGGAAGGTCGGGACAGAGATGGCAAATGGGAAGGCGAGGTCGTGATGGTGCGGTATTGGTTTGAGTGCGAGAAATGCGGCTGGCGGGAGACGCGATTATCCAAGTCAGTTGCCGATGCCGTGAAGTGTTGCAGTTGCCCTGCTTGTTGTGGTACAATGGTGCGCCAACAACCGAGTCCGGCCATGCACTTTCACCCGACGCGGACGAAGGAGGAGGGAGAACAAAATGGCAATGACACAAACTGAGTTTGTCGAAAAGTTGGCGGCGAAGGGGGATTCTGCTTTATTCGGGGGCATTACGAAGTATCAGCACGTTGAGCGACTCGGATCAGAAAACGTAGAGGGATTGCTCGATGGGTTCCCGCTGGTAGTGCAAGAGAAGATCGATGGGGCAAACTTGACAGTTGCGCTGGACAAGGAGCGTGGCCTTGTCATCTGCTCGCGTAATGCCGCTTTATCAATTGGCGGGGAGCCCGCGACGGGGTTCCGTGGTGCGGTGGAATACGTTCTCGCCCACTGCGGGATCGCGGCACTTCTTGCGCTGCATCCGACATGGATTCTCCGCGGCGAGTGGCTTGTCAAGCACACGGTTGTATACTCCGCTGACGCATGGAACAAGTTCTATGTCTTCGATGTTCAGGACTCGGAGACTGGACAATATATCCCGCTTTGCGAGTATGCGCCAATGCTTGAAACGTTCGGCGTACTAATGGTCCCGCACATTGCTACGGTACAGGGATTGCCCGGCGAGCCAACATGCTCGCTGGAGTGGCTTATTGCGCGAGCCAAGGAAGCGTCTCCGCTTGGTGCCGCACAGCGCGAGGGCGTAGTTGTGAAACGATACGGTTACGTTAATCAGTTCGGGCGAACTCAGTGGGGCAAGGTTGTCAACGCCGATTTCCAAGAGGCGCACAAGACCATGCAATGCACCGATAAAGACCCGGCAGAGATTAGGTTCGTTGCCCGTTGCGTTACCGAGGAGTTTGTCAGAAAGCTCATTGGGAAGATCGAGGATCGCAAGGGCGGATTGTTTGAGACACGAGACATACCTGAACTTATTGGCCGGGCCTGGTATGAAGCATTCACTGAGGAAATGTGGGATTTTGTCAAGAGCGAGCGAGTGAGTGCGTTCAACTTCCGCGAAGCACAGAGGCTTTGTACTGGGAAGGCACGGGATGTGGCATTGGCCTATGCTTCGGGAAGCATGTGATGGCTGGGGCGGCGAAGATGGAGGGCGCAGTTGTTGCGAACAATGAGCAGCAGGAAGATTAGACCACGGCAGTTGCCAATCGATCTGTGTTCGCTAGACGCGAACGAGGGGCAGATCAGGATTGGCGGACTTGCCGTTGAGCGATACTCGTTGGCAAAGAAGCGTTGGGTGCGCGTCTATGACGATGATTGTGATCCGGGGACGGTGTGGCTCCAGTTCTCTGAGGTATCAGACGGAGATCCGTCTTGGCGGAGATTGTCTTCCATTCCGGGAACGATGTGTAGGAGATTCTACTGTTCTGGAGTGTTCAACTCTCTCAGGCCAAAGAGCGGGCACTATCGGATGTCGCGCGACAAGTCTGGGCTGTTGAAGATTTATGTGAAAGACGGGTTTGTGAGTGACTTGACCAAGAGGCATAAGGGGAGGGAGGCGAAATGAAACAAAGATGGGAGATGGAGTCTGGTGCAGTAGTTGCTTTTTCTATCGTCGGTGGGATCATGTGCGCGGCGTTACTTGGATGGGCATTGATTCACCCAATTCTCGTGCTGAATCACACAGCGCGACTAGCGGCAAGAGCGGATCGCGCTATTGAGTCGATTGTCGAACTCAAAGAAGGCACGGAGACAAGCCCAACATGGTCGCGCAGACTCTCGGACGGATCTGTGTACGAGGATTGGCTCTGGATTGCCAGCCCATCGGTCGGAGAGACGCATGACGTTACTGTTGCCGCCGGAGACTTCCCGTGGCTTGACAAGGCCGCATACGGGGCCGGTCTTATGCCGAGTGGCGGGGAGGGGGATCTGAAGACGGTCGTGGAGGCTTTGTCTGGAGGCCCTGATGCCAGTAAGTGACAAAGCAAGGAAGGCGGTAATCGAGGCGTCAGGCGGCCTCTGTGAATTGTTCCACGAGACTCCGGTAGACGGTACGATGATTGTCCACTATCATCACGCCGGGATGGGCGGCTCCAAAGAGGACTCGGAATACAACGATCCCAACGTACTTCTCTACGGATGCCAGAAGTGTCACGATCTTGTAGACGGTCGTCTCGAACATGCGCCCTGGAAGATCGTTCGGTTTGATCGCGCGGCGGGCGAGCTAGAGATCGTAGACGTGGAGATGCGCGTGATTGACCATAGCCGCATCTTCTTCCACAACCGAGCTATCTGGATGGAGGCGGCGAAGAGGTATCCGAAGCTGACTGATGCACTCAGGCGCAGGAACGAAGCTGAGTTTGACCTTGCCAAGGAACTGGCCTTCTTCAAGCCGACTAAGAAGCAACCGGAACTGTTCCGTGTCTGCCCCGAAGTGCGGCAGACGGATCGGGCCGACTTCCGAACATTCGTCAGCTTGCTTGGGATGACCTGGACGGCTGCCAAGGAACTCATTCCGGTGGGAGAGTGGGTCGGAGAGAGTGACATGGACGGGCTGATGAGGGGCGTGGACATTGACGCGCTCGATGCCCTTCGCAACACTCCCGAGGAAGAGATGGCAGACATGCTTGAGCTTGCCCGCGCCAAGCCCGCCGAGTTCTGGGACACCGTAGACAAGAAGACCAAGGCTCGGCATGGAAAGCGGGCACACTACTGCCAGGTGACGCCGGATGGGTTCGTCAAGGATATTGGGCTGCACGAAGGAGACCCCGATACAGAAGAGGCTTTCGGCCTTATCAAGGGCGTCATTCGTAAGCCGAACAGTCGAGTGGTGGCTTGACTTGTCTACACGGTTTTGGTATAATCGTTTTGTAAGGGCAAGAATGGGAGAGCGATGAACGGGGCTCATAAGAGTGGCGAAAAGATGCCGGGTGCCTCCGGCGACTTGCCTCCTTGCTCAACGGAGAAAGCGGGCTGCGTCTCCGGGCGCGGCCCGCACTCTGTTGCTAGGGCGGCATATGTCGTCTGGTTGATTGGGGCGGTGTCGATTGTCTTAGGATTTGGCATTGTGTGGGGAGCGCTATGGCCTCATAGCGCGTGGCCGCTGGCAGTTGAATTCCCGCTTTGTGTAATTCTCGGAATCGCCAACGGAATACTTCGTGAACGCTGGCTTGGGTGAGGGGGGGGAGAGATGTATATAGTAATCGCCGTCATTATCGGAGGTATCGCTGGCGGTTTGTGCGGGAAGTTCTTGGGCAGTGATGGCTTGGTTGTGTCTATACCGATCGGGATGTGTGTTGGGGTAATCGGAGGCATTATCCAAGCGAATAGGCGAAGATGGTGACTATGTCTCAAGACTCTCTAGTGCGTTTCTTCCTAGTCGGGATGTTGGTTGCGGCAGTTGTCATGGCATTCGTGCCAAACATTTACAACACGTTCGTCGAGGAGCGAACTGAGATCGTTGGCGAGAGCGTGTCTGACTATCACATTCGAGACATCGCGGCGCAGGAAGCGGCTAAGATCCAGCCAGGAGTGACGCGGGAGTATGTTGATGGCAGGGTAGCTGACTGTCAGAGCGTTACGAACAACAAGTACATCGAGATCCAGCGCGACGTGCAGGGCTGCTCGCAGAAGGTGGCTGATGCCGCCAGGGTCGCGGCAGACACCAGCGAGATGGCCGGTAATGTACTTGTTATTGCCGCAGACGCCAAGAGGCAATCTGGCGTTGCGGTGTCCGTTGCCGAGAAAGCGAAGCACCACTCTCACTGGTTCCTAGTCCTTGGCTCGATCTGTGGCCTGTTTGCTGTAGCCATTCTCGTTACGGTTGCCGTGAGACAAAGGAGGAAGCAACGTGGCAATCAAACGCCAAGAGTCTGACGTGAAGTACATCAAGCTAGTGGGCGGGCCTTACGACGGGGAAGCGCTGGTTGACAATTTCCAGGATGCGCTAGATCGCCAGGGTCGCGAGGGTGGGCCGTTAGTCCGCTACTACCGCGACCCATCCAATGCGTCATGTTTCCTAGTTGACGATCCTGCTGACTCCCGTCTCTTGATCTACAGGGCACGGGATTTTTCTGCTCGTATGGAGCGGAGAGACAAGGAGGTCGAGCGACTGAATAGCAGGGTAGAGAGCCTGGAGAGAATCGTCACGCGGCTTGTGATGTCACAGTCTAGCCACAGGTCATGGTGGAGGCGTGTAAGCGATGCCTGGAGACGCGCCGAATAAGAAGCTGGAAGACTCTCGCGGGTTCCTCCGTCACGTCCTCGGAGAGGAAATCAAGACGTTGCGTGGGGTGAAGCGTGAGTGCTGTGGATGCAGAAAGCGATATGCTGGGAGATGCGGAGAGGGAATCAAAGTCCGTGATGAGTCAACCGGCGAGTTAGTGGACCCGCCTGACGACTATCACTGCGTACTTTGGGAGTGATATGGACAAGCAAGGGGTAAGTATCTGGGGCGAGAACAATGACCTAGAATTGAGGATGCGGACGTGCGAGACGTGTGAGGTAGGGCTCGGCACTATGCCGAGGAGTGAGTACACAGAGCGGTTTGTTGATGGGAAAGAGGCGTGTCCGCATTGCGGGAAACCAGCCATTTCTAGCGGCGAGCGCAAGGTGCCTAACTGGCTCAGAACGCTTGACCTATCTCACAAGTATGACGTAGCATCCGAAGACCTCATCCGTTTCATCCAGCATGGGGAGTTCAAGTATTACGAGTCGGAGGAGCCGATGGCTGGGCATGTGTTCTACTATCTGAGAGAGGAAGACGTGGCGAGAAGGTTTGCGGTGAGGGGGCGCGATGTGGAGAACAGTGAAGCAGAAGGAGTATGGGGCCTCGCGATATGATATTGTCATCAGAGCAGAGGACTATCCAGATCGGAACATCCGCATAACGGTCGAGGAAGAGGTCAACGAGTGCTGCGAGAAGTGGCGACGGAAGACGGGTCTTTCTACAGCGACCGGCAAGCGCGTCCTGTATGGAGTGGAGTGGACGGAGCTTATTTCATAGGCCTTATCCCGTGAACTCAGGAGGGGGAGATGAAACGGGTTGAGAGGTTCATCGACATTGATCCCGGAACGGAGATTGAAGGCCGCCTGTTGACAGCGTTGGCGGACGTTCTAGACGGCATAAGCGAGGAAGATGCAGCGAGCGGGCTCGCCGCCTTCAACGGACTAGGCGTCAAGGTCTATGATTCGCGCCTTATCGGCTCAGTGCGGCGGCTGAAGGATCTCTCTCCTTCTCCTTGAGGTATGACTCCCATGCTTCGCGACCGCAAGGGTTCAGCCGATACCGGAAGCCGCCTGGATCGCCGTTCAGGATGTCAATCCATCCGTAGTATTCCAGTTGTTTTGCCTCGCGAAACGCCCCTCCAGTTTCCGGCTCTCCCTCTTTGGCAGTTTCTGGGTTCACGACGATTTGGGTGCGAACATCCTTCATCCACTGGTCGTACGCTAGTTCCATCAGCCATTCGCGAATCTGATTCACTGCCTGATCTGCCATGCTCCCTCCTTATCGCGGAGGATAGTGGAGAAAGGAATCAAGAGTCAACAAAGAGAAAGGACCTGGCATCTTTCGGGGTCTACTTCGACCTCCTTGGCAGCCCAGGTCCTTCTCACCGCGAGTCCGAGCTTTCACTCGTTACGCGATGTTTGCGCGTTGAGAAGCATAGTACAACGCCATATATATGTCAAGGTGTATACATGTTCGCTGTGGCGGTGCCGTTTGTCTAGGGCGGAGGGGGCGGGATTCGGACCCGCGGATGCGCAAACATCGCCGAGTTCTAAGCTCGGTGGGTTAGACCGCTCCCCCACCCCTCCTGGCTTCTTAGCAGTTCGTGAGAACGGCTTCGAAGATGGCGGGATTATGCCGGTTGTTGAACCTGAATACGAACTCGTTGAGGTAAGCCTGAAGGTACTTTGCCGACACGCGATGGTAGACGCCGATGATCGCTCGCTTGAAGAGCGACCAGAACGATTCGACGCCCATAACGTGGACGTTGCCGTTCACGAATGTCTGGGCGTGGTTGACCTTCACATGGGCATAACCAACAGCGGCCTTGGTGTAGCCAGCGAATTCGTCGGTGCAGAGGAGTTCGGCGTCGGTGCGGACGAATGCATGAAGGAGCGGGGCAAGCGTTTCGGCCTTGAGGTTAGGGACGACCTGAGCGGCCATGGCTCCACCTCGCTCCTTGAGCCCGACAACGGCTGTCTTGCCAAGAGCGCCACGGCCACGGATTCCTCGCCGGACGCCACCAATGTAGGCGTCGTCAACCTCGACGATCCCGGCGAGTTTGTCTTCGAACCCATACCCTGGCCGCATGGCCTGACGGATCTGCATCGCCATGCGCCAAGCGGTCTTGTACGTTACCCCGATGGTGCGTTCGATCTGCTTGGCCGATACGCCCTTCTTGCTTTCGACCATCAACCAGACGGTGATGAACCACTTACCAAGCGGGGTTCGAGAGCGGTGGAAGATCGTTCCGGCGGTCACGGAGAACTGGTAGGAGCAAGCGGAGCACTCCCACAGGTTGCGATCCTGCAACCAGTAGGGATGGTCGGCTCCGCACTTGGGGCACGTAACGCCATTGGGCCAGCGCATTCGGCGCAGGAAGGCCTCGCACTTGTGCTGGGTGGAGAACTGCTTTTGAAGCTCGATGATGTCCATGATTCCTCCTTACGGGACTATCATAGCACCATCGGCGGCCTGAGTCAAGGGGATAAAGCCTTATTTCATTTTGCCCTGAGTGTGGGCGGCGACTATGACTGAGCCATCTCTCTTCTCCTCTTCCCAAAACGCAGCCATCCTCTCCTATCTCAAGTCTGGCCGTAGCCTAACCGGCCTTGAAGCATTGTCGCGGTTCGGCACGTCGAGGCTGGCGGCACGAATTCACGATCTGAAGACGGATGAGAGATATGGTGGGCCGAAGATTGAGGCGCGGAGGGTGGAGATGAACGGGAAGCGAGTGGCGGAGTACAGGATGGCGGGATGATGGCGCAGGAAGATGAGAAGAACATCATTCACGGTTGCGGGTCGCCGTCCAGTTTTGACTTGTCAGTGGAGAACGTAATCGCGCAGACAAGTGACATGGGGCTCGGCTCATATCTCCGGCGCTATGAGATTGGTGGCGGGAAAGGCGGCAACATTCTCTACTCAACCGGGAAGCTGTCAGGGGCTATGTATGAGTTTGCGAGCGCGTTCTTTGTTGTCTGGTCCTGCGGTGAGTACATCGACTGGGCAGTGTTTCGGAAGGGGGAATGATGGCGGATGCGCCTAGCGGTTATGCATTTGGCAAGGCTCTTGCCGAGGTTCAGTTGTTGGTGGCGGACTGGGGGAAAGATCTGATGAGAGGATATGCAGACACCATGCCGAAGGCTCGCAGGCTATCGTTCCGTGAACGATGTGCGCGGGCATGGTCTATGTTCAAGGTGCGTGAAGTTTAGTGGCTGACAAGAAGGCTCCCGAGCGCATGGAAGACGTGATCGTCGCCTACCTCAAGATGTGTGCGAAGGACAATCCAAGGCCGTACATGGACGATGCTACATACCAGAGAGGGTTTTCGGCTGAATTGGCGGCAAAGTTGAGGAAGTGGGAGAGTGGTAAGTGATGCCGTGGGTTTCTAGAGTGAAGATTGAAGATGTTGAGGCACGGCTGGTGCGGGCGGAGAACCAGCTAAGTGGTCTTGGCGAAAAATGCAAGAGGATAGAGCAAGTTGCCTATTGCGACCACTCTGATACAAAATGCATGATTGAGACATCTCCGTTCTCTACCCTGTATGGAGTAAGGCAATGCGTCCATTGCGGGTTGATTGTCGATAAATACGACACTGAGGTCGAGTTCCTGGCTGCCAAGATCTCACACGAAGAGGCCATTGTGTCTCGCGATGCGAGGCGGTTGAGGGAATTGAAGAAATGAGCCCCTGGCTCGGCATGGCGCTTCTGTACTCCGGTGGCCTAGTGCTTGCGCTAGTGTGGCTCAAGCTCGTGGCGATTCCGTATGGGCCGGCGCAGCATAGGGAGATGTGAAACTGCTCCGGTTGACAAGGCGAGTGGAGGCGAGGCCCGAGATAGGGCCTCTTCGTTTGATGGTGACGAATGTCCAAACAAAAGTGTGAGTTTCAGATATGGCTGCACGGGTAATAGAAAGGGACAAGCCAAACGGATTCTCGGCTAAAGACGAGGCCCAAATGCAGTCTCGTGCGCGTCGAGCGGCTGCTTCGTGGAAGCGGCAACTGATGGCAGATCCGGCGCATGATGTAGACGATCTGCGGCAAGAGTTGATGATGTGGTACTGGGTCTACTACCTAGAGTGCGGGCATCCGTTGTATGACAGCAAGATTCGTCACTGGGCCAGGTCGATTATGCGGCAGTGGGGCTATCGCGGAGATGACCATGGGGTGCTTCACAGTCTGCGAATTGAGAAAGAGCAGTCCTTTAGCCGCAGTCCGTTGACGCGGGAGTTCGATCTGACCGACGAAGAGATTATAGACAAGCTCAACTTCCAGCGAGAAACAGGGCTGCAATCGAGCCTAAGCGACCAAGAATGACCAGAGAAGAGATGCTTGACCAGTGTATTTGTCCCATCTGCGAGGAGGCTTACGCCTCCTACTCAGACTTGTATGAGTGTCTGCTTGAGCATCTTGACGAGGGCATTGACATTGCCGAGGACTATCTGGAAGAGGCATCTCGCCTAGCTGCCGAAGAGGAGTTTGAGGGGGACGAAGACGAGTAATGCTGGCAGACCGTGATGTTTGGGAATCGATTCAGAGCCCAGCGTTACGGTGTCAGTTGGTGGAGCTTGTGGCGGTCGAGTCCCTGTCGGCGCTTGCGGAAGGGTGGGGATTCGAGTCGTCGGAAGAGGCGCGGGAGTACGTTCGCGGGCCGCTAGAGCGACGGCTGATGGAAGAGGCTGGATCGCGTGCGGTTGAGTTCTTGCACCTAAGATGCGCGGAGCGTGGGATCTGATGAACGACGAGCGCGTTACAAAGTTCCTGGCGAATGTGGAGAACAGCGAGGAGCAGGAAGAAGCCGAGCAGATCCAGAAGGTCGCGCATCTAAGGCGGGCGCTGTACCAGGCGTATCTTGGCGCACAGTTCACTCCAGACGAGGCGATGCGGTTGCTGGTTGCGGAGATGGGAGCGCCGTCAATCATTTTCGCCGGAGAGGATGAAGAGTGACAGTCACGACACGGGTTGGGATTTCGCCAGAGACGGTGATAGATTGGCGCACAGAGGCCAATGAGTGCGCGGCCTACATCCTTGACGAAGCCACGAAGCAATTCGCCGCATGGGATAAACCCGTAGCCGATAACCCCGATTTCGCCAACGATCCTCTAGCCCGAGTCAGCGAGATTCTGTACCAAGTGGCGCAGTCTGCAAAGGACGAGGGCCGCCTCGTTTTCGCCGGCCAAGTAATCGCCGCCCGGAAGATTGTCCAGGGGCTGCGCGATTTCGCCGAGGAGTAGGGTTCCAGCGCATCAGTATTGTCATGTTCCCTCTCTCCACCGTTTTAGCAGCCGGTCTAGATTGCCGCCTGTCTCCCCGACGGGTCCACTCGCGGACGGGAACAGCGCCGTCTTTACTATGTGATACTCCAGATAGTGCGGGACAATGACGTGGCCACTATTCCGCTCCATTTCCGCGTATTCGCTTGCGATGTTCGCGCACTCTACGACGATTTGTGCCTTCTCTTCGCGCGTCATAGGTTGATCTCCTCCTTTGCCTCCTTCTCGTTGAGTGCATCGACGATGAACTCTGCGTCGCGGCGCATTTCGTCAGGAAATGAATGGCGATCATCCCGTGTACCGCCTTCATCTGGCGGGTAACGATAACGATCTCGATCTAGTACAAATGCCTCTCTTCCGTTGCGGAGGATTGATACGGCTGAAGTGAGCGTGTCGTATCCTCCGCCTTCCTCGAACTTCCATGTCCACCGCTTCATAGGTTGATCTCCTCCTCGTATCGTCCAACACTCTCCGCCGTGATCCCCAGGTATGCCCAGGTGGCGGCAACGGATTTCGCCGAGTGTCCGAGCTTTGCCTGGATCAACTCGAACGGCACCCCCTTGACTCGGTACTGGTAGCCTACCGTCTTGCGCAGGGTGTGGCTGCCGAAGCTCCCCTCAAGGCCGACAGAATGGCACCAGGATCGAATGAGACGGCCCGCCGATGGCGTCGAGAGGTGTTGTCCGTATGTTTGCCGCCCTTCGAGCGTTGTAAAGAATAGGAAGTCTCCTGGCCCGACTCGCGGATAGGCTTCGCGGTAACGGGCTAACGCCTCCTTGATCGCCTCATTCACGCGGAACTCGATCGGCTTCTTGGTCTTTGACATTATGATGCGAACGGACTTGCGCGCTCCTTTTTCGGTGACGAGATCCGAGAGGCGCAGACGGACAAGGTCGCAGCCGCGCAGCCCGGAATTGAGGCCGAGCGAGAACAGGAGATAGTCTCGGGCGGCGGTAGGGTCATTGCGGGCCAGGATTAGGCCGCGAATGGCCTGAATATCGGCCTCCTCGGTGATTGGCTGGGCGGGCCTGGCTCCTTCACGGGCGGGCATTGGCCTCCTTCGTCCAGATCCTCGTCCCAAGTGCTTCCTCGATTTTCGCCACTACTGTTGATCTCGGCTTCTCTGTAGTGCCGCGTTCGAGTCGTGAGATGGTGCCGGTATCGACGTGAGCGCGGGCGGCGAGTTGGAGCTGGGTGAGTTTCGCCGCGGTGCGGGTGATCTTGAGAGTTTCGCCGTTGTTCACGAGTCCTCCCCGAGCAGGGCGAGAGCTTCGTTGATCAGCTTGTAGAGCGGCGAGTATCTTGTGGCGTCTGGTGCTACCATCTCAAGATGCTTCTTCGCTGCGACGATCTTCTCTCTCGCCTTCGCGACGGCCTCGTGATCGGCGGCAAGCATATCGGCAGCGGAGGACATCGTATTGCCCCAACCGGGGATCTCTTCCTCTGCGATCTCCCGTGCTTGCTTTCGCAGCATCAGGATCAACTCTGTTCTGTTCAGTGGGTATCTAGTATCGCTCATCATCCCCCCTTCTCGCCTACCGTCTCGACCACTGTGGGCATGATTTCGCCAGTGATCTTGTGGAGTAGTCCTTGCCATCCGAAGCGGCGGTCGTGGGTGA
>Ga0105102_10000120_pt1 | contig 19555 bp, 15 predicted proteins | sample PPLLaktember2015_FD_87032 | JGI IMG/M metagenome (GOLD analysis project Ga0105102, IMG submission 87032) | Freshwater sediment microbial communities from Prairie Pothole Lake near Jamestown, North Dakota, USA - PPLs Lake P7 Core (6) Depth... | ecosystem: Environmental > Aquatic > Freshwater >...
GGCGCGGTCGGCGAGTCCGAAGTGAGCGAACGCAATCGTCCGTGGTTCGAGAGCCCGCAGCGCGGCGAGCGTCGCAAGCCCCTTCTCGAGATCGAAGCGAGGCGGCACGGTCAGCGGCAGGTCGACGGGGACGTCGTGGTGGCCGACGGCATCGCCCGCGAACAAGACTCGTTCTCCGCGCTCGAACCAGCAGACGTGGTGCGAAGCGTGTCCAGGGGAGTAGACCGCGTCGAGCACCACGCCTCGTCCGAGATCGAGCGTCTCGCCGTCCGCGCAATCGCGCAATCGAGCCTCGGGGATCGCCGTCGGACGTCCGTAGTAGGGGAAGAGGTCGGGGCTCGCCGCCCGCACGCCCTCCTCGAGCCGCGTCGGGTCTGCCAGGTGCGGGAGCGCACGCGGATGAGCGACGACGGTCGCCTCGGGGTGATCGGCGGCCAGAAGGCCGGCTCCTCCGGCGTGATCCAGATGGGCGTGGGTGAGGAGGATCCAGTCGAGCCGCACGCTGCGAAGGGCGGCGCAGAGCCGAGGGGCGCTGCGCGCCGTGCCGGAGTCAACGAGCGCGGTCTGCTCCCCGCGCAGGAGGTAGACAGCGCCGGTGCCGGGTTCGCCGAACTGGTCGGCGTCAAGCGTCTCGAGATGAGCGCACGATCGACGGGTCATGGGTTGTGAAGAGCTTACCCAAGGCTGCGATGAGGGGCGAGCGCCTAACGGACGGACTGGCGAGCGCCAGATGGACGAAGTGGCGGCGCCTAACGGACGGAGCCGCGACCCCACGGCGGGGCGGAGTGGCGGCGCCCAGTGCACGGACTGGCGAGCGCCAAATGGACGAAGTGGCGGCGCCTAATGGACGGAGCCGCGACCCCACGGCGGGGCGGAGTGGCGGCGCCTAACGGACGGAGCCGCGACCGACGGCGGGGCGGAATAGCGAGCGCCCGGTGTTGACGAGAGAGGAGGCATCCGGCTGCTCGAACGAGGCGCCAGAACGACCCGAGGCCGCGGTGTCCGGCCGCGGCCTCGGTCTGCGGAAGGAGGCTAGTGCTGCCCCTCTCGTGTCGTGTAGCCTCCCGGAGAAGGCCCACGACCTCTTGTAGCGCTCACGCTTCAACCGAAGGCAGTTCCCGCAAAACAGAGAGGACGCATCGCGCTCGAAGGAAGGAACACCTGAAGGCCTTCTGGGTCCAAACGGCCAACCAACAACCTCAGCTCCTTCGGCGGCTCGGCGGCCATGGGATCTCTCCGTTAGGCCCGTAGCTTTGCGTCCCCGTCTTTCGGCGGGTTTGCCGTTTCGGGTAGTGGCTCCACTATACAACGCATCATAGGACAAAACAAGGGCATTGCGGCAGCTCCCCGGAAATAGGGGGTTGACGCCGCCGTCCGGTTCCGCAGAATCGGAGGAGATCATGGACGCTCTCTCCCTGTTTCAACCGGTCGTCGCCCGCTGGTTCGCCGAGAGCTTCGCGGAGCCCACCCCCGCGCAGCGCCTCGGGTGGCCGCGGATTGCCAAGGGCGAGCACACGCTGATCCTGGCGCCGACGGGGTCCGGGAAGACGCTGGCCGCGTTCCTCTATGCGCTGAACGAACTCGTCGCGGAAGGCGGCGGCCGAGCGAAAGAACGCTTTGGGGTTCATACCTTGTACGTTTCGCCCCTTCGTGCTCTGGCCGCGGACATTGAACGGAACCTGGACGCTCCGCTCCGCGGCATCCGCGACTGCGGAGCGGAGATGGGCATCGACGTCGGCGACGTCCGTGTGGCCTTGCGAACCGGAGACACGCCGGCCGCGGAGCGGCAACGGATGGTGCGGCGGCCGCCGGACGTGTTGATCACGACGCCGGAGTCTCTCCATCTCCTGCTCACGTCGGTTCGGGCGCGGGATATGCTGCGCACGGTGCGATACGTGATTGTCGACGAGATCCACGCCGTATCGACGAGCAAGCGCGGCAGCTTCTTGGCGCTGCTTCTCGAGCGCATCGAGGCGCTCTGCGCTGCACCTCCCGTGAGGATCGGGCTCTCCGCGACGCAGAGGCCTCTCGACCGAATCGCCTGCTTCCTCGGTGGTCGCGACGAGAGCGGTGAGCCTCGGCGGGTGGCGGTCGTCGACGCGGGGATGCGGAAGGAGCTCGACCTGGCTGTCGTGTCTCCGGTTGCGGACATGACCCGGCTGCCGACGGACGAGGGGAATCAGCCGACGATCTGGCCGGCGATCTTCGACCGCCTCGTGGACTGGGTCGACGAGAACTCCTCGACCCTCGTGTTCGCCAACAACCGGCGGACCGTAGAACGGATCGCCGCGGAGATGAACCGGCGGATCGGCCACGACGCGGTACGCGCGCACCACGGCAGCGTAGCGAAGACGTATCGGCAGGAGATCGAGCGAGACCTGAAGGCGGGGCGGCTTCCTGCGCTCGTCGCGACCAGCTCGCTCGAGCTCGGGATCGACATGGGATCGATCGATCTCGTCTGCCAAGTCGAGACTCCGCCGTCCGTGGCGAGCGCCCTGCAACGGGTTGGACGAGCGGGGCACGTGTACCGCGAGACGAGCGTGGGACGGATGCTGCCGAAGACTCGCGAGGACTTGTGGAGGATGGCGGCCATGGCGCGAGCGATGCGCCGCGGCGACGTCTCGGAGATCACGATCCCGCGGAATCCGCTCGACGTTCTGGCTCAGCAGCTGGTCGCGATGGTCGCCATGGACGACTGGGACGCGGACCTCTTGTTCGCACGGATTCGGCGTGCGGAGCCGTTCCACGATCTGCCGCGCGGGAGCTACGAGGGCGTCCTGGAGATGATCTCCGGGCGGTACAGCTCTCCGCTCTTTCCCGGGCTCCGGGCTCGCGTGTCGTGGGAGCGAGCGACGAACGTGGTCCGCGCACTGCCGGGCGCGCGGCACGCGGCGATCCTCTCCGGCGGTACGATCCCCGACACCGCGCAGTATCCGATGGTTCTTGAGGATGGGACTCGCCTGGGGGAGCTCGACGAGGAGTTCGTGTTCGAGCGACGGGTCGGCGACGCGTTTGTGCTCGGGACCGGGCGATGGCGAATCCTCGAGATTCGGCACGACCGAGTTGTCGTCCGACCGTCCGACGAAGCCGAGGCGCAGATGCCGTTCTGGAAGGGGGAGGGGCTCGGCCATGACGCGGAGTTCGGCGAGCGGCTTGGCGGCTTCACGCGGGAGTGCGAAGCGCATGCCGCGGCGGGAGACCTTGCCGGCTGGCTGATGGCCGACTGCGCGCTCGACGCCGCCGCGGCGGAGAACCTGAGTCGCTACGTGCGCGACCAGCTCGCTCTAAGCCCTCTGCCGAGCGATCGGCTTGCGCTGGTCGACGTCTTCCCGAACGAGGTGGGGGAGCCGAGAATCGCGATCATCTCGCCGTTCGGGAGGAGCTTCCACCTTGCTCTGTGGCTCGTCCTGCGGAGAGCCATCCGGACGGCGGGGGGCGAACCGCCGGAGGCGGTCTTCTCGAACGCCGGCATCCTCGTGCGTCCCGGCGCGCTTGGCGTGGAAGCGGTCCTGGCAGCGCTCCGCTCGCTCACCGACGTGGACGTGGTCGAGTCCATCGTCGCGGAGACCGAGACCACGCCCTACTTCGCTCTGCGGTTCCGACGAAACGCGGCGCGGGCGCTCCTCCTGCCGCGGTCGCGGCCGGGGAAGCGGACTCCTCTGTGGCTTCAGCGGCTGCGATCCCACGACCTGCTCGAGTACGCAAGCCGGCACCCCCGCTTCCCGCTGGTGGCGGAAACGCATCGGGAGATTGTCGAGGACGATCTCCCGATCCCGTTCCTAGAGCGGTTCCTCGAGCGCGTTCGCAGAGGCGAGGCCGAGCTCGCGGTTCGGCGCGGCCGCGCTCCGACGCCGTTCGCAGCGTCCCTCGTGTTCGACTTCGTCGGCAGATACCTCTACGAGGCGGACGAACCCGCACGCGGGCCGGCGGGTCCGGCCGCCGAGCGCGACGCGGTTGCGGACCTGCTCCACGCCGTGCCGGCTGGCGCCCTGCTCGTGAGCGCAGAGGCGGCACGAACGATGGAGGAGCGCTTGCAGGGGCTGTCGCCGTTCCACCGTGCCCGGGACGGCGCCGAGGCGGTCGAGCTTCTCCGCCGTCTCGGCGGTCTAACGGAGCACGAGCTCGTCGAGCGGTGCGAGCCCGGCGCGGCGGCCGCCGTGCCGATGCTTCGGGAGAGCGGGCGCATCGCCGTCGTCGCCGGTCCCGGCGAAGACCTCCTCGTTGCCGCGGAAGACGCCTCGCTGGACGAAGAGGGCGACGAGGAAGGAGTCCGGAGTTTGGTCAGGCGGTACATCGAAGGGCACGCGGGCCGGACGAAGGACGAGGTGCTCGCGCGCTTCCCTTGGGCGGCGGAGGCCGCGGCCTCGGCTCTCGCCTCGGCGTTGGCGTCGGGGCGCGTCGTCACGGCCGACGTGCCGGGGCGGCAGGGAGCATTCGTCGACCGCGATGTGCTTCTCGGCATGCGGCGGCTGACGCTCGCTGCGCGACGGAGGGAGCCCGCCCCCGTCTCTCTCGATCGCCTCGCCGCCGCCGTGCAGCGCCGCCAGCACGTGACCGCCCCGGTCGCCGGGCCCGACGGTCTCCGGGAGGTCCTCGGTCAGCTCGCCGGGTGGGTGCTTCCGATGCCGATCTGGCACGAGGTGCTGCGGGCGCGCGTGACCGGCTACCGCGAGAGCGACCTCGACGTCCTCGTGCGGGGCGGCGGGGTCGTGTGGCGTGGGGTTCGATCCGGAGGGAGGCGGGGTGTGGCGTTCTCCGGGGCGGAGGCCGCGGCGCTGCTCTTGCCCGCTCCGATGCCCGAGGCGCCGTCCCATCTTGCGGGGCGCGTCCTGAGCGTCCTCCACGGACAGGGGGCGTCGTTTCTCATGACGATGGCCGCGGCGCTCGGAGAGGCGTCGTGGAAGGTCGACGAGGCGTTGTGGGAGCTTACGTGGCTCGGCCGCGTCACGAACGACTCGCTCGCCATGGCGGTCCGCCCTCGACCGAAGCCCGCGGCGACGCCGGCTCGCACGGCGGGGCGCCCTGCCGTCGCCGGGCGGTGGTCGGAGATGCCCGCCCCGGAGCGGCGGAGCGAGGAGGATACTGCTCGGCTCCTGCGGCTTGCCCTCTTGCGGACACGGGTTCTGTGCCGCGAAACGCTCGAGCGGGACCCCGTCGGGGTCCGATGGAGCGAGGCGTACGGGCTTCTGTCTCGGATGGAGTGGCGGGGCGACGTGGATCGCGGGGTGTTCGTGTCAGGTCTCTCGGGACCTCAGTTCGTAGCGCCGGGCGCCGGCGGGGAACTGGCCGGCGAGCGCGGCGAGGATGGCCCCATCCTGTTGGGGACATGCGATCCGGCCAACCTGTGCGGAGACGTAGTCCCGGTCGTCCGCCCGAACGGGGACCGCTATAGCGTGCGACGGCTCCCCGGCAATTCCATCGTCTTCCGGGCGGGGGTGCCGATCCTGGCGGTCGAGGCGCACGGCGCGCGCCTGGTGCCTCTCGTCGATCTCGATGCCGCGGGGCGACGATCCGCGTTCTCCCTCCTTGCCGAGCTCGTACGGCACGCGGGGCAGCGCGCCGCGGTTCGTGTCGAAACGTGGGACGGGACGGCCGTGAGCGACACCTCCGCGGCCGACGACTTGGCGTCCGTCGGGTTCATTCGCGAAGATCGGACCATGATCCTCTACCGTGACTTCGGGATGGGCCGATGAGCGACGGACGGTTCGACGCGGCAAGCGTGCTGCCGGCGGCTCGTGAAATCGCTGCCGCCGGTCCGATCTGCGACGCGTGCCTTGGAGGGGCGTTCGGCCAACTCGGCCGGGGAATGTCGAACGCCGATCGCGGACGAGCCCTCCGATCCCTTCTTGCACCGGCCGGAGCGGATGCCCCTAGGGGGACGTGCTGGGTGTGCGGCGGCCTGTTCGACGAGGTCGACGAGTGGGCGCGACGGGCCGCCGAACGCGTGGCGGGGATCGAGTTCGACACGTACCTGTTCGGCATGCGGCCGACGCCCAGGTTGAGCGAGGTTGAGGCGTACTTCCTGGAACGGTTCCCCACGGGCGCCGCGGAGCCGCTCAAGCACGCGTTCAATCGCTGCGTCGGGAAGGCGTTCGAAGCGCTCGTGGGCCGCGGAACGGTCGACTTCCGCGACCCGCACGTCGCGTTCACCGTGGACCTTGAACGGCGAGAGGTGACGGTGAGGGTGGCCTCGGTCTATCTCTACGGCCGCTACCGGAAGCTCGTTCGGGGAATCCCGCAAACCCACTGGCCGTGCCGCCGCTGCAAAGGTCGCGGGTGCGAAGTGTGTGGAGGGACGGGGAAGCAGTACGCGGAGTCGGTCGAGGAGATCGTGGCTCGGCCGTTCGTGGAAGCAGCACAGGCGGAGGGTGCGCACCTGCACGGGGCGGGGCGGGAGGACATCGACGCGCGGATGCTCGGAACCGGACGTCCGTTTGTGCTTGAACTCGTGGCACCGCACGTCCGATCGCTCGATCTGGACGCGCTTGGAGCAATCCTCGCGCGCGAGGCGGTCGGGCGCGTGGAGGTCTCGCAACTCCACTGGACGGGCCGAGAGGCTGTTGCGCAGGTGAAGGAGACGCGCGCCACCAAGCGCTACGTCGCCCGCGTGGCGTTCGGTGGCGCGATCGAGGAATCGGTTCTGGAGAAGGCGCTCGAGAGTCTCGTCGGCACGATCCGGCAGCGGACGCCTCGGCGCGTGGCGCATCGCCGTGCCGACCTGGTCCGGGAGCGTCGATTGCACGAAATCCGAGGTCGGATGACGGGACCCAGCGAGGCCGAGATCGACCTTGTGACCGACGGGGGCCTGTACGTGAAGGAGCTCGTCTCGGGAGACGAGGGGCGAACTCATCCGAGTCTGGCGGAGATCCTAGGGGTCTCTGCGGTGGTGGCCGCGCTCGATGTAATGCGTATCACATCAAGCGAATTCCCTGACGGGGATCACGCTTCCATGGACGAAGGCGGCGGGGTGGCGTAGAGTGCCGGAGAAGGGTATGGCCGAAGAACGGGAAGACCTTGAGGGGAAGGCGGAACGGGAATCCTCCGGTCCGTCGGTGCTGACGATCTACTTCCGCGACATCGCGCGGTTCCCCGTCCTCTCCCGCGAGGAGGAACAGAAGACCGCGCGGGATATGGCGGCGGGCGTTGCCGGTTCGCGGGATCGACTGATCGTCTCCAACCTTCGTTTGGTCGCCAAGATCGCCCAAGAGTACGCCGACACGGGGATGCCGCTCATCGATCTCATCCAGGAGGGGAACATCGGCCTGATCGAAGCGGTCGATCGGTTCGATCCCGAGCGCGGCTATCGGTTGAGCACGTACGCGGCGTGGTGGATCCGCCGCGCGATGCTTGCTGCGATCGGCGAATACACGCGCATGATCCGGATCCCCGACTACCTCTTCCGCGCGGTTCGGCGGATGGCGCAGATCCGATCGATGGCGGAGCAGGACGTGATCGGCGAGGCCGAGGTCGGCCAGGTGCTCGGTCTGTCGGTCGACCGACTGCGGCAGGTCGAGGCCCAAGTTGGCGAGATCGTTTCTCTGGATCGGATTGTCGCCTCGGGCGACAGCGAGGAGCCGCTGGAGGAGCGCGTGGCCGACGAGAGTGGTCTCTCGCTCGAACAGGAAGCGCTTCGGCTCCTGTTCCGCGACGAGCTCGACGGGGTGCTGGCCGGGCTGCCGGCACGCCAGGCGTTGGCGATCCGCCTCCACTACGGCCTCGAGGACGGATGCCCGTACAACTTCGCTGACGTCGGGCGGATCATGAAAGTGAGCCGCGAGCGGGCGAGGCAGCTGGTCCAGGAAGGAATGAACCGGATCAGCGAGCGCTGGGGAGAACGAGCGCTCGAGATGTACAAGGGCCTGCTCAACGGGTAGGCGAGCCCGGGTCTTCGGCTTCGTGCCGTGATCGCAGCTGTCCGCATCCAGCCTGGATCTCGACGCCGCGGCTGTCCCGGACCGTCGTCGCAATCCCCGCCTCGGCGAGAACCTCTCGGTACGTCTCCACGGCCGCTGCGGCGCTGCGGCGCCATGTCCGATGCGGGACCGGGTTCCACGGGATCAGGTTGACGTGACAGAGGAGACCGCGGAGCCGCTCGGCGACCTCCGCGGCGTGGCGCCGCCCGTCGTTCACGCCGTCGATCAGCGCAATCTCGAACGTCACCCGGCGATGCGTCTTCTTGGCGTAGGCGTGGCAGGCCTCCAGAAGCTCGCCAAGCGGGTATCGGCGGTTGAGGGGGATGAGCGAGCTTCGCAGCTCATCGTTCCCGGCGTGGAGCGACACGGCAAGGTTGACCTGAAGGGATTCACCGCCGAGGCGCCGAATGCCGGGAACGTCTCCGGCTGTCGAGAGAGTGAACGACCGCGCGCCGAGGCCGAAGCCCCGCGGATCGTTCAGGATGCGAATCGAGGAGAGGACGGCGTCGTAGTTGGAGAAGGGCTCGCCCATGCCCATGTAGACGACGTTCGTCAGGCGGCGGCTCAGGGCTGACGCGGCGCGCGCCGCGTGGAGGACCTGGAGCACGATCTCGCCGGGCGAAAGGTCGCGGACCCACCCGCCCTGCCCGGAGGCGCAGAACGGGCAGCCCACTGCGCACCCCACCTGCGAGGAGACGCAAGCGGTGAACCGGTCCGGGTAGGCCATGGTGACCGACTCGATGGTCTCGCCGTCACGGAGTCGGAAGAGCGTCTTCCGGGTTCCGCCGTCCGGAGACTCCGCGAAGTCCACCGGGTCGCAGACGGTGAATGGGATGCGCGCGGCAAGGTCCCGGCGGAGGGCGGCGGGAAGCGTCGACATCTCGTCGTACGTCGCCGCGAGGCTCTGGAAGACTGCGGTTTCGATCTGCCGGGCACGGTAGGCCGGAAGCCCGAGCGCCTCGAGCGCGTGCACCAGGGCATCGGAGGTCAGGTCGAGGAGAGTCGGGTCACTCATGGCGGGAGAGGAGTGCGAGAAACGCGTCTTCGGACAGCACCGTGACCCCGAGCTTCCGAGCCTTCTTCTCTTTCGATCCGGGGTCGGCGCCGGCGACGACGTAGTCGGTCTTCGAGCTGACGGAGTCGACGACGACCGCACCCTGCGCGGCTGCGCGCCGTCCGGCCTCGTCTCGCGTCATCGACGCGAGGGCGCCGGTGAAGACGAACCGCTTTCCGGCGAGGGGACCGTCGGGCGTGGGATCCAGGTGCGCCGACGCCTGGATCCGCAGGCCGACCTCCAGCAGTTCCGCAATGGTCCGGCGGTTCTCCTCGTTCGCAAAGAAGTCGACGACCGCTTCGGAGGTCTGGGGGCCGACTTCCGGAACCGCCATGAGGTCAGTCGGCGACGCCCCGGCCAAGCGCTCGAGCGTGCCGTAATGGTGTGCGAGAATCGCGGCGGTGTGTGCGCCGACCTCCGGGATTCCTAGTCCGTAGAGAAGACGGGCAAGAGGAACGGTCTTCGCTGCCTCAAGCGCGGTGACGAGCGCCTGCGACGACTTCGGTCCCATGCGGTCGAGGCCGATCAGGGTGTCGCGGTCGAGGCGGAAGACGTCGCCGGGTCGCGAGACGAGGCCGCGGTCAACGAGCTGGTCCACGAGCTTCGGCCCCAGGCGTTCGACGTCGAGGGCGCCGCGGGAGACGAAGTGAAGAATGGACTGACGAATGCGGGCGGGGCACGCGGTGTTCAGGCAACGGTGGGCGGCCTCTCCGTCGAGGCGTACGACGGGCGAGCCGCACACCGGGCAGGTCGTCGGCATGGCGAACGGCCGCTCGGAGCCGGTTCGCTCATCGGGAAGAGGTCCGACGATCTGAGGGATGACGTCGCCCGCGCGTTGGACGATGACGCGGTCGCCGATGAGGATCCCCTTGTCGCGAACCTCGTCCTCGTTGTGCAGGGTTGCGCTTGTGATCTCGACGCCGCGCACGCGGACCGGTTCGAGCACGGCCACGGGCGTCAGCACGCCGGTGCGGCCGACGCTCACCTGGATGTCGAGGAGACGCGTTACGCCTTGCTCGGCGGGGAACTTCCCGGCGATCGCCCAGCGAGGGCTTCGGCTCGCGAAGCCTGCCTCTCTGCGGAGATCGAACCGGTCGATCTTGACGACGATGCCGTCGGTCTCATACGGCAGGGATTCCCGCAGGCTTTGGATCTTGCGGTAGAACGCCGTGACGTCGTCGAAGGTCTGGCAGACGGCGTAGAGCGGGTTCACCGGAAGCCCGAACGACGGGAGGACCGTGAGGAGCTCGACCTGGGATTCGAAGCGGATCCCGTCGGCACGCCCGGCGTCGTAGCAGTACATGCGCAGGGGGCGCTCCGCGGTGACGCGGGAGTCGAGCTGTCGCAGGGATCCGGCGGCCAGATTGCGCGGGTTCGCGTACGGCTCGAGCCCGTCGGCTTCCCTCCTGCGGTTGAGCCGATGGAACGACGCCTTCTCGATGTAGACCTCGCCACGGACTTCGAGGCGGGCCGGAAGGGGGCGGCCTTCCGCGCGGAGCCGAAGCGGGATGGCGCGGATCGTGCGCAGATTGGCCGTAACGTCCTCCCCGGTCAGCCCGTCTCCACGCGTCGACCCCAGCGTCAGACGACCGTCGACGTACACCAGCTCGACGGACAGCCCGTCGAGCTTCGGCTCCGCGACGTAGCGGATGGCGTCCTGATTGAGCAAAGCGCGCATCCGCGCGTCGAAGGCGCGGAGCTCGTCCTCGCTGAACGCGTTGTCGAGGCTCAGCATCGGGACCCCGTGCGTCGCGGCCGCGAGAACGTCCGCGGGGGCCGCGCCGACGCGTCGGGTGGGGGAGTCGGGGGTGATCCACTCCGGATGCTCGGACTCGAGTAGAACCAGCCGACGGAAGAGGGCGTCGTACGCCGCGTCTTCGATCTCCGGACGGTCGAGGACGTGGTAGAGGTAGTTGTGGCGATCGATCAGAGCGCGAAGCCGCTCCAATTCCTCGCGTGGGTTGGGCGTGTCCGTCATGTCGGGGAAGAGAGTGGAGCGGCCCGAGGAGGTTGTCAAGCGGCGAAGATCCACTCTCCAGGCGTGATGCTGGGTTCTATTGCGCCCTCATCCATTGGAAGCTATACTCCGATGAATCCATGACTAGGCAGCCACCTGTCAGTGCCGGCTGAGGGAGTTTGTGCGGAGGATGAAACGGAAGGAACGCCCTTGGATGCGGCTCCTCGCACGGCTGGTTCGGCGCCATGAGCGAGGCTCTTTCGCCGTGGCTCGCGGCGAGTCACAGGCCGTGGCGGGACGCTGGACTGGATCGGTCGACCGGATCCGTCAGTTTGCCGGAGCTGTTCGCGACGCCGAAGGATGGGACACTCTCTCCAGGCAGGTCGCTCTTCTCCTCGGAGGCGCCGGCGCTGCCATCGTCCGCTGGGACCCGCTCGTCGATGCGGGTCGTCCCCTCGGCGTATTCGGTTCGTGGGAAGGTGAGGATCTCGAGCGGCTCCTCTGCGAGGGTCGGTGTGAGTGGGCCCTCGCGCTCCCGGATGCCCCGGTCTTCGCCCTTCAGTCGGAGGGGAGGGTTCGAGCGATTCGCGACCCCGGGGCGCTTGCGAGCGCTGTCTCCATCCCTCTTCGGGTTGGCGCGGAGCGGATCGGCGCCCTCGTCTGTACCTACCCCGACGCGCGTCCGATGGCCGAGGAGGACGTAGCGGGTGCGGAGTTCGTCTCGCTGTGCGTCACGCTCTTGTGCAACCAGCAGGACCTGGCGGCTGTCTCGGATCGGCAGGCGAAGCGGATCGCTCGGCTCATGGACGACATCGAGAGAATGGCGATCAACCTGCGGGGCGGCGTGTCGCGCGACGAGGTTGGAGCCAGCTAGCCGGACGCGGCGAACCGCGAGACAAGATCGATCAGCTCGGATTTCGAAATCCCGTCGGCGGTAAGGATCGTGAACACGCCGTCTTGCTCCCACGAACCCTCGAGCAGGAAGGCCAGTGAGGGCGGCGGCGCGCCGTCCTTCTCGAACAGGACGCGGCGGTCGAGGAAGCGGGCGGTGCGTTCGCCGATCGACAACTCCTCTCCCCGTTCCGAGACGAGCGCTCGGCGACGCGCCATGTGGCGGGACAGGTAGTTGCCGACGCGCAGCGTGAGGAACGCTCCGTCCGGCGCCTCGTCGGTGCCGCGCCGCCCGAGCCCGACGGCCGCATATCCGCGCTCGCGGGACGAATCGACGACCGCCGAACAGGGCTCGAGGATCTCGAACCCGGCGGCGACCAGCGGGTCGAGCCGGACAGGAAAGGGGAGGAGGTTCGGCAGGTCGGCCGTCCGAACGAAGGTCTCCTCGAACAGACGACTGTCGCCCGGCGTCGCGGGCGCGAAGGCGTCGGCGCCGGGTTCCCCGAGGCGCGGGTTCGAGTAACGGATCGTGACCCACGCGTTGGGGTCAAGGATCGAGGCGAGCGTGGATCGAGCGGGCGGCCGGAAGCGGAGGCGGACCGGGAAGAGAGACTCGGCGTCCACGTCGAGGATCGCTCGCTCGAACGGGTACGTCACCGACTTCAGGAGGAGGTTCTCCCGGGCTCGCTTCGGCTTGAGTCCGAGGGCCAGGGCAGGTCGCCCAACCTCGTTTGTGGCCCCTTCATCCCGAATCAGGAAGTCGTGCGTGAGGTCGGCGACAAAGCCGAGTTCAGCGAGGGCGTCGTATCCGGGCAGAGGCTCGTAGAGCGTGCGCCCGATCCTCTTCAGAGGAATCCCGGAACGCGCGCTCGAGTGCCACGTGTGAGCGCCGTCGTAGGTGAGCGTCATGGCCACGAGATCGTCGGACGCGTACTCGACCTCTCCGCCGAGCAGCTCATCGGCCTCCGCGATGGGGTTCTTGTAGACCGAGTACTCGACGGCGACGCGGTCCGGCTTTCGGAAGCGGACGCGGGCGGTCGTTTCGATCGGCCCCGCCTGGATCGTCTCCGTCGCCTCGAAGGCGACAAGGTCGCGGAAGCGCTCGCTCACGGAGCGTGCCAGAGAGGCTGTAGGGTTCGACATGGGGTTCGGCCTTTCTTGTTCGTTCGGCTCAGTATACCGAGCGTGAGGTGGAGGCGCGCTCGGCCACGCAACCCATCGCGAAGCGGGTCATAAGACCCTTCCTGAGCGAGGGATTCCGTCCGGGTGACGAACGTCCGGTGCGGTGTCGAAGACCCGTAGAGCACGACTTTCGCGGGTCGCCGGTCCGCGCGGCGCGCCGTCGAACCGACAGGAGTTTGCGGCTTAGCCGCGCCGCGAGTTTGCCGGGCCGGCGGACGGAATCTCACTTGACGGCAGTGACGGTCGTCGGCTATCAGTGATGAGTTATCGTACGAGGAGGGTCGGGATGCGGGCGGGGCATGAAGAGGTCATTGACGCGTCGATGTTGGAGACCCTTGCGCTGATCGCGGCGGCAAACGATCGGTCGCTGGTCGAGGAGCTTAACCGAGCTGTGCAGGCCTACGTCGCAGAGCAGTTGCCGGTGCGGCAGACTGCGGGGTGCATCGGCCGCGCGGAGCAGGCATCGCGGCGCAGCCCGTAGTCTCGCCTCCCTCGAACGAGGATCTCATCGGCCTGGCTCCCCTCGACGGTCGCCCGGTGGCAAACCCATGAAGACGTACTGGATCGTGATTGGGTTGGCGTTGCTCTTGGTGTGGAGCTTCGTTTCGTGGCTCCCCGCAAGCCGGCAGCCGCTCGGCCCGGCCCCGCAGTTCTCGCTCGAGAACCTGTACGGCAAGGCAGTTGCGCTTGCGGAGCTGCGGGGAAAGGTAGTCATCGTCGACTTCTGGGCAAGCTGGTGCGGGCCGTGCAAGTCGACGTTCCCCGACGTCCAGGCGCTGGCGGCGCGCCATGCCGACGAGGGACTAGTTCTCTTGGTGGTGGATCTGGATCGGAATCCGGAACCGGCCCGAACGTACATGGACGAGCACGGGTTCGCGAAGGAGTTCGTTCTCCACGGGTCGTTCGACGCGGCCCGCGCCGTGAGAGATCTGTACAAGGTGGGTGGAATCCCGCACACCGTGTTGATCGACCGCGAGGGCCAGATCCGTTTTTCCGGACACCCCTTGCGGTTGAGCGAGAACGACCTGGCACCGTGGCTGTGAGGTCGGATCGGTTGCTGCAGAAGCGGGGAGATGCATGACGGCCAAGCGGACGGCGGATCAGGCGCTCTGCGAGCTGTGGGAGGGAAACCGGCGCTTCCAGCGCGATGAATCCATCGGACCGCGGCGGGACGGAGCTCGCCGAGCGTCGGTTGCCGACGCCCAGACCCCGTTTGCCGCGGTCGTGGCGTGCTCCGATTCGCGAGTCCCCCCGGAACTCCTCTTCGACCAGGGCTTGGGCGACCTCTTTGTCGTGCGCCTCGCCGGAAACGTGATCGGCAGCGACGCGTTGGGAAGCCTCGAGTATGCCGCCGAGCACTTGGAGGTTCCGGCCATCGTTGTGCTCGGGCACAGCCGCTGCGGCGCGGTGAACGCAGCCATCCGCGGCGAGTCCGGATCGCCTCACATCGAGGGAATCCTTGCTGCGCTCCGGCCTGCCGTCGAGGCGACGGCCGCGCTCCGAGGCGACCGGGCGGCGAACGCCGCGCGGGAGCACGTGCGTCGGCTCGTGGCCGAGCTTCCGACTCGATCGTCCGTTCTACGCCGTCGAGGCGACACGGGACGGCTGGCCATCGTCGGCGCGTACTACGATGTCGCGACCGGAGCGGTCGAGCAGCTGTAGCCATAAGCCGGCAGAGCGCGCGAGGGTTCGCAGTCTCCTTGGATGGTGGGATTCCCTCTTGTGGGTGTAGCAGTCGGGCGTTGAACCGTTGACTCGAAACCTTCGACACACGAGTTGAGGGACGGAAGTCCCGGATGTCTGCGTAGGAGGACGGGGGAGAACGTGGCGGCCTGGAACGACGAGAGCGCAGGGGCGGAGGAGCGAGAGGATCGACGACTCCTCGAACGTGTGTCCCGGGGTGACGAAGCCGCCCTGCGGGGACTCTACGACCGGTTCGGCGAGCGGATTCTGCGGTACGTCTACACGCTGCTTCACAACCGCCATCTCGCGGAAGAGGTCGTGCAAGAGACGATGGTCGCAGCGTGGAACGGCGCAGGCCGCTTCGGCGGCCGATCGAAGGTGTCGACGTGGCTGTTCGGGATTGCCCGCCACCGGGCGATGGACCTCCTGCGGCGCGAGATCCGGGGAGAGCGCGTTCCGGACGTCGTCCTGACGATCCCCGACCCGGCGCCTGCCGTGGAGCGACGCGAGCACGTCCTGTCCGCGCTGTCAGGTCTTCCCGACGACCAGCGCGAGGTCGTGTTCCTCACGTTCTACGAGGGCCTCTCGTACAAGGAGATCGCGGCGACACTCGAGATTCCGGAGGGGACGGTCAAGTCCAGGATGTACCACGCGAAGCGGAAGCTGGCGGAGGCGCTGACATGAGACGGTGCGACGAGGTGCGTGAGCTGATCCCGTGGTACGTCGAGGGAAACCTGGAAGGGGACGAGGCGCGGGATGTTGCGGCCCACGTCGCGACGTGCGCGGCCTGCGTGCGCGACGTCGCCGAGATGGTCCGGCTTCGGGCGGACGTTCGGGACGCCATCCGCGGGATCGAGGGATTGTCGGAGAAAGTGTGGGGGCGGGTGCGGGAGCGCACGGGAGGGAGACGGCTTGCGCAGCTCGATGTCGGCTCCTTCGTGCTCGGGTTCAGACTCGGAGCGTCGATGGTCCGTGGGTGGGTTCCGGTGCGCGGAGACCTGCAGGTCCTGGGTCGAAACATCAAGCTGTTCGAGCGGCGAAAAGGAGGCTCGCGATGAGTAGAGACGATTCGGACGATCTGGTGAAGGACGTCGACGATCTTAGGGAGGTCCTCGGCGTTGTGGCGGAGAAGGTGCCCGGCCTGCTGCGCGGGTTGCGCGACGTCCTCTACTCGACCGAGGCGGCCGAAGGGATGGCGGGCGCGGTGGCGACCTTCTACAAGAAGCTCGTCGAAGCGGGGATTCCACGTGAGGACGCGATGGACATGGCGCGGGGATACATGATCAACCTCCGCGACCTCATGCGGGGCAAGGGGTTCGACCTCGGCGGCGTTGTGCGCAGAGAGCGGGAGCGTGGGTCGAGTTGCGACGAGTGATCTCGGGCGTCTGCGCCGCGGGGTCGGTCCTCCGGCTCGTCGGGTCCGTGGGGGGCATGGCGATCGGAACGACGTGCATGGGTCGCCGCGCGGTTCGGCGGTTCTACCTCGAGCTGCGTCGCGCCGGGCTCTCGCAGAGGGATGCGGACGACCTGACGGAGCAGTACGCCAAGGGGATCTCGTTGGGCGGACTGCTCCGACGCGATGGGCACGGCGGCGACGACTCGGACTGACCGGGCGGGACCGAGCCCCGGCGAAGGGCGGGTTTGTCAGAGCCGACGGCGCGAGATACCATAGATCCGAACGGGACGTGGCGCAGCCTGGTAGCGTGCTTGCTTGGGGTGCAAGAGGTCCCGGGTTCAAATCCCGGCGTCCCGACCAACGGATTCCGCGGCGGCGCCGCGAGCTGTTCTACCAGTTTCCTTCCACGACGAACGAGTCCATGGGCTCCGCGTTCGGCGTCGGGAGCACGTCGTCGTCGGTGACCCACGCGACCGGGACGGCTTCGACGCGCAGTTCCCCGTCGGATGCCGTGATCCGAAGGTAGTGCAACGCGTTCGCGCGTCGCGAGACGGTGCCCGCGGCGGAGTCGCAGGCCTCCGGCCTGAGCGGCCCTCCTCCGCCTGCCGTGACGACGTAGTGGATCCCGTTCTGGAAGATGTGCTCGTAGCCGCCGCTGCCGCCGGAGACGACGACGTCGACCCCGTATTCGACGAAGAGCTTCTCCCACGCGTCTCGCAGCGTCTGAGAGGCGGCGGTGGGGCAGGCGCTGTAGAGGGGGGTACTGCAGAAGACGACGACGAAGCGTGCGGACTGCGCCGACCGCGCCAGATCCCCGCGCAGCCACGCGATCTCGTCGTACAGGGCGGCCTCCGCCTCGGCTCCGACGAGGGACGAGTCGAGGCCGACAACGTGGAGACCGCCGTAGTCGAACGACCACCACTGCTCTGCGCCGTCGCCGCCGCCGACGGGAAGCGCAAACGTTTCGTAGTACTCCTCTCCGACGCAGCGGGCATTGTCGTGCACGGGGAAGTACGGGCGGGAGCCCGCGAGGTCGGCGATGGCCCAGAAGAGGTTGGTGTAGTGCGCCGCGTCGGGCGCCTCGACGAGGCCTCCGACGTGGACGACGAACGCAGCCTCCGGCTCACCCTCCGCCATGGCGTCTGCGACCAGCTTGTGGCGGTCGGCCAGGAGACGCGTCTCTCCGTACGACAGGAACGTGAAGGTGGATAGGTCCTCGGCCGGGGTGCGGAACGTTCCGAGCCTCGTTGGGTAACCTACGACTCCTTCGTAGGCGGTGACCTGGTAGCGATACGTCGAGCCGGGGACGAGGCCGCGCAGCCAGATCTCGCCGATTCCCTCTTGCTGTTCGAACGTCAGGATCTCGTCCCAGCTCTCCGCTCCCTCTCCCGGCGAGACCCGGGCGTAGCGGAGGTCGACGGTGACGGGGCGGGCCGTCTTCCACGAGATCGCGGCGAAGTCGGTCCCGACGGCGCCGAGGTACGGGCTCCAGAGCCACGGAGAGGGGGGCTGCGCCGCCAGGCACGGCCCGCCAAGGGCGAAGAAGAGCGCAACCACGATCTTGAAGCCGCGTACCACCCTGCTCCTCCTTGCGGCGGCGCAAGTGCCGCCAACCGGAATGCAGACAGATTCTGGCACGGAGAGGGCGGGAGCGTCAATTCGAAGCTGTGGACGGAGACGGCGGCGAAGAAGCCCGAGGCTCCTTCGCCGCCGTGTTGAGGGTTCGGTCACATCGACGCGTCGTGCAGGTTCACCTCGAAGAGAATCGGGTCCAGCGTGTTGCGGCCGTCGCCGCGGGCGCGGATGCGGATCTCACTGACGGCCTCCTGTCCGAAGCTCACGTCGGCCCACTGCAATTGGGGGAGAGCTCCCTCGTAGACCTGCTTCCAGCCGGCCGCCGTGCGAATGTCGATCTGCCACGTGGCCTTGATCACGTACGGCTCGTTGCCGCGCCCTCCGGGCGCCGCGATGACGGACGGTGGGGTGAAGGAGGAGCGGAAGCGGATGCCGTCGCAAAGGAATCCCTCGACCGGCGCGTTGAACGTGATGTACTTCGTCCAATCGGAACGCGTCGCAGGGCCGCGGGCCCCCGTCTTGGGGTTGCCGTCCACCGCGAGCGCCGCGTCGCTCCATCCCTCCGACGGTGACGCAGGGAGGACGGGGAAGACCCAGGCAGGATCGTCGACGACAGGCACGGACTTGGACGTCGAGCGGGACAGCCCGCCGTTGTCGGTCACGGTGAGAACGACGGCGTAACTCCCCGTCGCCGCGTAGGCGTGCGTCGGAGACAACCCCGTCGCGCTCGTTCCGTCTCCGAAGTCCCACGCGTACGTCGTGATCGTGCCGTCGGGATCGGACGACGCAGAAGCGTCGAACGTCACGGGTTGTCCGGCGGGCGGGGAGGCCGGCGCGAACGTGAATGAGGCCGACGGCGGCTGGTTTGTCGGCAGGGCAGTGAGCGTGACCGTCAGAGTGGTCGTCGCCCCCGCCTGGATCGACACTTGGCGCGTCGTCACCTCATATCCCGTCAGGGAAAGCTGGACCGTGTGCTGACCTACGGCCACGTTGGCTCGCTCGACGGGGGACGTCCCGATGGACGATCCGTCGAGCCGAACGGCCGCTCCGGCCGGGGTCGTCACGACGCGCAACGTTCCCCCGGAAGGGGGTGCCGCGACGACCGAGAACGCCTGAGAAGCGAAGGCTCGGTCGGCGCTCGGAACGAGCGACTGCATCGTGGCGAGGACGTTGTTGCGGAACGCATCGGGCGACGTACTGAGGACCGGGAAGTCCGATCCGAACGACGTCGGGAACCCCGGGATCGGCACCGTCGCCGCGAACAGGTAGAAGGTCTCGTTGCCCACCGGCGCCGCCGCGCGCAACGAGTAGCCGGATCCGGGGAGCGTCTGGGTTCCCGCGCCCTGGAGGTTGTTCGGCTGGAAGCGGTTCGGGTAGACGAGGAGCACACGCTGGTCGGCGCGGACCTCACAGAGGTAGACGTACGCCGTGCGGTTCGTCGTGATCGACACCGAGATGGATTCGCCGATCTGGTACGTAGACTTGGAGATCGCCACGCTCGCGGCAAGGGCGGGCTGTGCCGCGGCGACCGAAACGTTGGCCGAGTCCGACGACTGGCCTCCGGGGCCATAGGCCGTCAGGGTTGCCGTGTACGTTCCGGGAGCGGCGTAGGCGTGGCTTGGAGCGACGCCCTGGGCCGTGGTCCCGTCGCCGAACGACCAGGAATAGGTGGTGATGGATCCGCTCGACGCGGAGCCGTTGAGGACAATGGGGACTCCGACCGTCCCCGCGTACGGGCCGCCGGCCTCCGCGGTCGGAGGCGGGGTGATCGCGCTGACCGAGACGCTGGCCGAGTCCGACGATTGGCCTCCCGGGCCATAGGCCGTCAGGGTTGCCGTGTACGTTCCGGGAGCGGCGTAGGCGTGGCTTGGAGCGACGCCCTGGGCCGTGGTCCCGTCGCCGAA
>Ga0105102_10000122_pt1 | contig 19192 bp, 26 predicted proteins | sample PPLLaktember2015_FD_87032 | JGI IMG/M metagenome (GOLD analysis project Ga0105102, IMG submission 87032) | Freshwater sediment microbial communities from Prairie Pothole Lake near Jamestown, North Dakota, USA - PPLs Lake P7 Core (6) Depth... | ecosystem: Environmental > Aquatic > Freshwater >...
CACTGTCAGGCGCGTCGGTGGTTTTACGATGAAGGTACTCTTGATGGTATTTTAAAAACAATGTCCTCACAACCTTCTTGGCAAGGTGGGGTAGCCGTATATGATGAGCTATCGGGATTTTTCGAGGGATTAAATCAGTACCGATCAGGTGGTAAAGGGAATGACCGGCAACGAGATTTAAGCAACTGGAATGGCCCTATCCGAAATACTTTTGACCGGGTAAACAAAGACAGCAGATATTACCTAGATGGGCAAACACTTAATAAATTAGGTGGGATACAAGTCGAGAAACTTAGGAAATATCTTGATTTATCTAATGATGTTGACGGGGCGGTTTCTCGGTATCTGTTCCTACTTCATGAACCCCTTGATCCTCGTCCTGGTAAGCCGCCAGAAGATCCCAACTCTATTGACGAGTGTATCGAAACACTGGTCAATCAAATCAGTGGAATTAGCCTAGAAGCTGATGAAAATGGGATTGTCGATCCTTATAATTGTTGGTTTACCTCGAACGGGGAAGACTACGCTTTCGGGATTAAATACCATTACGAGATACTTATTAAGAAGTACCGAGCGATTAATCCATCATTTGCTTCCTACTTAGGAAAACAAATGAAGACCTTTTTAAGGCTTACATTAAGTATCCATCTTCTCAATTGGATATTTGATCCAGATAATACTAATCTTTGCAGTATTCCTGTACAAACAGCCATTAAAGCTGCTAAGATGACCGACTTCTATATCAGTCAATTCTTGACAATTCAAGGAGTCACATCTCAGGATGAGAATCCAGTACAAGGAATCTTATCCGAGATATGGGAAATCGTTAAAACTGCTGGAAAAATGACACCCCGGGAAGTTGTCGGCAAATTTGGCGGACGTAAAATTAACGGAGAAAGAGTAAATACCTCTATCGCCCGTACCCTACTTACTCAGCTAGAGCAAGCTGGCTATGGACGATTAGAGGTCAAATCAAGGGGTATGATACTGCACTATCAAGAGCCAAAAGAATTAGAAACTTTTGAGATAGAAGATTCTCTGGAATATCAATCAGAGATAAAAGAAGAAATTGTTCAAGTTGCCAGTCCCACTTTCACACACCCAAAAAATGAATCGATCTCTAATTCTGACATAGTAGAAGTTGAATCGGAGCCAGTAATCGATGAATTATCGGCTGATGGTGTACACATCGATAGCCTTCCTGATCTTGAAAAAGAAAGGGTATCAGTGCGGACGGCTGCACCTATTCAGATAGGAGAGCGAACTATCCCTCCGAGAGCGGTCGGAAAAATTATAGAAGTAACTTTTGACGATCAATGGCTTTTGAGGGTAGAAACTGTTCTAAATGGGTCTGTGATCATTTTTACAATTCCGTTTTCTGATTGCTATTTACAGGATATAAGCACCTGATAGGATTGACAATTTTAGGAGTCCCTGATAGGATTAAAGTGCTAGAGTAGCTTGGTAGCTAAAGGCTGAAACGGAGCCTTCAACCGAAAAGGGACTTAATGCAAAAAATAAAGTTATTTTTTGTTTCAAAACTGAAATTTGCGAATCCACCGAACTTGGCAAAGATTGAGTGAGGGAAGGGCGTTTCGTCAGGAGTAGATTTAATTAAGTTTTGCGGGTTCAATTCCCGTCTCTAGTACCTATGATCAGACAATATATTCCTTCTCGATACCCTGAAAAAGTTTATCGTGTTAATTCCTATGGTCAAGTTTTTCCTCGGTGCAAACCACTGGGGATTGTTAAGACTGCTATAGGCATCTACTATCACTTTGAGTCACTCGATCACCTCACAAAAGGAGAACATTTTTACTGTTTTCGCAAAGAAGATTTTACAGAAATTTCTTGACAATTCTAGTAAAATGATGTAAGATTTAAGTAATAGATTAAAGAGGAAATCATGAATATCGTAAACATGGACACTGCTAGAATTAGTTATTACGCTAATTTCTATGCTGGACAATATCGAAATTCTAAAAAAGAATCTGGGGAAAATGTCCAAGAAAAACGTGCCATTTTATACTCTAAAATCCAGGAGTATAATAAAGTTTTAGAACAACGGGGTTTTAAAAAAGTAAAGGTGTAATCATGACAGAAGAAAAAAAGAAAGCATGGGCTAAATTATCAAGTCAGGATGAGATTGACAAGAACAAAGGACTTGTCAGAGGAACGGAAGAACAAGAGTCTGCTAATAGGCTTAAAGCGCATCTAGAAAATTGTAGAAAACACTTAAAGGATTGGAGAAAATGAGATACACGATCAGGACAATAGATAGAAGAAATAAGCCTTGCAAGATTAAAACCTCTATGCACCAAAGTCGATTAATGGCTTATTTAAACGCTTTAAGCCGCAACGGGCATCGCGGTATTCTAGTAGAGGAAATGGTAGGTATTTCCTAGTAATTTCACCCAACAGGAGTAACAGGAGTAACAAATGGACACATGGCAAATAGCGGAAAAGTTATTTAATTTTTGTGAGGGAAGATACCCAGATTTAAAATGGGCATGGAATTACTCTTATGGTGATATTGATGGTTGTAAGGATGTTTCACTTATTTTTGGTTCTTGCTCTTTGTTTAAACTGGAGCTAGAAATTCGCTCAGAGGAAAAACAAGAGCGTTATTCTTACGAAAAAGAAGCTACTTACGATTATATACTAGGGTTGCTTCGAATATCTCAATCAGAAGAAAAATCCTTACTTCCCTGGTCAGGTAGCTTCCAGGTAAGCCTAAACCATGATAAGAATAGCGAGTTAGAGTTTACGATTGCCACTCATGACGAGTGGAATGATGATAGCTGGAGTGTAGTAAAACAAGCCAGAAAAATAGTGAGAGAAATTTTTAATTTTATTCTCGATGAGATTCAAGAATAGACAGGAGTAACAAATGGACATAAAACAAGCATCAGAAAAAATATTCAATTTCTGTAAAGAAAAATACCCGGATTTAGACTGGAATTTTGATTTTACAGATAATGACTACAAAATCATTCAATGCTTAACTTTTTCTAATTACAACAACATAGAGATTAGATACGATATTTGTGCGGGATTAGACGGACGACTTAAGTGTGTTCAGTGGCAAGATAACCTTGTAGGAAGGTTTAAAATTTGGATAAATCCTCCTACTGGATTCTGGTCTGATCAGTATGAAGACATTATAGTTTTTGAAAATCTTGCCTATTATAGACATGAGCTATGGAGTGCAGAAGATTGGAAATTAGTTAGTCAATACCGAAAAGTAATGCTAGATATTTTCACTTTCATTCTTGATGAAGTTAAAAATATCTAGCATTACTAGACAGATATTCTGTCTAGTAAATTTACCCAACAGGAGTAACAAGTGGACATAAAACAAGTAACAGAGAAAATATTGGAATTCTGTCACAGAAGTTATCCAAATTTAAGATGGAATCTTGACTCTGAAAATAATATAATTCAGTGTCCACTTTTTCCTGATGAATTAATAATAGAGGTTTTTCTGGATAGTCCGCTTAAGCGTGTTTTATGCGAAGCGCATTATGTAGGCACGTTTGAATTATGGATAAACCCTGACGATAGAGACAATAACTATCCTTATGAGAATCAAATAGCATTTGATTATATTAGAAAGTCAAAATCTGATTATAACAAATACAGAGAAACTCGAAAAGTAATGCTAGACATTTTTAATTTCATTCTCGATGAGATTCAAGAATAGACAGGAGTAACAAATGGACACATGGCAAATAGCTTGGAAAATATTAGAATTCTGCAGAGAACAACACCCAAATCTAAGATGGGACATCAAATCTGCAAGAAAAGACTCAACGTTTATTTATGGATCAGATTCTTTTATTGAATTAACATTAGGGGTTCACAAAGAATGTGAATTTGAATATATTTTAGGTTCTTCTAAAATATCATCTCCTATAGTCTGGCTAGGCACGTTTCACGTTTGGATGAATTTTGAAAAAGATAGTGACATAGATTTTACTCTTTATGAGACAGCCAAAATATGGAATGAAAAAGATTGGCTATTATCCAAACAATCTCGAAAAATAATGTTAAATATTTTTAACTTTATTCTCGATGAAATCCAAGAGTAAAAACATTACTAAGAGTTAAAACAATGGCGACAAACAAAGAGTTAGGACTTCCGCCTAAAGGAACGTATCCAGCTAAGGTAATTGAAGTTATCGATGATTTTAAAGTAGTAATAAACCGTGGTAAATTAAATTGTATCCGAATAGATACTTCTCATCTAGTTTATTCGATTACAAACAAGCCAATATACGACCCGATAACTAGCGACTTCATTGGTCATCGTATTCTTTATAAAGGGTCAGGAATGATTATTTCTGTTGAAGAAAATACCTCTATTATTCAAGCTTGCAATAATTCTCGATACGACTGCAAGGAATTTGTCAATGTTTGTGTCAACGATTTAGTTATTTGTATTTGAGGTAATAACAATGGAACTATTAAAAAAAGCGTCACTTAAAGAAATCAGAGATGTCTTTAAAAAAACTTTTGAGCAGATGAGTATCTCCGAATACGATACAGTGGACATCTCAGAGTGGGATACAGTCGCAGACGACAAATGCATCCGTTTAATAGGAACTTTGGTAATTAAAGAAGATTATCTTTACAAAACTTATGGTAAGTTAATAAAAAACAAAAGGTATGAAGTTTTGATTGAATGTCGAGAAATTTCGACTGAATATCAATTGATAAACAAATGCTTTGAAAAAATCACAATAGAAGGTACGTTAGGCGGGTCTTTGGTTGTCCTGCATTGGAACTACAGTCCTGACAAAAACAATGAAACTTCAAGATATAATCTTTATCCAAGCGGAAACAAAGAAGAGTTCAATATTTTGATTCCAGAAGCAACAAAGATAATGGAAACTATTTTAGGTTTTATCAAAACAATTAAAGCTGAGGATTAATACTAATGAGCAAACAAGAAACAGCCCAAAAAATATTAGAGTTTTGTAAAGACCGTTACCCAGAAATAAATTGGAAACAGACAAATTATATAAAGTCAACTATTCGTATTTGGGGTAAAACAAATGGAATTGGTATAAGCATAGAAATTATCGGGACGCAATTAGAAAGCTACGCTGTGTTAGGAGATGTAAGTGCGCTTATTTCCGAAGCCCGGTGGTCTGGTTCTTTTAAGATTTGGCTAGACAAAAAAGAATCTCAATTTTCTTTTAAATCAAAAAGAGAACTTGATATGTCAACAGATTTGTTTATAAAAGCCAAAGAAATATTATCAAGTATTTTTGAGTTTATCGAAACTAAAATACAAACCGAGGTGACACTATGACAATAACAGCAAAAGAGTTTCTTGAAAAGTCAAAAGCTATGGGACGCTCAAAAAAAATAGATATACTTAAAAAAATTGCGGCTTTTTGCTACAAAAAGTATAATGTTAATTCCAACTGGAACAGTTGGTCGTTTAAAAATTTTCTTTGGTCGGAATGGGAAATAAAGTGCGATCAACAAATGTGCCTAATAGGTAATGCCAAAGTTATTTTAGATAGTCAGACCATAGCCCATGTCAGAGTTTTTTGTGGTTTTATACCAAACTTTAGCTTGATACCAGAAATCAGAGTAACTGGTACGATATTTGATTTAAGAACAGGAAAAATAAAAGAAATAGCCATGTGTAGAGAGTATGGTGATCCAGATAATGGGTATTACTCGGGATTTGGAATCTCTGACAAACAAGAGGAGATTACCTTTATTCGTGACAAGACAAGCGAAATAGCAGAAGCTATATCAAATTTTATCAAGTCAATCACCTAATATTATGACACCAACACTACAAACACAAACACTTTTCGTACCGACTAAACCACAAATTCAATTAAGAGATGACCAAAAAGCTCTTAAAAGAGAACTGTATGATGCTCTAAAAATCTACAAAAGAGCGTCAGTCGTTGCTCCTTGTGGATGGGGAAAAACGGTATTTTTGTGTCAAATAATCTACGACGCTGCTGTAAAAAGGCAGCGTCGGACTTTAATCGTAGTACCTTTTAGGGTACTTATTGGGCAAACCCTAGAAACTCTAGGAAAATTTGGACTATCTGCTGGGGTAATTGCTGGTAACTACAAAGAAGATAGAAACCAATTAGTACAAATTGCAACAACTCAAACTTTATCTAGAGGACGAGATATTACTTGGTTTAATCCCGAAGTAATACTAGTCGATGAAGTTCATCTATCAGCTTACTGCCAATGGTTTAAAAATAGCTTTCCCAATCTTAAAAACGGTAAGCAAACAACCTCAATTAAAGACATTCGTGACGAATTAGCAGTATTAGGTATCGCTGTAGAAAGAGAAGACATAGAACCTTACAAAATTACTTTTGAGGAAGCTAAAGAAAAATGCAAACACCTTAGTCTAGTTCACGCTGAGTCAAAAGAGATATTACAAGAAATAAACTCAGCATGGGGAGTAATTCGGAAACAACAGCACCTTTTTTCAGGGAAAACCCTACCAGTAGATAATCGCCTTGTAATTGGACTAACAGCAACTCCGCGTGAAGAGTTAGGAGATATTTTTGAGGTTCAGGTAACTGGACCCACTCCAAAAGAAATGATTGAACGGGGTGCGCTTGTTGGGTGTGTTTATTTTGGAACTAAAAATAAAATTAATACTAAAGGAGTAAAAATTAATGGCGGTGACTTTGATGCTGGTCAGTTAGAGATTCGTTGCCTTGAGGCGGTAAAATCAACAGTTTCCGAGTATCGCAGGCTCGGTCAAGGGAGACAATTCGTTTGTTTTGCTACGGGTGTAGAACACGCTAAAATCCTCTGTACAGAATTTAATGAGAGGGGTGTTCCCACGGACATTATCACAGCCGAAACACCAGAGCAGGAAAGAAGAGAAATATTTAAAAAAGTAGCTGAATTGAAATTGCGGGGGATTGTAAATATTAATACCTGCGGGATAGGATTTAATTTGCCCGAAATTTCTTGTATTATTCACGCTAGGCCAACTAAAAGCCGAACTCTTTATATTCAGATGACCGGTCGGGGTCAGCGGCTCTGTAGCTGGTTAGGCAAGATTGATTGTCTGATTTTGGATCAAGCGGGAAACGTAACCGAACACGGATTTATTGAAGATGTAGATTATCCTAATCTCTCTACATCTTCCGATACCCAAAAAGGACAGGCTCCGATTAAAGAGTGCGAAAATTGCAATAAAATAACCTACGCTTCCGCTCGTATTTGCCCTCATTGTGGCTACGAATTTCCGACAAAAGAAAAGAAACAAATCGCTAACGAAAGACTAGAGATTATTATTCACGATAAAGATAGAGAATTATACTTAGCCTATAAGTACGCCCTCAGAGAAGCTTACAAGAAAGGTGAACATATTGAAAGTGTCCGAGGATGGATGATCAAAACATTTAAAAATCCTAGACTAAGCAAAGACTGGATGCCCCCTAAATCTTGGAAGTTACACGCAATCTTCAAAAAAGACTATACTGTAAAAGACTTGAATAATTACGAGGCTTACTTGAAAAGTCTTTGTCAAATCGAGAACGATAACTGGGTAAAAGCCAAGATGAAAGAGGAATTTGGAGATGGCTGGGACAATATTCGGCTCTAATGGATTATTATTGGCATCTTCTCAGGAATATAAGGAACAAATAGCGAACGAGCTATTTAGACTTATTTCTATAGGCTCTGCTCCTATTCTTTCCCATACCCTTACCACACCCCCAAGTCCTCAAAATATAGATAGCTACTATATTGTCCCCGCAGAAGCTACTGGGACATGGACGGGAAAAACTAATCAGATAGCTTATCCCGTAATTGGTTTGGATGGATCGCCTACAGGAACTTGGAAATTCTGGCAGCCTTTTACTGGACTAACAGTTTTTTCTGTTTCTGGAGAAATAATATTTTTTGATGGTATAGATTGGCGAACCTCAGTCGCGGGGGGGGATATGCTTATCTCTGATTACGGGGGATCATCGTTCGGGACAGTGGCTAGAGCTGATGAAATTGTAGGGAATCCTAGTAATGATACTTTCTACGGGAAAGAATCAGGAAATAAAGGATTCTTCGGTTTTTTCTCAAAAGTTTTGTCAACTTCATTGACGGCTTTAAATATAACTACTGGTGGCGCAATAACTGCTACTGATACACTGTTGATTGCGTTAGGCAAAATCCAAAATCAGATTAATAGTATTAATATTAATTTGAGTGGAAATATTTTAACAACTGTATTAACTGGATTGTCAACAGCTACTGGTGGCGCAATAACTGCTACTGATACACTGTTGATTGCGTTAGGCAAAATCCAAAATCAGATTAATGATAATACAGAACAATATTCTGGGGACATAGAATCTCCTATTGTTCAAACTTATCCTCTTGATTTCGCTTTATTAAAAGGGTATAACATCCTAAGCTTTAGTGCCGTATCTGAATCTGGTACAGCTACTATATCGGTTAGCATTAATGGAATAAATATTTCTGGATTGAATAATTTATCTATTACTTCTACTCGATTAACTGTTCCCGTAACAACAGGGAATCTTCTTGGCATAGGAGACAGGTTAGAACTTGTTGTTTCTGCTGTTAATAACCCTAAACATTTATTTTTTACTATAGGAAGAAAATATGTCTAGATGGTTATTTTTCCCCTCTCTTACATCTCCTTCTGACGGAGAATTTACTTATTGTCAACTTGCAAATTCTCAAATACAAGCATGGCGACCTCCTACATCTCCTTCTGACGGAGAATTTACTTATTGTCAACTTGCAAATTCTCAAATACAAGCATGGCGGCCTCCTACTTCTCCTTCTGACGGAGAATTTACTTATTGCGCTCAAGATATTAATCAATTCGATAGAACACCATGAGTATACCAAATTTAATTAATTCTGATAACGTCGGAAACTTTTATATGGGGTTTCGCTCTAATTTATTTGCTTACGATACTCGAATTTCTGAACTTAATAATAACCTGAGAGATTTGATTAACCAAATGGGGGCAGGATTGGCTGTTTCTAGCGGAGCATCTAGTATAAGTTTTAAATTGCCACAAGCTTTTGATACTTCTGGCAATCCTACCACTGCAAGCAATGGTAGATTTACAGATTCGTCTTTATTCGCTAACAACAGTTCAAACTTAACTAATAGCATGGTGTATAATTATAGTTTGGAACTTGAAACTACCAATCTTGCCAAATACCTCGTGGTCAATCCTTTCTCTGTTTCAATTTTTACGGTTAATGCTAGTGGCAACTCAATACTTAACTCTACCTTCTATTTCAGGCAAGTAGGATGGGCTAAAAATCCGCTCTATAGCGGAACAAATTACCCACTTAACGCTTACTATTTTTCCTTACATAGTTCAAGCTCAAGAAGAGTTGGTAGTCGCCCAACTCTACCTAATAACAGCTCTAAAACATCCCTTAGAGTACCCACTGGAACAACTAATGATCCTATCGCTAACTACCCAATTACTTGTCAAACATTGACACCAGGAGCTAATACAACTGACTTAGTAATTAGAGATAATGTCAGCCCTAACAGAGCAATTGGTGTAGCATCAAACCTTTTAAAGACATCTCTCGCTATTCCCGTCGGTCAAGTTTATCGCAATACTGGAGTTGACCCTGATGGAAGCGATAACCCTTTTTGGATTTGTGTGGGAGAGATGGGCGATGAAAGAGTTTTAATGCGAGTATGGACTGAGGGATTAGTTTAGTATGATTTATTATCACGTTTTTGGAACTGCTAGAGAAAAAAGCTTAAATGGGAGTCAAGATAATCCCATATTTTGGCGTACTGGTATAGCCATTTCGTGGGACAAAGAACCGACATTAAAGCCTGTTGGTGGAATTAATCTATTTGGTCAATTTTGGAAAATAGTTAGCAAATACGGTCAACAAGTAAGTATTTTCTCTATTCCAGAAAATCAGTACAACTCTCGTTACACTGGTTCAATTACCAGCACAATCTCTTTAGAGAGAACCAGTAAAAATTACACTTATTCTGGTACTGTAAGCGAACCCAAAAAACTAGCTTATGATGTTACAGTAATTGACATTATTCGTGTCACTGATCCAGTTGATTTTCCTGATGATCCTTACCCAGTAAATATTTCTGAATTTCCTATTATTCCAGACAAAGACTATCAAACAGAAATTCAGTTTTCTAATTCTTTGCTAGAAAACACAGAAGGGACAGAACAACGAATAGTGGAATGGTCTAGCCCTATTAGAGTGTTCAATCTTGCTCGAACTACGTTACAATCTGATGATTTAAATGCTATTCTTGACTTTCATGAAGAAATGAAAGGATCAAAAAAAGACTTTCTTTATCGTGACCTTTCTGACTATAAAGTAAAAAAAGGACTATTGAGTGCTACCGCTAGTTTGATGGTACGAAATGTCATTCCCAACGCTGCCCTTTCTATTGACGGTTTCGGTAGTACAACTAATAGTGGAGTTATTCAAGCTAATATACCCACGGGTTCTACTATTGAGAGGGCTTATCTCTATGCTGTTTCCGTCTGGGATAAAAGTTCAGTTTACGGAGTAACTTTTAATGGGAATACACTTTCCTTGGATTCAGCAACTATTCTTAGTCCGAATAACAACCCAGCCACTACCGTCCTTTGGGATGTCACCAGTATCATCGCCTCTTCTTTTACGGGGGGATTGCAAAACTTTACTATCGTTGAAAACGGGCCTCCTTCTCCAAACCTAACTAACGATGGGGCGGTTCTTGTCGTTGCCTATAGTAATCCTTCTACCCAAGGTTTTACCTCGGTTATCTTAGACGGAGAACTGTCCCCCGAAGGAGACACGATCCAGTTTAATTTTGCCAGTCCTTACACTGGGGGAGATTTTCTGGTTTCACTTGCCTCTAGTTATAGCCAGCAGCCAGTCTTCGGGCAGCAGCAATTTACCGTAATTGACGTAACTACTAACTCAACCAATAATCGACGTTTAACTACAAGTGCAGGGGGAGCGGATGACCGCACTACTGGTCAAACATCGGCAGATGGAAATTTGATAACTGTTGGGGGGATAGGCGATAATCCTGCTAATCCAAATCCGACGATTCAGCCTAATCCTTTTGGTGTTGGGAATCCAGACGACGAATACTATAACCTTGCTCTTGGCAATAGTGCTAGTACCACTCCTTTTGTCCAGCCAGGAGATACTTTCCTTAACTTAAAAACAGTGAACCCAAGCAATGATGATAACGTTTTTGGAATGTTTATCACCAGTGGATTTAAGCTCACTGCTTCAACATCCCCCACAGAAGGAATATTTAGCCCAGAACACAATGGAGTAAATACAGAATTTATTTTGATCAAAACATATTCCTGCGGCGACAACGTGCATTACAGGCCTATTCTTTACCCAGATATTGACAACCTAAAAATTTATCAAGGAATTACAGAGATACCATCGTCGGAATATATAGTAGCTCCTGGTAAAATAGTTTTCAAGAATCCACCTCCTAGTAGCCCCAAATTAACTTGGGAAGGCACTTTTAAGGTATTATGTCATTTTGAAGAAGACAAACTAGATTATCAACCTATTACAAAAAATAGGGATAACGCTATTTTTTCTATCCCAAAATTAATTTTACGAGAATCAAGAATTGAGCCTGAAATTGCATTGCTACCTAGCGATGTTTTTTCTTCGGACTTAAATCACGATTTTAATTTAAATTTGACTAAAAGGTGTACAATTTCTCCTAAATTTGAGACAAATATTATTAGTTTATCTAGTGGAGAAAGAAAAAGATTTTCTCGGAGAAATATTCCCTCTGACATTAGCTCTTTGCAACAAAGAAAAACTTTATCTCAAAAAGATATTGATTATTTGATTGCCCTATGGTTGTGTGCCAAGGGTTCAGGAGCGACATTTCGTTATCCTGATTTAGTTAACAATTTATCAATTTTGTCCCGATTCAACTCTGTCTCTTTGAGCTACCAAAACCAATCCTCTTTACAGATTTATTCACTTGGAGAATTACAGATCAGGAGATTTACCGAGGGAATACAACAAGATTCAGGGCTAGAAGATTTTTTCGCAAATCCTGTTCTAACGCTGTGTTATTGCGTTTTAATTGAACTTACAAACGGAGAAAATCTCGGTTATACGAATTTTTCCCAAGACTTAAAAATTGGCGGGGTAGTATTTCGAGCAAAGCAATCTCTTGATCCGACTGCAATGGAAAAACGATTGGGAATACAATCGGATAATCAGGAATATAGAGGTGCTTTTAGTGATAATATTGACGAAAATTTACTTTTTTCTAATAAATTTAGAGAAGCTCGAATTATTACAGCAGTTGTTGACTGGAGAAACCTACCTAATTCACTTTTAGATCTTCCAGACGAGCAAATACAAATAGGTTATGTGGGAGAAATTAAATCGCTTGGTGGCGAAAGCTATGCACTTGAAAATCTTACTGGCTCTAGTATTAATTTAAGGCAAAGTAGAGATCAAAAAACATCACCTTTTTGCCAATGGGCTTTTGGACAGGATAACGGTGATAACTCAGGATGCCGTAAAGAAGTACCATTTTACGAAACTCAGGTTGCTGGTGTTAATGGTCGGAGAGACTTTGAGGTGTGGGGAGAATACCAAAATCTTGCTTGGGGAAAATGCACATTTACAGACGGGGCAAATAAATCAGCTACTTACGCAATCTACCGAACTGTTTCAATATTTGGAGGTAAAACTAATATTCAGTTATTTACTGAAGCATCTGGCCCCGTAGCTACCCACGATGGCGTAATCCTTACTGCTGGCTGTGACAAAACTTACAATACTTGTAAAAACACTTGGAATAATGCTATAAATTTTGGCAATATCCCCAGTTTTGGCAACTTTATGCCTGGGAATGACTTTTTGTTAAGCTCTCCAAAGCAAAGCTAAGTTTTTCTAAAAAAATTAGTTTCAATTCATAAATAACAGTAAAAAACTCTAGAATAGTTTTATTGATGTTCCCCTTCTGCCATGTATTATATTTCTGTTGTCAACCAAAGCCATCCCCCCTATGTCGAGAATCACGATTTAAAAATAAATTTTAACGATCTTGGGACTGTTGTGGCTATCGCAATAGCATTACTTAGTATGTTTTCAAGAAATACCAAATCACAGGCTAAAGAACTTGACCACGAAACCTTTGAGAAAACATCAAAGAAGATGGAATCTCTTGAACAAAAACTAGAGAAAATGGTCGAAAAACTATCAACGGGAATAGAAAAACTGACTACATTAACAGCGCAACTTGACAAAGAGATAAGTCTTATTAAAGCTAAACAAGAAACTTTCTCTTCTATTTCTGATCAGATAGAAGGACTTCGCAAAAAACAGGAAGAACTTGATATACGAATCGGAATACTTGAGCATAAACCTTAACAGAATTGTCAATTTTACCAACTAAATTACCATGAAATTTCTAGAAGCGAATCGCAACACTATTTTAAAATCGCACCTAATAGACTCCAGTTCTGAAAGTCTTCCCCAAGACTTTAGAACAATTCAAATTAAAGCTAGACAAAAAGTGATTTATAATCAGATTCTCAAAAGAGAAAAAAATCACTATTTACTAGAAGTAAAGCCCCCGATTGAGGGTAAATTTAATTGGTACGCTTTTGTTGGTCATTTTAACGACCCTAATCCCCCTGTAGTCCGCAAGGATCAAGTTGAGGGTGTGTTTAATAGGCTTAACGATAAAATTACTGATTTTCAGTTTCAAAAATTAGATGAGTGCCTTAAGAGATTTGACATTACCACAGTACAAAGAGTCCGACATTTTTTAAGCCAAATAGCTCATGAATCAGCTGGCTTAAGGTTTATGGTAGAAATCCACGACGGCTCAAATTATGAAGGACGAAAAGACTTAGGGAATACCAGACCTGGTGACGGCAAAAAGTTCAGAGGTGTAGATGCTCTCCAAATGACCGGCAGAGCCAATTATCAGGCATTTGCTAACTATATAGGCGATCAGCGTATTATGGAAGGGTGGCGATATGTTAGCGAAAGATATTTGTTTTTACCTTCTGGGTTTTGGTGGATGAATAACAAAATGAACGAATTGTGTGACTGTGGGGCAACCGTTGAACAAATTACCCGTCGCGTCAACGGTGGTACAAATGGACTATCTGAAAGAAAACGGTACTATGAGAGGGCTTTAAGATTTATCTAAGATATTGACAATTCAAAAAGTAACCTGTAATATTTAGTTAAGCCTAGAGGTTATTATGAAAAAAGAATTTCGTCCGTTAATTCTAGAGACAGTAGAAGGTTATAGAGAATTTATTAACTGTTACGAAATTGTTACAGTCACTCACTGTCCCGTAGGGGATAATTATGTAGTGGATGCGACCTCAAAAGTAGGGATAGCAGTATCTAAAGAAGCTGGAAATATCTTGATGCAACTACTTGTCGATCCCCTTTTCTTTTCTTCTGATTCCATTGACCAAATAAAATTCATTAAAACCAATGGTGATTTTCTTCATTAAAATAAATTTTTTCAGTGTTCTCCTTGGATGATTTAAAACAGACCATCAACAAAATGGTCTGTTTTTCTTATATCATAGAAATAGTACACGGCAGTTCCAATGGCAAAAAAGAAGAAAAAGGATGATCAAACATTAAGAGGTTCTCAGCGATCCCTTACCTCACCAGGGATCGTGTCAGTATCGCGTCGCTACGATTTAGAGATTACAGAAAATCCTATCCGTGATCCGAGAATATCAAGAGAATTAATCGAACTTAATCAATGGTGCTATGAAGTCATTCACGCCCTTGACATGGCCGCTTCTGATACCTTTGCATCCGACGATGGAGACGATCAGGGATGGGTAGTAGCCAAAACCCTTGATGATAAAGGAACTCCTATTAACCCAGAAGTATTTGCCATTGCAGAAGATATTAGGCTAAGGAAACAGAATTTTTCAACCTACGTGATTGGTGGGGATAGACTCAAGAAAGCCTTAAGATGGGCATTAGGAAAGGGAGAATGCTTTCTAGAGTTAGGTATTGAAAGAGAGGGTTTATCTGCCAACAAGTCTAAGGATTTTGGTGTAGCAAAGACTCTTTATTTACCTACCTTTGAGATGTTTAGAAAAGAAACAGATCAAGGGGAACTAATTGGTTTTGAGCAAAGGAAATACGTTTCGGAATCTGACCCTGATTATTTTTTTGAACCCTATAAAATCTGTCATATTCGCCATGAACCTGATTTTCTTTATGGTCGCTCTCTTTGGTTAGCTTCTTTAGATGCTTGGGCCGATGTTAAACAGGCTTTTGATAATTTGATTAGGGCATCCAATGACTTAGGAGTTTCCCCGACTCTTCATATCATGCCAGGTATTTCTACCGAGCAAGAAAGAATTTATGAGCGAGAATTAGAAATCCGTAGAAAAAGTGGCATTATAACCGATCATATTCTCAGCTATCCTGGGCAAGATATTCGCAAAATGACTAATTTTAACTCTGATTTAACAGGGTTGATTGATACTCTTTTACAATGCCGGTACAAGCTAATTATCCCTGGATTCCCGACCTATTTCTTCCCAGGATTAGAATCAAAAGGGGGAACTAAAGAGTTATCCCGGTCGCCTGATCGTCGCTATTCTAGGATGAGATACGGATGGTGTCAGCTTCTTAGCGGTGCTATCAAACAGGTAATTGATACAGAAATCATTCTCAGAAAAGGGTTAGATTTTTATGCCGAAAATGCTAAAAATAAATATCGGATACTGTGGCCAGAATGGAGTGAATCTATAGATGGTCTATCAGGAGGGGAGGTTGAAGACACTGACTCTGATTTAACCGATGAAGAAACTAATAAACAACCCGTTAAGAAACTAAATATAAATCAAAATGATTAATCAAATTATTCACGGTGATTGTTTTGAGGTTTAGACCAACCTATAGAATATTTTCCAGAAGAACCGATAGAGGAAATAATAGATAATTCTCCATTACAGTTAAAACTGTTTTAAATTTGATAAAATACAGTAAAGCCAAGAGGTAATTATGACAAATCTAAAAGCTTATGTTGTTTCCGATTCTAATAATAATGTTCTAGTCGCCAATATGACCGAACTGGAGGTTATTGAAGCTTTAAAAGATGAGGTGTCTAAGCTAAAAGCTCAGATCGGCGAACTTAACAAAGCAGAAACAGAAGCGTAAGTGGATTAGGAGACTAATTTCAAGAAATAACTCTTGATTGTCAAGAGTTATTATTTAATTTAAAGAGAAAATTCATGAATAACAATAACTTTGACGCTATTATCGAAGATTTGAGTATCGAAGACTTGAGAGCCGAATACGCCGAATTAACCAACTCATACGATAACCTGATGTTTGATTATGAAACATTAAAATTAAAGGTAAAAATGTTAGAAATTAAAAACCGTAACCTAAAAGCTAAACTCAATAAATCAGAAAAAATCCAAGAATTAGTTTATGACGGATTAGGAGATAAATAATATGACAGATAAATTTAACCCAAAAGATAAAAAGTCAAGTAAACTTACTAAAAAGATGAGTAAAGAAGAATGGGAAATGCGAAAACCACTGCCGCCAGAAATATTAATTTCTGCTTTACAAGACCCGATTCATAAAAACATTGGACGCTCTAAATTTGTTAAAGCATTGAAAAGCCCGATAAAACCATCGAAAGTAGAATAAGGTCATGACAGATAAATTTAACCCAAAAGATAAAAACCTACAGCCAATTGGTCGATTACTAGAGAGAGCGGAAGTAATAGCCGATGACATCCAAAGAGCTATCGATGACTGGAAAAAGAAACCTCCGGATGATGAATTTAAAAACCTATTAGAACCTGAAATAAGTTATGAGTGATTTTTCTTTCAACCCCGCAACTCGACGCTATCGAGACAATCGAACGGGGAGATTTGTCTCTACTGAAAAAGTTAGACAAATCTCTCAACAAACTATTAATGCCCGTACTCAAAAAACAGATAAACTTACCCGTGACCTTTTACAGAAAAAAATAACTGTTAGTGAGTGGGAAGAGAAAATGTCTTTCGAGATTAAAAATCTAACTATTCAGCTTTATCGAGTTGGCAAGCCTGATATGAACGCTTCTGACTATGGCAGAATTGGTCAGATGCTTAGAACACAATACGCACGATTAAGAAAGTTTTCCCGTGATATTATTCTTGGTACTCAATCAGAGGCTCAAATAATCAACCGCTCTAAACAGTACGTTGCCAAGTCTAGAGAAGCTTTTGAAGAGGGGAATAGGAGAGGACACGCTCTAGTCAACAAGTGGGAAAAGAGAATAATTACCAAAAGAGAATCTTGCCAAGAGTGTCTTTTTTATGAAAGTGCCGGCTGGCAGCCTATTGGAACACTTCCCCGACCGACTGAAAGATGTACTTGTCGAGCCAATTGCGGTTGTTATTTTGTTTTTTCTAACTCTAGGACACGACCTACCGAGAATATGCTCTCGTTAAACTTTGGCTGGACGAAATAAAAAACGCAGGGTATCAATCCTGCGTTGTTTCCTCAGCTATACACTTTCTATGGAGACAAATATTTCGTATTGAAATTTTATATTTATAGGTTTCGGTTGGAGACGACACTATTAATATAGATCAACCAACCATAAACGTCAAGTCTTTGGATAGAATTATTTATATAAGTATTTTTTATTGACATGGAACTAAAACTAACCCGCGCTGAATTAGAGGTATTGCTACAGACCCGTCATCCTACCGACGAGGAGATGTCGTTAATCAATCAATTTAAGCCCTACGGACTCGATCCGTGGGAATCATCGGAACTGATGCGATTTGCTTTAATTGCCTCAAATAACTTAATTCACAGTTCTGGCCAGGTATGGGATAAAAATGTTTTAGAAACCATGGTAGCTAGTTATCCTGGATGCGCTTTAATGATCGATCATGAATGGGAAGATCAGTCCAAAACTTTTGGGATGATCTATGATTCTTTTATTTATTCCTTGCCTCGTGTAAGCAAGGAAGGGATAACACGAATCCTCGAAAAATCTCCCAATCCAGGCGAAGATTATCGAATAATTCAAAAAGATGGCTATCATCAGGTCTTGGTTTTCGGTTTTGTAGAAGCGACTCACCCGATTATTTCTGAAATTTCCTATGGCAGAAAAGCCGATGTTTCAATGGGGGGAATCTTTTATGGCGAGTCGATTTGTCCTATCTGCGATATTCCTTACAGTGATCCTAAATGTCCCCACTACCCCCCGTATATGGCGGGATTAGTAGATGAAGAAATACTAACCCCTTATTACCGCCGATCTGGAAAGATGGATTCTATCGAATGCAGTTTTGTTACTAGTGGCAGTTGTCGTCAGGCAAGATTAATAGATTCCCGTCTCAATACTTTTGTTTTTACCTAAAACAGAAAGTTCTGTAGTACAATTATATCTAATAGTTAGTGATCAGCAATCAGTAATGAATACCCTAAAAGAAATTAAGCGGGTTACTCCCGTAGTTATCAAAGATTCAGCAGAAGGAAGTGATGCTCCTTCTCAAGAAGAAATCTACACCCTGACTCAAAAAGCCACTTTTCGAGGTGATTTAAAGTCTTCTGAGGGTGGTGTACCAGTCAAAAATTCTGACCCTGATCCCACTCCCGTCCCAGTCTTTGACCCCAAAGCGATTCAAGAGATTGTCAAAAACACCGTAGCAGAAACCGTAGCTTCAGTAAAGCAAGCGATGGAATCGGAAAAACAATCCGCATTAGAGTCCCAAAAGCAACAATTTGAAGCTACAAAAGCCACCCTAGAAGCTTCTCTCAATTCTGCCACGGAAGCTATCAAAGAATCCCACAAAAAAATCGCTCAACTAGAAACTAAAGTCACTGAGTCGGAAAAGACAATTAATAACTTTGCTGATTTAGGAAAGCTTTACGGTAGCCAAACACCAGAAAAAATGCAGTTCCCTAACATCAATAAAACCGTCGCTCATGATGCTGATAAAATTACAGGTGCGCTTGACGAAACCTTTGATTTGATTGAAGACATTCAGAAAAATTCTGGTGTAATCTATTCGGCTCCTGTAATGGGCGGTAATCAGACAGTAAACCTGTACGATAAAGTACGATTAGATCGCCATGTTAAAAATAACCGGCAACAGATTGTCAACTCTTTAGATGATTGGGGTCGGAAACAAGGCTGGTTCA
>Ga0105102_10000123_pt1 | contig 19192 bp, 29 predicted proteins | sample PPLLaktember2015_FD_87032 | JGI IMG/M metagenome (GOLD analysis project Ga0105102, IMG submission 87032) | Freshwater sediment microbial communities from Prairie Pothole Lake near Jamestown, North Dakota, USA - PPLs Lake P7 Core (6) Depth... | ecosystem: Environmental > Aquatic > Freshwater >...
CACGGTTCATAAACTCGTAATTGCCTGCAAAGCTCATCTCTCTATCAAGTCCCGTGAATGGGTCTATCAGTCCTACTTTCGCTCCGCTATTCTTAAACAGTTCAAGTATCTCATCAGGTTTGTACAGTTTCGAGTTGTCTATAAATGTAAAAAACTGCTCTAAGTACGCAAGGTCTCCGCTGATTTGTGAGTGGCTCAGTTTACTGAAGTGCTTACCTCTGTACATTTGAATCATATCTCGTAGGATTTGACCTTTCTGATTCTCTCCTGACCAAATGCAGAATGTAAGTTCGTGTTTAAGTGCGAGTGTAAGAAAGTACCAGTTTATCCAATACGTCTTTCCAACATTGTCGTGTCCTAAAATGATGTTGAGTTGCTTAGGCTTGAATCTTAGGTGTTCATCCAAGAAGCAGTCAAGACCGAGTCCTTGTTTGATTTTACCGTCTCGCACATCTAACAGGTATTGTAGTGCGTCTCCTTGTTTACTTAACATAGTCCTAATTTACGTGCTAATAATAATTCTTTAGGCTCTTCAACTTCCGTAGATTTCTTGTTTTTAGATAGCCATTTGTTAGCTGTCAAATATAGTGAAGTATACTTCTTGTTTCCTTTGAAATTTTCTATTGAGTCTAAAACATCATCAATTTCGTTTATAGAGTATTTATCCAATAGCTTCTCAACATCAGCATTAGTTATAGATAAGTGAGCGAAGCTCCTATATATATCTTTAGATATAACATTAACATTATCATTATCATTTACAGCTATTTTTGTTATCGTTTGTTTGCCTTTGTTAGCATTTGCTATCTCTTGCCATCGTTTGTTAGCACCTGCTTTACCTGCTTCGCTTCGCTTTACTTTGACATCTTCAAACTTTACGAGGTCTCGCTTAAGTTGTTGCTTAATAGGTTCAAATGCAATCTCTACTAACGTGTTATCAGTAATTGGATTTTGGTCGTTTACATACCTTAACAGATGTTTCAGTAGCTGACCAGCATCCGAGTCGTTAAGTTTCTCTACGGTGTGAATGATGTCACTATAGAGGATGAATGATTTTTTGTCTTTTGCCATTGCAAAAATTTAAGTAATAAAAAACCCTTGCAAATCCACTGGAGTCTCACGTCAGTTTCATTACAAGGGTCAATAATTCCTTTAGGTTAACTATGTTTGAGACTCTAACCCGTACAAATATAACTAACTACTCTGCTTCTTGTTCTATTTGTTGATAACTATTCTCGTAATATCCCATTTTGATTCGTCTTTTTAAGCTCCTGAGACTATTAAGTGAACTTATTAGCATAACATCTCTCTTTAAGTCTGCTCCTATTTCGCCTTTGAATAATCTTTTGACATCAGGAAACTTTGAATCTCCAAGCGTATCTTTCAGAACTTGCGTCTCAGTCAAATAGATGGCGTCTTTGTATCTTAAAAGGTCTTGGTGTACTGTTAGACCGTGAATGATTGTAGCGTGGTTCTTAGCGAAGATTTCGCCTATTTGCATTAAGCTCAGCCCTGCTTGTCTTAGTTCGTTAAATATGAAGTAACGCTTGTATATGATTTCTCGCTTTCGTGTTTTATCAGTTAGCTTGTACAATTCAATTAACTGGTGTATGATTTCAAGTCTGTTCATAGTGGTGTAATAATAAATTTTCCGTCATTAAATCTGCCCGTTTCGAGTAAGTCCATCTTCTTCCAATAGCATAGACTTTTGGATGTGAATATCCACTCTTGAACTACTGCGAGTCCTATTTGGTATGTTAGTTTAAATCTCATAGCTTTTCTATTTCTTCTTTAATTTCTTGAATGTATAAGAACTTGTCAAATGCTTCTGACAAATCTCCTGTGATAAATTCTTTAGAAAATTCAACTGCAATTAATGCAAGTTTTTTAGCAGCAAATCTTACAATAAAAAATCCCTCTGATGGATTCTCCATTTTGTTTACTAAATCTAATGCCTTTTCTTTTGGTGTCATATCTCTTGCATTTTAATTTCACAAATTCGGTGGTAAAGGTCGTGGTTGAATGATGTCCAGAATCTCTCTTTTTGGTATTTACTAAATAAACCAAGATTCCTCCTCGTCATCGTTTGGGTCATAGTCGAGACATCGCTCAATAAATTCTTGGAATTCGTCTCCTGCTCGCTTAAGGATTTCGTCAATAGCGTCTTCTGCTTCTTTGATAGTGATTTCTCCTGACCACTGTGCTGATTCAATTTTAAATTCATCTCTTTCATTTATTTTATCATAATCGTAATATAATTCGATGACCCCAATCTCTTCGTCATCCTCTGCTTTATAGACTACCACATCTACTATTCTTTGATGTGCACTGCTATCTGCTTCTCCGAAATAATATTTATTTGCCATACTTTCTGGTATATACTCCTTGTGCATACTTTGCCCAATCTCCTTTGAGTTCGTAGTTGGGTTTCATTTCAGTTTGTGGGTCAGGTAGATTCGTGTCTACAACGGGCGGTTTATTGGTTGAAACAAGCCATACAAACACGGATGCTATAGGAATAAAGAAAATTAAGATGTGACGGAAAAAGTCTTTGTCGTAGTCAGGGAGTTCTCTCCACTCTTGGATGATTGCTTTCATTATTTATTAGTTATGTGGTTAATTAATTCGTTTACTTCTTGCCAAACTGCATAGTGTCTTTTAGTGACTGCGTGCAGGTTACCGTTTGCATCTCGTGCTTCTAAATACTCTTCCCAGAGTTGACGCTCACGAGCTTGAATGAATTGGATAATTTCTGTTGTTTTCATAGCGTTATTTGTTGATATATTCTGTTACTTGTTTAATGCTTCTTGCAGTTCTACTCCAATATGATAAACCTAAATCATTAGCATAATTAAATACTGAAAATTTAACTCGTGAATCGTAGCCTGATTTTTTACCATTGATAGAAGTTAATTTAACAACCAAAGTTCCATCAACATAAATCAATGTCTCTTTATCCTTTGTTAAGTTGCAAACTTGTTTTTTTGTTGTGATAGTTTTCATAGCGTTTTGTTTTATTGTTGTGCCTTATTGACCTTACAAAGATATACACAAATATAAACATACCAAACTTTTTAACAATTTTTTTTCACATTTTTTTAGAATTGTAGTATTTACAAGGGTTACAGACGCAAACTTTTTTTCGTATTTCTACAGAATGAAACATATAAGTGTACAAATAGTCAAGTTTTTTGAGTCTAAAAGTTGACAAAACAAAAAAGCCACCCCGAATGGAATGGCTCTTAAACGCTATGAGTAGTGGTTAGGTGTACAAATATACTAAAATATGTGACTAAGTCTTGCTACTTGTCCGTGTTTTTTATGATGCAGGAATCCCTCAATAGCTTTTGGAGCGTGTTGGTAGCCGTTCCTATGATGCCAAGAGTCCGTTCCTGATGCAGAACGTAGTGATTCAACGGTGACTGCAATGTAGTCTTTCGACATTTTATGGTGAACGTGGTGCATATAAACGTAACGATGTTTAGTTAAGCTCCATTCCATTGGAAACTCAGCAGCTAACAATAAAGGTAAGTCTCCGTGTTTCGCTCCGTCTCCGTGTGTAGTTCCAATCAGGTTCTCTCCGTATCTAAAAGCCTTGCGATGTGAAAGAGAACAGTCGAAAGTAATATTTGTAGCCTTACGAAAATGTGTTTTGATAACATCAGCAAGAAAGAATCCGTGAGTGTAATCGTGGTTAGAAGGATTGAAGACAAAATGTACATCAGCCACAGCAATAAGTCTCTCAAGTATGTCAACATATAAATCTTTTGCGGTTAGAAAATTACGATACCACATTCCATCAGTGTCTTGTGGAGTTCCTGAGGTTGTAGTTCGTCTTGGAGTATCTATGTGGAGAATATCGTTTCCACCAACGAATAGAATCTTGTCTATGTTAAACCCTGCGGATTTGTCTAAAATGCCTTGTACGCCCTCTAAAACACGTTGTACTGCTATTTGAGAGTTGTAGTCCTCTCCAGTCTCGAAAGCATCGCATAGCTTACCTATGTGGATGTCAGCAGGGTCTATAACTAATAAATGAGAATCTTTACCCGTTGTTCGTGTTATCGTAGGGTAAGACGGACTATACTCAGTTAACTCTCCTATTAACTTTTCTTTGAACTCGTTGAACTTGTCTTCTTGTCCGTTAAAGTTTGGGTTCTTAAAAAAGAGTGACGCTTGTTTAGACTTTAGCCATCCGTGTTTGACGTCTTTGTCATTTAAGCCTAAGTCATTGGCTTCTCGCTTAATCGCTCTGTACTGGTCAATGATGTCAACTTCGTCAGGCTTTAAGCGGTATCTTGTTTGTTTCATAGAGTGTATTTACTAAACTTCAGCAGCCACTTTGTAACAAAGCCAGCACCAAAGCCTATAATAAATAACCACAAGTTAGGTTTCTTGTTTTCTTGTTTACGTGTTTTGTACTTAATTACCTCTACTTTTTCAATCATTTTCAAGGTATCTCGCTTTAACTTATATTCAATACGTGTCTCAAGTCTCGTTTTAGGTACGAAAGAACGCTTGTAACGCACGATTGTATCTTTTTGGACTATTACCTTTTCCCAAGCAATAGAGTCTCTTAAAACGTAAGGAATTGAATCTATTGTCGAAACTTGTATTGTATCACTAATTTCGTCACACCTGTAACCTTTCTTGATTGCCTTTCTAATGTGGTAGTTTGCGGAGCAAGATGCAATAAGCACCGCAAGAAGTGCGGAGAATAGTAGTTTAAAATTCATTGATAAGGCAATAAGTTACAAACTTCTCCGTTTTTAGGAGCTTAATCATTATTTTGTATAGGTCAACTCTATTGACTACCTGACATCCTGCTGACCACCAACCTATGTTAGTTCCTGATGGCTTGCTTAAATCGTAGGTATTAGGATGGAAGTTAATTCCAAAATATCCCGTGTCTAATGTTCCTTGCTCTTCGCTTTTATCGTCTTTGTCCGTGTCTCTGTAGACTTGAACTGGAGCACCTAATTGTAAAAGTCCCTCTACTTTTCCGTTGTGCTTTCCGTACTTCCATACATCGTAGTACCATTGTTCAGCTTTAAGGACTGCAGCACCTTTCTTATTGACCTTTTCGAATTGTCTAAGTGTTGGAGTACCTGCGTTTGTAGTTGCTGAGGTAACTAAGACGAACTCTTCTCCTTTGAATAAATATATTTTATCATCAAATCGGTTAGGCAAGTCATCGTCTGAACGTACACCGAGTAGCCAATATCCTTTAGGAATACCTATGTAGTTCTTTAGAGACTTAACTCTCTCAAGTAGTTGCTTGTCTGTGTACGGTCTTACCATTATTTTAGGTCTTCGAGTTGTTCTTTTCCTCGCTTGATGAATTGGATAAATCTATCCCAAACATTGATTCCTGTAACCGAAAAGTAATTCTCGTTGATTGATTTTACTTCCGTGAATACGCAAAAGAATGTGAACGCTTTAGTTAAGACTAAATCTACTGAAATGAAGTAAGCCAAAATATCGGCTATAACGAACTTTTCAAGTAAGAAGATAAATACTATCGCACCACTATACAAAAGGCTCTTAGAAATCGTATTAGATAGCCTACGAGAGCGAATAGATACCCATCCGTTTTTCTTTACGCTTCTCCATATACCGAAACACATATCTAAAATGATTGTAAGAACTGCGATGAGTACCATCGGCTTCACGGGAGCGAGAACGCTAAACAATGCAAACACGAATAATACTATTTTAGTTTTCATCAGTTAAGAATTGCGGTTCGTAAGGAAACTCTTCTTTAACACTATGACCAGCGAATGCGTGCTTTGGGTTCTTTGGTTCGACAAGGTTTGACCCGAAGTCATAGGTGTTGTCCGACATTACATCGTAGTGATACCCGTCTGCGTAGATAGGTTCTTCGATTACTTCCATTCCTTCCATTACGGGAGGGGTTAACATAATAAGTCCTATCTCTACAACTGCTTGTACTCCGCTTCCGTATGCTTCGTGTTTTTCTCCGTCAATACCTTCGACTTCGATTAGTATTCCTTTTGCGTAAAGGTCAGCAACTGCTGCCGCCTTGTCTGAATAAGTCAATTTAAATATGTTCATTACAAAGTTGTTAGGGCGGTTAATTGGTCATTTGTTAAGCGAGTAGTCCAAAGGGCAGCTGAGTTCATATTTAAAGTACCTATTTCGAATCCAGTCGGTCTTTGATTGATATAAAAATCAGTTAAAGTGGTTGAAAAATTTACAGCATTGGAAGTTGTAAAAACAGAAACTCCGTTTATATATAAACACGAATCGCCATTTTTATAAGCTAAAGCTATTTTGTAGCTTCCTAAAGGTTTTGTAATTATTTGAAAAGTTACACTACCATTTGAATTTACATAGTAAAATAAATTACTTGTCCCTTGCTCTTTACCTATTACCACTCTATTGTTGCCATTTCCGTAAACTGAAACAAATGTTTGATAATCGCCTAATTCAATAGAACTTGTTAATACATCGCAAAACAAAGTCCCCTCCGTTTGACCAATTAAAGACGAAATACCAGTTTTTGAAATAACATCAGCGTTGCGTGTTACACTTGCAGAGGTTGTAGGTATGTATGAAGTAGCGTAGCTGCCCGCTTCGAGTTGTGCACCCCAAATTGTGACTACATTAGATGAGTTTACTACGCCCGTTGTAGGTGTTACATCGCCCGCATAAATGTTAAAATTACCTCCCGTGCTTAAAGCGGTTACTGCTACAGAATAGCGTTCCCACTCGTTAGTAATACTGAATACTTGTCCTCCGTGATTTTGTAGGCCTAAAGTAAGTTTCGCATTACTCGCTGAAGATTTTGCCCATACGCTCAAAGTATATACCGCACCGCTTGTTACTGAATGCGTTTGATATACTCGGTTGTCATAAGCACCGCTTCCGCTTGGTGTTAGTGTTTCGGCAGTTGTAGTTCCGTCAGGCGAAGTTGTTGCGTTAGCACTTACGCTAATTGTTTGAGGTGTCCACGCTGCGTTGTCAAAAGACGAACTATAAGTGAGTATGTTCGTCCTCTGCGGTTCTACAAGTAAACTTGGACAAGTTCCGTTTGAGTAGTCAAGTCTTGGGATGTTAAGTCTTGTTTCCGTTTTTTGGTAGTCTTTAGCGGTTGAGCCCTCGACAAGTTGCCAACCGAATACATAGATACTTCCGTTTTGAGAAAGCAAAATCCTATTGGTAGGGAATGAAAGAAAGTTGTAAGTCAAACTACATCTGTACCAACCATTGCCAACTGCGGTTACTGCCGAACTGATATAAGCAAAGCCATCCGTTCCCGTTCCCGTTATAGTTCCATTTGTTAGGTCAAAAGTAGCAAAGGCGAAAGTACCAAAAGACGCATTCAATCTTAAAGTAAAACTTGTAGCAGTTCCCGCCTTAACATAAACCGATGAAGTTACAACCGAGTTTTGCGGTATGAAATTATAAGTATCGGCAGACTGATTTGTTGAGCCATTGTATTTCTCCGCATTGTAGCCACCAAATGGGTCGAGTGTTTCGGTAGTGTTTGCAGTTATAGTTGTTATATTGGCATCATCCAAGCCAACACCTAAAGTCAAGTTTTCGCTTTGCACCTTATAGTTGTAAGGCACTAATTCCACCAAGCCAGCAGAGTTTACTCGTGTTGCGGTGGTCGCTCTTGTTACTGACAAATCGCCATTTCCGTCTGACGGAATAACGGAATATAGTTTGCCCTCCTTATATCCGTTTGGTGTTACAATTAAAGAGGCAGTATCTAATAGGCTCATATTTGAGAAAGGTTTAAAATGGTTAAAGACATACAAAAAGTAGATTCCAATACTCCACCCTCAGCAGCTACTCTTAACTCAAGTTCAAAAGGTGCATTAAAGGTTGTAGTAGCGTAATCATACAAAGAATCTGCGGTGTTAATTTGGTCTCCCCACCACGTTGATTCGTATATCTTGCCCCAGCTTATGTTGTTTGACATTTTCTATCTTATTTAAAAATAACTTTAATTTCTCTACGTTGTTCTCCTTTGGTGTGTATGTCCGTTTTTTCATAATACGTTGTGATGAACATTTCCAAGTACCTCATAAGAGTGTTTTCGGTTTTCCAAATTAGTGCACCACTCTAAATTAATAACTCGGTTATCGCATTTTATTCCATTAATATGATTCACTTGCTCCTTGTTTTGTTCATTTGTTAAAAAAGCATCAGCAACTAAACGATGAACCTGATGATTGTTTTTAACTCCGTCTTTATATAAACCAAGACGGCAATAACCTTTATTAGTTAAGTGAAATTTAATCAATACTGGTTTGTAAGTTACTACTTGTTTTACGTTTTCAAATATTGGATGATTTCTTTCAAATGTTCGAGGCTTACTTCTAACCCTCCCCATATCGCTTACTTCATACAACTCTTCGTAATTTTTTACTGGTTTCCACACTTCATTTTGCATACGCTATATATTTATTTATTGTTTACTAAATTAACCAACCACTGAAGTTATTAGTCGTATCAGGATACATATCTTGGTCAACATTCTGATTGTACTCAGGGAACAAATCTTGGTTGAAAGACATATAACTGATGAATCTCTCCGTGTAGTGTTGAGCAATTTGACGCTCTTTCTCTAATAAAAAGTCTACTTCGTTTTTCTCTACGTTTTCAGCGTTCTCAGAAGAGTGCTTATATACGCCTTTGTTAGCGATTGTGTAAGCTGCGAAAGGTAAATACTCAACCATTGACCAATGTATCAGCATAGGCTTCACGTATGTTTCTACAAGACTCTCATAGTTACCTGAAAGCGTATTTGCGATGATGTCAGCTTGAATCTTCTCAAGTAGTTTTGTGCCTAAGTAGTTTTGTATATGGATGTCTTGAGCAATTTTGATAAACTGAATGAACTTGTCAACATCGACATTTCCGTTTACTGCGGTGTAACGCACCAAATCGTCTCTCGTAATTAGTAGTGCAGTTGCCATTATTGTTTTCCGTAAATAGGGTTAGTAGGTAAAAAGCCATTGAAAGGCATATCAACTGGTCGTGTGGATACAAGTTTATCATTCTTGATAGTGTAGCCGAACTTCTCTGCTTTCGCTCCTGCGATTTGTTTAGCTTTAGGAGAGTTAACATCAATTCCAACACCCTCAAAACTTGCGTAGATTTGCTTGTTCCATCTGTGATGGCAGTTACCACCACCTTTGTACTTCCATACGTCATAGGTAGCAGCACCTTTCGGGCCCCAACCATCATTCACGGGTTGGTTGCTCATTCTAACGATGTCTTCCTTGCGGTAAATCTTGTTAGCAGTAGTCATCTTTTGACAAAACTGACGAGACTTAGCATTTGTTTCTCCTGCGTAAACATAGCGAGTGATGAACTTAACACCGTCAACAATCTTGTCTTGCTCGGATTTAGCGTTAGGATTTGCAGTACCAGTAGTTACAAAGTTGTAAACTTTCGATAACAAGGTGCTTTTCGGCTCATTAGAGAGCATTTCGTTCTCTTGGTCGTCATTATCATAGTCTACGGGATATTCGTCTATTAAAAGCCAATTTTCGTTAGGCTCTTCTCCGCACTCAAGTAAGGCATCAGCAATCTCGTTATCTAATGAATCGTGTTTTGATAGCTCAGTTCCCGTCTCTTCGATTACTTGCTCTTCAGTCATAGCATTTTCAAGGTCTACAAATTCAAGCGGTTTAAGAGTCTTAAAGAATAAGTTGAGTGAAATGTTGTTGAAAGCAAGAATCTTGTCTAAGGCATCAATTATTTCCTCTTGGAAAGGCTTAATGACCATATTGTTGAACAACACAAATGAGTTCTCTAACTCGTCAGCATTTGAACTGAATCCGTTAGATGAAGCAACTCCGAATAATAGCGGAGAAGTTACGTTGTGTCCGAGCATAATCTTACGCAAACACTCTTCAGATAAGTATGTGTAGTGGTCAGGTGCGTCATTTAGTGGAATGTCCTCAACTGTAGTTCGTGTGTCCATATTGTCGTTGAACGCTACGATAACTTTCTGACCTTTAGAACCCGTCAATTTACCAAGAACTTTGCTTGAGATGATTTCTTGTTGCTCTAAAGTAGGCACTCCGTTGTTGAAGTTTACAACCTTAGTTCCTGAGAATCCGTTTTGTACTTCGTTGATTAAGTAGTCCGATACTTCCTCCTCTAAAAGTGCGTAAGGAACTGCTCCTTGATAGTCAGGATAAGCATAGTACTTCATTCCTACTGAATATGGCTTAGAAAATAGGATTTCTACCTTTTCTTTACCGAATCCAAACGCAGGGAAACGCTTAGGTACATACTTTTTAACGTCTGACCAATCATCAGAGTAATAGTAACCCTCAATTTCTCCGTCTTTATTGCACTTCTCAGCTCTTAAAAGATTCACTGGAATGTGGTAAGCCTTTAGGATTCTATCGTGCTTATCGTTGTAGTGTACCTGAATAGCAAACTGACCAAATAACTTTCGGTCAAAAACAATCTTACGAAGACAATCTTTTGACATCAAGGTCATCATTTGAGCGTACTCATTCGGCTTCTTGTTTCCGTCAGTAGCTGAAAGCCCTTTCCCGTAGATAAGTCTCGCTATATTGTTAATGATAGCGTTGTTCGTGGTTGAGTTGGTGTAGCGGTCAATTAAAAACTGGTAGTAGTTGTTATCTCCGTTGGCACTATCATAGTTTACCCAAGCATCTCTCTTACTTTCTTGGATTGTAGGAGCGGTGTAGGCAGATAGATTTAGTACGTGTACGTTATTACTCATAAACTATATAAGTGTTAGAGGTTGTATTTGAAGTGTATTGACCTGCGTTAACTGAGAATGTAGTTACGTTTTGGTCTGTACAGAATATTCGGTCTTTGTAGACGATTGTGTTTCCTTGTTTTAGTACGAGGTCGTAGAAGTGTCCCTCAGTTAAATCAAATGTAGCAGTGACATTTACTACATAGTCATTAGCTGCAATTTGAGTAATTGGTACGGTTTGAGGTGTGTTAGTTTGGTCATCCGTAATTACCATTGTACTGATTCCGCTTCTTGGAATGCAAGCAAAAGTTTGAGGTAGTGAAGATGTAGTTAGTACTATCATACTATAATAACTAACTTGCTATGGGTTTGTTTTAAATAAAAAAGGGAGACCTAAGCCTCCCCTTTCACGCTATGAAAACTAAAATTAGTTAGTAACGATTGTAGCAGTTCCAAAAACGTCTCCAGCACCACCTGCCAAGTCTGCCTCAGTTGTGCAGTCAAGTAAGTTAGCATAGAGTTTCTCAGTACCTACGAAAGTAAGTGTATAACCGTTTAAGTCACCCATCGCAGTACCATTAGATACGTTTGCAGTAGTGATTTCCATTCCGTGCTCAAGACCTGCAAGGAAAAATTGGTTGTTACGGTTTTTGATTACTACGTGAGGTCTTCCGTATGCTAACAATTTCACGTTTTTGTGAGTTGTAGCATCTTGTTTTTTAAGGGTAACGGTAAGAGTTTGCTCAGCAAATGTAGTACCGTTCTCACGGGATGAGTTGTATACTTGGTCAAAAGAGTTAGTTCCTTTGAGTTCGTATTTGTATAAGTTAGTTACGTTGGCAACTGATTCGATTGTATCAGTACCTGTGACATAAGTAACATCTCCAGCAGGTGATACTGCAGGATTGTAGTCTCCGTAATTGATGAAGTAGATAGCGTCAATACCACCTACTGCGTCTTTACATACTTCTAAGCGACCGTTTGCGACTTCACAAGACATATTTTTAAGTTTTAAATGTTATTAAAAAGGGAGGGAAGTTTTTTACCGCCCTCCCCGTTTAGTTTAAGTTAAGCTAAGATTAGTTAGCAGAGTTTGTGATACCGTAAGTAACAACGTCAGATGCAAAACCGTATTTAGCGTCAGCAGTGAATCGCATAATTACGCGTACATTTTGTGAACCATCTAAGTCACCCATATCCAAAACTTTAACTTCGTTCATATCGTTCAAAAGACCTGTAGCGAAGTAAAGGTTAGATTTTTGTGAAAGTAGAGCTGTGTTGTTAGCAAGACCGTTAGCCATAAATACACGAACACCGTCAAAGTAAACATCACCTAAAGATTGGTTAGTTCCTTTGTTGTCGTAACCGTTAGCACCTACACCTGAAGCAGCGAAGCCACCCAAAGCACGTACATAAGCACGGTAGATGTTAGAAGATACGTAAAGTGTAAGGTCTTCTTTTCCGTAAAGAGCAGCTGGACAAGCATCGATGATTTTACCAAGCTCAGTGATTACGTTAGCAGCAGTTACAGTTGTACCAGCAACTTCTTGACCTGATGGCAAAGAAGCGTCAGTAGTCAACTGAGTCATAATACCTGCGAACTGACCAGCAGTGTTGTTAACACCTTGCCAAATTGAAGTCTCCATACCTGCAGCAACTTTCTCAGCAGCGTGTGCAATTAAGAAGTCAGCGAAAGACTTAGGAAGTACGTCAAATGCAGAGTAACCCATTTGGATAGCATCCCAATCCGAACGGAAGTCAGTTTTACAAAGTTGTAAGTTAACTTGGAAAGACTCAGGTTGTAGAATTTTCTCTGTTAATGTGATTGTAGAAGTAGGGTCGAAATCACAAGTTGCGTTTTTGATGATGTCATCAGTAGCAACTCTTTTGATAACTTGCTTGTACTTCACGTTAGGCATAACAGTGATTCCGCCTTTGTCAAGTGTTGGTGCAGACAATAAAGCTGCAGCGATGTACTTACCTGCAAATTCACCAGCGTAAGTAGTAGTAATTGAAGTGGTAGTAGCCATTTCTTGTTTTGATTTTAGTTATTAAATATTGTTAAATTTCTCAAAGATAGAATCCATTGTAGAGCGTTGACGGTTCTTAGATACTTTGAACGCTTCTACTTTAGTTTCGTTTTCAGGGTTGAATGAAATTGGTTTAGGCTCTTCGCTCAATTCAACTGGTGCGACCTCTTCTGCAACTTCAGTTTTTGATAAAGCGATTTGTGCTTTCAACTCTTCGTTTTCTTTTTTAAGAGCTTCGATTTCGCTAAAGAAAGATTCTTTAGTTACTGATTCGATGATTTTTTTTGCGGTAGGTGCAGCAGATTCTGACATTTCCTCTTCTGGCATTTTACCAGTTTCGACTTCAGTTTCAGGCTCTTCAACCTCAACCTCAACTTCTGGCTCAGATGCTTCGCGGATATCTCCGATAACACCCTCTTCGATAACTACCAAGATGCGGCCGTCTTCGAGTTCGTAATCTCCAATAGGAAGTGCGATACGTTGTTCGTCTTCAGTTAAGATGAATACTGGCTGACCAGCTTCAAATACTTCTGCTTCGAGCATAGATACGCCATCAGAAAGACGCATAGTTTCCAACTTCACTTCTAAACCTAAAAGTGTGCGGACTTTGTTTAAGATTGATTTTTCGTTCATTTGTTTTTATTTTCTAAATTTATCAGTCATTGCGATGACATTTTCTAAAGGACCTAATATATCTAATGCTCTTTTATATTCAGGATTTGATTTTACGTCTAATCCTAATTGTTTTGCTTGTTTTTCTAATTCAATTAATTCACTTCGTAAACCCTTATTCATTGAAAAAGCATCAGAATGTAATACATTAGATTTTTTTGTAAATGCTTCCATTTCTTTGGCATAGTCTTGACCTCTTTTGTATATTGATTGAGCATCTTTAAACATAGCAATGACCATATCCAAAGAAGCTAATTCAACCTCGTGAGAAGCCAACTCAGTAGCTTCCTCTTTAAACAACTTATTGTAAACTGATTTTGTAGTGTTCATATATGTATAACTTTTAGATTTTACGCTTGTTGTATTTTTATCCGTTTTGACGTACGATAGTTCTCACCCCGTTGTTCTCAGTTTGAGTAGGAGCAGGCTCGTTAACCTCTGCCGTTTTACCGATGCCTTGCGCTTGTAAACTGCCATCACAACATTTAGTTGAGTACTTTCCGTCCGAACATAGGCAACCTCTTCTTGAACCTGGTCTTGGACTTGCTTTACTTGGTGTTTTAAATTTGCTCATCTTATTTAAGTAATTCTTTAAGTTGGTTAATAACTTCATTTTTGCTCATATCTTGTCTCGGTGAATCTTCTAACTTGTCAGCAAAGTAACCCTCAATAGAGAATCCTTTTACCTTTCCGTCTTTTACGTCTTGCCATACCTCATCGTTATCCACTTTCATAGAAATCATCCAAGTTCCTTTTGGTAGACTGAATCCGTATAACTTACTTTTGTCTAACTTTTCGTCTTCAATTAGCCAGCTTTCTACTACGCTCATTCCTTTGATAGCGTCTTTGTGCTCGTAGGTAGCGTTGTTTTGGTTGCCTTTCTTAAAGAATAACTCCATAGCTTTACGCACGGTGTCTTCTGAGAAGTAGATGTAAAATTCTTCGTCTTTATTTCTGCGGTAAATCTTCTTGTTAGGGATAAGAGCAGCACCCATTAAGATACGTTTCTCGGTGTCTACTTCTTTGAGTTCAACTTCGTGTTTTGCTAAGGCGATGAAGTTCTCTTCAATGGCAGGAGATTCAACTACAGATACTGCGTTGATTCCGCTTTGAAAGTCTTTCTCGTCAATGATTAACTCTAATACATTCATAACTTAATAACTTTTATGATTTACAATGTTGCATTTTGTACTCGGTTTCTATCTAAGCTCTGAGCTGATGTCACTTCTCCGCTAACTACATACGCTTGCATTGGCGTTTGTTGAAGTTGTGCTAACTGATTAATACCTGAGTTACCTACTACGTTGAATTGAGGTGCTTGAGTTTGCATACCTCCGCCACCCATACCAGAAGCACTTGGAACACTTGAACTATCTCCACCACCTTTAGGCGTTTTAACTGATGCGATAGACTTGATATTTTTAATACCTGCTGCGATTGCTAAACCTGCATTGATTGGTGCAAGAATAGGCCCTACAACTGGAATACCTACTGTTGCTGCGTATGCCTTTTGAGCTGAAAGGAAAGTGTCTATGGTTGCTTGTGCAATAGCTGCTGCCTTTCCTGCTGCGGTTTGCTCTCCAAATAAATCAGCAATCTGACCAAATGTACCTGATAGAGCAGTTAAAGCGTCTTCTCGTGCTTTTTTCTTTTTTTCTTCAAGTTCAATTACTGCGTCTGCCTCTTCTTTAGCTATCTTTCTTTGCTCTAAAGAAGCATCCATAGAGATTTGAAGTTCCTTACGCTTTTGCTCTTGCATTGAAGCGAGGATGTTTTTATTGGATTCGGTACGTATGTACTCCATCTCCTCAACTTCTTTCTTGGCTTCCTCTTGTACTTTCTTTCCGCTATCCTTAACTACCGTTTCCGCAGGTTTGTTCATATCCTTTAACGAGAGTTGGAATCCAGCTGCTTGGTTTTTAAGTTCTCCGAGTTTGGCTTTAGTTTCGTTTATAGTTTTGTCTGCTTCGTCTGCGGTAGCTTTAGGGTCAAAGAAATACTCTGCCATTGATTGAGCAGCACCTGAAGTCATTTTAGTAATCTCAGCATTGATACTAAATGAAGTCAACTTACCAAATCCTAAGACCTCAGAGACTTTGTTTGCAGCCATTATAGCTAAGTCAATTGGTGCGGTTAAGTATCTAAGTACTAAGGCAGCCATTTCTAAACCTACTCGAAGCACTATTTTTAAGTAATCTTGGTTTCGTTTTGTAGCAGCGACCTCAGCTTTCTTTGTGTTTTCTTGTTGGACTAACTGAGCTTCAGTAGCCTTAATCACCATTTGAATCTGCTTGAGCTTGAGTTCAGTGATGTCCTTTTCTGATTTACCTTGAAGCCTTAAGATGTTTTCTTGACCAGAGATTGAATCAAATTTCTTTTGCTGAATGTTTACGTTAGCTTGTGCCTTAGCGTTTAGTTTTTCTTGTTCGTCTGATACTCCACTAACTGCACCCTTAATATCATCCCAGTACGCTGCTACAGTTCCTAAAGCAATTACAAGTAGTCCAATACCTGATGCACCTATAGCACCTTTCAAAGCCATACCGAAAGCCTTGATTGATGGGATAGCTTCTTTGAATCCTTGTACACCCTCAGCAATAGCCATAGCGGATTGAACCTTGAGTAAGGCTTCCTCTACTTGAGCGGATTCCGTACCGAAAGCACCCATAGCACCCTGAACAAGTTGGAAACCTGCAGTAGCACCACCTAACGCACCTCCGAGTTTTTGGCTCATCGTTGTAGCAGCAGCATCAACTGCCATATCCGTCTGAATCTGAACTTTGCGGTAGTTACCTACTGTAGTCAAGAGGTCTTGATATTCTTGAGATGCAGTTTGACCAGCGTTAGCTAATTCATATAAGCGGTCTTCCGCTTCGCCCATACGAGTTGTGAGCGGTTGTAAGTCGCCATATACTTCCTCGAAACTTGCTGATACATCGTGAGTCGCTTTGGAGAGGTTCTCCATCGCATCTACTGCACTTTTTGTGTCTACGTCTATCTTGATTGTTTTAACCTCTGCCATTTCGTTTATTTGTTAAGTCTCGTTTTCCTTGTTTCCACATTTTTTTCATAGACGTTGTGTACTGGTATTTTCCTTTTGCGATGTCAATCAACTTGGATTCTCCGTAGAAATCGTCAAGCTGAAGCATAGCTACTATCTGTTTTATCATTGTACTACGATGTTTATTGTTTCGTTTGTTCTTATTCCCGTTGTGCTTGTGTATGCTACTTCAACTGAAAAGACATCTCCAGCGGTAGCAGGTGGTGTAGTCATTTCTACGATTTGGCTTGTAGTTAGATTAGTAGCACTTAAAATCAAATCCGAACTTGATGGCGTCAATACTGCTGAACCTCCTCCGTTTGGTAAGTTGATTGAAGTTGCTATTGTACCACCTGTCGTAGGTGTTTGATAGAACGGTACTTTGTTAATCATAGGTCTGAAGTCAAGATATAAAGACAAGTCCACCTCTCCGTTTGTTAGGTTTGATTTCATATCGTTAATAATGTAACGCTTGTCACGTATCATTACACGGTCATTCAATCTTAGATTCGTCAACAAGCCTACTGGCATTATAGTCTTGACGTTAATTAGTCTTTGCTTTAGATTGTAAAGGTTGTATAGATATGAGAAGTAGTACTGAGCAAAGAGTGTGTTTTGTATAGGCACAAGTAAGAGGCTACTCGTATCTGCTGCAAAGTTTAGAGTTAAGTCCGTGTTGTTGTAGCGTAAGTCTTGAGCAAGCGGAGTGTAAGACGTGATTGTAGTATGACCACCACCATCGTTTGCGAATTTAAAGTTAGTTGTTTGATTCGTGTATTGATAGAGCAATACGGGTTTTGGTAGGTATGGACTTAATTCACTATTCAAGGAATAACCTAACTGAATTTGCGTTCCACTACTATTGTACTCAGTTTGTAATAAATTCTCGAAAGGAAGCTCAACCGTAAACTCTCCGCCATCGTAGTTATACTGATATGTTGAATCTCCGTAACTTCTGTTGAATGTTTGTGAGAAATATTTGTTTAATACACTTTCAGAATCTTGATACTTGAAAGTTATCTTTTTGTAGAGTGGCATACGAGAAACCTCAATGCTCTCAGCATCCGTAAATTCTGTGATGTCCACAATAGCTCCTTGTCCGTACCAATCGTCTATTGGTGTAATTTGATACACGTTTTTCTCTGTGCCTACACAAACTAAGTTGAACACCTTTAAGATACCTGCAAAGAAATCTGCAATCTTCATTTGAGGTGCGTTAGCTGATAAGTCAAGAATCAACAACATACTCAAATCATCGTAAGTAATTGTCAAATAATCAACATTGAGAGTACCCGTTGTGATATACTCTACTTCATAAACAAGATTAGATGTAATTGTGTTGGTTCCCGTTGTACGTATTTTGATTGTATAAGTTTGATATAATCCTGCTACCTGATTGACTGTGCTTAACGTATAAGTACCCGTGCCACTTCCAGTTATAGTGTTGAATAAATATCCGTTTTGATACACGTCAATATAGTAATCGTCTGAACTCGTTGTAGCAGTTACATTGTAGATTAAGTTATGTGTAAGAACACCATTTAATTCTTGAATTGTTACCTGATTGGTAGCCGAATCATAACTTGAAGTCAAATCGTAATTGACAAAAGTTGGTGTGACCGTATCTGCAGTTAAATCATATCCATAGGAAGTACGTACCAAAGTGTTCTTTCCTTTATACCATAAGAACAACTTAGTGAATCTCTCATCATTTAGGAAAGTGCTATCAAATGTAATTCCGTACCTTGTTTCAATGGCTTCAAATATCTTGCTCACTCTTACAGCAGGAAACAACTCACTTTTGTTTATAGCACCTGAGTTAGAGTGAATGTCATTTTGAGTTAAGGTTGATGTTAGCCAGTTAGGTACTGGAGCTCCTAAAGGCACTGACTGATACTGCCAAATTCTATTTGAAGTAATTAAAGGGTACTTGACATCATATAAGTTTGTTGCATTCGTGATTCTCGCAATTACTTCAGATGAAACGAAGTTGTGAGAAATGGCAGTTAAATCTAAATCAGAAAGTAAGTCCTCTCCAAAGTAGTCTTTCAAAGTACGCCCATCTCCGTAGAATGTTATAGAGTAGCTTTCAGGTCTTCCGTTTTTTAGGTTGGCTTTCTCTACTTGGAGCTTGCCTCGTCTAAAGAACGTGAAGTCAATCTCAATGAATGAATCTAAACGAATGTTGTAATCAATCAAAGCATTGACATCGGACTGATAGAAGTGTTGTAAGATTCCGTTGTTGTGGTCATTAGCAGGTATTGTAAACGACTGCGAAAAGTCTGTAAACGTCTTAGAGATGTCTTGTACGTTTTGAACGGTGCTTGTTACTTGTATTTGTTCGTCATTGAATAGCTCAAGTCTTTCAGCGGTTGATAAATTGCCATAGAGACCTCCGAGAGATTCAAGATAGTCAAGCATACATTGACCACTTTCACAAGTTCCTCCGTTTGCAGTTACGTTAGTAAAGAAAGTGTTTACTACTGATGTAGTTATATTCTGGTAGCTTGTCGTGCTGACATATAGTTGTACTTGTCTATCCATTACATTACTGAGTTGATAGTATCAAATGCGTATTCAAATTCTAATTGATAGTTAATCATATGAGTGTTGATGCTCTTAAATAACTCAGTAGATTTCGTGTTTATCTTGGCTGCTTTCTTGTTGATTAGAACTTTCTCGCTTAGTAATATTTGCTTAATTGTCTCCGAGTAGCTTTGCTCAACCCAG
>Ga0105102_10000126_pt1 | contig 19104 bp, 16 predicted proteins | sample PPLLaktember2015_FD_87032 | JGI IMG/M metagenome (GOLD analysis project Ga0105102, IMG submission 87032) | Freshwater sediment microbial communities from Prairie Pothole Lake near Jamestown, North Dakota, USA - PPLs Lake P7 Core (6) Depth... | ecosystem: Environmental > Aquatic > Freshwater >...
CGCGACGCGCCGCAACGTCGGCTTCGCCAAGGCGCAGGAGCGCGTACGCCGCGTAGGCGGTGAGGTGCGGATTCGACGTCTCGCCGTCCCACCAGCCCCACCCGCCGTCCCTGTTCTGCCGCGTGTACAGCTTCTCGAGGCCTTCAAGAACCAGGTCGTCGAGCCTTGCGGCCAGCTCGGGGTCGTCGAGGTGGAGGAGCCGCAACGCGCGGAACGTGAGCACGTTCGGCAAGAATCGGCTCACCACCTGCTCCGTGCACTCGTACTCGAAGTGCTCGAGGTACGAGAGCCCATCTCGCATGGACGCGGCGAGGGAGACGTCGAGGCGAAGGTCGAGGCGGCTGCGGGATGCGTCGAACTCCGGCGGGAGAGCGATGGTCTCCGTGCGCCCCCCTGCCTCCGCGAGCACACCGGCGGTCCCCACGATCTCCGGGGCCGTGTAGCGGTAGACGGGTACGGTTCCCTCAGGACCGGTCGTGAGGCGAGGCCGAGCGGCGTCGGACAGCTCGCCGGAGACGGCGCTCCAAGCCAAGTCGACGTACGCGACGTCCTCCACCGTCACCCACCACGTGAGGGTGGCTTCTCCGCGGGCCGGAACGTCGACAGTGCGGACCGCCGGGTCCTCGAGCGTCAGGCCGGTCGAGCCCATCGTGACCTCGACGGTCAGGACGCCGGGCGTCTGGTTCGTGACGGAAGCCGCGAGCCGAACCCGGTCGCCGACGACGAAGAACCGGGGAACGGTCGGCCGCACGAGGAGCGGCTTCGTGACAAGGACGTCGATCGTCGCCTCCCCGACCTCGGTCTCCGTCGTGACCCCCACGGCGCGGACGACCCACGTGGTGAGGTTGTCGGGAAGCTTGACCTGGACGGCTGCCCGTCCGTCGGCGTCGGTCGTGACGGTCGGAGACCAGAAGGCGGTGTCGGCGAAGTCCTCGCGCAGAGCGACTCCGCTTGGGAGTTGCTCGGATGCGCCGCGCGCCTCCTCCAGGTCCGAGCCGCCGGCCTCCGCCATGGGCGCCGCCATCGGCATCGCCGAACCGACGCTGAAGCGCTTGCCGGCCCCCTCCGCGGCCACGGGGCCGACGTCCTCGGTTTGTTCGAGGACGAGGCGACCGAGCGAGATCGTCAGTCCCCCTGCCGTGCGAACCCCGAGGCCGCGCTCCCCGAAGAACTCGCTCGCGATCCGATTCGCAGACCGCGGCTGGAGCGTCAGAACGGCCTTGTCGACGACGTCGAGGGAGAGGCTGCCCCGTACGGGCTGTCCGTCGGCGTCGGTGACCCGAAGGGCCACGCCGAGGACATCGCCGGGCTGCGGAGCGGCGCTCGACGGGTCGAGTGCGATCGACAGAAGCTTCGGCGCCGGGTTGACGGACACGGCCACGTAGCCCACCTTCCACCCCGCGGTGGGGGGTGCTCCCGCAGCGATGGCCGCGGCTCGGCCCTGGAAGAGGACGACTCCGATGTACACGTTCGGCACGGCGTCCTCGGTGATCGGGATCTCGAGGACGGCGCTGTTCGACGGCAGCTCGATGACTTGCTGAGTCAGAATGCCGCCGCGCTCGACCGTCACCCACGCCCATTGAGCTCCGGGGTACGGGCTCGGAACGAGGATCTTCGCGGTGTCGCCGACCGAGTACGTCGTCTTGTCGCTGATGAGCGCGATGCGATCGTCGTTCTCGCGCCTCCACGACACGCTCTCGGGGCCGCTTGCCCAGACGAAGAGCCCGGCGCGAATCCGTCGCTCGCGGTCGTCAAGCCCCTGGACGGCGACCTTGTAGGTTCCGCCCTGCTCGGGAACGAAGGCGACGCGGCCTTCGCCGGCCTCGTCCGTCGTCAGCGCGCCGCGGGCGACCTCGATGTCCGACGACGCCCACGTCCACCGGCCGCCTCCGGTCTTGTTGGACTCGAAGACGCTCGACCACTCGCGTCGGTAGACGGTGTAGGAGAGGGACTGGGTTGGGAGGCGAGCGCCCGTCCAGTCGACGGTGACGACGTCGACGGGCATCTCCTCGCCGGCGCGGGCGATCGTCTTGGCCGCGGCGAGGCCGACGTAGTACGAACCCTGGTGGACGACGACGCGAGTGCGGCCGGAGATGGCCTGGCCGTCACGGCCGTGAGCTGTCGCCTCGAGGGTCAGCGTCCGGCTGTCCGTGACGGGAGGATCCTCCGGGGCGTTCAATCGGGAGGCGATGTCGGGTGGGAGTTCGATGGCCAGAGCGCCCGAGGCGTCCGTCCGCCCTGCGCCCTCGAGGATCGGCACGACCGGGGACGGCGCCCTCCACCAGCAACCGAAACAGCTCCAAGGATCGTCCACGTCGGCGAACGTGTAGCGCTCAAGCTGAGGCGGGGAGAACGCGTACGGGGTCGACATGACCCGCCACTCGACGGGAACGTCGGCGACCGGCGCGCCGAAGAAGTAGGTCGCGCGAGCGGTGCCGGCGATTGGGTTGCCGTGCGCGGTTTCGGCGGGATCGACCTCGAGGGTGACCTCGAACTCCGGAGCCCGGTACGCGGCGACTTCGAACGTGGCGTACGCGGACTCCTCCTTCCAGTCGACGCGCACGGAGTACGTCCCAAGCGGTGCGTCCTTCGGGAGCACCAGCTGGTCCGACACGACGCCGAACGCGTCGATGGCGAGGTCCTTCTCGTACACGGCGTCCCACGACGGGCTCTGGATTGTCACGCTCGCCTTTCCCGGCCTCGGGACGGCGTAGTGGACGTCGCTCTCGCCGCGCAACACGGCGCGGAAGAACACGGTCTGGTCTGCACGGTAGATCGGGCGATCGGTGTCGATGTACGTGCGCGTCTTCGGCGACGACTCGGAGGAGAAGTCGAAGTCCCACGGCGAGACGCCGTCGCTCCACTCGGAGCTCGAGAGGACGAACGGGCTGCGCCCCATCACCGTCAGGCCGCGCCAGTCGTACGTGTTCGCGGCGGGGAACCGAGCCAGGCCCCGGCTGTCCGTGACGTCGACATCGACCGGCTCGCCGTCGCCGTCGAGAGCCCACAGGATCAGGCCGCCCACCGGGGCGCCGGTCTCGAGATCGGTGGCAAACACGAGGGTCTCCTCGGCCGACGTCTTCAGGGTCAGGTGTGTGGGGCTTGCGATGAGGATCCGTCGATGCTGCCAGCGGTCCCACTCGACGCCGCCCGCGTGGACGTCGACCACGTAGACTCCCGGCTCGAGCGCGCCTCCGCCCTTGACGAGGTCTACGGGGGCGTAGGCAACCTCGTTCAGCGCGGAGGTGGCGGACACCGTCCAGGATCGTAGCTTTCCTTCGGCCGGAGGAGTGAAGTTGTACCAATCGGACATCGCCCGGAAGTAGGCGGCGGTGTCGATGCGGGTCAGCGTCAGGCGGAGCTCGTCGGTGTTGCGATGCCCGACGTAGAGACGCGCCGGTTCGTACGTGCTGTACGTCGCAACGTGGTCCGGGACCTGGAACCATGCGGCGGGCTCGAGGGCCGCCGTCTTGAACTTGACGGTGAGGCGCTCAGCCGTCTTGTTTCCGTAGGGGTCGGAAATGCCGGGGCTGACGCGGACCGTGTACGTTCGGCTTGGCGCCGCGCCGAAGTCGAGGACGTACGTGTTGTCCCAGGACCGGTAGTACCAAGAGACGTCGGCGGGGGCCGGCGCAGGCTCGACGGCGACGTGATCCATGACCGTGTCGGGATCGATCGGCGTGTTGAATTCGATCTGGAACGACGCATACGGGTAGACGCCGTCGTCGCCGTCCTCGGGAGACGTGCCGACGACGCGGGGCAGCGGGACGGTTCGGAACCGCCACGTAGTGAACGCCTCGGTGCCGAGTCCGCCTTCGGATCCGGTGACGCCGGGCTCGAGCGTGGCGAGGTACTCGGTGTCGTACTCGAGCGGCGTCTTCGGGGTGAACAGGACGTCATTCCCTTCGGTCGACGTCGCGCCTTCGACCTTGGGAGCGAGGGCAATCCCGAGGAGCCCGACCTTGCGAAGAGAGAAGCGATCGGCGGCCGCCGCGCTGTCGACCGCCATGTTGAAGGCGATGCGAACCACGGCGTTGATGGAGACGAGGGTTTCGCCGGAGTCCGGGGCCGTCCACGCGACCTCGGGGCGCTCCGTCGTGAACGTCCAGGATGCGTCGGCGGCGAGAAGGCCTCCCGTCATGTCGGTCAGGCCGGCGGGCACGGTTGCCGTGTACGGAGTGCCGCCGCGAAGAGGCCGTTCCGGAGTGAAGACGTAGATGGACGTGTTGAGCCACTCCCCGGCGCCCTTGACCTCCGGGGCAAGGCGGAGGGGCTTCGGCAGCTCCGCGCTGCGCGGATCCGACAGCGCGGTCAGGGCAACCACAGGACGATTGAACGTCAGAACGACCGTGCTGGTGGTCGCGATCTCGGTGGACCCGTCGGCGGGAGCGGACTGCGTCACCTTGAGGTAGCCGACGGTGCGAACGCGGAACGTTGCGGGCTCCGCGAACGGGATCCCCGTGAGATCTCGTGCCGTCGTCGCGACGGTCAGCGTGTACTCGGCGTCGCGCGACCACGCTGTGGGGGGGAGGACCCGCAGCGTGCGCCCGTCGACCCACTCGAACCGCAGCGGCACCTCGGGGGAGAGTCGAACGGCGTGTTCGACGGAGTCGCGGTTCATCTCGGTCGCGAAGTAGAGGACAACGGCAGCGTCGACGCGAAGCTCCTCTCCTCGTTCGGGCACGATGCGTACGACCGTCGGAGCAACAAGCCCGACGGTCGCCACGGAGGCCGTACTCTGTGCGGCTCCGGGAAGCCCAATCGTCAACAGAAGCACGACGGCCGCGAGAAAGACGAAGCAGACGGTCTGCCGGTTCTTTGTGATCATGTTCGCCCCCTGGTTGCGCCTGGGTCGTTCGGCGCGATGTCCCCGAAGACTGTACCGGAGCGTCGCGCGTACGAGAAATGAACACACGGGTCCCGGCAGTCGTTTCACCGCGTCCCCTGCAGCGCCCTGAATCGGGGTGGAAAGGGCGGAGGGGACCGCTCCCTGCGCGAGGCAGATGGCGGAGACGATGGGAGAAACGGGGCGGAGGATCCTTCGCAGTGCCCAACGTCCATTCCTTTCGTGCGTTCGCTTGCGGACTCTCCGGGACTCGTGCCCGTTCCACCGAATCCTCAATCGGGCTTCACATACTCCTCACATTTCGCGCCTAGGTTGGAGACGTTTGAACTGCGAGTAAGACATCTCGCACCCCCGATACCAGCCCTCCGGGAGAGGGACGCAAGTCCCTCTCCCCTGGCCTTTTCCCGGATCCCCGAACGCCTCGTCGCCGGGCGGCGAATGTGTCAAGATCAAGGACGATGCACTTCCGAGACCCTCACACGGAGACGCGATGCTGAGCAAGGGCAGAATGCGGCTTGTCCGATCCCTGCAGGACGATAAGGCTCGCGCCCGGCTTCGCCTCTACGTCGTCGAGGGGGACAGGATGGTCCGCGACTACCTCGCGGCGGGGCACCCCGTGGAGCAGCTCTACGCCACGGACGACTGGTGCGAGGCCCTGCCCGAGTTCGACGGGATGAATGCGGGTGAAGTCACCCGCGTCAGCCGAGCCGAGCTTGAGAAGCTGAGCGCTCTCGCGACCCCGCAGAACGCAATCGCCGTGGTTCCGATGCCTGACGAGGAGCGCGATGCGCCACAACTCCCCGAGGGGCTGGCGTTCGGCCTGGACGCGGTGCGCGATCCTGGAAACCTGGGGAGTCTCCTTCGCGTCGCCGCGTGGTTCGGCATCTCCCGCGTCGTCTGTTCCCCGGATTGCGTCGACCCCTACAACCCCAAGGTCGTCCAGGCCACGATGGGGGCGCTCCTGCATGTCGGCGTGTCGTGCGCCCCTCTTGCCTCCGTGCTTCGGGCCGCAACCTCGTTTGAGCTCCCGGTGTACGGGACCATGCTGGACGGCGAGCCGATCTACGAGGCCGAGCTCGAAGAGCGGGGCATCATCCTCCTCGGCAACGAGGCAAGAGGCCTGTCGGACGACCTCCTTCCGTGGATCACTCGGAGGATCACCATCCCGCCGTGGACGGCGGCCGCCCCGGGCAAGGAGTCGCTGAACGTGGCGGTGGCGGCGGCGGTGGTTTGTTCGGAGTTTCGTCGTCGAGGGCGTCCGAGCGCGAGCCGCGGCTGACCCGATGGGGCGCGGCGCCAGTGGTACAATGGGCGCGCGGGGACGACCCGGAACTGAGGGGGGACGATGATTCGAGTGAGGTTCGCGCCGAGCCCGACGGGGTACCTGCACGTCGGCGGAGCGCGCACGGCGCTGTTCAACTGGCTCTTCGCACGGCACACCGGCGGAACGTTCGTCTTGCGCATCGAGGATACGGACCGTGAGCGGTCCACCGACGAGGCCATCGAGCAGATTGTGGCCTCGATGCGGTGGCTCGGCCTGGATTGGGACGAGTACTATCGCCAGGCGGAGCGCCACGAGCGGCACCTGGAAGCCGCGGAGTTGCTGCTTCGTGCCGGCGCGGTCTATGAGAAGGAAGGGGCGTGGTGGTTCCGCGTCCCCGACGCCGGCGCGACGATCGTCCACGACGAGCTGGTGGGTGACGTGCGGTTCGACAACGAGCAGTTGAAGGACTTCGTCATCCGACGGAGCGACGGCTCGTTCGTCTACAACTTCGTCGTGGTCGTCGACGACGTCGACATGGAGATCACGCACGTGATCCGCGGGGATGAGCACCTCAACAACCTGCCGAAGCAGATGCGCATCTACCAGGCGCTCGAGCGCCCCATGCCGCTCTTCTACCATCTTCCGATGATCCTGGGTCCGGACCGCGGGAAGCTGTCGAAGAGGCACGGCGCGACGTCGGTGCTCGAGTACCGGAGCCGCGGAGTTCTGCCGGACGCCCTCGTGAACTTCCTCGTGCGCTTGGGGTGGGCGCACGGAGATGAAGAGGTCTTCTCGCGCGACGACCTCGTCCGGCTGTTCACCCTGGAGGGTCTGAACAAATCGGCGGCCGTCTTCGAGGACTCGAAGCTTCTCTGGCTCAATCAGCAGCACATGAAGCGGGCGGACCTCGATGCGCTGGTCGATCTCGAAGCGCCGCTCGTCATCGCGCGAGGGCGCGTCAGCGCGGAGATGTGGGCCCAGGAAGACCCTGAGAGACTCCGCGTCGGCGCGAATCTCCTGCGGGACCGGGCCAAGACGCTCGGCGATCTCGCCGCCACCCTCGAGATGCTCTTCCCCGTCCCTCTCGAACGCGAGGACGAGGTCGCCGTGACGCCGACGCAGGCTCGCGTGATGGCAGCGCTCGCCGAGGGAATCGAGTCGCTGGATCCGTGGACGGCGGAGAAGGTGGAAGCGGCGTTCCGCGATGTCCTCGCCAGGGAAGGGGCGACCCTGAAGGACGTGGCACAACCCTGTCGCGTGGCCGTCACAGGACGGAAGGTGGGGCCGGGGCTGTTCGAAATCCTGTCTGCTGTGGGCCGCTCCATAGTCGTCGAGCGCCTACGAGCGTATCCCGGAGGGATCGCCGGATGAGAGCCGGAGCGGCCGCCGCGCTCGGCGCCCTGCTTCTGGTAGCTTGCGCCGCGGCCGCGACGAGGGTTCCTCTCGAATACGTGGGCGACATCACCCTCCTCACGACATCCTGTGCGCTGCATATGATCAAGGTCTCGCCCGACGGGACGGACGGCGGAGCGCTCTCCGGGATCCTGACCCTTGCGGGCGAACGGCGCGTGGTGCGCATCGCTTCCCCGACCGATACGGCCACCCTCGCCGTCGACCTCGACGGGGACGGGGCGACGACGCCGGTCGAATGGGATCAAGCATTTGCGGACGGAACGCTCATCGCGTCTCCGGAGTTCGTCCTCGCCGCCGGCGAAAGTCAGACCGGGTCCTACCGCGCGTTCCTCATGTGGTCTCCGTTCCTCCCGGTGGTGGTCACGTACTGCCGCGACAACTACCGGTCGGGGGCGCTCGAGACCGCGGCGCGAACCGTCGCGCTCGCCGTCGTCGACGACGACACCAACGGGAGGTATGACGATGACGCCGGAACGCTCTTTGTGGACGTCGACGGGGACGGGCGGCTGTTGACGGACGCGGACTCCCACGAGCGCTTTGGCCTCTACGAGCCGTTCGTCATCGACGGAACAACATACGTTGCCGCGTCCGTGGCGGCCGACGGCTCCTGGGCCGAGATCGAGACGGCGACCGCTCCCGCCTCGCCGAAGCCTCCGCTTCTCGAAGGCTTCTCCGCGCCTGGGTTCACAGCGCTCGATGCGAAGGGAGACCTGATCGACGTCGCCTCGCTTCGCGGGATGATCGTTCTTCTCGACTTTTGGGCCGCCTGGTGCGCCCCGTGTCTCAACGAGCTGCCCACGATCGCCGGGATTCACAACGCCTTGAGCGAGCGGGGCGTGGTGGTCCTCGGCATCAACCTCGACCGGTCCGACACCGCGTTCCGCGACGCCATGGCGCAGCTCGCTCTTCCCTACGTGCAGATCTATGACGGATCCGACGGGCCGATTTCCTCTCTCTACCGGATCGGCGGAATCCCGATGACCTACCTCATCGACCGAGACGGCGTCATCCGCGCGCGAGGGCTGCGCGGGGATGCGCTCGTCGCGGCGATCGAGGCGCTGATCGGCGAGGAGTCCGAGTCATGAGCGGTTGGCGGAATGCCGCTGCAGTCCTTGTTCTCTTGGGACTGGCGGTCGTCGCCGCGCTGCCTGTCGCCGCGCAGGAGAAGATCCTGTCGTTCGCAATCGAGCCGGCGCAGGTCGAGGTGGGCGCGGGGGAGCGGGCTACGGTGGCGGTGAGGATCGAGAACGCGAGCGTTCGAGAAGCCGACAACGTCGTGGCTGCGTGGACCGGACCGGGCGGGTTCTTGCTGGACCCCGCGCCGCAGGAGATCGCAGTGCTCGCCCCGTTCGGCTCCGCCGACCTTGCGGTGTGGATTCTCGTCCCCGAGGACGCCCCGCCGGGGTCGGTCGTGGGGAGCCTCGAGTTCTCTTACACGTACTGCATCGGCGACCTCTGCTTCCAGGTCTTCGAATCGCGCGACGTGGCGCTCGTCGTTCGGGCGCCTGCCGACGTTGGGCCGACGGAGCCGACCGTTCCGCCCTCGGGGCAGGTCCCGACCTCGGGGCAGACCCAACCCTCAGGCCGGTCCGCGACCCGCGCCTGGATTCCGTACGCCGTCGCGGCGTTCGTCGCCGTTCTGGCCGTCGTCGCGGCTCAGATCGCGCGGTCGTTGGGCCTGCGTTGGCCGCTCTACGCGGTGCTCTTGCTCGCGACCGGCGGCGGGCTCGCGTACGGTGTGGCTCTCGGGCAGCACGAGCAGGCTCAGAGCATCGCCGCCGTGTTGTGCACGTCGTGCGTCGGAATCGAGGAGGCCGCCGCGCGCGCGCCGCAGCTCACCGCGCAGGAGATGACACGCATCCGGGCGATTTCCGAACCCGTCGATCTGCTTGTCTTCCACGCCCCGTGGTGCCGATCCTGTCCGTTTGCCGAGGCCCTGGTCGAGCAGGTGGGAGCGCTGAACGCGCGAGTCGGCTACCGCTTCGTCGACGTCGAGCGCGAGCCGGAGATCGCGAGGCGGTACGGGGTGATTCAGTCGGGCCGAACGGTGGTTCCCGCGATCGTTCGCCTGGGCGTCGATCGCATCCTGTTCGGGATCGAAGACCTGGAGAGCCGACTGGTTCTCCTTCTCGAGGAGGGCGCATGAGGCTGTCCATTTGGCGGCGCATCACCCAGGGCGGCGGTGTTCTCCTCGGCCTGCTCGGGGTCACGGGGATCGGGATGACCCACATCCTCTTCCCGGGGCTCCACTGCTACGCGTGCCCGTGGGCGATCACCGTGTGTCCCGTCGGGCTCCTCCAGAACATGATCGTCTTCGGGACATTCCCGTTCTTCGGGGTCGGGGCCATCCTCGCCTACGGGCTCGCGGCAGGGCGCGGGTTCTGCGGTTGGTTCTGCCCGTTTGGGACGCTGAACGACCTCCTCTCCTTCCGGAAGCGGCGGATCCGGAAGGCCCCGTCGTACGGGAAGTACGTCGTCCTTGTCGGCACCCTGGTCGGCGCGTGGGCGCTTGCGGACACCGCCTTCTGCAAGCTGTGCCCGGCCGGGTCCCTCGAGTCGTCGATTCCCTACTTGATCCTCGGCGTCGCGCGAGTGAACCGACCGTTCCTCGTGCACATGGCGACGCTCGGGGCGACCGTCGTGGGAATGGTCCTCGTCGCCCGCTTCTGGTGCCGCTACCTCTGTCCGATGGGCGGAATCCTCTCGCTCTTCAACCGGGTGAGCCTGCTGCATCTCCGGTGGAGTCAAGCGACGTGCACGGAGTGCGGCGCGTGCGAGAAAGCCTGCCCCATGGGGATCGAGCCGCACCACGATCATGACGATCACAACTGCATCAAGTGCGGCGCGTGTGTCGATGCGTGTTCGCCGGGCTCGTTGACGTTGCACTGCAGCCCCAGGAGGCGAGGGTGATCCAGTACCTTCTCCTCGGGGTCGTCCAAGGATTGACGGAGTTCCTTCCGGTTTCGAGCTCGGCGCACCTCGCCCTCGTCCAGTGGCTTCTCGGCTTTGACCCGCCGGGGGTCCTTCTCGAGGTGTTCCTGCACCTGGGCACGGTGGCGGCGGTGGTCGTCGTCTTCCGAAGCGACATCGCCGATCTCTTCCGCGCGCTCTCCCGTCGCGGGACCCTCGAACGGCGGAAGGAGATCGGGTTCCTCATCGTCGCCACGATCCCGATTGCCGTCGTCGGATTCCTTGCGCGCGGACGCATCGACGAGGCGTTTGCCTCGCTCCGTCTGATGGGGATCGGGTGGCTCGTGGTCGGCCTTCTGCTCCTCTTTGTCGACCGCGCCTCGCGTCGCGCACGGACGAGGTCGCTTTCGTTCGTTGACGCCGTGACCATCGGCGCAACGCAGGCGGCCTCTCTCTTGCCGGGGTTCTCGCGCAGTGGACTGACGATCGGCGCCGGGGTCCTGCGGGGCGTGGAGTGTGGAAAGGCCGTGCGGTTCTCGTTCCTTCTCTCGATCCCCGCGCTCGTCGGCGCCGCCGTCTTGAATCTTGCCGAAGCGGGCGCATCGGGAGGGCTCGGTCAGGTCGAGTGGTACGGCGTTCTTCTGGGCGCCGGAGCAGCGTTTCTGGTCGGCCTCGCCGCGGCGCGCATCTTGCTCGGCGTCGTTGCACGCGGGCAGTTCTGGGTCTTCGGCGTCTACTCGATCCTCGTCGGCGCGGCGGCCGTCGTCTGGGGTGGCGCGTAGACGCGTCGTCTAGCGGTTGGCCTCGGCGGCGAAGACGGCGACGACGATGACGGCGATGGCCGTCAGCAGGACGAGAACGGACGCGACGGCGCCTGGGGACGACGACTCGGGGGGCTTCTTTGCGGCGACCGGCGCCGGCACGATCGGGGCGGGCTTTGGGGCCGGCTTCGGGGCGGCCGGGGCGACGACCACGAAGCGATCGATGACGTACGCGCCCTTGACTCCCGCGGCCAGGGTCGTTCGGACTCCGGAGGAGCTGGTTCCCTTCGGGTTGTACGGATCGACGATGGCGTACGTGGACCCCACCTTCTCGGTCAGCACGACCCAGTGGCAGTCCTCGTTCTGGGGCAGCCCGCCGCGGCACGTGAGTCCCCAGTGGACGCCGGCGATAACGGGGTGGCCTTCGCGGAGGGCGTGATCGATCACGACGGCGGCGACGGAGCTGACCCCGGCTTCGCTGTGGTTCGTGTGGAACGTGACTTCGACCCCTTCGGGCAGGTACTCCCACTCAAGGCAGCAGTTCCCCGCGGGGTCCTCGGAGCACTGTCCGTACCCGTTGTGCGTCCTCAGCCAATCGTTGAGGATGCCGGGGTTCATGCCAACCTCGGAGCGTCCCGTCCAGGAGTCGATCGCCGGCACCTCGACGGCGATCCCGTAGTAGGCGAGGACGCAGGCGAAGGCCGAGACGAGACACCCGGTCGTCGCGATCTGGTCGGGGCAGCCGCCGGTGCCGAGGGGCGCGCGACCCCAGGCGTCGGGGCCTACGGTGTAGGCCTGGTTGAACGACGGCATGACGCGCGGAAGCTCGGCCGCCTGCGCGCCGGAGGCGGAGACGACGCCGGCGGCGAGGGCGGCTGCGAGGAGAGCTCCGAGCGCGATCGCCTGGACGCGGGTCATGGCAGGATCTCCAGGACCTCCGCGGTGGAGGCGAAGACGTAGTCCGGAGTGACGGCGCCGGGACAGTCGGCGCCGTCGGCCGAGACCCACGCCGTTCGGATGCCGGCGTTGTGAGCGCCGACGATGTCGGCTTCGTAGGAATCGCCGACAAAGAGGGCGTCTGCGGGACGGGCGCCGAGGCGGCCGAGCAGCTCGGCGAACGCGCGCTCGTCAGGCTTGTAGAACCCGATGTCTCCCCCGACGACGATCACGTCCAAGCGCCGCGCGAGATCGAGAGCGCGGATCTTCTCCCACTGCACGTCGGAGAGGCCGTTGGTCAGGAGTCCGAGGCGATGCCCGCGATGGCGTAGAACCTCGAGCGCCTCCGGAAAGCCCCCGACGAACCGGACGCCGCTCTCGCGCCGAACGTCGCCGTAGGCGCGCGCGATGGGCGCGGCGAGCGACGGGGCGAGGCCCCGGTCGCGAACCATTCGGTTCCAGATCGCCCGACGCAGCTTGTCCGCCGACGTCGCTCCGACTTCGAGCTCGCGCCAGAGCCTGTCGTAGTCGAGGGCCAGCTCGTTCGGGGAGCCGAAGGCTTCGGGATCGAGTCCGCAGCGGGCGAGGGCCTCGGCGATGACTTGCAGGGTCGTCAGCGGGTACGTGGAGAGCGTGAAGTCGAGGTCGAAGGCGATGTGAGTGGCGTCGCAGGTCCGCATGAGTTGATCGGTCGTGTCCCCTCTCTTATGCTTCTTCCTGTCCCGCGGCCGAACGCGCGTGCGGATCTTAGCTTACGGGATTCCGGAGGCCGCAAGGAGGACAGATGCGCATCATCGGAGGGGTCAAAGGGGGTCGCCGGCTGGTCGAATGGGATGATTCCGGGATCCGGCCGATGCGCGACTTCGTCCGCGGCGCCCTGTTCAACATCGTGGCGGACTTCACTCCGGACGCGGCGTTCCTCGACCTGTACTGCGGGACGGGGAGCGTCGGCCTGGAGGCCCTGTCGCGCGGGGCGCGGTCGTGTACGTTCGTCGATCGTTCTCCCGAGGCGTGCGGCATCGCGCGCAGGAATCTCGACGCGCTCGACTTCCTCTCCGCAGGTGAGGTGGTCGAGGGCGAGTGCCTCGAGGTCCTCGACCGATTGGCCCGCGTCGGGCGGAGGTTCGACCTCGTCTTTGTCGGTCCGCCGTACCACCAAGGGCTCGCCCCGAAGACGCTCGACCGACTCGCCGACGGGCGACTCCTGACGGACGACCCGGTCGTGATTGCGGAGATCCACGAACTCGAGTCGCTGGCCTCGGTCTGCGGTCGTCTTCTTCTTGTGGATCGGCGCCGATACGGAGACAACCAGCTGCTCTTCTACCGTCTGGGCACGGACGCGCCGCCGGAGGAGGTTGCATCGCCATGAGTCCTGAGCCCGCCGCCAAGACCATCCTGATCACGAATGACGACGGCATCGCAGCTCCTGGGCTGGTCGCTCTGCGGGCGGCGCTTGCGCCGCTTGGGCGCGTGGAGGTTTTCGCTCCCGATCGGAATTGGTCGGCGGCGAGTCGCACGCGCACCTTCCACAAGCCGTTGCGTGTGGATCGCGTGCCGCTCCTCGACGGGAGCATCGGGTACGCCACGAGCGGAACCCCGTCGGACTGCGTCTCTTTGGCGCTCCTCGGCCTCCTCGACAAGAAGCCCGACCTGATCGTTTCCGGAATCAACTCAGGGCTCAACCTCGGCCGTGACGTCTCGTACTCGGGGACGGTGGCCGCGGCGATGGAAGGCGTACGGATGGGGATTGCCTCCGTCGCGGTCTCCTACGACACCGTACGGGCTCCCAGCGACGACCTCGACTACGGCCGCGCGGCCGAGTTCGTGAAGCGACTGGCCGCGTACCTGCTCGAGGGAGAACCCCTTCCGCCCGGAATCCTGCTGAACGTCAACGTGCCCTACGCGCCCGCGGGGCGGGCGCTCCGTGTGAAGATGACCCGGCTCGGCGGCGAGGCGTACTCGAACTACCTCGTGACGGGCAAGGACCCGCACGGCCGCGAGTACTACTGGGTCACCGGAGATCCGCTGACGGTGGGCGAGGAGGACGGAACGGACCTCGGAGCGACGGCCGCGGGTTACGTGTCGATCACCCCGATCCACCTCGACATGACCGAGTACTCCCTCCTCGAGAGGCTCAAGCTCTGGGAAGAGCTCCTCAATCTGAAGAGCTAGCGCAAGCTTGATTCGCCAACTCGCCTTGGCGACCTTCGCGGTCGCGCCTCTCACTTGCCTGCCGATCCGTAAAACCGATACAAGAAAGGCAAAGCAGTGGGAGGGGGAGGGCATGGATCCTGGGGCACGCGAGCGGCAGCGGGGAGTCGTCGTCCTTGTTGGGGTTGGTCTTCTCGCCGCCGGGGCTCTCGTCCTTCGGCCGGAGCCCGCAGCCCGCGCGCCGGACTCACGCACGTCGTTTGTCTTCTCCGAGGTCCGCGTCATTGCGCCCACCCTCCGCGACGCGTCGAAGGTGAACATCAACGCGGCGGACGCGGACAGCCTTGCGACCCTGCCCGGGATTGGAGAGGCGCTTGCGGCAAGGATCGTCGCATATCGAGAACTGCACGGCCCGTTTGCGCGGATTGAGGACCTCGATGCCGTGGCCGGGATCGGTCCGAGCGTGATCGAACGGATCCGCGACCTCGCGACGGTGGGGGACGCCCCGGAGGGACCGCGTCAGTAGTAGACCGAGCGGGTTCGATGGCGGCGCGCCGTCGACTTGTACGAGGTGGCCTGTCCCCGCGTCCAGAGGTAGACGTCGAGATCGCGTGCCGTGGCCGCCTGTCCTCGAGCCTGGAGTAGGGCGACGAGCCGCTCGACGGCGTGGACCGCACAGGCCCGCATCTCGACCTCCTCGACCGAACCAGCGTCGAGGAGCTCCTCTCGTTCGATTCGCGCGGCGAGACTCGGGTCAAGGGCGAGGACGCCGTCGACGCGCAGAACGTGGGGGACAAGGTTGTCGGCGAAGATCGTGAGCCGGTCGAGGTCGTCGAATCGTCCCCACCCTTCGCCCGGCAGAGCGAGGGCGAGGTCCGAGGCGAGAATCTGGGCTCGCTTGTAGAACGGGACGTCACGGCCGTCGTACGACGCCACGTCGTGGAAGAACGGCTGTGCGTCGAGAATCTCGACCAGGCTTGCCGCCGAGCCGTCGGCGGCCTCGACGAGGCGGGTGTACGATCCGCCGAACCGCTCGATGAGGTCGCGTCCGAGATCGTTCCACGCGCGCGCGAAGAGGTCCATGAGCTCGGCGATCACGGGGTTTCGCAGGTCCTGGCCGAACAGGTCGGCGCACGTCGATCCGGTCACGACGGCGAGCTCCTCGGCCGCGAACGACCCGCGTCGGCGGAAACGGTCGGTAAGAGCCATCGCGACGGTGAAGTACCCCGACCGGCCCGGGCGTTTCGCAAGGTGCGGGAAGTACCCCGAACCGAAGTTGACGGCGTCGAGGGTCACGATGTAGGCGACGGTCTCCGCCGGGCGCCCGAGGAAGTGCGCGTCGCGATCGTACTCGGGCGGCGAGAGTCGCGGGGCGTCGAGCGGCTCGCCGTAGCGAGTGAGGGCGGCCTCGTCGATGCGGACGAAGCGCGCTGCCTCCGCTACGTCGCGGCAAGCGCCGCGGATCCGGTCGAACACGTCGGGAGCGCTGTCTCTCATGGCTCGTCAGAATACCCGAGCGGCCCGTGAGCGACGAAGCGCCTCGACCCGCTAGAATGCGGCATGCGTTCGGAAAACGTTCGAACGGCGACCGGCCTCGGGCTCCTGGCGATGGCGATCTGGTCCACGACGGTCGGAGCCTCACGGGTCGTGATGGAGCGGCTTGGCGCCTTTCCGGGCGCGGCCGTCGTGCTCCTGGCGGGCGGCTTGCTGCTCTTCACGGCGACATGCGTGCGTCACCGGGGACTCGGGTGGATGCGCCGGCTCTCCACCCGGCACCTTGCGTACGCGGGGCCGCTGTTCGTCCTCTACATGGTTGCGATGTACTGCGCCGTGGGGCTTGCGACGACGCGCGTCGAGGCGATTGCCGCCGGCCTCGCCAACTACCTCTGGCCGACGATGATTCTCGTCTTCGCGGTTCTCTTGCTGCACGAGAGGCCGCGCGGACTGCCCCTCGTCCTTGGATCGCTGCTCGCACTCTCTGGAATCGCCGTGGCGGCGTCGACGAACGTCGGCGGCCTCCGAGAACTGGCCGCAGTGTTTCGGACCCCGTCTCTCCCGCTCGGACTGGGTCTCGTCGCCGGGGTGGCGTGGGGGTTGTACTCGGTCCTCGTGCGGGTGCATCGGCAGACGGTTCCCAGTGGGGCGATCGGGCTCTTCCTGACCGTGGCGGGCCTCATCATGGCCGCGGTCGCGGGGCCGGACTGGGCGGCGGCGCGCCTCGACGTGCCGACAGCGCTCGTCATCCTCTACATGGCGTGTCTGCCTACGTCGCTCGCGTACTGGCTCTGGGACCTCGCGATGAGGGACGGCAATGTCCCGGCTCTCGGGGCCCTGTCGAACCTCATCCCGGTCGTCGCGGCCGGCTTTGCGATGGCGGTTCTCGGCGTCGCCTGGAGGTGGGAGCTTGTCGGCGGGGCAATCCTCGTCACCCTCGGTGCGGTGGTCGCGCGCGGCGCGTTCCGCGCGGCAGCGCGCGACTCGCGGAACGACGAATCCGCGTCCCCGTGAGGCGAGGGCGCGGACTCGGTCGACTACGCGGCGGATCTCCTCAACCGGGTGTGCCTAGACTACGTCCTCCTCCGTGGGTTCTGCCGGCTCTGCGGGTTCGGCCGGGTCCGCCGGCCGTGCGGGGCGCGCCGGCCGGGCGTGACGGGGTCGAGCGCCTGGGTGGACCGGTTCCGCCGTCCACAAGGCCTGTTTCTGCAGCATCAGCATCTGCATCTTGGTCATCTCCGCCGCCTCATCGGAGTCCATTCCCGCATCGACGAGGTTCTTGAAGAATCCCACCAGGGCGTCGGACGTCTTCTTCAGGTTCTCCGGCGAGTAGACGGTGTCCTGTATGCCGCGCATCAGACTTGGGATCCGTTCGGAGACGACGTCGAGCACCTCGCGAATCCCTTCGGCGCCCTCGACCTCAAGCTCCTCCAACTCCTCCTCGCGCCCGTCCAGCTCTTCCTCGCGAGCATCGAGCTCGTTCTCCATCTCCTCGAGTCGTTCCTCCTGGCGCTCGATGCGCGCCTCCATCTCCTCCTGGAGCTTCTCAATCTTCTCGCGCTCTTGTTCGAGGCGCTCTCGCTCCTTCTCGAGGCGCTCCCGCTCCTTCTCGAGCTTGGCGCGCTCGGCCTCCACGCCGTTTCGCTTCTCGTGATCGGTCATGCTCCTCCTCTCCCACTCAGTTGTAGGAACGGATCCTCGCGCGGGGACGTCCGCCCGAGAGCGCCGGAGCGGGGAGACGCAATCCCCTGCCGGAAGCGCGATCTCGGAAGAGCTCGTCCAACGAGTCACCGCGGCGGCGACCGCCGCCGACGGGTCCATCCCCTGTTGCCGCGCCTGCTCGACGAACCACACGACGGCGTCGGCCTGATCGTGCGGGCGGCTCGTGCCGCTCGGCGACTGAGCAGCGGCAATCGCGTCCGCCGCCGTCGCCGGGATCCCGCCGTCGACAAGACGCTGGTAGAACGCCGCGAGGTTCATCGCGGCCGCGTAGGTGAGGCCGCCGTCGCAGCGTGCGGCCACACGCGATACGACACCCTCCGTCATCCCCGTGGCGCGCACGAGGTCGAGCGGAGTGTGTCCGGGAGCGACGCGCGCGTCCGTCACGGCTTCTCCTCCGATCTCGGCGACTTGCCGCGCTTGCGCCCGACGATGTGCACCTCTTGTCCCATCACGCGAAGGCTGGCGCGAACCGGCGCCGAACGCCGCGCGTTGAGCCCAAGCCGGAACCCGATGGCGAAAGACCCCACGTCGATGCGCGCCTCGTCGCGGATTCCCGCTCCGAGTGTGACTTGTCTCCAGACTCGTTCGCGCACGGAGCCAGGCAGATCGGCGTCGCTGGCCAGGCCGTGCCGCAGCCGGAGGACCTCCGCAAGCTGCAGGCGGCACGCGTCGCAGCCCCGCAGGTGCTCGCCGACCGCCGCGGCGTCGTCCGGCTCCAACTTGCCAGTCGCGTACCAGGGAAGGATTTCGAGAACCCATTCGCAGGTCTTCATGTCAGCACCTTTGCGAGCGCCTTCCTCGCGTGGAACATCCGCGACTTGACCGTCCCCTCGGGGATGCCGAGTACATCGGCCGCCTCGGCGAGGGTCATCTCCTCGTAGAAGACGAGGTGCAGCACCTCGCGCAGATGAGGCGGGAGGGTCGCCACAGCGTCCTCGACCCGAACGCAGATCTCTGCGGTCTCGGCCGGATCCGGCTCGGCGATCGGGTCCTCGGGGGTTCGCTCCCCTCGTTTCTCCCGGCGCAGGAGGGCGTAGGCCTGATTCTTCGCGATTCCGAGGATCCACGTCGTCGCCTTCGACGCGCCCTTGAACCTGTCTGCGCTCTTCCAAACAGCAACCATCGTCTCTTGCAGCACCTCCTCCGCCAGATGGGGGGCTCGCAGAAGCGAGAGCGCGAACCGGAAGACCCGGTCGGCGTGGCGTTCGTACAGCTCACGGAACGCGACTCGGTCTCCGCGAGCGACGGCGCGCAGCAACGCTTCGTCCGTCTTCACGCCGCGCCCTCCATTCGACCCCTCCCGTTGGGTTGTCTGACTATGAGTGGACGTCGAAGCCCTTCGGGTTCACTCGCCTCGCTTCGCCGCCCTTCGAGTGCCGAGAGGCTCACGCTCGGGAGTCCCCATCGCGTCGATGGACGGCCGACAGGATGTAGGCGTGCTTTCCTGCGGGCAGAGGTTCGATGCGCTCCACGAGGGACAGATCGACGGTCGCACGGTCGCCCAAGAGCGATTGGGCGCGGCGAAGAATCACGCGCCCGGTCTCTTCGCCGAACGTCGGCTCGGGGACGACGACGATGGCGTAGCGATCGGGCGCGGTCTGCACGAG
>Ga0105102_10000128_pt1 | contig 19078 bp, 20 predicted proteins | sample PPLLaktember2015_FD_87032 | JGI IMG/M metagenome (GOLD analysis project Ga0105102, IMG submission 87032) | Freshwater sediment microbial communities from Prairie Pothole Lake near Jamestown, North Dakota, USA - PPLs Lake P7 Core (6) Depth... | ecosystem: Environmental > Aquatic > Freshwater >...
AGAACCGGCAGAAAAAAATCAGAGAATAGAAACCGAAAGATGCCACGAAACAGTCTCACCGGGTTATATTGCTCATCCGCTCAAGCGCCAGCATAAGCGCCTGGGTTCCGGATTTCCCGCCTCCATGCGCCAGAACCGACATGTATAGCTGATTTGCAAGGGCAAGACCCGGAAGAACAATATTCATCCGTTTTGCCTCATCAAGGGCTATCCCCATATCTTTGATGAAATTCTCGACAAAAAATCCGGGTTTGAAATCTCTTTTTAAAATCCTCGGCGCATAATTATCGAGTGACCAGCATGCCGCGGCGCCTCCTGATATGCTCGACAGCATTGTCTTCATATCAAGCCCCGACTTATAACCGTATATGAGGCTTTCACATACGCCGATCATGGTGCCTGCTATTACAATCTGGTTGCACATTTTGGTGTGCTGTCCTGAACCGGTAGGCCCCTGATATACAATTTTTTTCCCCATGGCTTCCATAAGAGGCTTCATTTCTTCAACAATTTCAGGGTCTCCGCCTACCATAATCGAAAGAGCAGCCGAGCGGGCGCCTACATCCCCGCCGGATACAGGAGCGTCAACGGCATAAACTCCTTTTTCCTTTGCAATAGAATAAATCTGTTTTGCAAGGCTCGGACTTGTCGTGGTCATATCTACCAGATAAGAGCCCTTTCTGATTCCGGAGAATATCCCATCTTTTCCCATGTAAACTTCTTCAACATCTTTCGGGAATCCGAGCATGGTAAAAACAACATCCGAAGCTTTTGCAACTTCCAAAGGAGATGAAGCCCACTTTGCGCCTTCACCGATCAGGGAGCCTGCTTTATCCCGCGACCTGTTATAAACAGTAACTGCAAAGCCCTTATCCATTATATGGCGGCACATCGATTGCCCCATAACGCCGGTTCCTATCCAGCCTATTTTTGTCTGATCATTTTTGACTGTAATCATTGGAATATCCTTTTCAAGCTTGACATAAAACGAAAAAAGCTCCATAAGTTATATAAATCAGATGAGCACGATAGGGGGAATCAATAATATTTCAGGCTTATAAAATCAAGTTTATTCTTGACAAAATATTTCTTAAGGTTATTATTCCAACCTTTTTAAATAAAGCAATACGATCTTTTGGGAGGCAATAATGTACGCTATTGTTGATTCGGGCGGAAAGCAATATAAGGTTGAACAGGGAGAAACTTTCAGAATCGAAAAAATACCCGGTGATGTGGGGACATCTGTTTCATTTGATAAAATTCTCATGTTCTCTGACGGCGAAACGGTCAAGGTCGGCAATCCTTTTGTCGAAAACGCAACGGTACTTGCCAGAATTGTGGAGCAGGACAGGGCGAAGAAGGTGCTTGTTTTTAAATTCAAAAGACGAAAGGGCTACCGCCGCAAACAAGGGCATCGCCAGGCTTATACGTCAGTGAAAATAGACAGCATAAAAGCATAATCAGTTTGTATCAGGAGTTTATATATGGCACACAAAAAGGCAGGCGGCAGCTCAAGAAACGGCCGTGACAGTAACGGACAAAGACGCGGCGTGAAATGTTTCGGCGGTGAAAAAGTAACCGCAGGAAGTATATTGGTCCGTCAGGTGGGCACACGAATCCATCCGGGCAACAATGTCGGTTTGGGGAAGGATTTCACGTTGTTTGCCAAGATTGACGGAATCGTCGCCTATGAAGATTTTGGACGTTCACGTAAAAAAGCCAGCGTATATGCAGAGTGAAATTTATAGATGAAGCAGTTATTACCGTTCAGTCCGGAAAAGGCGGAAAAGGCTGTGTAAGTTTCCGGCGGGAAAAATATATTCCCCGCGGAGGACCGGACGGCGGTGATGGCGGAAAGGGCGGCGATGTTGTTTTCAGAACAATATCACAAAAGCGCACCCTCTATGATTTTCGTTTCAAAAAACTTTTTAAGGCTGAAAACGGCGCCGGCGGTGAATCGAACCAGAAAACCGGAAGAAAAGGAAAAGATCTTGTAATCGAAATACCCCCCGGCACCTTAATAAGTGATGCCGGAACGGGCAGAATATTAAAAGATATGGTTGACCCTGATGTCGTCTTCGTTGCCGCGGCAGGCGGAAGAGGCGGTCAGGGCAACAAGAAATTCGCAACATCAACACACAGAACACCGCGTTTTGCCCAGCCGGGCGGTGACTCAGATACGCTGATTCTCAAACTGGAACTAAAGCTCATTGCCGATGTCGGAATTATCGGACTCCCCAACGCAGGCAAATCGACGCTTATCAGCGCAATATCTTCAGCAACTCCCAAAATAGCAGACTATCCTTTTACCACCCTTACGCCTGTACTTGGAGTCGTCAAGTACGGAAAGGGAGAACCTTTTGTTGTAGCCGATATTCCCGGGCTGATCGAAGGAGCTCACAAGGGCGTAGGCCTTGGAATACAGTTTTTAAAGCACATAGAACGGACAAGCATGCTTATTCACCTGATAGACGCATCGGCTATAAATCCCGATTCTCCGCTTTCCGGATACAATATTGTAAAGAGAGAGCTTGACTTATACGGCAAAAACCTTGCTGAGAAACCTTCATTGGTGGTACTTAATAAACTCGATATTACGGGTGCAAAGGAAACAGCCGATATTTTTATAGAACAAGCCGGCAACATTAAAGTTTTGACAATATCCGCAGCAACCGGCCTGGGTATCAACAAACTTAAACAGAAAATGGCCTCATTATTGGGGAAAATAAACAAAGATGAAAAATGACAGCGAATCCATAGCTCATTCCAAAAGAATTGTTGTCAAGATAGGAAGCAATGTTCTGACTGAGGACCACGGACTTAATCTGAAGGTCATCAGCTCCATAAGCAGGCAGATAAGCCTCCTTATGGACAAGGGAACCGAGGTTATTTTTGTCTCTTCAGGCGCAATGGCTTCGGGGTTAAGAAAAATCGGTCTTCGGGAAAAACCTGACGAGATTCCAAAAAGGCAGGCTGTATCCGCCGTCGGGCAGGCCGGGCTCATTATGGAATATGAAAAGGCCTTTGAAAAGTTTGATAAAAAGGTAGCCCAGATACTTCTAACAAGTGAAGATCTGTCGAACAGAAAAAGATACCTTAACGCAAGAAACACGATTTACACATTGTTGTCATGGAAAATAGTTCCGATTATAAACGAAAATGATACGGTCGCTGTTGAGGATATTAAATTCGGCGACAACGACAATCTTGCGGCGATGATAGCGATCCTCATGGATGCGGATGTTCTTGTGACCCTCACGGACATCGAAGGACTTTATACGAAAGATCCGCGCAACAACCCCGACGCCGAACTTATCCCTGTCGTTAAGAGTATAAAAAAGAACATCGAAAAGATGGCGGGCAGTATTCCCGGAGCGCTCGGAACGGGCGGAATGCTCACCAAAATCAGGGCGGCAAAAAAGGTTACAGCGGCAGGAATTCCCATGATTATAGCAAAAGGCGAAAAGCCCGGGATTCTTACCCGGCTTTTTGAAGGCGAAGAGCACGGCACTTTTTTTCTTCCCGGAAAAGAGAGGCTCTCGAGAAAGAAATGCTGGCTTGCTTTTTCTCTGAAGCCTCAGGGTGTTCTTATCATTGATGACGGCGCCGTAAACGCGATTGTTGAGAAAGGCAAAAGTCTGCTCCCCGGAGGTATTACAAGGGTAAAGGGGGAATTCGGAAAAGGATCTCCCGTTGAATTCAGCAATGCGGACAATGAAGTGATCGGAGTCGGTCTTGTAAATTACAGCGCCGCTGATATAAAGAAAATCAAGGGGCTTAAAACGGACAGGATAAAGGAAAAGCTGGGGCATAAACCGTATGATGAGGTTATACACAGGGATAATCTGGCATTAACCGGTAATTGTGATTTATAAGAGAATACAGGAGTCAGAATATAGAATACAGAAGAAAAACAAAGCCATGATTATTCTTCCGGTTCCTGTATTCTCATGTATCGTTGAGCCCGTTAAGGGCATGGCTGTTGGTTGAAAAAAGAGGGAGCAACAAAATGTCTGTTGAAACAACGATTGCGGAAATGGCTAAATCGGCGAGAATCGCTTCAAGAGATATGGCAAAATGTCCCACTGCAAAAAAAAACGAGGCACTTTTAGCGATAGCCGGTGAATTAAAAAGGCAGGCGGGATATATAAAGGAAGAGAATAAAAAAGACCTCGCCGGCGCAAAAAAAGCAGGGCTTTCCGCCGCCTTTATCGACAGGCTGACAATAAAAGACGCAACGATAAAATCGATGGCGGACGGCCTTGCCGAAGTATCCACTCTTGATGATCCGGTCGGATCGGTTTCCCGGACATGGATAAGACCAAACGGCATTCAGGTCTCCCGGATGCGAATACCGCTCGGCGTTATCGGAATAATTTATGAATCAAGGCCAAATGTTACGGTAGATGCTGCGGCGCTGTGCCTTAAAGCCGGAAATACCGTAATACTGCGCGGAGGTTCAGATGCCCATCACTCAAATATGGTATTGTCCGGAATAATAAAAAAAGCTCTTGCCGAATCCGGCCTCCCTGAAGGCGCTGTACAAATTGTGCCGGTAAGAGAGAGAAGCGCCGTGAACGCTCTTCTGGCGCAGGAAGAATACATCGATCTTATTATACCGAGAGGTGGAGAAAGCCTGATACGATTTGTCGTGGAAAACTCAAGAATACCCGTTTTAAAGCATTACAAGGGAGTATGCCACGTCTATGTGGATGAAGGCGCGGATCTTGAAATGGCACGCAGAATATGTTTCAATGCAAAAGTGCAGCGGCCCGGAGTATGCAATGCCATGGAGACAATGCTCGTCCACAAGGCTGCGGCAAAGGAGTTTCTGCCCCTGATGGCAAAGGAGTTTGCCTCTGCCGGAGTCGAAATCAGGGGATGTCCCAAAACATGCAGGATACTTCCGGAAGCAAAGAAGGCAACCGAAGATGACTGGCCTGCCGAGTTTCTTGATCTTATAATTGCCGTAAAGATTGTGGATGATATGGATCAGGCAATTGCACATATCGCAAAGTACGGATCGAGCCATACGGAATCGATTGTTACATCCGATTACAGCAGGGCAAGGCGTTTTCTGCGCGAGGTTGACTCTTCCGTAGTTCTCGTGAACGCATCAACCCGCTTTAATGACGGAGGAGAGCTTGGCCTGGGAGCTGAAATAGGAATAAGCACTTCAAAACTGCACGCTTTCGGACCTATGGGTTTGGAAGAGCTTACAACCACAAAATTCATAGTTTTCGGAGACGGTCAGATTAGGGAATAATTTGAAAAGAATAGGACTGTTGGGAGGCACATTCAATCCGGTTCATTTCGGACACTTGAGGTCTGCAGTTGAAGTGCAGATGAGGTTTGCCTTGGACAGTGTCTGTTTTATCCCTTCCGCTCTTCCTCCACACAAGGACTCATCATCTGTTGCGGATGCAACGGATCGTCTTGAAATGGTCAGAATGGCGATTTCAGATTATCCAACACTGACGGTCTCAGATGCTGAACTGAAAAGATCTGGGCCTTCATACACAATAGATACAGTAAAGCATTTCAAAACATCTCAATCAGGCCGGGCAGAGTTCCATCTTATAACGGGTATTGACTCATTTCTTGAAATAGATACATGGAAATCATTCAAGGATCTTTTCACCCTGGTGCCTTTTATTGTAATGAAAAGGCCGGGACTAAATTACGCAGATTCTGAGGTGGGAGTAAAGGATCTGGGGAGGTTTCTTGATAAAAAAATATCACAAGGATACCATTTTTCAGGGCAGGACTCCTGCTTCATGCATAAAAGCTACAGGCCGGTATATATATGTGAAGTGACTCAGATAAACATCTCTTCTACAAATATCCGCAAAATGGCGAAACAAGATGAACCTATTTGCTTTCTGGTGCCGTCAAATGTCGAACTCTTTATTAAACAAAAGGGATTATACAGATGACCTCTAATAAATCCGATCAGGCAAAAATGGATCTGGATCAGCGAATCGAACTTTTTATCAAAGCTGTTTTGGGGAAAAAAGCGGCGGATATAAGTGTTCTTGATTTAAGAGGCCTTTCTTCTGTTGCCGATATATTCATAATATGCAGCGCTTTTTCAAGCCGTCAGAGTTCTGCGATTAGCGATTATATCGAGCGGTATCTGAAAAATTACGGAATAAAGCCTCTCAGCGTTGAGGGGAAAAATGAAGGGCTCTGGGTTCTGCTTGACTACGGCGAAATCGTGATTCATGTTTTTCATGAACCTGTAAGAAAATTTTATAACCTTGAAAGCCTCTGGTCGGATGCAAAACGAATTGTGACGGATGAGATGGCCAAAAAGGCAATTTATATCGGAGAACCAGAGGTGTATGTCGAGTAAACCCAATTACTGCCTTCTTATGATACTTGACGGATGGGGATTAAGAAACAGACGGGAAGGGAATGCCGTCGCTCTCGCACGAACCCCCAACCTTGATAAAATAAAATCTGAATATCCCTGCGCCAGTCTGCTCTGTTCAGGTGAAGCAGTTGGTCTTCCAGAAGGAATAATGGGAAATTCCGAGGTCGGGCATCTGAACATCGGAGCCGGCAGAGTTGTATATCAGGATCTCCTTAGAATAGACAAGGCAATCCGGGATGAAAGCTTTTTTAAGAACGAAGTTTTATGCAATCTGATGGAGGAAGTAAGCAAAAAGGGCGGTTCCCTCCACCTGATAGGCCTTCTTTCTGACGGCGGCGTGCACAGCCGGATAAATCATCTCTTTGCTCTTATCAAGATGGGAAATGCGCATCATATCAGTAATATTAATATACATGCAATTCTCGATGGGAGAGATACTCCTCCCGACAGCGGTCTCTCTTATATAAAGCAACTCCGGGATTATATAAAAAAAACAGAGGCCGGAAATATCGTGTCCGTCTGCGGGCGTTATTATGCGATGGACAGAGACAACAGATGGGAGAGGGTTGAAAGGGCTTTCCGGCTGTTTACATCAGGCGAAGGCGTAAAAGAAAAAGATCCTGTTAATGCCGTCAGGAATGCATATATGCGAAGCGAAACCGATGAATTTGTCAAGCCGATCGCAATAACTGACGACAGCGGTAATCCCGTGGGGAAAATAAAAGATGGGGATGCAGTTGTTTTTTTCAATTTTCGCTCCGACCGTGCAAGGGAGATAACCCACGCCCTTACGGATTCTGATTTCAGCTCCTTCACAAGAGAAACCCGCCCGAAACTTTCAGATTATGTCTGTATGACGCAATATGATGAAAAATTCACCCTTCCGGTCGCTTTCCCGCCGGTTCACCTTAAGGATATACTTGCGGAGGTGATAAGCGGCAAAGGTTTAAAGCAGCTGAGGATAGCCGAAACCGAAAAGTATGCCCATGTAACCTATTTCTTCAACGGGGGTGAGGAGAAGCCGTTTCCTCTTGAGGAGCGCTGTCTAATACCGTCTCCGCGCGATATTCCGACTTACGACAAAAAACCCGAGATGAGCGCCATCCTTGTAACGAAAGAGCTTCTCTCCCGCTTGAAATCAGCCCACTATGATCTTGTGGTGCTCAATTTCGCGAACATGGACATGGTCGGGCATACGGGAGTTCTTGAAGCCGCAATTAAGGCATGTGAGACTGTCGATTCCTGCATAGGCGAGATAGTCGATGAAGTTAAGAAGCAGGGAGGAGTCATTCTGATTACGGCGGATCACGGAAATGCCGAGACAATGGTTGATGATGACGGTCATGTTCACACCGCCCATACCCTAAACCCTGTTCCGCTTATCCTTGTTGATGATTCGAGGAAAAAAGCGGATTTAAGAAGCGGGAAGCTCGGAGATATAGCCCCGACCATCCTTGAAATTATGGGGATAGAAAAACCGGCCTCAATGACCGGAATTTCTCTCATTGAACCGAAATAGCGAGCGCATTCCTCGCAGCTCTGCTGCGGGGAGCTTCAATAGCGCCGAATATAGAATTTCGAATATCGAAGCCCTAACAACAAATTGCTTGAAAAGCCCAGCTTCCTGCGTTTCCTGACAGGATAAATTTTACTGCCCTGCCACTTCCTTTCCGCAGTGCTTGCATACATTTGCCCGCTTTTTAATTATCTCCGCGCAGAACGGACATTCTCTTGTAAAGTATTTTTCATGAATTTTTGTAACCGACTCCTCCACCTTTTCCTGGATAATCCTGTTTTCAAACTTCAGATTGCGGAGTGGTTCGATTGCATCCGTTTCTCCCATATCTCCAAGCATTTCAGCAGCTTTTAACCTGACACGGGCAGGCTCCGTCGGGTCAAGAAGAATCCGTAAAACCGACGGGGAGTCTTTAGACACATAGCATTCGGCAAGAATGGAGAACCCCTTTTTTGTGGCCTCCTTCAAAGCCTCCTCCTGAGCCATTACCTGATTGTCAATAATCTGTCCTTTTGCGCCTACAGGACTGAAAACCGTAATAAGCTCAAACTGTTCGGTTCCGGGGTAATTCATGCATCTGTAAGATGCGCTGTGAGAATAGTGGTCTTTTATGTTATCCCATCCCTTAACATACAGCGGGCATTCGTCATTAAAGCATATAAAAAGATACGGGGTTCCCCATCCGAGGCCATCTCCGCAATGAATCGACGGAACTTCCCATATATTCATTTCAGTTCCGCAATGCGGGCAGACCGGTTTTTTCTGAGCTATGATTTTTTCCAAAACCTGCTCTTTTGTCTCAATATCAAGCATTATATTATCTCCACGGTTAATTATTTATCTTGAAGCCTTTGCAAACATCTTATCTGTTTTCATGTCGGGTATGGGTAAGAATCTGATCCGCAGGAATCCCCAAAACCTGAACTTTCATGGTAAATTAAGAACCTATTTTATAATGTCAACCGGCAGATAAAAAGCGGGGTTTCCGATACAGTCTAAAAATCGAGTTTTATGACATGTACCTTGCCGGTATCCTTTTCCATTATCTGAAGACGAAGCTGCTTTGCAGAGCCGGCCTCGCCGGGGAAGAAAAGAATGCCATGAGCGAGGTTTTTGGGGGGAATCGCTCTGCTCTGGAGGGACTTCTCTCTTAAATCAGTTGTTATTGATTTTATTGCATTATCAGAACCGTATCCGGCCACTCCGCCTATGGTAGCTCCTGCCGCAGCACCAAGCGCGGCGCCTTTTCCGGCTGCCGATGCGACATTTTCACCGGAAACTATCCCTATGGCAGTTCCTATTATGGCGCCTGCCGCTGCTCCCAGAAAACCCTTGTATGCCCCCTCTTTGAAAATCTCCTTTGTTTTTGCATACCGGGTTGACCTTTCGTAGGCAATCTCCTTTCCCAATACAGGCCAGAGGTTTCCGTTTTTATCTTCAAGAAAAGTTTGATGACCAACCACCTCCAAGGCATGTGAGCCCTGATTGTCAAATACAACCTGGACAGGAAGCATTCCGGCGGCAATTATATCAAAGCCGAAGGTTGTTTTTGCTTCATCCGGATCTGTAAATGCCCTTGCCGCAATATCGGCACCTTCAATATTTACGGCATTCTTCATTGCCGATGGAGTTTTAAACGGAAGCGGCTTTGCGGTATAAGTCTCTGCGCATCCGGCAAGAAATGCAATGCAGAGAATAATTATATAAGATCTATATTTTTTCATGATGCAGTCTCCTTTCACTTGACCCCTTGACTCCTCGGCCCCTCGACCCCTTTTTCAACGGGAACACCTTTATCATTCCAGCCGTGAAGCCTATAATACTCCTGAATCATTTTCTTTAATTCATTTTCGGCTATAAACTGGCCGGTTTTTTCAATTCCTTTGAGCAGATATTCCGGGAGGCTGTCGTCTTCAGGCTTCAAACCCTCCCTTATATTGAATAGCCTCACAAGGTTTGAGATATCAGAAGCTCTTTTTTCAAGCATTTCTATTGTTTCATCAAGGCCGGTGGTAATCTTGAGCAGATGCGAAAGGGTATCCCAGGGATATGCATCCCTGTAAAACCGGCATAGAATCAGAGTATCAAAAAGAACGAGCCGGTTTTCGTAATCCATAAAAAGAGCGGCCTTACCCTCAACAGCATCCGGAGAGACAACGCCTGTCAGCTCGGGATTATGGAATGTGGCTCTCAGATGGCAGGCGCCCCTGTCCGATACGGCATATGCGAGAGCGCATCCTTTCAAGACTCTTGGATCGTAACCCGGCGGCTCAAGCCCTTTTACGTGAACCGCCCTATCCTCCATACCCCATTCCTTTGCGGCATAAATTATCCCGCGGGCCAGAATATCACCTATCCCTCTTCTCTCTGCAATCATGTGAAGAAGCTCTGCAGCCGCATCCACGTCACCGTAATCAATTTTATAGGAAATTTTCTTAAGCTTTGCAGCTTCAATCGCAAATCCGCAGAGATTCCCCGCTGATATCGTATCCATCCCAAGCCTGTCGCATATATCGTTAAGCCAAGCGATCTCCTCTATGCTGTCAATACGGCATAACCCTCCGAAAGCATAGATTGTTTCATATTCAGGGCCTTCTATCTTAAGTCCGGCATGCCGGCCGATTTTTACCGTAGAGAGTCTTCCGCAGGCAATAAAGCATTTGGCGCAAGCATTCGGAACCACTTTACACCGCTCATGGAGAGCTTCAGCCCCTATATTTTCCCACTTGTCATACGAGCCTTCAGACCAGTATCCCGTGGGGAATGCCCCCGCCCTGTTTGTTGTTTCGACCATCCTCGGCGTGCCCATCTTTTTGTAGCCGATAACAAACGGTTTGTCCTTGAATTCTGCGGCAAATTTTTTTGAAAAGAGCTTGAGACCTTCTCTGTCGGCAATATTTCTTTTCCTGTTTCCCCGGAACACGATTGCCTTGAGATTTTTTGAGCCCATTACAGCGCCGCTTCCGGTCCTTCCGGCCGAGCGCCAGTAATCGCTTTCAATCAAGGAAAAGGTTACAAGGTTTTCACCTGCAGGGCCTATTACAACAGAGCCGGATTTGAAATTTTTATCTTCCGATTTGCCGAACAGCCTGTTGACCGTATCTTCAGTTTCATATGTGTTCATCCCCCAGATTCCGCCGGCATCGTGAAATTCAGCGCCTTCGGGATGTATAACAAGCACGGCCGGTTTTTCGCTTTTCCCTTTTATTGCTATCGCGTCATACCCTGCCGAGTCGATTGCTTCGGGAACTCTTCCTCCAGAATATGATTCCGAATAAAGCCCTGTCTGGGGCGATTTTGTGAAAACACCATAACGGGATGAGCCCCATGTCATTGTTCCGGTAACGGGGCCTGTCGCAAAAATAAGGCAATTTTCAGGAGCAAGGGGTTCGACTCCAGGCGGGTTAAAATTGTAAAGAAGATAAGACGCAAGTCCTTTCCCGCCAAGATATTTTTTATAAATCTCCTCACCCACAGATTCGGTAATATGCTTTTTTGAAGATAGATCTATTATGAGAATTCTTCCGTAAAAACCGTACATTATTTGAGTCTCTCCGGTAACAATATTATCCGATTTCCTGAGATTAACAGCATAAACAGTTTTTGTTCTTCTCCGGATTAATTCTGAGAATGGATCAGGCCTTTTTCACTTGAACCCTTGAACCCCTGACTCCTTGAACCCTATCCAGATTACCAATTAATCTGGAGATGACCTTAAGTTTATTGCATAAGCTTGAAATTGTGTAAAGCAATTAATTTAATCAGGAACGTCTTGAAATCACAATTCATGTATTGTAAACAATATTATATGACGGTTTTTAAAAAGGTGATAACGCTATGGAACAGGAGGAAAATATGAACGGTATTGACATGGTGGCTGAGCTTATGGCCATATCCGCCACAACGGCTCCGAAAAGCAAAGGAGAGAATTTTGTTCAGACTCTTATCCTTAAAGGCAAAATATTAAAGAAGCTTGCCGATAAAATGGTAGAATTCGGGATTAAGAAAAATAAAAAAGACTTCGACCGGGACGGAAAAAATATCGCCAATTCCGGCGCCGTGCTCCTTATAGGCCTTAAAGATGCGAAGCCTCTCGGCTTAAACTGCGGAGCCTGCGGGTATCCGGATTGTAAAACTTTCGTTAAACAGAAGAAACATTCCGTTGAATTTACAGGCCCTGTTTGCGCTTTCAGACTGCTTGACATGGGTATCGCTCTCGGTTCTGCCGTAAAGACGGCAAGCCTTCATAATGTTGACAACCGGATCATGTACAGGGTAGGCGCTGTAGTCCGGGACATGAAACTGGTTGACTGGGAATTCGTGATGGGAATCCCTCTCTCTGTTACCGGCAAGAGTATTTATTTTGACAGATGACGGCTTTGTAAAAAATAAATTTTAATATAACGGGAAGGAACAATAGTGAAAGTTACAGATAAAAAATCTGATCCGGCAGGTGCGGAAATTCAGCCTGTTTCTAATTTCATCCGGAATATCATAGAAGAAGATATTGCCGCCGGGAAGAATAACGGACGGATCATGACCAGATTCCCTCCCGAACCTAACGGCTATCTTCATATCGGTCATGCGAAATCGATCTGTCTCAACTTCGGGCTTGCTGCGGATTACAAAGGCCTTTGCAATCTAAGGTTTGACGATACGAATCCAACCAAGGAAGAAGTTGAATATGTCGAATCGATCAAAGAAGATGTTAAATGGCTTGGTTTTGACTGGGACAACAGGCTTTATTATGCATCCGACTACTTTGAGAGGCTTTATGAATATGCGGTCCAACTTATAAAAAAGGGGAAAGCATATGTCTGCAGCTTAAGCGCAGACGAGATAAAAAATTTCAGAGGCACGCTGACCGAACCCGGCAAAGAGAGCCCTTACAGAAGCCGCAGTATTGAAGAAAATTTCGATCTTTTTGAAAGAATGCGAAAAGGTGAATTCAAAGACGGAACCCATGTGCTTCGGGCAAAAATCGACATGTCTTCACCCAATCTGAATATGCGAGATCCGGTCATATACCGCATTCTGCATGCCGAGCATCACCGCACGGGCGGTAAATGGTGCATATATCCGATGTATGATTTCGCGCACGGTCTTTCCGATTCCATCGAGGGTGTCACTCATTCGGTATGCACCCTTGAATTTGAGGATCACCGTCCTTTGTATGACTGGATTCTGGATGAACTGGACGTATTTCATCCGCGGCAGATTGAGTTTGCCCGGCTTAACCTGAACTATACAGTCATGAGCAAGAGGAAGCTTTTACAGCTTGTTGAGGATGGCCTTGTTTCGGGCTGGGATGACCCGAGGATGCCGACCATCTCAGGATTAAGAAGGCGCGGTTATACGCCGGAAGCGATCAGAACTTTCTGCGAAAGGATTGGGGTAGCAAAGAGCAACAGCATTGTTGACATGGCCTTGCTGGAATACTGTATCCGTGAAGATCTGAACAGAAGGGCTCAACGTGTTATGGGTGTTCTGCGCCCCTTAAAAGTTGTAATCGATAACTATCCTGTAGATATGGTTGAAGAATTCGATGCCGTCAATAATCCCGAAGATCCTTCAACCGGTACAAGGAAAGTTCCTTTTTCACGTGTCATTTATATTGAACAGGAAGATTTCCGCGAAGATCCGCCAAAAAAATTCTTCCGTCTTTCACAGGGACGCGAAGTGCGCTTGAAGAGCGCGTATTATATAACCTGCGTTGATGTCGTTAAGGATGAAAAGACACGCGAAATAACGGAGCTGCACTGCACATATGATCCGGATACGAGAGGCGGTTTTTCAACAGACGGACGCATGGTTAAAGGAACACTGCACTGGGTTTCGGCAGCTCACTGTGTTGAAGCGGAAGTGCGTCTGTACGACCGTCTTTTTACGAAAGCCAATCCTGCCGATGATAAAGACGGGCATGATTTTAAGGAATTTATAAATCCTTCATCGCTTGAAATCCTGCGATCCTGCAGGATAGAACCAGGTATCAAAGGGGCGTTGCCCGGAAGCATTTACCAGTTTGAAAGAACGGGCTATTTCTGTGTCGACAGGGAATCTTCGGCAGGTGGTTTTGTGTTTAACCGGACAGTTACTCTTCGAGATTCTTGGGCTAAAATAGAAAGTGCCCAAAATAAAAAAATCTGACAGGATATCACCCGTTGTCAGTTGCCGGGGAACAGTAGTCAGTTGCAAGAAATCTCTGAACCCTGATCCCTGACAGCCGACAACTGTTATTATCCTGTTAATCCTGTCTAAAACCTTTCACTGGAACCCCTGAACCCTTGACCCCTCGAACCCTTTGCTTAGAACACTATTCCCGCATATCCCACAAAACTGCTCGCGGGGCTTATGTCATAACTTGTTGTGTAAGCCACAAGTTCCGCACGGGACGCTCCGAGCTCCTTTGCCGCGCTGATCGCGGTCGCCGCGGCGCCGGAGCAGCATGCATTGTCGTTTGACAGAGCTTCTTTTATCACTTTCCCCGGGTCCATCGCAAGCATCGCGTCAATGACTTTTTTGTCATTTTCGTTTTTAACCCAGTTGAGCGCCGAGGCTCCCCTTCCATGGGAAACAAATCCATAATTTAAACCGTAATGGGTCAGATCGGTCGAACCCAGAACCATAGTTTTAATTCCGAGATCCTTTGCGATTTTTACCGCGTCTCTTCCGACTTTTAAAGATTCTTCAACGGGCGGGACGCCCATCGGGACAATTTTAACATCTTTGAAGAAGTATTTCAGGAAGGGAAGCTGAAGCTCGATCGTGTTATCCCGGGTGAATCTTTGCGCGGTTTCGATTTCAAAAGAATATTTTTTTGCAAGCTCCGAGGCTAAATCTTCTCGGATTTCAATATCTCCGAAGGGAGTTTCCCAGGCGCCTTCTTTCATAAGGTAACGGGGGGATCCGGGGTGAAGATGCATTCCGAAAACAATAACAACGTCTGGAGCGCCTGATTCAAAAAGAATTTTTATGACATTGCATGCTATGCTTCCGGAATAATACCAGCCTGCGTGGGGAACAATGCCGCCGACAGGTTTTATGCCTGAGACGGTTTTTGTATCTTTTATAAATTCCTTTATTTCCCTTTCACATTCGAAAGCGCTTCCCGGATACCAGCTTCCTGCAAACATTGCTTTTCTTGCTTTCATGTTATCCTCCTCTTTCGCCATATTTCTTTATCGAATATTATGAAGATGATTATTTTTATAATCAAGAAGTAAATCCCACTATCAGATCAATATTGACAAAAGGCAGACATTGGCCTACATTGATAGAATGAAATATTTAAATTGGAGTTATGATAAAAATGAAATATTGAAGGCCGAACGCGGGATTTGTTTCGAGCAAATTGCTTATTTAATTGAATCAGGGCAGATACTCGGAATTGAAGAAAACACAAGACGACCTGACCAAAAAATATATGTTCTGGAAATTGAGAACTATGCTGTTATTGTACCTTTTGTGGAAAACGATAATGAGATATTTCTTAAAACAGCCTTTCCAAGTCGGAAATATACAAAGCGCTATGGCTTAAAGGGGGAATAATGGGGAAAATTGCTAATAAAACATTTGATCCGATTGATAAGGAAGAAAGAGATTTGATGGAGTCACTCGATCGAGAAGAGTGGAACCCTGTTAAAAATATTAAACAGGAAAAAGAAAAAGCCATAATGGCAGCCCGAAACACTCTGAAAAAAGGTAAACGCATCAACCTCCGTCTGACGCAAAAGGACTATCATCAAATTCAGATAAAGGCTATTGAAGAAGGCATTCCATATCAAACTTTCATTTCAAGTATTATTCATAAATATTTGAATGGCTCCTTAGCCCCAAGATTATAGATGTGAACAGACGAGACCTTTGAAAAACATCCAATTATGCTCAAGCTCAAAAGAGGTAATCATTCAATAGAACGAATCTGATAAAACATATCCGGTAGCCGCGCTAACGATTGTTCCACATCCGTACAAGCTTTGGCTGGTCCTGTTCAACGTAATCATATATGCTCATATTCTGCTTGTCGATGTACAGCAGGATTTATCAAAAGAAAAAGTGCAATCAGGATTCACCGGGAGGTTTTGAACCGAAACAGCGAGCGCATTCCTCGCAGCTCTGCTGCGGGGTTAGCGAGCGAATCAAAAATAGACGCTGTTCCCTACGAGGAGGCTTCATCAAACCACGCCCTATGGGCGGGTAGGTGATTCAGCATCGAATGAATACGCATATCTTTCTGCTGCCAGAGAGAATTAATCCATTTCTGGAAATTTTCTCTGAATTCAGCATTGTTTACATAGTCTCCGATTATTTCCCCGTTAACCGGAAGGATTTCAACCCTTACTCTTATTTCTCCGATTTTCCCGCATATAAAATCCCAGAAACTCTTTGATCCGTCAGGGTATACAATTGTAACATTGACTATCTGATGCAGTTGTTCACCCATTGCTGAAAGAACAAAGGCTACCCCGCCTGCCTTTGGATTCAGCAGGTTGTAATACGGAGATTTTTGTATTTTATGTTTTTCCGGGGTGAATCTGGTGCCCTCAACAAAATTCATTACCGATACAGGAAGTGTTTTAAACTTTTCACATGCCTTTCTGGTGATTTCAATATCTTTTCCTTTTAAATGCGGGTATTTATCAAGAAATGCCTTTGAATATCTCTTCATGAAAGGAAAGTCGAGAGCCCACCATGCAATTCCCAGAAAGGGAACCCATATCAGTTCTTTTTTAAGAAAAAATTTCAAAAAAGGTATTTTCCTGTGAAAAATTCTCTGCAAGACAAGTATATCTGTCCATGACTGATGGTTGGCAAGAACCAGGTACCAGCCATCCTGCTTAAGGCCTTCAAGACCCTTTACATCCCATCTTATGTTGTTCATAAGCTTCTGGTTAAACGTATTAATAAGAATCCACTTGTCCGCAATGCAGGTTAAAAGCCGAGTATAATGCTTTTTCCAGAAGGGCATGATTAATTTTAAAAATGCGGCGGCAAAAATCGGGATGGTCCAGAAGATGGTATTGGCGGCATAGAGTATAAGCGATAAAGCTCCCCGAATATATGTCGGAAGGAAATTCAACATAAACGATTCCCCATTAAAAGAATAAAGAATTAATAGAACATGTTATAATCATATTAAAAATAATTGAAACATTCCTAAAATAAAAGAGTTTTCTGAATTTTTACAAAAGTTTTACAAAGTCAAAATAAGAATACAGTTATGATAATTACTGTAACAAAGCGAAATATTCGGGCGTTGACATAAAATGTAAGTTGTTGTAGTAACTTGTTATATTATGGATCAGTCGAAATGGTTTTATCCGATTATTGTTTTTATTTTTTCCGTTCTGGCGCTTGCAGCCTCGCTTTTTCTGTTTATTTACTGGTACATGGAGGTCAGCACAGGTCTTGAGGAGGTTGTGGCTCAGTTTAACCTTGAGCCGTCGGTTGTTCTTGAATCACACACATGGGTGGTTATTCTGGTGTTGTCCCTTCTTGTAGGAATAATACTCCTCGGGATATTTACCATATTTATATATAATCTTAAGACGTATCAGTTATACCGGCTCCAGCAGAACTTTATAAATAATTTTACACATGAGCTCAAAACTCCTGTAACTTCTCTCAAGCTGTTTCTTGAGACTCTTTCTAAACACGAGCTGCCGAGAACAGAACAACTTAAATATATCGGTTATATGATAAATGATGTTGTCAGGCTTTCGGACAATATAGGGAGGATACTCGATCTTGCCAGAATTGAGAGCAAAAGTTTTAAGGGCGGATTTGTCGAGTCGGATCTCGTTGAAGTTGTTGAATCCTTTTGCAGGACAAACAGACATCTTTTTCCGGGATGCGAAATAGCCGTGCATAATCCTTCAGGTAGAGCATTCAGGCATCAGGTCAACCTCTATCTTTTTGAGATGCTTATCATGAATCTTCTGACAAATGCCTTTAAGTACAATGATTCAAAACAGCCGAGAATAGATATTTTTTTTGACTTGCAAAAAGAACGGATTTCCATAAAATTCGAAGATAACGGTATTGGAATTGAGAAGACCCAGATAAAAAAGATTTTCAGAAAATTTTACCAGACCGGCAAATATAAGGATATGACCGCAAAAGGAAGCGGTCTTGGTCTTCATTTGGTTCAGAACATAGCGCGAATCCATAAGGGAAAAGTTGTTGCTGCAAGCAAAGGAATCGGAAAGGGCTCTGTTTTTACGCTTGTACTGCCTGCTTAGCTTAGAAAAGTAAATATTGAAAGATTAAAGGAATTATGAAGAGTTCCGGAGGAAAACGCATCCTCGTTATTGAGGACGACATCCATATAGCCGAAGGGCTTAAATTGAATCTTTCTCTCCAGGGATATGATGTCAGTGTTGCTGAAAACGGAATATCCGGCCTCAGAAAATGGAGAGAGCAGATGCCGGATCTTATTGTGCTTGATATCATGCTTCCCGGAATAGACGGGTTGTCCGTCCTTCAAAATATCCGGCTTGAGGATGAAAGGATTCCGATTTTAATACTGTCGGCAAAATCAGAACCGGATGACAAAATAAAGGGACTTTCATGCGGTGTTGATGATTATCTTTCAAAGCCTTTTAACCTGGAAGAATTTCTATTAAGGGTCGAACGCCTCCTTATCAGAGGTTCCTGGTCGGTTGAGGAAGATAAAGCGAAAGCAAGAGCCGAAATTTCCCGTGATAAGAAATATTCTTTTGGTGGCAACACAATCGATTTCGAAAAATCAGTTGCAATTTGCAGAGCCGGAAAAATAATTCTTACGGAACAGGAAATCAAATTGCTCAAACTTTTTATCGCAAACAGAGGAAAACCCCTTTCGAGAAGAAAGCTTCTTGAAATAGGGTGGGGATATACCGGCTTAACCACAACAAGAACAGTTGATAATTTTATTGTCCGGTTCAGAAAGTATTTCGAAGCCGATCCGAAGAAGCCGCGTTATTTTAAAAGTCTCCGGCTAATCGGATATCTTTTTGACCATGACTGACGGCTTCACAAGGCATTCCGGGAAGAGCTTAAAATTATTCTTGCTTGCAGTCAGGTTATTAGTTTATCCAAGACCTCTTTAAAATAACAGCTGAAGGGGAAAAGATGGAATATAAGGTCGCAAAAATCAAAGAGGATCTTTCTATTGATGTTCAAGCAATCACCGACCTGATTGCAAC
>Ga0105102_10000129_pt1 | contig 18950 bp, 11 predicted proteins | sample PPLLaktember2015_FD_87032 | JGI IMG/M metagenome (GOLD analysis project Ga0105102, IMG submission 87032) | Freshwater sediment microbial communities from Prairie Pothole Lake near Jamestown, North Dakota, USA - PPLs Lake P7 Core (6) Depth... | ecosystem: Environmental > Aquatic > Freshwater >...
AGAACATCAAAAAAATCTGACAGGATTTTTCGCAAGGGAATATAGCAACCTGCTCTCCTATGTGAAAAGGTACTGGCGTGGCGACGAGGAAACAGAGCCGGAGGTCATATTGCAGGATGTTGCACTGAATCTTTTTTCTAAAGTTGATCTGGATACACCGATCGAAAATTTACTGGCTTACACCTATCGTTCTTTGAAAAACAAAATTATCGACCGGCAAAGAAGAAGAAAAGATCAGGTCTTAAGCAACTTTGATGACAAAGAAAGTGGTGAAAATTACTTACTCATAGGGCTTAGGGACGACACTTTAAGCCAGGAGGACCAGCAGGAGCAGGAGATGATGATTGATTCGATGTTTGATCTGATTGAACAGCTTAATCCTGATCAGCAGGAAATTATTATCCGGACAGAATTGGAAGGACAAACTTTTGAATCATTGTCGCAGGAATGGGAAATTCCCATTGGAACCTTATTGTCGCGTAAGCACAGAGCCATGTCGAAGCTGCAAAAATTATTCATGGAAAATCTAAAAATTAAATAATGGAGGATTAAACAATGGAAAACACAATTCAATCAAACAGGAAATTTTATATGGGTTCCCGTATCATGCAAAAGATCGGATGGATCCTCGGAGGAATGATCCTGGCAGTATTTCTAGCCTTTATCTTCGGGTATTTTGTGATGCTGTTGTGGAACTGGATCATGCCCCTGCTTTTCGGATTGCCACAAATCAATTACTGGATGGGGTTCGGAATCATTATTCTGGCAAGACTTATCTTCGGAGGATTTGGGCATGGTAGCCCACATCACAAATACAATCATCACGACCGTTATTATGGTTCAAAATTCAGGAACAGGTGCCGGCCGCCTTTTGGCCACCACAATAAATGGACTCATTACGATGATTATTGGAAAGAAGAAGGTGAAGAAGCATTTGACCGATATATTGAAAGGAAGAATGCTAACAACTCTGGAAAAGAAATGGAAAAACCCGCTAATTAGCGGGTTTTTTTTGAGGTACCGAGCGGATTCGAACCGCTGTTGACGGTTTTGCAGACCGCTACCTAACCACTCGGTCACGGTACCAGTAAAGAAATGCAAAAGTAATAGGTTTTATATAAATAACCAAAATACTTAATCCCGCAATTTCAATTGCACTTATGAGGAAGCTACCGTGCAAATTGTTTCAAACAATCGGGGCAAATACAGGTCTCAAAATCCTGCTGTAAAGTTTCCATCGTTTCAACCGGAACATCCATCTCATAACACCAGCATTTGGCTGACTTGCTGCAGTGGAACTCTTTCCCGCAGCGGGGGCAGATATCCTTTTCAACAATCTTTTTATTATGCCTTATCATTTTGGTCAAATTTCAGTGTAACACTTACGCGATCCACTTTCCCACCAACCGGCGGATTCATCTTTGCGACTTTAAGTTCAATAAAAATTACTTTAGGAAAAGAAACTATAATTGCATCAAGGATTCTCCTTGCCACATTCTCAATTAGTTTAGAAGTGATTTCCATCTCTTTCTTAACAAGACTGTAGATAGCAGCATAATTCACAGTCTTCCTGAGATCATCGGTAAGTTCTGCTTCGGAAGTATCGGTTTCAAGAATTACATCCACAATAAAAGTATTTCCAATCACCTGCTCCTCTTTAAAACAGCCGTGATAAGCATGAAACTCCATTCCGTTAATTGAAATTGTAGCCATTAGTTTATGATGATTGTTTTAATCGCTCGATTTATTCTATCTAAAACTTCGTTTTTCCCCAGCAACTCCATAATGACTGTTACTCCCGGACCAATTGCTGAACCTACAAGTGCCAGTCTTATTGGCGCCATAATCAGACCAACACCAATTTGTCGCTCCTCTACAAACGATTTTATTAACTTATCAAGGCTATGAGTACTAAATTCTTCTTCCTCACTTATCCTGTCGAAAAGCAAACTTAACACATCAGAAGTGTTTTCCTTCCAATGCTTTTTTATCATTTGAGGATCATAAGAAACCGGTTGTTCAAAAAAGAAAAAAGATTGATCCCAAAAATCATTCACGAAAATGGCCCTTTCCTTTATCAAGCCAATAATTTTTGTGGCAAAATCGTCGGTCACCTGAAATCCCTTTGCCTTCAGAATTGGTTGGAAAAGTTCACAAAGGATCTTGTCCTCTTTTTTGATAAGGTATTGATGATTGAACCATTTGGCCTTTTCGGGATCGAAACGGGATCCGGACTTTCCAACTCTTTCAAGTGAAAATGCATTACTCATTTCATCCATCGTAAAAAGTTCCTGCTCTGTGCCTGGATTCCAGCCTAAAAAAGCAAGAATATTGACAAAAGCCTCCGGGAAATAACCCGATTCACGATAACCGGAGGATACCTCGCCATTATCACGGCTGATCCATTCAAGCGGAAACACAGGGAAACCCATTCTGTCGCCATCCCGTTTACTTAGCTTACCTTTTCCATCCGGCTTTAAGATCAAGGGCAGATGTGCAAATAGTGGCATTTCATTGCTCCATCCAAAAGCCCTGTAAAGCATTACATGCAAAGCCAGCGAAGGCAGCCATTCTTCACCCCTGATCACATGGCTGATTTCCATTAACCGGTCATCAACCACATTGGCAAGATGGTAGGTAGGCATGCCATCCGATTTAAAAAGTACTTTATCATCGAGGGTGGCTGATTTTACTAACATTTCCCCACGGATGATATCGGTAAACTTTATGTCATCATTCTCAGGAGTTTTGAAACGGATCACATAAGATTCTCCAGAATTTAAGATAGTGTCTACTTCATGCTGACTCAGGGTAAGTGAGTTTTTCATTTTCATTCGTGAAGACGGACTATAGCTTGTATTTAAGGCCTTTTCTGATTCAAGCTTTTTACGCATCCCTTCCAATTCTTCGGGTGTGTCAAAAGCATAATAGGCATTACCGGAATTAATTAGCTGCAGAGCATAATCGCGGTAGATGAATTTCCGGTCCGATTGCCTGTATGGTGCAAACGGCCCTCCTTCTTTAACTCCTTCGTCAAATTTAATTCCGCACCAGGATAAAGACTCAAAAATGTATTCCTCGGCACCTTTTACAAAGCGGTTTTGATCTGTATCTTCAATCCTGAGTATCATTTTGCCGCCATGCTTTTTGGCAAACAGATAATTATAAAGAGCCGTTCTAACCCCTCCAATATGCAAAGGGCCTGTAGGAGAAGGTGCAAACCGGACACGAATTTCTTTGGTATTCATGATATTTTAATGAATTGCAAAGATAAAAAAAAGTGGTATCGGAGTTCATTGGCTCGACACCACTTCAATGGAAAATGAATTTATCAGTCTACCTTGACAAATTTCTTAAAATACTGATTTTCACCTGATGTCACCAGGCAAATATAACTGCCTGAAGGTAAATCAGCAATGTTTATGGAATATTGAAGAAGATTTGTTTTCTCCGATTTCAATTTGCTTCCTGACAAATCAAGAATTGATATTTCACGACTGTTTATACCATTATCAGTAAATAACAGATTTAATCTGCTTTTGGCAGGATTTGGGATAATAGTAAAATCCTCTCTAACAAAATTTTCATCAATGTTAACAGATATACTTCCCACCTGGTTTAAAACCCAATTGCCCGGATCAACCTGGATCAGACCCACCTGCTTTGTTATTGGTAACGAAAAATTATTCACATTCTCAGTTTGGTAAAGTTGAATAATGGTATCGGTACCATCATAGAACAAAAGTTTATACCTCATCAGCATTTTAAATAAGGGGGTAACAGAAGGTGCAGATGAGGTCTGCGTTATTTCCATGAACATCCCCCCATCGTTCTGCGACCATTCAATACTATAAGTGGGATAGCCCTCGCCAAAGTACCATTGATTAAAGAAATCGGTGAAATCCATTCCGGAAGTCTCATTCAGAACATTCATAAAATCCAGGCCGGTTGCAACACTATCACCATAAATATCAAGGTAGTCATGCAAAACATGGAAAAACAGATCATCATCCTGCAATTCGAAGCGTATCATGTGAAGAATGGCAGCGCCTTTACTATATGACAATCTGCTGTCAAATATTCTCCAAACATTTTCATAAGTAACCTCGGCGGGAGGTACATAGGTGCTTCCGCCCGGTTGTGACATCACCGAATTATGGATGCCCTGCATTTTACTTGCAGCAGCGCCCGATCCAAGAATAAATTCATTGGCAAGATAATCGGAATAGGTTGCAAACCCTTCGTTGATCCAAATGTCGCTCCAGGTAGCACAGGTAACATGGTCGCCAAACCACATGTGACCCAGTTCGTGGGCAACCAGGCCAAAACCGAAACCGCCAATTGTTGTCATTGTTTGGTGTTCCATCCCTCCTCCGAGTGGCGTAAGGCAATGTCCATATTTTTCTTCATGAAATGGATAAAGTGAAAAAAGATCAGAAAATAATTCTACAAATTCTGAAGTCTGATCAATTCCATCTTTGTAGTTCTCAAGGCATCCCGGTGAATCGTAAATAAAGTTTTGGATCAGAAGGGAATCTCCTGCCATTTCTGTTGGATGTGCATAAATACTATAGTCCTGGTAATCCGAAACAGCAAAAGAAATTAGGTAATAGTCAATCGGATAATTTGATTTCCATTCATAACGAAGCTTATTGCCGGGCATGGATGAGATATTGGTGAGTAAGCCGTTTGATCCGGCCATATTTTCTTCACTCGTTGTTAAGAAAATCCAAACGGAATCGGCTTTATCTTCAAGTACCTGTTTGGTTGGCCACCAGTCGCGGGCGGCAAAGGGTTCCGCTAAAGTCCAGGTTACATTTTTACCCCAACCACTTCCGGTGGATATGCCTGAAAAAAATCCACCTGTCGGCGGTGTTCCGTGATAGGTAATTTTTGCTGTAAATAAATTTCCTGAACCGATTGGCGAGGTTAAAGGGACAAATGCTTCATCAGTTGTATGAATTACCGTTTGCTGAATTCCATTTATCTCGACTTCATCAATGGTCATTTGTTCCAGCAATTCAAAGGCAAATGTGTCCAACTCCGCGGCAACCACTTCAGCATAAAAAGTTACTTCACCGGAAACATAGATGGTGTTGCTTTCAACATTGAGGTCAAGAAAATAAAACTTCACATCATAGTCATTTAATAAAGGAGTCTGAACGATATCCTTTGTGCTTTTAAAAGAGTTGTAAAAAGACTTTACATGGCTGCATTGCAATCCATCTGAATAATCATGCATTTGCGCAAATAAAGCGATGCCGAGCATACTTAATAAAGTTGACAAAAAAAGTTTTTTCATAAAATTTTATCGTGTTTTTTAAATGACTGGTTCAAAACCAATGTTTTTATAGCTTGATGAATTTTTGGGTAAAATTAGCCTCACCAATTTCAATTGTGATAAAAAATACCCCAGAACTTAATCCAGAGACATTTATAGTGGAAATTGGTTGCATGGAAGTATATTCTTCAATCTTGTTACCACATATATCACTAATTGTGATTTTACTGATCATTTCACTAAACGATTGTACAACCAATTTATCTTTTACCGGGTTAGGTGAAATAGAAAATTGGTACTTAGATTCATTTTCCGCAATTCCAATTATACTTTCTACCTTTTTCAATACCCATTTATCAGGATCAACCTGAATGCTATCGATAATTTTTTCAATTGGGACAGAATATGTCATAGTATTACTTTCCTGGAAAAGTATTATCGTGCTATCCGTTCCGTCATTAAAAAACAATTTATAGGGCATATTCATACTATAAAATGGAGTGATTTCAGGCATTGAGGTAGTTTGAACCGATTCAAGTTCAAGAAAACCATCCGCTTGTTTATAATTTATTGAATAAATGGGATAGCCTTCACAATAATACCATTGGTTGAAGAATTCGTTGAAATCCTTGACCGAGGTCTCATTTAGAACACCGATAAAATCAGGTGTCGAAGCTAAACTGTCAGAAAATTTATCCTGGAAATTTTTTAACACATCGAAAAATAGCACGTCATTTTGAAGTTCAAATCGGATCATGTGTAAGATAACTGCACCTTTCCAATAGGTGAGCCGGCTATCGAAAATCCGTTCGACATTATCATAAGTTACTTCTTCTTCCGGAACATAAATACTGCCACCAGGCTTTGATAAAATGAAATTATGAACGTTTTTTCGCCAGATTCCAGGCCAGGGATCGCCTGCAATTTTCTCGGTTGCCAGATAGTCAGCATAGGTGGCAAAACCTTCATTGATCCAGATATCGCTCCAGTTAGAACAAGTCACATTATCACCAAACCACATGTGACCCAGCTCGTGTGCGACAAGGCTAAAATCAAATCTACCAAGTGTGGTCATGGTTTGATGCTCCATTCCGCCAGAAAGTCCGGCAAGGCAATGTCCGTATTTTTCCTCATGAAATGGATATTGAGAAAATAACTCTGAAAACAGCTCCAGGAACCCAACGGTATTATCAATTCCCTGCTTGTAATAAGAAAGACATCCCGGAGAATCATAAATATAATTTTGAATTAAAAGAGAATCGCCATAAAGATCTGCTGGCTTTGCATAGATATTATATTCCTGATATTCGGCAACTGCAAATGATATTAAATAATATGCAATAGGATACCTTGATTTCCATTCAAACCTTGCTTTATTATTTGGTAAGCTTACAACATTGGTTAGCAAACCAATCGAGCCGGCCTTATTTTCAGCAGAAGTGGTGATAAAAATCCAAACAGAGTCGGCTTTATCAGTTAATACCTGCTTGGTTGGCCACCATTGCCTTGCATTAAAAGGTTCCGATAAAGTCCAGGTAACGTGCTTATTCCAGGCGGAGTCGTATTCCGTCGAAATTCCGGAAAAGAACCCACCAGTTGGAGGTGTTCCATGGTAATATACCTGGCAGGTAAAATTTTCTTCCTGAGCTATTGAGTTTTCGAGCATTACAAATACTTCATCGTTACTTCTCTGAAAGGACTTCTGCCAGCCATTTATCAAAATTGAATCAACAATCAGCTCGTCCACTAATTCGAAGGCAAAAGTGTCCAACTCACTTTCAGTTACCTGTGCATTGATAGTAACCTTTCCAGAAAGTTCCACTGTATTGTTTTCAACCTTCAGATCAAGAAAATAAAACTTAACATCATAATTGTGTAAAAGAGAAGACTGATCAATATCCATCCCACTTAATAAGATTTCTTTAGTAAATTTAGATCGGCCGCAATATCGATCAATATCCGGAAAAAAGTAATCTTGTGCACTCAGGAAGTTGATGCTCAATAAGAATAATATCAGATTCTGGGCTTTAATCAATGTACTATCATTTTGTGAGTATGCTAAAATATTGAAATTCAAAATCAATTTCTATATTTGCCAAAATTAACAAAATAACATTTGTTTTGTTTCCGTTTTCAGAACATTGATTGATTGAGAAGATCGCTGAATTAAAATTATTTGCAGGAACAGCTAAACATATTGCTTAATAAACTGGATGTATTTATCAGAAAATACTATAAAAACCAGCTAATCAAGGGAGGGATATTCTTTCTTAGCCTATTTCTTTTATTCTTTCTAATCGTCAATTTACTTGAATATTATGGTCATTTTAATATCATTACCCGGACATTTATTTTCTTTATCTACCTTGCATTGAATTTTGCGGTTTTCGTCTTCTATGTAATTATTCCTGTATTTAAATTATTCAGGATAGGTAAAATCCTTACAAAAGAACAAGCAGCTGAAATCATTGGAAATCATTTTAAGGAAGTTGGAGATAAACTTTTAAACACCTTACAACTTAGTGAATTAGGAAATCAAAGCGCAGTAAATTTTGAACTGATTAATGCGAGCATTGATCAAAAAATAATGGATTTGAAACCAATTCCTTTCAATGCTGCAATTGATCTGTCGAAAAACAGGAAGTACCTCAAATATGTATTACCTCTCCTGTTTATCCTGATTATTATTCTTTTTTCTTCGCCAACCTTGATAACAGGTCCGACAAAAAGACTTGTACAATTTAATGAGCATTTTGAAAAGGAGTTGCTGTATACGATGGTAATTACAAATGATAAACTGGAAGTTGTTCAAAATGAAGATTTCCGGTTGGAAGTAAAAGTTACTGGTGAAGAAATCCCCGAAGAAATATTCCTGGAAACCAAAGACAGTAGAATAAAGTTGGTTAAAGAAAGTAAAATCAGTTTCAGCCATACCTTTATCAATGTCCAGAAATCATTGAAATTCAAACTGTTTAGTGAGAGCTCTCGATCAACAGCATATGAATTAGCAGTATTGCCAAAGCCGATTTTACTGGACTTCGAAATTACCCTTGACTATCCCTCATATACTGGTAAGAAAGAAGAAACAATAAAAAATAACGGTGATATAATTTTACCCCTTGGAACAATCGTAAATTGGAATTTTTTCACCCGGAATACCGAAAATATTGTCATGCGGTTTAAAGATAAAACCATTTCACCTGATAGAAAATCTCCGGATATATTTAGTTACAAGGATGTTTTATTTAATAGTCAAAGCTATACCATCAACATATCCAACAATTTCCTTAAAAATTCCGACTCTCTGACCTATGCAATAAGTGTAATCCCTGATCTGTTTCCATCAATTTTAGTTGATGAATACAGAGATTCCGTTTACGAAAAGCAGGTCTATTTCAAAGGAAGCATAAAAGATGATTATGGATTTGATCTTCTGACTTTTAATTACTCTAAAGATAAGGAAACCGGAACTAAAAGTCAAAATATAATTGACACTTTATCCATAACAATTGGAACCAATCCACAACAGTTTTTTCATTATTTCGATTTGAGTTCAATAGGCTTGGAGGCTGGAGATAAAGTAGAATATTTCTTTGAAGTTTGGGACAACGACAGGATAAATGGGAGTAAATCTTCGAAATCACAATTAATGACTTATAAAGTTCCAAGTCTTGAAGAAATTGACAAGCAAACCAGTGAAAGCAATGAGGCAATTAAGAATGAAATGGAGGAGGCGATTAAAGAAGTTCAAAAACTTCAGAAAGAAATCGAAGACCTGAATAAAAAAATGGTGGATAAAAAAGAGCTGAGTTGGGAAGATAAAAATCAAATCAAATCATTACTAGAGAAACAAAAGGATCTTCAGGAAAGGCTTGAATCTATTAAGAATGAAAACGAACAAAAGTCATTAAATGAGCGTGAATATAAAGAAGTGAATGAGGAACTGGTTGAAAAACAAAAACAGTTGGAAGAGCTCTTTGAAAAGTTAATGCAGGATGAAGAGCTCAATCAGCTTTTTAAAGAACTACAGGAATTGCTTGATCAAGTGGATAAGGACAAAGTTAATGAAATGCTTGAAAAAATGAAGCTGTCAAATGAGGAAATGGAAAAAATGCTTGACCGAAATCTTGAAATATTTAAGCAATTAGAATTCGAATCCAAACTCGAAGAAACCATAAATAAATTAACTGATTTATCAGAGAAACAGGAGCAATTGAGTGAAGAAACTTTAGATAAAGAAAACGAAACGGAAGAATTAAAACAGGAACAAAAAAATATCAATCAGGAATTTGATAAGGTAAAAAAGGATATAGAAGATTTGGATAAAATGAACAAGGAGTTGGAAGAGCCTAATAGTTTTGACAAAATGGAAGACCAGCAACAAAATATTGATAATGACTTGCAGGAAAGCGAGAATTCACTTAACAAAAATCAACGCAATAAGGCATCAAATTCACAAAAGAATGCTTCACAAAAAATGCAGAAAATGTCGGAGTCATTAACCACAATGCAGCAGGAAATGGTTCAGGAGGGAATGGAAGAGGACATAGATGCTTTAAGAGATATTCTTGAAAACCTTATTCAACTATCATTTGACCAGGAGGATTTAATTGGACAAGTAAATTCAGTAAATATCAACGATCCAAAATATACTGACCTGATACGTGAACAAAAAAACATTAAAGATGATCTTAAGCTTGTTGAAGATTCACTTTTTGCATTAAGCAAGAGACAAATTATGATAGAGCCATTTATTTCTAAGGAAATTAGTTCAATCAACCAAAATATTGAAAAGTCGATAGAGTATCTAAACAACAGAAGAAGCAATCAGTCTGCTGAAAAACAGCAATACGTTATGACTTCGATTAATAATTTAGCATTAATGCTTTCTGAAACTTTAAACCAAATGATGCAAAGCATGATGCAATCAAGTTCGTGTAAAAGTTCAGGTAAAAGCGGGAAACCCAAACCTGGAGCAGGACAATCTTCCTTAAAATCCATGCGTCAGCTTCAGGAGCAATTGAACAAGCAAATTGAATCATTGAAGGCTGGGAAGAAAGAAGGTGGGAAAGATCCAAATGGAAAATCAGGGAATCAAAGTAAATCCATGAGCGAGCAACTTGCTCGCATGGCAGCCCAGCAGGAAGCCCTTCGAAACCAGATGCAACAATATTCTGATCAGCTTGAAAAAGAAGGAAATTTTGGAGCGAGCAAGGAATTTAAAAAGATGATGAATGATATGGAAAAAACAGAAACTGAATTAGTAAATAAAATAATAACGCAAGAAACTTTACTTAGACAACAAGAAATATTGACTCGTTTATTAAACTCTGAAAAGGCGGAACTTGAAAGGGAAAAGGAAGAAAAAAGAGAATCAAATGAAGCAAAAAATCAAATTAACCGTAACCCTGATGAAATAATTAAGTATAACGGTCAACAATCAAACGAAGTAGAGCTGTTAAAAACAATGCCACCAGCGTTAAAACAGTTCTACAAGAGTAAAGTGAACCAGTACTTTTATAACTTTGAAGAATTATTAGAAAAATGAGACAAGAACAAAAAACACTTAGGCTAAAATCCACGCCTGAAAGCATTCACGAAGTTGAACGGCTTATAGAGGAGATATGTGATTCTAATAACCTGAATCACAGCTATCTTGGTTGCATTACTGTGGCTCTTACTGAGGCATTCACTAATGCTTTAGAGCATGGGAACAAAAGGAATCCTGAAAAATTTATTACTGTCAATTTTGAAAAGACGTCAACTGGATTGATGTTCGGCATCAAAGATGAGGGTGAAGGATTTAATTTCCACAATATACCGGAAATTAAAGATGATGGCCAGGAAAAAGTGTTTCCTGGAAGAGGAATATTTTTGATCAAAACACTGTCAGATGATGTAAAATTTGTTGAACCTGGTAATGAAATTGAAATTGGGTTTAAAATTTCCAGTATCAATTATGAAACAGCTGTTGACAGGATAAAGAAACTTAAGGATTATTCTGAATCCACAAATAAAGTAGTTAAATAGATTTCATCTATTTTTTATTGTGAATAAAGGAACCATCTACTTCTTTTCAGAAGAGGTAAAATTTACTTTACCAGATAAAAGGAAAACGAGAGGTTGGATTAAAGAAATTATTCTTCGTGAAAACAAAGAATTAGGTAATCTAAATTTTATTTTTTGCAATGACAGTTATCTCAATGAAATTAATATAAAGTATTTGAAACATGATACTTTAACCGATATTATTACCTTTGATCTCTCAGAAAACCCAAACCAGATTAGTGGTGATATTTTTATCAGCATTGAAAGAGTAAAAGATAATTCAAAAATATTTAAAAGCTGTATCTCCTCCGAACTTAATCGTGTGATAAGTCATGGTATTTTACATCTAATAGGTTATAATGATAAAACCACCAAAGATGCTCTCATAATAAGGCAGAAAGAAGATTATTACTTATCTTTGCTCCCCAATTTTATCAGCGAATAATATTTAGGTTTCACGTGAAACGATTCATTCATGTTTAAAGAATACGACATCATTGTTGTGGGTGCAGGTCATGCCGGATGTGAAGCTGCAGCAGCTGCCGCTAACCTCGGCTCATCTGTTTTACTTATAACGATGAACATGACTAACATTGCTCAAATGTCCTGCAATCCTGCAATGGGTGGGATTGCCAAAGGGCAAATAGTCAGAGAAATTGACGCCCTGGGTGGATACTCTGGAATTGTAACTGATAAAACAATGATACAATTCAGGATGCTAAATAAATCCAAAGGACCTGCGATGTGGAGTCCCAGGGCGCAAAATGATAGAATGCTTTTTTCACAAGAATGGAGATCCCACCTGGAAGAAATACCCAATCTCGATTTTTGGCAAGACATGGTAATTGGGTTACAAATTACAAATAAAAAGGTTACTGGTGTAAAAACGGCAATGGGGCAGGAAATTAAATCAAAAGCTGTAATCCTTACCAATGGAACATTTCTTAATGGAATTATTCATATCGGAACAAAACAATTTAAAGGCGGAAGAATCGGAGAAAAGGCATCTATAGGAATTACGGAGGAATTAACTAATTTAGGATTTCTCTCCGATAGAATGAAAACGGGTACACCTGTAAGGCTAGATGGCAGGACCATAGATTTTTCGAAATTGATTGAGCAACCAGGAGATAGTAATCCGGGTAAATTTAGCTTCACTGATACTCCTCCCTTGCAGAATCAGAGAAGTTGTTTTCTTGCTTATACAAATTCTGATGTTCATGATATTCTCCGTACTGGTTTTGACGAATCCCCAATGTTTTCAGGACGCATTGAAGGAATCGGTCCGCGATATTGTCCCTCAATTGAAGATAAAATCGATCGATTCTCTGATAAAGACCACCACCAGCTTTTTGTAGAACCTGAAGGTTGGAATACTATTGAGTACTATCTAAATGGTTTCTCATCTTCCCTTCCTGACCATATACAATTTAAAGCGCTCACCAAAATTCCTGGTTTTGAAAATGCAAAAATTTTTCGACCCGGCTATGCAATTGAATATGATTATTTTCCACCTGATCAATTGAATGCCACTCTTGAAACAAGATTGATCGAAAATTTGTATTTTGCAGGACAAATCAATGGTACAACAGGATATGAAGAAGCAGCCTCCCAGGGTTTGATGGCAGGAATCAACGCCCATATGAAAATCAATTCTCTTCCTGATTTCATTCTTAACAGATCTGATGCATATATAGGTGTTTTGATTGACGACTTAATTACCAAAGGAGTTGATGAACCCTATAGAATGTTTACCTCAAGGGCAGAATACCGCATTTTATTGCGCCAAAATAATGCAGACATCCGATTAACGCCAATGGCTTTTAAAATAGGTATGGTATCCACTGAAAGGATGGAAAAAGTATCGTTAAAAATTAAAATTATTGATCAAATAATTCATTTTCTGGTTAACGAAAGTATTTCACCTGAAAGGGTGAGCAATATGCTGAATAATAATAATACACCACCTATTTCTCAAAAAGTTAAACTATCAACTTTGCTTCTCCGTCCTCAGATAAATATTAATGATTTAATAAATAATGTTGATACCTTGTCAAATTTGCTATCAACTTTTAATTCCTCAATTGTCAATGAATGTATAGAAGAAGCTGAAATTCTCATTAAATATGGAGGGTATATTTCAAAAGAACAAAATATCGCTGATAAAATTAACTCGCTGGAAGAAATCTTTCTTAACCCGGATATGGATTATTTCAGCATCAAATCACTCTCATACGAATCGCGGGAAAAGCTTTCGAAAATTAAACCAAAAACTATTGGTCAGGCAGCAAGAATTTCCGGGGTTTCACCATCTGATATTTCCGTACTTGCGGTTTATATAGGAAGATAAATCAATTTCACGTGGAACCAAAACAACTTATTCATTATGAATCCTGTCCGCTTTGCAAAGGAAGAAAGTTATATTCTTTTATTTCTTCGGAAGATTATTTCCTAACCCATGAAGTCTTTAATATAGATTCTTGCTCTGATTGTGAATTTAAATTTACTAACCCAAGACCAGATCAGAGGGACTTACCAAAATATTATGAATCGACCGCATATATTTCACACTCCAATACTCAAAAAGGATTAATCAATAAAATATATCAGCTGATCCGTTTATACGCTATCCATTCAAAAATACGCCTCATCAAAAAATTTATTCAGAAAGGTAGTATTTTAGATATTGGATCTGGATCAGGTGAGTTTTTAAAAGAAATACAAAAGAAGCATTTCCTTGGTACAGGAGTCGAGCCTAACCCTGGTGCAAGAATTTTTGCTATAGAAAATTATCAATTGAATATTATTGATGAGACCGAAATCAAAAATCTCAATCAATCTAAATTTAATGTTATCACAATGTGGCATGTTCTTGAGCACGTTTATGACCTTGATGAGCGGCTAAAACAAATACAAAATCTCCTTAATGAAAATAGTATTTTCGTAGTAGCAGTTCCTAATATCAAATCCTGGGATGCCAAACATTATGGAAAATTTTGGGCTGCTTATGATTTGCCACGGCATTTGTACCATTTTGAGCCAGCAACTTTAAGAAAATTGTTTCAAAAATATGGATTCAAACTTGTTAAAACCAAACCCATGATATTCGATTCATATTATATCAGTATTCTTAGTGAAAAATATAAAGCAAGTAAATTGAATTTTATTTTGGGTGTCTTCAAAGGACTTATTTCGAACCTTCGTGCCATGATGGCCGGCAAGAATTATTCAAGCTTAATATATGTTTTTAAATACAAATAAGGCTTAATTTTAAGCGTTTTAATAAATGGAGACCCTCTTGCAGTATAATAACCCTTATTCTTCAAATAAGCGCATTAGAGGGCTTTGCTTTAACAATGTTGCAACTCATTGTATTTCTGATATTTAGATTAATTTGATGCACACTCCAAAACAAATAAGGCTTAAAATATTCATATACCTCTCATTAGCAATTTTATTTTTCGTCTGGTCGATCTTCTACTCAAAAAAAATTAGTCCAGTATCCTTATCAGAAAAAGTCGATAAAGTAAACTCCATTCTATCAGAAAAAGAAACCCATGTTGACAATATCCTTATTGAAGCTGCCAATAAAATTAAAACTGTCACTGTTGATTCCTTATTTTTCGAGCAGAGCTATTCCTATTTATATCAAAAAGAAAGCATTATATTGCTTGTCTTTCAGGATAGTGTTTTGAAATACTGGTCGGATAATTCTGTTAATGCTTTTAATGTCATCACACTCCAAAACAACTTTGTGCTTCTTTCGAATGCCTGGTTCGAAATCAGGAAAAAAGAATCTAATGAAAATATTATTATTGGCCTGATAAAAATTAAAAATGCTTATATATACGAAAACCAATACCTTCAAAATAATTTTCAGAAAGATTTTAATTTACCCGTAAATACTATAATATCCAGGGAAGAATCAGAATATAAAATATACAGCAAAGAGGGAACCTTCCTCTTTTCATTGATATTTCCAGATAAATTTCTCATCGGCGATCATCAGGGTCTTATGATCGTTTCATTATATTTGCTCACATTCATTTTTCTCATCTTCACCCTGATTTATTCCTATTTATTTTTAGGTTTATATTTCAGAAACAAGACTATCCTTTTTTTGGGATTACTCTTTGATATTCTTATCCTCCGCTGGATTACGATATTTTTTAAAATCCCTGAAATTCTTTATTCTTTACCACTATTCAAACCATCGATATTCGCCAGTTCTGATATTTTTCCCTCACTTGGGGATTTACTTGTCAATTCCATTACTATATTGGCCATATCCTTTATTCTCTTCAAAAACCTCAAAGTAACTTCATGGTTAAATAAACAGAAAAGGAAAAAAAGATATTTTCTAACCACTACACTTTTCATAGTGGTTTTTGTAATGTTTTTTGTGTTAAGTTCTTCACTGGGAAGTATCATAACTAACTCAAATATTTCATTCGATCTTTTCAATATTACCAGTATCAGTAGCTATAGTATCATCGGACTATTATGTTTTGGCTTACTCATTCTATCTTTTATCTTTCTTACTTATGAAATCTCTGTGACCGTTGTCAGGTTTTTAAATAACTGGAAACAATTCTTTCCGCTTTTAATTCTATTTGCAGGTATCTACTTTATAATTTGCAAAGAATTGCAAAGCTGTGATAGTTTAGTGGTCGTATTTATTATGATTTATCTTTCTTTTTTTTGGATTTATCTCAGAAAAGAAGACAATAATTTACGGCTTACTTCTGTATTATTTTTTCTGATCCTTTTTTCTGTTTTATCTACATATATTACCTATCAAACAAACAATAAGAGTGAAAAAGAGGCAAGGCATATTCTCACACAGAAACTCGCAAATCAAAGAGACTACACAGCAGAATTTCTATTCAATGAAATTACTATTAACGCACAAAAGGACAGTGTTCTTTTAAACCTGTTCAGTATATATCCCTTTAATTATGATTCTGCCTATAACGAAATCCAAAATCACTTTAAAAACAAATATTTTTCAAGGTATTGGGATAGATACGATTTATTGATTACCCTTTGCGATTCTTCAAAAATACTGGATATTCAACCTGACAATTATACTATTAATTGCTTTGAGTATTTTGATAACTTAATCCGAGATTACGGAAGAAAAACCAATTTTGATAATTTGACCTATCTGGAAATTAATATTTCTGCAGATAATTATGTTGGGATCATTGATTTTCCAAACTTGCAAACGTCTGTCCGAATTTATGTAGAAGTATTCTCAAAATTAATACCAAGGGGACTTGGTTATCCGGAACTGCTAATGGATCAAAATACACAAACTAATTTTAATTTGATTTCTTATTCCTGGGCAAGGTATGAAAACGAGGAAATAGTTTATTATTTCGGTAAGTATTTATACTCCATGAATTTGTCAACCTATCAAAATATTGAAAAAGAAAACGGTTTCTTTAACCTAAATAAGTATAACCATCTTTTATTCGAGGCAGATGAAAATTCAGCTCTAATTTTAAGTAAAAAAAATCCGGGATTGATAGATATTGTGGCACCCTTCTCCTATTTCTTTATCTTTTATGGATTTTTCATTGGGCTGATATTTCTAATATACAAATGGCCATTCCACTTAAAAAATTATACGCTTACCTTTAAAAAGCGCTTACAATGGTCGATTATCTCTTTAATCCTATTTTCCTTCATTTTCATCGGACTAAGTTCCCTTTTTTACATCATTAACCTTTATAACAACAAGAATATTGAGCTTCTTAGCGAAAAGTCACATTCTGTTCTCATTGAACTTGAGCATAAACTAGCCATGGAGGAATCTCTTTCGCCCGATATTGAGCCATTCCTCTCAAATCTCCTGTATAAATTATCGCTTGTTTTCTTTTCAGACATTAATTTGTACGATCTGAATGGGAGTCTGTTAGCCACCTCAAGGCCTGAGATTTTTAATCAGGGACTAATTTCATCACAAATGAACCCCGGGGCTTTCAACCAGATGAATAACTTAAAGAACTCTCTTTTCATCCAAAATGAAACTATTGGCGACTATAAATATCTTTCAGCATACCTGCCATTCAGGAATGAACGAAATAAACCAATTGCTTACCTGAACTTACCCTACTTTGCAAAACAGGATGATCTTACAAATGAAATCTCAACCTATCTTGTAGCTTTTATAAATATTTATGTCATTCTAACGTCAATTGCCATATTAATAACGCTTGTTTTTTCAAACTATATTTCCAAACCTCTTCAACTTATCAAAGAAAAGATAGGCCGATTGAAGCTGGGCAAGCAAAACGAAAAAATAGAATGGATACAAAATGATGAAATCGGAAGTTTAGTGATTGAATACAACAGGATGGTAGATGAGCTTGCAAAAAGTGCTGAACTCTTAGCAAGATCAGAGCGGGAAAGTGCCTGGCGCGAAATGGCAAAACAAATTGCACATGAAATTAAAAATCCGCTCACCCCAATGAAGTTAAGTGTTCAATACCTTCAGAAAGCCTGGGATGAAAAAGCTGCTGACTGGGATCAACGACTTAAACGGTTTACCGAAACCCTCGTCGAACAGATTGAATCCCTCTCCTCTATTGCATCTGAGTTTTCAGATTTTGCAAAAATGCCCAAGTCGAACTTTGAAATTACAGAATTGAATAAAATCATTGAAAACGCCATTCGGCTTTTCAGAGATACTCACCAGGTTAAGATTGAATTTACTTCAATTGAACCTCATTTTGTAATGGCAGACAATGAACAACTTCACAGGGTTTTTATCAATTTGATCAATAATTCCATCCAGGCCATAGCTAATCCTGAAAAAGGATTGATAAAAATCTCCATCGAAAAAGATGCTAATTTCCATTTGATCAGGTTCACCGATAATGGCAAAGGGATACCTGCTGAACAAAAAAAGAAAGTTTTTTATCCAAACTTCACAACCAAATCAGGGGGGATGGGACTGGGTCTTGCCATGGTTAAAAATATCATTCAAAATTCAAATGGTGAGATCACCTTTGAGTCGGAAGAAGGTAAAGGCACTACCTTTATTATTGCGTTGCCTGTTTATGAGGAGTAGGGAATTGCCGAAAACTTTAGTGTTGCTTATTTGGATTTTATACAATTTTCATTGTATCTCTTATCGTTTTCCTCACCACCCCAGGTGGGGGAAAGTACATTTTCAGGAATGTATTTGGAAAATTTTTCATTGGCCTGCTTAAATAAGGGACAAGCTGCTTCAGTGCCTCCTCCAATGGCTTTGGGCGTATGCAAAACATTTAACCCGAGAAGATAGTATGCCCTGGGATTTTCAGGATTGAATTCTTTTGCTTTTTTTAATGCCTGGTTTGCTTTTGCTGAAAATTCTTTTCCGCGTTTTACAGGGTCAATCTGAATCCTTCCCTGGTATAGCAACCCTTGTAAAACCCATAATTCCGATTCTTCGGGATAAATCTCCAATCCTTTATCTATAAATTTCTGGGCATTGTCGAGGTCTGTATCTTTCTTTTCAATTTCCTTTCCGACGAAACTCATATTGATGTAACAAAAGGCAGCGTAATATACCGGATGCCATTTATCAATTTCAGTATTTGCTATCCGTTCAAAATTGTTAGCCAGATCC
>Ga0105102_10000130_pt1 | contig 18891 bp, 26 predicted proteins | sample PPLLaktember2015_FD_87032 | JGI IMG/M metagenome (GOLD analysis project Ga0105102, IMG submission 87032) | Freshwater sediment microbial communities from Prairie Pothole Lake near Jamestown, North Dakota, USA - PPLs Lake P7 Core (6) Depth... | ecosystem: Environmental > Aquatic > Freshwater >...
CTTATGGTTGGTGGTGGAAATACTGCAGTCGCCACTTGTGCAAAGATTTTTGATGCCCTCGCTCCAGGAATCATCGCTGCCCCAAGGACTCAGTTTGACTCGGATGTAACTTCTGCTGAATTTGGTTGGTTACATTGTGGTGGTCCTGGAGCGGGACATTTTGTGAAGATGGTTCATAATGGTATTGAGTATGGGATGATGCAAGCATACGCTGAAGGATTTAATATTATTAAAAATGCAAATGCAGGTGCTCAATATGTTAGAGAAGGAGACGCAGAGGTTGCCCCTATGGCAGATCCAGAATCTTATTGTTATGACATTGACGTTGCTGAGGTTGCTGAGTTATGGCGTCGTGGTAGCGTGGTTGGGTCTTGGTTACTTGACCTTACTGCTGATGTGCTACGCAGGGATGGTTGCCTTAAACAGTTCTCTGGAGGCGTATCCGACAGCGGTGAGGGTCGTTGGACTGTTTCTGCCGCTGTGGATTTGGGGGTTCCCGCTCCTGTTATTACTGCTGCCTTATTTGAAAGATTTAACTCACGCAATCTTGGATCATTCGGAGCAAAAATCTTGAATGGTATGCGTTACATGTTTGGTGGTCATCATGTTAGGTAAAGCACTTATTTTTGTTGCTATTCCTTTTGTACTGTCTACACTGTATTTCGGAACACGAGGAGGATACTATGATTCCGAAGACTATAAGGGAAATGGAACCGCACATTAGGCAAAGGTATCATTTTGCAATGTCTGCATTTTCTAGAATGTATGGAGTAAGGTCCACTGCCAGTGATATACATATTAAACAGTTTTGTGTTGAGTGGTCTACTTGGGGTGTCCATGCACCTCTGAGCGGTCTTGATCAAGTCGATCAATACTTTCATTATGAATATAAGAATTGGAGGGGAGTATGATTTTTCATATTGTAGAGGCACTTGCCGCAAGTCCAATCTGGTTGGGACTTTGTGGAGCGGGCTTGACAATCGCTCCAATCATGGGTATAATGCTTATACACCGAACTAAATAAAGGTGTAACGGGGTGTAGCGCAGAGGTAGCGCGTCTGTTTTGGGAACAGAAAGTCGGGAGTTCGATCCTCTCCACCCCGATCGCCAGTTACTTCACTGGCACACTTGACACAAAAGTCTCAAACCCTTATAATACTAAGGTCAACATTCAAAACAATGTCTCTGATTCAAAAGTTTAAGAAAGATGTTAGCACTCTGCGTTCTGCTGCTAACGGGGAAATCTACCTTGATGTAAAGAGTCCGAAACTTTATAAAAAGGTGCGCCGCTTCTACGAAAACGAAGGGGTGGTATTTTCTGGTGACCCCCTTGATGATTACGAAATGCTTATGGAGTATATTGATCAAGATCTTGAGTCTATTGAGGTCGCGTGAAAACTAAAGTTCTTCTGGAACGTGAAGGGTATCGCTTTGTTGAAGCAGGTATCCTTGAGATAAACGGTAAACCCGATTATCGCTTGCAAAAGCAAAACTACTACACTAAACGCTGGAATGACATTTATCTTTTTGATAATGGTCTACAATGCTCTACTGCAATGGAAGATTTCAACTATGCGCTTTGGTTAGATCCAGATAGAGTTCCTTGTTATGTGAGGGACGACGAAGAAGACACGGATGGTCTATAACAGCACTGGTCGGTGATGAATCCCCCTTATGTCTAAAACAAGTATCCTGAGATACATTGGCAACTTTCTCCTCTTACTTGGTTATCAAATCATGTTATGGGGAGATTTTAAAAACGGTTTGATCATTAAGTTTATTGGAGGACTACTCGGTATTCCTTTTGCTATCAAACTCAAACTCTGGGATGTGTTATTTCTAATCGCATTCTTTGGTATCACTGAAATATCAAAGTTAACCCAACTTTTCTTGGTTTCGTAAAACCAAGTGGTGGAGTCAAAATGACCCTATTTGGTTTCTTGCTTCATCCATAAAAAAGCAAGTGGTGCGGATGGGGAATTCTTTCTCCGCCTGGTTTCCAATTTCCAGTCAAAGAATTGGTGGCGAGCCTGAGCACATGAAGGTGGGTTGCATAAACCCACCTTTTTTAGTATAATGACAAGATATCAAACTGTACCGTATGAATTTACACCTAACATATTTTGGGGATAATAATTTTTCTATTGGTAAGAATAGAATCAAAACTCAAGCAGAAAATTTTGGAGTTTTTAAATCTATTTTAGAGTATGGGGAAGAGGATTTAGAAGGCAATTCTTTCTGGGAAGAATATGCTCAACCAATGATGGCACCTCGTTCTGGAATGCCAGGAAGATACTATGGTTATTATGCTTGTAAACCTTACTTTGTTTTAAAGGCACTTGAAAGCATTCCAGAAAATGATGTGCTTCTTTATGTGGATTCTGGGTGCGAATTGAATAAAAATGGGTTGGAGAAACTTCAACAATATTATCAAGAGTGTGTTGAAACTGAAGGTGTGTTCTTTACACTAGATCTTCCAGAGGCACAATGGACAAAGATGGATACATATCGTTTAATCATGAACGATAATGATGAATATTTAATGACAAGACAAGTTATTTCTGGTATCTTCTTTTTGAAAAATACTACAATGGTACGTGAATTGGTTCAAAAATGGACTGATATCTGCACCCAAGATAATGGAAAATATTTGGATGACAGTCCATCATCTTTACCTAATGATTCTATTTTTAGAGAGAATAGGCATGACCAATCAATTTGGTCTCTTCTTCTTAAATCAAAAGCAGAAGAACATGACTTTACATTCCATGAAGATGATACTTATGAAACAATTTGGAATGCTGCTGGGTTGTCTGGAGTTCCTGTGGGAGAACAACAAGCAAAAATATGGAACAGTTACGGTAGAGATTATCCAATCTGGGCAACACGCAATGGTCAAGTAGAATTTACAAATTGTGAATTATGAATAAAGTAGAACGACCTTGGGGATGGTATCAAAATTTATATGATGATACTGGATACAAAGTTAAAAGATTATTTGTAGAAAAAGAACAAAAAATATCTCTACAGTATCATGAACACAGATCAGAGCATTGGATAGTTGTACAAGGATCAGGTCAAATTGAGTTGAATGAAACTGTAAAGGATGTGCAAGTTGGAGATTATGTTTTTGTTCCACTGAAAGAAACACATCGAATTTGTGGTGGTACATGTGGTATAATGATCATAGAAGTTCAAGTCGGATTCTCTTGCATTGAAGAAGATATTGTAAGACTGGATGACAATTACGGAAGAATTTAACTTATGAAAAAAGCACTAATTTCTGGTATTACTGGGCAAGATGGATCGTATCTTGCAGAACTCCTTTTAGAGAAAGGATATGAAGTTCATGGTATTATTCGAAGATCTTCATCGATCAATACTTCTCGTATTGATCACATTTACCCACAACTTCGTCTTCATTATGGAGATCTAACGGACTCTACAAATCTTGTTGGTATTATTCAAAAAGTTCAACCAGATGAAATTTATAATCTTGGTGCCCAAAGTCACGTTAAAGTTTCTTTTGAAACTCCAGAGTATACTGGTCAGGTAGATGCGATTGGAACTCTTCGTATTCTTGAAGCGGTTCGTCTATTGGGTATGGAAGATCGTATTCGCATCTATCAAGCATCTACAAGTGAGTTGTTTGGTCTTGTACAAGAGATTCCCCAAAAGGAAACTACACCATTCTATCCTCGTTCACCGTATGGATGTGCTAAGATTTATGGGTACTGGATCACAAAAAACTATCGTGAGTCATATGGAATGTATGCCTGCACTGGTATTCTTTTCAATCACGAATCTCCCCGTCGTGGTGAAACATTTGTAACTCGTAAGATTGTCCGTGCGCTTTCCAGAATTTCTTCTGGTCTTCAAGATCTTCTTGAACTTGGTAATTTGAATGCAAAGCGTGACTGGGGACATGCTAAAGATTTTGTTGAAGCGATGTGGATGATGCTTCAACAAGAACAACCTGATGATTTTGTAATTGCTACTGGAGTTCAATATTCAGTACGTGAGTTTGTTGATGAAGCAGCACCTTATTTCGGTATGAATATTGTATGGGAAGGTGAAGGTTTGAATGAGGTTGGTATTGATAAAACCACTGGAAGAACAGTCATCAGAGTCAATCCTAAATATTTTAGACCTGCTGAAGTAGAGACTTTATTAGGTGATGCCACTAAGGCAAAAGAAATATTGGGTTGGGAACCTAAAATTTCTTTCAAACAATTAGTTGAGGACATGTGTATTAATGGACAGTAATTCTAAAATTTTTATTGCAGGGCATCGAGGTCTTGTCGGATCTGCAATTTGTAGGCACCTAACTTCTAATGGATATACAAATCTTTTAACAAAATCCAGAACAGATTTGGATCTAAGAGTACAAAAAGATGTTGATGACTTTTTTGCCGCAGAAAGACCTGAATATGTTTTTCTAGGTGCTGCTAAAGTTGGTGGTATTGGATATAACAAATCTGCACCAGCAGATTTTATTCGTGAGAATTTGCAGATCCAGACAAATGTAATTGATGCCGCATATCGTAATGGATGTAAAAAACTCCTCTTTCTAGGATCTGCTTGCATTTATCCTAAGATGGCACCAGTTCCAATTAAAGAAGAATATTTGATGAGTGGACCATTGGAACCAACAAATGATGGTTATGCAATGGCAAAAATTATTGGATATTACATGTGTAAAAAGTATACAGACCAGTATGGATTCTCTACAGTATCTGTAATGCCCAATAATCTTTATGGAATTAATGACAACTTTATCACAAGTCAGTGTCATGTTATTCCTAGTTTTATCAATCGGTTTGTTGCTTCCAAGGACAATAATGATCCTGAAGTAGTTTGCTTCGGAGATGGTAGTCCAACTAGAGAGTTCCTTTTCTCGGATGATCTTGCAGATGGATTGGTATTCTTGATGAATAATTATGAAAATCCTGAGGTGCTTAACATTGGTCCTAATAGAGAAGTAAGTATTAAAGAACTTTCTGATCTGGTTGCCAAAGAAGTTGGATACGAAGGTAAAATAGTTTGGGATACTACAAAACCAAATGGAACTCCAAGAAGAGCACTTGATACTAGTAAGATGGATGCTTTAGGATGGAGAGCAAAAACATCACTTGAAGAGGGGTTAAACATCACAGTTAATTGGTTCCTTCAAAACAGGAGTACCTATGTCCGTCTATAACTGGCCTCTTATGAAAAACTCCATCTCATTTTGGGATAGAGTTCAACTTGCTAAATTTGTATTAACTTCTGATAAATTTACTCAGGGTAAAAACGTTGAGCGATTTGAAAAAGAGTGGTCAAAATGGTTGGGATGTAAGTATTCTTTATTTGTAACTTCAGGAAGCACTGCAAATTTCTTGTTGGTTGCATCAATTATTGAAGAATATGGATTGAGGAAGGGTGACAAAGTTCTCCTACCTTCTTGCACTTGGGTTACAAATATCAATCCGATTATTCAACTAGGTCTCACTCCAATATTCTGTGATATTAATCTTGAAGATTATAGTTTTAATATTCAAAATCTAAAGAAGATTGCCGAATACCATCCAGATATTAAAATGGTTTTTGTAACTCATCTTCTTGGAATTCCTGCACATACTGAAAAGTATAAGAAAATATTTCCAGAAGCATTATTCATTGATGATGTGTGTGAATCCCATGGATGTCTTGATAGAAAAGGTAAAAGAATAGGTCAGAATAGTCTCGGCGCTACATTTAGTTTTTACTTCGGGCACCATATGTCTACAGTAGAAGGTGGCATGGTTTCTACAAACAGTAAAGAACTATATGATCTTATGAAAATGAAAAGATCTCATGGTCTTGCTAGAGTTTCTGATCAATTTGAATATTATCAAGATCAAAATCCTGAGATTGAGAAATCTTTCCTATTTGTAAGTGATGGTTATAATTTTAGAAATACTGAGTTTGGTGCTGTACTAGGATTATCTCAGTTAAAAAGACTTGATAAATTTATTTTAAATCGTAGACAAGCATACGATAGATTTGTGGAAATCATGTCTTCCAAAAAGAATAAAGACAATTTCCACCCAATAGTGTATAATAAGGGTAATAGTTGCTTCTGTTTTCCTTTCATCTGCAAAACAAAAGAGACTAAGGTAAAACTTATTTCTCTTTTGAATAAGTATAAAATTGAGTATAGACCAGTAGTTGGTGGAAATCTTTTAAGACAACCTTACTTAAAAGATCATATAATTTCTGGAAAAACAGAAAACTTAAATGTAGATATTGTTCATGAGAATGGTATTTACATTGGAAACAATCAGTTTGTATCTGATAAAGATATGGACCTACTTGAGAAAATCTTAGGAGAGTTATGAGTAAGTTTGGAGAACTAATTGACCAGTGTATCAAAGAGACTATTGATGAAGTATTGTCTCGTAGAGAACTGCCAGATGTTGAATACATTGAAACTGATAATCTTGGTGAAGTTGTAGAAAAACTTTCTATTCTTCATACTCGTATGTGGATGCTGGAGGATGCAATTCAGGAAGCAAAGACAGATTCTGAAATTGCAGAACTTAAGAAAAAGATCGACATTTGCTTTAAGGTAAAGCGTCCACGTTTGGTTCAAGCTGTGAATCTTCTTGTTGATAATGCAATTGCAACTGGTAAATCTTTGAGAGAAGATTCTGTAAAACTTTATAAGGGTGTTGAGTGATATGTCTCTAAAGTATATTCATCATCATTTGGGACTTGGTGACCATATTATTTGTAATGGTATGGTCCGCCATTTTTGTAAAAAGTATGATAATGTAGTTATTTTTTCCTATACAAGGTATTATGAAAATGTGAACTATATGTATCGTGATTTGGATAATTTGGAAATATTTGATTTTGACAGAGAAGAAGATGCTATAATGTTTGTAGAATCGAATACTACTGTCAAAAACAATCTTATAAAACCCGGATTCGAAAAACTAGATTCTTGTCTTGATAGAATGACTTTTGATGAAGCGTTTTATCATCTTGCAGGACTCGATTTTCAGATTAGATTTGATGAATTTTATATTGAAAGAGACATGGATCGGGAGAATGAGGTTTGTAAAACTTTAAATCCAGATGGTGAAAAATATATTTTTGTTCTAGATGACCCAGATAGGGGATATAATATTGACATGGAAAAGGTTACGAATGAATATAAAATCATTCGTAATGATTATCAATTTGGTATGTTTGATTATATCAAATTACTTGAAAATGCAGAAGAGATTCATATGATGCAAACTGGATTTTTGGATCTTGTCAATTCTTATAAAATGGACAAACCAAAAATTTATCGTCATAATTATGTTAGAAATTATCCAGCAGCAATTCATTCAAAAGGTTTGAATGAGGTAATTGGAATTGACTGAGACAGGTTTTATATCTTACTCTGACCCGCGATTTAACTATCCTTATAAAGGATTTTGTTCAATTGTTTGTGGAATTATTGATATGGCACTTGAGCATTATGTTGTCAATAACAATTATAATATTCAAATCTCTGAAGATCAAACTTTAAATTTATTTGACAATATCTCATCAAAGACAAACCAAACGTATGATGTTGGATCTTGGTGGTTAGAACGATATTTTTCAAATCAAATTTATCAAGGTAAATACAATGCACATACCCCAGCAAACATTGAGAATCTTAAACTGAAAAACAAAGTTTATAACAATATTCTCAAAATTAAAAATGAATATCTGGAAAAATTTGAATCTAAAAGATTGGAGTTAGGGATAGATCAAGATACTCTAGCAATACAAATACGCGGAACAGATAAAAAAGAGGAACTGCCAGAAATTAAAATAGAAACTATTTTTAGTTTAATTGATGAAACTAAAAAGGAGAAGATATTTGTATCTACGGATGATGAATATTATCTCAATGGTTTATTGAGTAAATATGGTGATAAAATTATTTACGATAACACACTTCATATTAGTAGTGGATCTCAATCAATTCATCATAATTGCTCTAATCGTTCCCAAGTAAATGAAGAAGTACTATCTAGCGTTTATTTACTTTCAAAGTGCAATTACTTTTTGTATAGTTTCTCAAACGTTAGTTTATTGGCATTAATTATGGGAATTAATAATTTTAAATTTGTAGATTACATAAACAAATGATTAGCATCGTAACAGGAACTTTGAATAGAGTGGGTATGTTGCCCGCATTAATTACTAATACTGTTCTATCTGATGAAAGAATAGAACTCGTTTTAGTTGATGGTGGGAGCACTGATGGCACAATTGACTACATTAAAAAGTTGAATCATCCTCAAATTAAGTTGATTGAGGTTGGGCAAAGGAGTCCATATCCACACTTTATGAATCTTGGAATTCGAGAATCAACTCATGAGATTGTGTGTCAATGGAATGATGATGTAATTCTTTGTAACGAGTGGTCTGAAGTAATTTTAGAATTACAATCAGGACATGATTTTTATCTTTTTAATTGGAAGTATGGGTCTTTCGAAGACACTAAAAATCAAAATTGGTTAGCAGGTAGAGACTATACTCAAGGATGGTGTCTGTGTAATAATGCACTATCTGGTGGAGAAATTGTAATGAATTATGGTCTTTACCATAAAAAAATATTCAGGGATATTGGAATGTATAACCCTGAATATCAATATTATTATGCTGATGGTGATATGGCATATCGAGCATATGCTTTTGGATATACTGTTAAAGATTTAAATCATGTTAAGGTTTGTTCTCTTCCAGCAAATAAGGTAGCGATTCCATACGCATCAGATACGGAATTATATGAAAAGAATCTTTCACTTTATAAGCAAAAGATTCTCCCAGAAAGTCTTCAGTATCTTTGAATGATCATTGCTCTGTGATCTTCTAACTGATTATCATTTTCATCAAATGGTTCTCCAATAAAAGCAAAGTCATCTAGTTTTCGATCTCTTTTGATTGGAGTTCCAATTCCTTCATAATTAAAATATTCATCATGAACAAATAAACTTTCAAGTGCTCTGGGGTAAATAATCTCTTGCAAGAATCTTTGATCTACAGCACGATCATTTACCCAAGAACTTGTTTGAATATATTGATCTATTTTACTTTGAATATCTTCAACAAAACATCCTCTTGCTCCCCACATTCCCGCACTGATCTCCCATGCATGTCCTCCTGGATGATCGCGGATGATGTGGAAACATTTACCAGAATCTAACCACTCTTGGACTGCTACTGCATCTCTCTCAAATAGGCGAGAATCACAATCTCTAGAAATAAAGCATTCTACTTTCTCCGAAGCTGGAGCAAATCTCCACATGGCATTACAAAATCCTTGATCAACTCCTGTGTTAATTAGAACTACTTCGTTTCTTTCCAATTCTTTTAATATCTCACTGGGAACAGAATCATTATGGTAAACTCTCATTTCCCAATCTGGAAAGAATGTATTTTTAAGTTCTGAATTTTTGATCGCCCCTATTGTGTATTTTGGATTATTGCCGTATAATGAGAAGGATATGACTTTCATGTTAATTAAAAAGTAATCTGTTATATTATACCATTTATGAAAGAAAAATTCAATTTAATTGGAGATACTTTTACTCACCTTACAAACGGAAATAAAGGATATTCTGTTCACGGTAAAGAGTCAAAGTATGTTGAGTGGGTTAAAGAGGGTGGAAAATGCTCTTTTTATATTGATAGCACCCTTCCTTATGCTTGGATGGATGATACAAAAGAAGTTCCAAAATATGCGTGGTTGTTGGAGTCAAAATACATCACACCACAAATTGTAGATCATGTTAAGATGTTTCCTGAAAAATATTTGGAAACATTCGACGCTATCTTCACACATAATCAAGAACTTTTACAAATTGATTCCAAGTTCAAGTGGTGTCCTGCACAAGGATTTTGGATTCAAGAACCAAAGATCTATGAGAAATCAAAGATGATTTCTATGATTTCATCTAATAAAACAATGACAGAGGGACAAAGAATCCGTCTTCGATGGGTTGAAATGTTTAGAGATCAAATTGATATCTATGGTCGTGGTATTAATGAGATTGCTTTGAAAGAAGAAGGTCTTTGTGATTATATGTTTTCTGTTGTGATTGAAAATGGATTTTATGAATCTTATTTCACAGAAAAAATTATGGATTGTTTTGCGACAGGAACAATCCCCGTATATAAGGGTTCTCCTGACATTGGTAAATACTTCAACAAGGATGGAATCATTGATTTGAGTGAAGAGTTTGATGTTTCAGAAGAAATTTATAATAGTAAAATGGACGCTATTAAAGATAATCTGGAAAGAGTAAGGCAATATGAAGTCCTTGAAGATTTTATTTATCTGAATTATTTTGGAGAAAATGCATGACTATAAGTTACAATCGCCTAGGTTCAAATGGGCGTCTTGGAAATCAGATGTTTCAGTATGCTGCTCTTCGTGGTATTGCTGCTAATGGGGGGTTTAATTGGTTGATACCACGTCCAGAAAGTTATGGAGACTCTAATTATGGATTGTTCGATTGCTTTAAAATGAGTTCAGTCCAAGAATCTAATTTTGGGATGTTGAATGCTCAAAGTCTTTCAACTGGACAATTTCATTTTATGCAAGAGTTTTTTGATAATTGTCCTGATGATGTAAATCTCCATGATTATTTTACTACTGAAAAATATTTTTCAAATGTAAAAGATGTCATAAAGGAAGATTATACTTTTAAAGATGAAATCTTAAATCCATGTAAAGAGATTTTTGAAGAACTTGAAGATCCTATTTTTCTTCATGTTCGTCGCAGTGATTACTTGGTAAAACCAGAAGCCCATCCAGTTTGTCCGATTGAATATTATCAAGAGGCACTAACTCACTTTAAAGAAGAATCTCCTGTTCTTGTATTCTCTGATGACATTGAGTGGTGTAAAGAACAAGAACTATTTTCAGGTGATCGATTTATGCTTTCGGAATATGCTGAGAGATACCCACAAAGTTGTGATACACTTGAAGGTAGGCAAAAAGCATTAATCCCATACTTTGATCTTTGTATGATGTCTTTGTGTACTGGAGGAATCATTGCAAATAGTACAATGAGTTGGTGGGGGGCATGGTTGATTAATAATCCTTCTCAACCAATCGTTGCTCCAAATCCATGGTTTGGATCAATGTATTCTCATTATAATATGGAAGATCTTATTCCTGATTCTTGGATTGAGGTAAAGTATGAATAATCTTACATTTTTAATGCCTTGTAGAATTGAAAGTGAAGATCGTCTGAAGAACGTAATCACATCAGTCAGTTACATTACGAATCATTTTCCACAATGTCAAATTATTGTAAAGGAGAATGATGCCCAATCTGTTTTTGTAGATAAAGCTCTTCCTATAATTCAAAAAATATTTGGGACAACTCCTCCAAATTTACAACACATTTTTGAACAATCCGAAAATAAGTTTTTCTATAAAACAAGAATCTTGAATGATCTTTTGTTGGAATCAAAAACTGAGATTGTTTATAATTATGATGTTGATGTTGTATATCCAGTTTCAAGTTATACAACTGCATATAATATGATTGCTAAAGGTGGATTTGATGCAGTATATCCTTATGGATGTGGTGTTTATCAGTGGGCAGTTGATTACCCTATTCCTTTGTTTGATGCTTTTATCCAATCAAAATTTGATCTGGATATTCTTCAACCAAACTGTAAGTTGCAACCATCAGTAATGGGATGGGGGCAAATGATTAAGCGTCAAGTTTACATCGATTCTTATATGTGGAATGAGAATTTTATTTCTTGGGGTGCCGAGGATTGTGAATATTACTATCGTCTGCAAGCACTTGGTTATCGAGTAGGTAGAGTTAATGATATGGTCTATCATTTTGATCATGCAAGAACGTTTAATTCTCATTACCACAATCCAAAGTTCATGGATAACCATAATCTTTGGCAGACCATCAGAAATCTGAATAAAGATGCTATAATGAGGTATTATGAGGATCAGAATTATGTCAAGGAGAGGAGGGATCAATTAAATGCTAGCGTTTAATCATCTTGGAAAATTGGGACGTTTGGGAAATCAAATGTTTCAATATGCCTCATTGAGAGGTATTGCTCGTAATCGTGGATATGATTTTTGTATTCCCAATCACAATGAAGTTCTGAGAGATCCTTATGGATTCAATCTGAAAATTGAATTGTTTTATCCATTCAAAATGCTTTATGTTCTTCCTCATAATATCAAAATGTTGGATCGTGGATATGCTCCAGTCGTAGAGGAAAAATATTTTCATTTTGATGAAATTCTTTTTAATATGTGCCCCGATGAAATTGCTCTAGCGGGATTCTTTCAATCTGAAAAGTATTTTAAACATATTGAAGAAGAAATCCGTGCGGACTTTTCTTTTAAGGATGAGATTCTTGAACCTTGTAAAGAAATGATCGGATCTGTTGGTGAGGCAATCAGTCTTCATATTCGCAGAACAGACTACCTTCAAAATCCAAATCATACTCCTCTTGACCTTGAATATTATAAACAAGCATTAGATAAAATTAATTCAGATTTTCCTGTAATTATTTTTTCGGATGATGCTGAGTGGTGTAAAGAACAAGAACTATTTTCAGGTGATCAATTTATGATCTCTGAATCTGGTGATCATTATGTTGATCTTTGCCTTATGTCTTTATGCAAACATCATATTATTGCTAACTCATCATTCTCTTGGTGGGGTGCTTGGTTATCAGAGTCTGATAATGTAATTGCACCAATCAAATGGTTTGGTGATGATAATCAAGGAAAAGATACTAAAGATTTAATCCCTGAGCGTTGGACTAGAATTTAATGGATAAGAACAAATCTGTATATAAACTTAAAAACATTGGTCCCATTTACTACTTAAATCTTGACGGGCAACCTGAAAGAAAAGAATATATGGAGGAACAATTTAAATATTGGGAAATTGAAAATTACGAACGTATTTCCGCTTATGATGGTCGATTTGATGATCTGGGTGATATTATTAAAGGTCGCTATCCAGACATAATGACCTCTGGTGAGATTGGATGTACAACGTCACATCTTAAAGCAATCAAGCATTGGTATGAAACCTCCGATAGTCCTTATGCGATTATTATGGAGGATGATGTTGATTTGCAACTTGTGAGATTCTGGGATTTTACTTGGGCAGATTTTGTCTCAAAAATTCCTTATGATTGGGATGTTGTGCAACTTGCAATCATTTGCACTGGAGATTTACATGTCAAACTACATAAAAGATTTGTCAATGATTTTTCAACAGCTGCTTATATGATTACACGCCATCATGCAGAAAAACTTATTAAGTTTCACATTCGTGATGACAAATATAAACTTGATCAGGGTGTAAAACCCAGAGCGGTTGCTGATGACTTAATTTATAATTCTGGTAATACCTATTCAATTCCTCTCTTCTTATACAAGATTGCTTTAGGATCTTCAATCCATCCAGAGCATATTGATGTTTTTCATAGATCAAGTCATGATGGACTTCTTCAATTCTGGGAAAGGCAAGGTCCTGATATGAAGATCGCAGAGTTAATGGACTATGATCCATTCTTGGGTCGGGTTACCGAATCTTCTCAACCACCAAGTCAGTAAATTCTGATAAAATAAGTATAAATGCTTATAGGGGGCTTGACGCCCCTTTATTTTTGCTATATAATTGTGTAACAATTCTTAACGAATTTAACAATGACTGTAACAACTAATGATCGTGGGCAAATGAATATGTTTGCCAAAGAACCCTCGATGTATATGACCAAGGAAGACCTTGAGCGTTATGGTATCGAACCTTATGCCGAGAAGGCGGAGAAAATGAATGGACGCTGGGCTATGGTCGGTATTATTGCTGGGCTCATTTCTTATGTTAGCACTGGCAAACTCTTCTTCGGGGTCTTCTGAGGGTTGACAATGACTCCAATCTTCTTTACAATGACTTCAGTTGCCTTCTTCGTTTTGTTGGCAGCATCCGTAGAAAAACTTTGTGAGACTTACTAATGACCACTTTTAATGTCACTCTCCAATCCCCCGATGGAACTGAAACTACTATTCAGTGTCAAGATGATCAATACATCCTTGAGGCAGCGGAAGAAGCAGGTGTTGACCTCCCTTCGTCGTGTAAAGCAGGCGCTTGTAGTGCTTGTGCAGGAAAACTCATCTCTGGCACCGTAGATAATGAAGAGCAATCATTTCTTGATGATGATCAACTTGCTGAAGGTTGGGTTCTCACTTGCGTAGCATACCCTACTAGCGATTGCGTAATCCTTACTGAGCAAGAGGAAAACCTGTGACTGCTGGAATGCTTGGGCAATTCGCTATTGCCCTTGAAACACTTGGATGGGATAAAGATGATGACATCTCAGTTGAAATTGGTGGTGTAGCAGTTACTGGTACACCTACCAGTCCAGAAGCAAACCCAAAATGGGCAAAACCTTTTGGAACAGTGTCCTATCAAAACGATGCTTTCATCGTAATTAAAAACAAATCAAGGAACCCAGTTGTTCCTTCACAACCAAATCCTGAACTCAAACAACATCACTCTTATCAAGGAGAAAACAAATGAACAAAATTTTTACTGAAAAAGCAGAACGTATTAATGGTTGGTTCGCAATGATTGGAATCGTCGCTGCTATGGGTTCTTACCTTGCTACTGGTCAAATTATTCCTGGAATTTTTTAATAACATTTAACATTCTTTCACTCTGTCTCTAAATAAGAGGCAGAGTTTTTTAGTATTATGCCAAGAGGACAGTTGACAAAGGATATCATAAAATGTGAAGTCCTTAAGATAAAAGCGGATTTGGATAAAGAGTGGATGAATAAATCTGGATATGATCCAAAGTCGTTAGCACATCAATATCTTAATAAAGTTTTAGACAAGATTGATGAGTATAGGGTATAATAAATATTTGAAAAATGTACAAGAAAAAGTGGTAAAAAGATCTTGGAACAAAAAATATAGTAAGAAAAAAACTTCATATGAAATTATTAATGATAAACTAAGTTACCTTAATAATGAATTAAAAAAAACTGGAATGATATCCGAATCTCCAGCAAATAGTACTTCTGGAGTATATACGGTTACTGGTTTTGATTCTGGTGTTCCAGAAGTTCCTGCAATTCCAGCAGTTCCTCCGACGTATGAAAATGTAACGGGAGGACTTTCTAATCCTAATGATTTTGTGTGGGGTAATCAGGGATGGTAGTGATCCTAATGCAGCGATTAATATTCCTAGTAATTTGTATACAACGTACAATGGAGAACAAGTAGCAGCAGCAAGACAGATTGAAGGTACATATCCTAATAGTGTAATGCCATTGGGATTTATACTTGCACCAGGATGGTTGTCTACAAACTATGTTGGATATTTGAGTTCTGGTGGATTTACTCCTGTTGCTTCTGTTGGGGTTTTTGCAAATGCTTCAACTGATTTGGGACGTACTTATCAAGAAGCTTATTATAGGTGGCCATTTCCCGGTAAAATAGAAAAAACAATTTACCTTTGGTCTTCATTAGATTGTCTTTTTGGAACGTGTAGGGGAGCATCTGAGTTTTATCCATCAAATCTTAGTGCTACAAGTACACCAAAAGCAGATCGCGCTTTATATGCATATACATTATGGATTCCTGCTGGTGCTGATGGTAATGTATTGCCAAATAGAATAATGACAGATCCTGGATCTCCTGAAATTCCTGCTATTCCTGCTATTCCTCCTAGACCTATAGTTATAAGTAGAAATGCATTAGGAGATCCTAATTATTTTCCTGGATTTATTAAAAATATTCAAGATCTTCTTGGGTTAGGTGATACTGCTATTAAAGCAATAATGGATTATACTAGCAAACTTATTGCTCCTCTTGCAGATGCTTTAGGAATAGTAGCGAGTAGGTTGTCAACTTATGCTGCTGCTGCTCCCCCATTTATTGCACATCTTGCTCAGCAACAAGGACTTGTAAACTATACTGATCAAAATCCATTTCAAGTATATTTTTCTCCACAAGAATCTGCAAATGTTTCTAACACTCTTAGTAATGTTCTGCAAACTATCCCCAGAGAAAGATGGGAAAATTTGAATAGTGAAGACTTGACAAAAATCAATAGTGTGATGAATAATAAAGATTTTGGTCAATATTCATACACTTTTTATAATATTGGAAATCCGCAAGCTTTTGCTGGGAGAATTAAAACAGATCCAAATACTGGATTGAGTTATGTTTCTGGAATTCAAGATAATTATATTTTTACTAGTGACTTAGATGCCGCAGGTGTTCCTGGAGCAAAAGAGTTGTTATATCAGGCGATGACAGCAAACACTGCTCAGAATAGATCAGATATGCAATCAAGTCCATATACTTATACTCCCGGCGTTCCTGATCCAAATACTCCAGAATTGAAGCAAAAAAATACCCCTGTTGCAACTAATTTACCAGCACCGCAATTAACACAATCAAGTTTTAATTCATTACCTCCCAGTGTTCAAAAACAAGTTATGGACACGATGAAGCAGAACTACCTTAACCAATTTAGTGCATCTAATTATCAAGGTAAAGAGTTGAGTTCCTATCGTGATGCTGCAAAAGAAACGCAAAAACAAGTTGCTCAAAATACTCAATTTAAGAATGGGTATATGATACAAACTCAAGTTGGTGTTGGTGGGAGAACAATCACAACTAAAACCCCTCTATTTAAAGAAAATAAAACTCATAAAAGTAAACTTTTAAATGAGGCAATTGATATTGAAGATGTTAAACTAAAATTAAGAGAAATTGATGTTCTTAGACATTACAAAGTATCTGAAAAGGAAAGTAAGGAGTTAGAAGATATCATTTATAAAATAAATCTAATTCTAGATGAAAATCCAGAACATCTTGAATATTTGAAGCAAAGATATCCAAGGGATGATGTAAGACTTGCTGAACTTAACTATAAAATGGATCAAATGCTTTCAGCATCGGAAGAATATATTGATACTCACTTCCCAGAGAATCAAAAACTTTTCACTAAGGTTAAACAATAAATTAAGAGAAATATTAAACTTACCGATCAAAAAACTTTTAAAAACATAAAAGATCCAATCACATATAAAAAATTACTCTCAGTAGATTATGTAAATGAATATGAAAGACCAAAGAAAAAGACAAAACTTAAAAGTAAAAACAAAAAGACTGCCTCTAGATTTTTAAAGAAACCAAGAGTAAAAACAAAGTCAGAACTGATTGATGAAAAAATTAAGCAATTGGACAATGATATGAAAAAGACCCAGAAGGGGGCTTGACACCCACACCAGACCGTAGTATGATAAATAGGTAAACAAATGTTACGGATCTCTCACAATTCTTAACATTGTTAAACACCCCGCAAACCGAGACCTCTAGGGTGTATAAATTACGTCTCTCATGCCCAGTCTGAGGGTGACTGGGGAATAGTAACTCCACCATTTCCCTGATGGTATTACTACTCTTTTAAACAAATGACTGCTTCAATTGCTTCACGTCAACAACAATCGAATACTTGGGAACAGTTCTGCAACTGGGTTACATCGACCGATAATCGTCTTTATGTCGGTTGGTTCGGAGTCCTTATGATTCCTTGCCTGCTTGCTGCTACAACTTGTTTCATCATCGCATTCATCGGTGCTCCTCCTGTGGACATTGATGGTATCCGTGAACCCGTTGCTGGTTCACTCATGTACGGAAACAACATCATCTCTGGTGCTGTGATTCCTTCGTCCAATGCTATTGGACTGCATTTTTACCCCATCTGGGAAGCTGCTTCCCTAGATGAGTGGCTTTACAACGGTGGCCCTTTCCAACTGGTTGTGTTCCACTTCCTGATTGGTATCTACGCTTATATGGGTCGTGAGTGGGAACTCTCCTACCGCCTTGGTATGCGTCCTTGGATCTGTGTTGCTTACAGCGCACCTGTTGCTGCTGCTTCTGCAGTGTTCCTTGTCTATCCTTTCGGTCAAGGTTCTTTCTCTGATGCGATGCCTCTGGGTATTAGCGGAACCTTCAACTACATGCTTGTGTTCCAGGCAGAACATAACATCCTTATGCACCCCTTCCATATGCTTGGAGTTGCTGGTGTCTTTGGTGGTTCATTGTTCTCTGCGATGCACGGTTCTCTGGTTACTTCCTCATTGGTTCGTGAAACCACTGAGAATGAGTCGCAGAACTATGGTTACAAGTTCGGTCAAGAAGAAGAGACTTATAACATCGTGGCTTGACAGAGCGGGTCACGCTAAACTGGGTGAACTGCTGGAAACCTAAGTCCTTTAAGGATATGGCAATCAGCATCCAAGTCCTAGATACATCTAGGAAAGGTTCAGAGACTACCTGAGGAGTTCAGTCTCCTTAATAACAGGCAAGAGCGCCCAGCACCTTCAATAGGTGAAGATATAGTCCAACCCTTAAGGAAACTTTTGGATAATTGGCTCACGGTTACTTTGGACGACTTATTTTCCAATATGCTTCGTTCAATAACTCACGTTCACTACACTTCTTCCTCGCTGCTTGGCCAGTAGTTGGTATTTGGTTTACTGCCCTTGGTGTTAGCACTATGGCATTTAACCTGAACGGATTTAATTTCAACCAGTCCATTATGAGTTCTGAAGGAAAGGTAATTAATACCTGGGCTGATGTACTCAACCGTGCTGGACTCGGAATGGAGGTAATGCACGAGAGAAATGCACACAATTTTCCTTTAGATTTGGCAGCCTCAGAAACCACACCCGTGGCTATGACTGCTCCAACTATTGGTTGATTTAAAATCCAATATGTGATATGATATAAGGATGCCAAAAGGGTCCTTTTTTTATAAATAAAAATAACTATGAGCAGACCATAATGAATATAAAATA
>Ga0105102_10000131_pt1 | contig 18820 bp, 16 predicted proteins | sample PPLLaktember2015_FD_87032 | JGI IMG/M metagenome (GOLD analysis project Ga0105102, IMG submission 87032) | Freshwater sediment microbial communities from Prairie Pothole Lake near Jamestown, North Dakota, USA - PPLs Lake P7 Core (6) Depth... | ecosystem: Environmental > Aquatic > Freshwater >...
CGGGTGCTGCCTCCGCATTCATACCTGCTATAAATACGGCGATCACCGAACTGATCGTAAGGATCAGTACGATCGCTTTCATCAGCGGATCCAGAAATTTATACCTGCCCAGCAACAACAGCAGCAGAATAATCACTGTAATGATTATGCTCCATGCCGAAATGCTCAGGGAAAACCCGAAAAGATGTGAGGCAAGACCTGCTGTGACTACTGTTACCGCTGCCTGAATGGTGAACATGGTCAAAAATGTCAGCACAAAATAAAAAATAAGCAATCCTTTTCCGAGTTTCATGTAACCTTCTATCAGACTTTCGCCGGTGGCGATGGCATACCGTGTGCCGAATTGTATGAAGGGATACTTAAATATATTGACTATGAGCAATGCCCATAAGAGTCCGAATCCATAATCAGCTCCGGCACGTGTCGATTGAACCAGATGGGAAACACCGATAGCCGCTCCTGCGAACAGAAGTCCGGGTCCCAGTGACCTTATTACCGATGTTACTTTTTTCAGCATCCTTATTTTGATTCATTGGCCAGAATGATCTCCGACAGGATTTTTTTTGCTCTTAACAGTTTGACCTTGATATTGCTCATAGGTTCGTTGAGTATCTCTGCCATTTCCTTATAGCTCAGATCCTGAAAATACCTCAGATTGATCACCTGCTGGTAATGGGGTTTAAGCTGTTTTATATAGGCCTTTAGCAGGGATAAATTCTGTTCTATGATGAGCAGGTCAGCCGGAGAGGGCTCTTCGTCAACAATTCCGAGCAGGTTGTCCTGCTCCTTGCCCATAGATACCATTTCTGCTTTCCGCAACCTGATATGATCCACAAAAATATTGGCTGAAATGGTTATCAGCCAGTTTTTAAAGGAATACTGTTCATCAAAATTATTGAGTTTATCAAAGGCACGGGCAAAAGTCTTGATGGTGATATCCTCGGCTTCGTTTTCATCATTGCTTTTGCTGAACTGAAACCTGTAAACATCCTTCCAAAACGTGTTTAAAAGTGTGGTATAGGCGTTTTGATCACCACCCTTTGCACGTTGAATAATCTCTAAAAGTTGGGCATTATCCTTCATACTACGTATTTATTGCCACTTTTTTGGAGGAGAAAAAAGATTGACCGCGAAAATGGTTAACTGCACACAAATTAAACAAATTTCCAGTAACGGAGCCAGGATAATCAGATCCTGCTCTTTTAAAATTTTGGCACTGCCTATGATCCTGTAATACCAAAAAATAAATCTTAACAATACCAGATATAAAACGAATAAAATATAATTTTCGTTCATCAGTAAAAAAGGAAGTAATCCCCAAAAAAACAGCTGGCTTATGAAATACAGGCCGAGTGCTAACTGATGAAAACCCCTGTAATGGCCTGCCGTGGTGATGTGCCTTCTTTTTTGCCTGATCCAGTCGCCAAAATTCGTTTTTGGCTGAGAATACGTGAAGGCCTCGCGTTCTGTGCACAGCGCAGTATTATTTGTTGTTGCCGCCTGGCTGACAAAAAGATCATCATCACCGGAAGCGATTCCGGCGTGCTCCTGAAATCCGTTAGTCTTTATAAAAACGCTTTTTTTATAGGCAAGATTTCTTCCGACACCCATATAAGCATGTCCCATTTTTGCATAAGAGAAATACTGCAGTGCAGTGAGCAGGGTTTCGTATCTGATCAGTTTGTTTAAAAAAGAAGCTTTTATTTTCTTGTAAGGCCCGTAGCCAAGCACAATGGTCTTCTCTTCAGTGAATTTGTTCACCATTCCCCGCAACCAATGCACAGTAGAAGGGATACAATCGGCATCGGTCAGCAAAATATATTCATGACCCGCATGTAAAATACCCCGGGTCAGGGCTTGCTTTTTACCTGAACTCTCGTTTTCCGGGATGTCTATTATGTTGATTTCAATCTGCCTGCCTTTATTTTCCTGCTCTGATCGAAAGTCCTGCATCACTTTCAGGGTATTATCCCGCGAGAAGTCGTTTACAAGCACCACTTCAAAGAAAGGGTAGCTTTGTTCAGCCAGTGCCGGGAGCAGCACCTTCAGGTTGTGTGCCTCATTCTTGGCACAGATCACAACGGAGACAGGAGAGGCAAAAGCCGGATCAACCGCACTATTGCATCTCTTTAAATTTTTAAAAATATATAGATAAAAAAATATCTGAATAAAAATTACCAAACAAAATATGGCGAAGAGGATCATTATGCCTTTAAGCGTGACACTTTTATTTCTGGAAGTTCTTCATCAGCATGGTCATGGTCATGATCATGGTCATGGTCATGGTCATGCATTTGTTTGTTGTTCTTGCAGGCACCCTCATTGCCGCAACCGCAGCTGATGCCCTCGGCCTTCATCCGTATATTTCCTCCGGCGCAGGTTCCTTCAAATTTTCCGTCTTTTTTTGCCCAGATCTTGATCGCAATTCCCGCAAATGCAATGGATAACAGTATGATAGTCAGAATAAGCAGTTTCATATAAAATGTTTTTGCAAATTTAATGTTTTTTCGGGATAATTTTTCCCTGTGTTCGTATTTACCAAAAAGAACAGGATTCAAAAAATCAAATATTTAGCTCAATCCGGACAGAAAACCGGCTGTATCCCTTTTGAAGGAATCCATTTCAAAATGCTCATCTGCTTTGCACTTTGATTTGAGTTGGGGCAAGTCGTTCTGCCAGCGATTACCGTCAAAGAATTCCAACCCTTTAAAATCTCTGGCTTTATAAAGTGCCTTTTCTCCATACACGGTTCCCAGGTAAACAAAACCGATTCCATTCTTTTTAGCCCAGTCTATCACACTGAACATCATATACTTACCCAGCGAATAGGCAGGATAGTTCAAATCAAAGAATGCAAACCAGTAATGCAGCGTATCCCCTTCCATTACGGTCAGCACATAACCCACAACATTTCCCTCCAAGGTAAATTCAAAGATATGGCTGAGGCTTTTCCATTTCAGAATATACTGCAGTCGTTCATCGGAAAGAGGCTCACTAAACCGCTCTTTGGCGAAATGCAAACAAAACTCCTGAAAATTTATATCCTCCGAATAAAAATCGTTTATGGGTATAATCCTGAATTCGGGATTTAATTCAGCAATCTTTTTAAGTACCCTTTTATTCTCTGAAGTTTCAGAAAATAGCCTGAGATCAACGCGCAGGCTACGTGCCATATAATACACTTCTTCCTGAAAGTCAAACTTGTTGGAATAAGGAAGGAATCCTCTTTGATAGATCTCCGGGATTTCATTTGTGCCTTCCTGAATGCAGTACAAGGCGTAATTAAAGGTATAGCTGCGGTAATCAACCAAACTTTCCGAAAGAAAAATCTTCATATAAACCAGATCAACTCAGCGAAGGTACACAAAAAAAGAAAATGCAGGATTTGTAGTTCCTGCATTTTCCACGTTTCATTTCATATTTACTGACTTATCAGTTCTTCCTGTATGGTAGCAGGAACCAGTTCAAAGGATGAAAACTTTGTTTTAAAAGTAGCTCTTCCCTGGGTGATGGAGCGCAGGGTGGTTGAGTATTTGTACATCTCTGCCAAAGGAATTTTCGCCCTGATGATCTGGTGTTTTCCTTCGCTGTCCATACCAACGATCACCGACCTTCTCGATTGAAGATCCGTCATCACGTTACCCATCAATTCTTCCGGAACCTTTACTTCAAGGTCATGAATTGGCTCAAGCAATTTGGGCTTGGCGTTTAAAAAGGCTTCTTTAAAAGCGTGTGCGCCTGCTATTTTAAAGGAAATATCATTTGAGTCAACGGGGTGCATCTTGCCATCGTAAACCATAACCCTCACATCCCGGGCATAGGAACCCGTTAATGGTCCTTCTTCCATCACCTCCAGTATACCTTTTAATACAGACGGCATATAGCGGGCATCAATAACGCCACCCGTAATACAATTGTAATAAACCAGTTTTCCGCCCCATTTGAGATCAACTACTTCCTTTCCGCGTATATTGAATCCTTCCGGTTCGGGCATACCTTCTTCAAAGGGCTCAATTTTCAAATGGACTTCTCCGAACTGACCGGCACCACCTGATTGCTTTTTGTGCTTATAACTGGCGTTGGCAGGTTTCTGTATCGTTTCGCGGTATGCGATACGCGGTTTGCTCAACACAATATCGATACCATAAACATTTTTTAAGGTCCATTCAATAACTGCCAGATGGAGTTCACCCTGACAGGAGATGATCAGTTGTTTTAATTCCCCGGAATATTTTGCCTGACAGGTAGGATCCTGGCTGCTGATCTTTTTCAAGACCTCACCCAGTTTTTCTTCATCTTTTTTCTCTGCCGGCTCAATAACTTTTTGGATTCTGTCTTCAGGGAAAGTGATGGGCCTGATGGTTGTTTTTTTACCAACAGCATGAAGAGTATCGTTTGTTTCGGTATCTTTCAGTTTTATGGTTGCTCCAATATCACCGGCAGATAACTTTTCAACAGACTCCCGTTTCTTGCCATCCATGATGAATAACTGGTTGATATTCTCTATATCTCCGGTTCTTGAATTCTCTAATTTATCGTTTACCTTTACTTCTCCTGATTTTACTTTAAAAAAAGTAATCTTGCCTATACTGGGTTCATGAAATGATTTAAACACAAACAAAGCAGTCGGCTCTGTTGGCAAACAAACCACATCCTTTCCTTCGAGGCTTTGTTCGGGATTTAAATCTCCTGCGCTTGGTGCAACATTGTCAATAAAGCCCATGAGTCTGCCTGTACCCATATCTCTTAAAGCAGATACACAGAACACCGGAAACAATTCATGGTTGAGCATGCCTTTTTTAATTCCCTGCCTCATCTCATCCTCGCTCAGTGTTCCCTTTTCAAAGAACAATTCCATCAGTTCCTCATCGTTCTCAGCAGCTCTCTCAACCAATTCATTGTGGAGTTCATCTGCCACCGCCTTCTGACTGTCGGGTATCGGTAATTTTTCGGGCTTTCCGCCATCTTTGCCAAATTTATACATCTTCATTTTCATCACATCGATGATACAAATATCACTGCCAACGATAAACGGATATTGAATCTTTACAGCATTTTTTCCCACCATAGCGACAATACTGCTGTAGGCAGCTTCGAAATTTGCTTTGGGGTGGTCGATCTGATTGACTACGAACAGTGAGGGTTTTCCATATCTGTTCACATATTCCCAAATGATCTCGGTGCCCACCTCAACACCATTCTGTGCGTTAATTACCGTTGCTACTGTATCTGCAACCCGCATGGTGGCTGCTATTTCGCCGATAAAGTCATCCAGACCGGGTGTGTCAATGATATTGATCTTATAATTCCTCCATTCCGTGTGTAAGGGTGTTGCATAAATGGTTGTCTGTCGAACCTGCTCAATTTCTTGAAAGTCTGAAACGGTATTCTTGTCTTCTACAGTACCTCTTCTGTTTAACAGACCTGCTTCAAATAACATGGTTTCGGCAAGTGTAGTCTTGCCGCAGTCGTGAGCTCCAACAAAGGCAACATTTTTAATGTGTTTGTCATCATATATTTTCATACCTTATGCTTTTAGGGTTTTAAAAAGCATAAATTTAGGAAAAAAAATACCATATAACTTATGACTAATGTTAGGTATTCGAAAAAGTTTTGGGTTTTTTGGAAAATAAAGATCAAATTAAAAGGCCTTCCGTATGGTTTCAATGCTAAGTGCGGCGGAGTGATCTTGTCATATATCAAAACGTGTCATGGCCAGCATTGAGGATCTATCACCCCGCGAGGCATCGCGGGGCTGCGATTGCATATCTATTCGAGATTACTTTTTACTTTTTACTTTTGCCTTTTTACTTTATCCTTTGTCCTTTGTCCTTTGTCCTTTATCCTTTGTCCTTTATCCCTTTTCCCTTCCCTTAGGGCCCAAATAAACGTTTAAACCGGCATCCTTTTTTTCAATTCTTCGATTATATTGAAAACTGCCGGACAAATCTCAGTATTTTTCAGGGTTAGCTCCGTGATACCCAAAAACCTTCTCCGGTTCGTGTGCGGATACTCACTGCAGGCCTTGGGCCGGTGGTCATAAATCAGGCAGGCATTGTCGCTCTCCAGAAACGGGCAGGGAGCGGTTTGTAAAACCATAAAGCTATCCTCGTCCCTTCTCAGGTATTTGCTGATAAAATCCACTTCTTTCAAACGCAAATGTTTTGAAATTCTGGAGATGTCCTTATCCGTAAAGATCGGACTGGTGGTTTTGCAACAATTTGCACACTGCATACAATCCGTTTTTTCAAAGGTATCATCATGCAATTCCTGCATCAATAGATCCAGTCCCTTCGGGTTTTTTCTTTTGAGGACAGAAAAATATTTCTTCGTTTCTGCTTTTTTTTCTTTTGCCGCTTTTGGCAACTGATCCAAGCTTATGGCCATGTGAGATTCTTTTAGAAGCAATTCGGTTTGAATTCAACCAATTTAGCGCTAAAATAGTTATTTTTGCAGCCATTTAAACCGATTGTCAATGCAGATTTATGCTACTTTAGAAAAAGCCGTGAAACAGGGTATGGAAGATCTTTTCCAGATTTCAGTGCCTGTGGTTGAATTTCAGTCAACAGTAAAAGATTTTGAAGGCGATTTAACCATCGTGGTCTTTCCTTTTTTAAAATACATCAAGGGAAATCCTTCTGAAATTGGCAGCAAACTCGGTAACTATCTGAAGGAAAATATCAAGGAAGTGGAAAAGTTCAACGTAGTTAAGGGATTTTTGAATATTTCACTGACAGATACCTATTACCTGAATTCCTTAAACCAGATCAGGGCAAACGAAAATTATGGAGTAAAGCCGGCAGATAAAAAAGAAAAATCGGTCATGGTGGAATATTCATCGCCCAATACCAACAAGCCGCTGCACCTGGGCCATATCAGAAACAACCTCCTCGGCTATTCCGTTTCACAGATCATTGCCGCTACCGGAAAAAAAGTTTACAAGACACAGATCATCAACGACCGGGGGATCCATATCTGCAAAAGTATGATCGCCTGGAAAAAATTCGGTTTTGGCCAGACACCTTCAAAAGCGGATATTAAGGGCGATAAATTTGTGGGCAACTTCTATGTAAAATTTGACCAGGAATACAAAAAGGAAATAAAAACCCTCATGGATTCGGGACTGAGTGAAGACGAGGCTAAAAAAAATGCGCCCATTATGCTGGAAGCTCAGGACATGCTGCGAAAATGGGAAGCAGGCGATGCAGAGACCCTTGATCTGTGGAAAAAAATGAATGAATGGGTCTATGAAGGTTTCAACAAAACCTATAAAGCTCTTGGAGTAGCATTCGATATCAACTATTTTGAAAGCGACACCTACTTGCTGGGTAAAGATATCGTTAGGGAAGGCTTGAAAAAAGGTGTATTTTTTCAAAAAAGTGATGGTTCTGTGTGGATCGATCTAACGGAGGACGGACTGGACGAAAAAATCGTACAGCGCTCAGACGGAACTGCTGTGTATATGACCCAGGACATAGGAACTGCCGTACAGCGGATCAAAGATTATGCGGACATCGATACCCTTGTTTATACGGTTGGAAATGAACAGGATTACCATTTTAAGGTCTTGTTTCTGATCCTGAAAAAACTGGGTTTCCCCTGGGCAGAAAATTTGTACCACCTGTCATACGGCATGGTAGACCTGCCTTCAGGCAAAATGAAATCCAGGGAAGGCACCGTTGTGGATGCCGATGACCTGATTCAGGAAATGACGGATACTGCCCGTGAAATTTCTCAGGAACTGGGCAAACTGGAAGGCTATTCGGAAGAGGAAAAAGAAAAACTGTACAGAATTATAGGTATGGGAGCCCTGAAATACTATATCCTCAAAGTCGATCCCAAGAAACGCATTTTATTTGATCCCAAAGAATCCATTGACTTTAATGGCAATACAGGGCCGTTTATTCAATACACCTATGCGAGGATACAGTCCATACTGCGCAAAGCTACTTTCGATTATAACAATGATCTTTCCAACCAGAAGCTGCATCAAAAAGAAAGGGAGCTCATACAATTTCTGGAAATCTTCCCTGAGGCGGCACTCAATGCGGCTCTGGGATTAAGTCCTGCCATTATAGCCAATTACACCTATGACCTGGTAAAAGCCTACAATTCTTTCTACCAGACAGTACCTATTCTGGGTTCCGAAAATTTGCCGGAAAAGATCCTGCGCATTCAGATCTCGGAACAGACAGGTAAAGTGTTAAAAACAGCTTTGTCTTTACTGGGCATTGAGGTACCGGAGCGCATGTAAAAAAACCATTTTTTAAACGCTCACTTTAAAAATAATGTTACCTTTGTTTGTAATAATAACCCATACACTTTCAAAGGTGTATTTTTTTTCTAAATATGGTAAGTAAAAGATTGATAGTTTCCCTCATATTTATCTTTGTTTCCACCTTCTCAAGAGCGCAATTGGTAAAAATTGACAGCGAAACCGGTGAACATAAATATGATGAAGTTGTTCCGGCTGACGGATTGGCCAGCGCACAAATATTAAGCAGGGCAAAAAAATGGGCGGATGCGTATTATCCGGATACCGACAGCAGACTCGACAGCACAACCGCAGTTAAAAGGGTTTGTACCTATAAATATACCTGGGTAATGGGTTCCAAGTCCATTCCTACCACCTTAATTTATGATTTGGATATCAAGGTAAAAGACAATCGCTACCGGTATATCTATTCAAATTTCAGGGTTGGTTCCAATGTCATGGGGGAAGTACAGGCCATATCACTGGCAAAATACATCAGCCGTTTTCCGGAAAGATACCATATGGGAATTGAAGAGCCCGTTGATACACATATTACAAAGTCCATAAGCAGCATGGATAACTTCATAAAAACCGAAAAGATGGTGATTGAGGATGATAACTGGTAACTCAGATTAGTTCCAGCACCCTTTCAAGTGACATCCCTCTTGAGGCTTTTATCAGCACCGTTGCATCTTTTATTTCGGCCTGTTTGAAGTTGTTCTTAAATTCTTCAAAAGAACTGTATTGTACAGTATTTTCCTTTTTTACCTCGGTCTTACTAAAATTTTGCCCGATCAGGTAGACCTTTTTGAGGTCAATTTTCTGGACTAGATCGGCGATGTGCTGGTGCTCTTTCGGGCTGTCAGGACCGATCTCGAACATATCACCCAGGATGGCCACTTTATTTCTATCGGTAAGCTGAGCCAGATTTTCAAGGGCGGCCTGCATGCTGTTCGGATTTGCATTATAGGCATCCAGTATGATCCTGTTTGTAGCTTTCTCAATGATTTGTGACCGGTTATTGCTGGGTATGTACTGCTCAACCGCATGCTTGATATTTTCCTCTTCAACACCAAAAAACAGGCCGATAGCCACAGCAGCAGCTATGTTTGGAAAATTATACTTACCTATTAATTTACTCTCGATGAGGCAGTTGTTAAATCTAACCTTAACAAAAGGGTTCGATTCGACAAATGCAACAGGATAATCTGAATTTACTGTTCCAAAAACGACACGCTTTTGCGCAGCAGATTTTTCCAGTTGCACAGGGTCATTTCCATTGACAAAAACGATCTTGTCTCTGGAGGCCAGATCCCGGTACAACTCTGTTTTAGAATGGATCACACCTTCCAGACTGCCAAATCCTTCCAAATGAACCCTTCCGAAATTGGTTATAAAACCATAATCAGGTTCAGCAATCTTGCAAAGCAGGTCTATTTCGCCTGGGTGATTTGCCCCCATCTCAACAACGGCAATTTCGGTTTTTTCTGTCATTGTAAGCAAGGTGAGCGGAACTCCAATGTGGTTGTTCAGGTTTCCTTTTGTGGCTGCACAGATAAATTTTTGCCTCAGCACGGCATGGATCAATTCTTTGGTTGTAGTCTTTCCGTTGCTTCCGGTAAGCGAAATAACAGGTACTTTGAGTAGTTTCCGGTGGTAATTTGCCAATTCCTGTAAGGTGCGCAAGACATTGTCAACCAGTATTATCCGATCATTTACCTTAAATTTTTCTTCATCGACAACTGCGTACAAGGCTCCGGAATCAAGGGCCCGGGCAGCAAATTCATTCCCGTTGAAATTATCGCCTTTTAAAGCAAAAAACAGACTTTGGTTCAGGTCCTTTCTGGTGTCAGTTTCTACCCTGACACACTTTTTATATATCTCGTACAGTGCTTTTATTTTCATGGTATAAATATAAAAAAAACCCAATCATGTTTTCACATCATTGGGTTTCACTTAGAAACAATTTCCTAAATTATTTTGCTTTTACCCCTTCTTTTCTTCTTTTTGAGTAAGACATCTGACCGAGCTTATCTGTGGCACATCTGAATCCGATGTAGTTGGTTGCCATATACTCTGGCAAATACCTCCTCTGAGACGGATCTAACCAGTATGCCCTGTCTTTCCAGGAACCACCTTTAAATACCCTGGTCTGGTCACTGATCAGCGTGTTTCTGGTCTTGGTGTCATACTGCTGGATGATCAATCCGCTTTCACCTATCTGACGTGGGATCTCAGGCGCATTGTACATTCTTGGCTTGATCTCTTCTTCTTCCTCTGCACTCATCTTGTTGAACTGGTTGGTCGATGCAAAATCGCCGTCCCTGCTGTCAATATTGTATGCCTTTTCATAATTCTTCCTCATAAAAGCATCTCTTTTGGTTATTGGAATATATTTTACAGATCCTGGCAGCGCCTTTGGAACGAGTTGCCCGTTGTCAAGGGTGTCAAATTCTACAGAATTATAATCCACCACAACTACGTTTCCAAACTCATCGATCTTCTTCTTTTCGAAAACATTTCCTCTGAAATAACTGAAGTCATTTGCATCGTTGTCTATGATCGGACGGTAAACATCAGCCACCCATTCTGCTACGTTACCTGACATATCGTATAATCCGAATGCATTGGGCTTGTAGGACTTAATTTTCATGGTTATATCTGCACCGTCATTACTCCAGCCGGCAAGTCCGCTATAATCTCCTTTTCCTTGTTTAAAGTTCGCCATCTGGTCTCCTTTGTACCTCCTCGAAGTTTCACGGGTGGTATTGCCATTCCAGCTGTATTTTTTACGCCCTCTCAGGGAATTGTATTCTCTGTTCTCAACTTCTGCTTTCGCTGCATATTCCCATTCGGCTTCTGTAGGTAACCTGAATCTCTGCGCTAAAATACCATCTGAGATCTTAACATGTCGGCCGGTAAATTCTCCCTTGGATTTTGATCCTTCCGGTTTTTTGGAATAATCCTTGATTCCTTTGTAATAAATACTGGAGTCTCCTTCGAAAAGCAAACTTGGGTTTGTAAGATAGGTTTCGGTATCAAACCTGTTGGCCCCTTCAACTTTTAAGGAATCATGATCGAACAAGGTGTGCAATACGCCTTTGTCTATAAGTATTTTCTCGTTTACACGGTCGGTTCTCCATTTACAGTATTCTGTAGCCTGACGCCAGGACACACCCACAACAGGATAGTCTGCATAAGCAGGGTGACGCAAATAATTTTCGGTCAACAGCTCATTGAATCCAAGTGTATTTCTCCATACCAATGTGTCAGGTAAAGCAGCCTGGTAGATCTTTCTGTAGGTATCATCAGAAGGTGGAAATACCTTTTCAAGATATTGCAGGTACAATACATATTCTCTGTTGGTAACCTCAGCCTGGTCCATATAGAAGGAACGAACCTGTTGTTTTACCGGTGTGGTATTCCAGTCAAACATCACGTCATCCTGTACACTTCCCATGGTAAAGGTACCTCCTTCTATCAATACCATTCCCGGTGGCGGCGGTTGTTCACCATATTTCGGATTGGTCTCAAATCCTCCGTATTTCGGATTGTTGTACTCCCAGCCGGTCAGGGTGGAAACACCCTTACTGCTTTTGTTACAACTAGCCAATGCAACGGCTGCTAAAACTAAAAGTACTAATTTGTTACTGCTAAACTTTTTCATAATTTTTTGTTTGATTACAGGTAGAGTAAATTAATTTAAATTCTTGTTATATTTATAGAACTTAAAATGGCTCTTGGTTCATGTATAACGATTGTTTTTTTTCTTTATTATGTTTAATGTTGTAAATTATTTCCTGCAAAAAATTTCTAAGTAATAAAACATGTATAAAAACATTTTCGTTTTCTTCATCTATTACTTCTTATTTGTAACAGAAATATTTTCACAAAATATTGAAAGTAAAGATTTTAACCTAAACTGGAAGCAATCCGCCGTCTATGTTAAATCCGGTGTGCAAGTTACAATTCCTTTGCTTGACAACGAAATATTCGATGAAAATCTTCTTCCCGTATTTTCTACAGCCTTTAACGCAGAATCCGGCCTTTTATTACAGGGGTACGAGCTCGTTAATGTTAAATATGAAAATATTAACATAAACTCGCTCCCACCTATTTTACAAAATTCCCTGCCCGATGGCATAAAACCTCACTTTTCCCTTGAAAAATCACCTAAGGGGCCTTTGGTAAGACTCAGAATGCATCCCCTTTTCAGGGAAGGAGAAATCGTTAAAAAAGTGGTTTCTTTCTCTGTGGTTTACCGGCAACCACCTCAGTTATTGGCAAAGAGAGATGCCCCACCTCCGGTTTACAAGCAAAACGCAGTACTCTCCACAGGAACCTGGTACAAATTCGAAATTGAAAAAAGTGGTTTGTACAAGATTGACAAGGATTTTTTAGGCAAACTGGGTATCCCAACTGCCAATCTCAATCCTAAGCAGCTGCGGATTTTTGGCAATGGCGGCGCTATGCTTCCGCAGGGAAACGATGAGGAACGATATGAAGACCTTCAGGAGAATGCCATTTATGTTTTCGGCGAAGAAGACAATACATTTGACAATGGCGATTATGCACTCCTGTATGCCCAAGGCCCCGACGAATGGCAGCTTGATCCAGGCAGTCTGCAGAATTCCAGACATCAAAAAAATATATATGCCGATAAAGCCACCTATTTTATTACAACAGATCAGGGGCCCGGACTGAGAATTGAGAATACCCCCGCAATTGACAATAACGCAGCTGTTCCCCTGAATACTTACCAGGACTTTTTTGCCCATGAACTGGAAGAAAGAAATTTATTTGCCAACGGACAACAATGGCTGGGTGAGGATCTCAGCTTTACCAACAGCAAAAGCTACACCCTTGATTTCAGCGGGTTGGTACCAACCGATAATCTGTACGCCAGACTGAGGGGCGTGTCCGTCTCCTCTACTGTTTCCAATATGACCCTTAATATCAACGGACAAAAAGTGATTGACCTGGCTTTTTCGCCGGTCTCCAACAATTCCCTGCGGCTGGCCAGCACGGCTGAAGGCCTTCAGTCGATATTGCAGTCCAACCCCCAACTCAATATAACCGTAACTTTCAACAACAACGGAAATCCCTCCGCTAAGGGCTACCTGGATTATTTCGAGATATTTGGTACAAGAAGACTCTCCGTGGCCACCGCTCAGTTTTCCTTTCGGAATTTTTCTGCGACAAACCCAAACCAGGTCTATAAATATACCCTTCAAAACAACCAGAACATAGACGCTGTTTGGGACATAACAAACATGACCCGCCCAAAACGTATGTCAGGAGTATCTTCTGGCACAGATTATACCTTTAATGATTATGGTCACCCGGAACTCAGGGAATATATCGTGGTGCATAAACAGGATCTTTTTACACCTAAGATCCCCGCCTCCACCAAAGTAAGAAATCAGAACCTGCACAGGCTCAGGGATATTGAATACCTGGTCATCACCCAGCCTTTTTTAATGAATGAAGCAAAACGACTGGCCGATCACCATACAAAGAACAATGGCCTCACCGCAGAAGTGGTCGATTTGAATGAGGTATACAATGAATTTGCATCCGGTTCCCCCGACCTGACTGCCATTCGTGATTTTGTGCGGTATCTGTACCTCAATGCCTCCACTCCCGAAAACAGGATCAAATATGTTTGTTTGTTTGGCGATGCCTCTTTCGATTTCAAGGACCGCATCAATGACAATGACAATATAGTACCCGCTTTTCAGTCGTATGAGAGTTTTGACCTCGCCCGCGGATATGTAACCGATGATTACTATGGAATGATGGATGAATCCGATGGCTATCTGGGGTCTTTTGATAATCAGGAAGTTGCTACGGGCAGAATCCCTGTAAGCACTTTGTCTGAGGCAAAAAATGCTGTTGACAAGATCCTGTCCTATTACAAACCCGCTTCTTTTGGCGACTGGCACAACCAGATCACCGTGGTGGCTGATGATCCGGATACTTCTGGGGAATTTGTTCTGCAGCAGACCGTTGACCTGATCGCCCAGGACATAGAATCGAACAAGCCGGTATTCAATATTAAAAAGATCTATGCCGATGCATACCCTCAGGAAACCTCTGCAGGTGGTGAAAGGTATCCCGCGGTAAATCAGGCCATCGACAATGCAGTTGAAAGCGGAACCCTGCTTGTAAATTACTTTGGTCATGGCGGTGTGGATGGCTGGGCCAATGAAAGAATTCTGGAGGTGCCACAGATACAAAGCTGGAAAAATTTTTCAAACCTGCCCTTATTTGTTACTGTGACCTGCGAATTTGCCAGGTTCGACAATCCATTGCGGCCAACTGCAGGTGAATATACCTTTCTTAATCCGGCCGGGGGTTCCATGTCGATGATCTCCACCACCAGAGAGATCTTTATCAGCACCGGACAGATCTTTAACCGGGCCTTGGTCAGAGACCTGCTTCAGTTCGACGGACAGCAGTCTTCAATAGCCGAATCGCTCATTCAAACAAAGAACCAGACTTCCAGCACACAGAAATATTTTATCTATTTTTTTGGTGATCCGGCAATGAATTTATCCATGGCCAAACCGAATATCAGGATTACCAAAATGAATGATATTCCAATCGAAAGCGCGCTTGATACCTTAAAAGCGCTCTCCAAAATAAGTTTTGAAGGTTTGGTTACCGACGGCAATGGACAGCCCATCACCAATTTTAACGGCGAGTTAAGCACCCTTATATTTGATAAAGCGTTACAGAAAAAGACGCTGGACAATGATAATTTTGGCAGAACCATGGACTTTGTCGCCATTGAAAGTAAAATATTCAGGGGACGGGCTACCGTTAACTCCGGAAAATTTCAGTTCACCTTTGTTGTACCCAAAGATATCCGGATCGCCTATGGCAAGGCAAAAATGAGTTTTTATGCCCATAATACTGAAGAAAATATAGGCGGTTACAACTTTGATGTCGTGATCGGAGGAATTGATACAGAAGCTCCTGATGACCAGCTCGGTCCTGAAATTTCGCTTTATCTGAACGACGAATCTTTTACCGACGGAGGAAATACAAATGCCTCGCCGGTACTCATCGCCAAACTGTCGGATGCCTCCGGAATTAATACCTCCATTACCGCTGTTGACCATGACATCATTGCCATTCTTGATAACGACGAGGCCAATCCGATTATCCTGAACGACTTTTACAAAACAGAGCTCGACGATTTCACAAAAGGCACTGTTAAGTACTCTTTGCGTGATCTGAAACCCGGAATGCACACAATTAAATTTAAATGTTGGGATACGTACAATAATTTGTCCGAATCTGCGTTAAATTTTGTTGTAGTTGACGAAAGTGGCTTGGTTTTAAGCAATGTGCTGAACTATCCCAATCCCTTTGTAAATTATACCGAGTTTTGGTTTAACCACAACAAGCCCAATGAATTGCTTGAAGCTCAGGTACAGATTTACACCATTTCAGGGAAATTGGTAAAGACAGTACAAACGCAGGTTCAAACGGCGGGAAATCTGTCCAGAGAGCTTACCTGGGACGGTTTAGATGATTTTGGAAATAAGATCGGAAAAGGGGTTTATGTTTATAAACTGAAAGTTAAGGCAACTCAATCCAATTTAACTAAGGAAAAGATAGAAAAATTGGTAATTTTGTAAAAATAAGTATGAAACCCTGAAATGAAACATTCATGAAATCTTTAAGCTATTTATTTCTCTTTTTATTTTTATCGCAATTAACTCTCTTTGCTCAGGATGAGCCTAACCCCATAACCACAGCTGCCCCATTTTTACTGATTGCACCGGATGCCCGATCAGGTGGTCTTGGCGATCAGGGTGTGGCTACCTATTCTGATGCAAACTCCCTGCATTACAATGCGGCAAAATTTGCATTCTCTCCATCCCAATATTCCATTGGTGTAAATTATACCCCCTGGTTAAGAAATCTGACAAATGACGTTTTTCTTGGTAATCTGGGTTTCAGCCAGCGCATCAATGAAAGAAGTGCCTGGGCTACCAGTATGACCTATTTTTCACTGGGATCCATTGAATTGACGAACGAAGAAGGGGAGATCATTGGAACAGAAAATCCGAATGAATTTTCAATCGACGGAGCCTATGCCTTAAAATTGAGCGAAGTCTTTTCTATGGGTGTGGTCTTGCGCTATATTCATTCCAATTATGCGCTACGGGTTGAAAACTCCGACCTGCAAACCGTGAATACTTTTGCTGTTGACCTGAATGGATTCTATCAAAGTGAAGAGATCAATTATGGTGATTTTAACGGTATCTGGCGGGGTGGTTTCAATATTTCCAATATGGGACCGAAGGTACAGCTCACAAATGGCGGAGAAGAAAGTTTCATTCCTACCAACTTAAGACTGGGAGGTGGCTTTGAATTTATTCTTGACAATGTAAACTCGATCACGGCAAATCTCGAATTCAACAAATTACTGGTACCAACACCACCTATAGTTGATGCACAAACGGGTGAGATCATTGAAGGAAAGGATGACGATGTTGAGTTCCTTGAAGGCATGGTACAGTCTTTTTACGATGCCCCGGATGGTTTTAGCGAAGAAATGAATGAGATCGCCTGGTCTTTTAGTGCTGAATACCTGTATAACAAGACTTTTGCGGTAAGGGCCGGATACTTCCACGAAGATGAAATGAAAGGCCGAAGGGAATATTTCACTGTAGGTGCCGGTTTTAAATTTAAAAGCAGTACCCTGGATGTTTCCTATCTGATCAATACTTCCGATGTAAACAATCCGCTTGAAAATACCCTGCGCTTTTCACTATCCTTCAATCTGGGAGAAATATATGATAATTTCTAAACCATGGCTGATCTGGAAATAAGCGGTAAATTTGAAGTATTTGACAGTCCTCTGGAACTGGATCCCGAGGATCAGAAACTGCTGGTACTGGCAGAAAAAGCCCGCAACACTGCCTATGCCATCTATTCTGAGTTTTTGGTTGGTGCTGCCGTGCTTCTTGATAATGGTAAAATTGTTTGTGGCAACAACCAGGAAAACGCAGCCTATCCTTCAGGTATGTGTGCTGAAAGGGTAGCCATTTGGGCCGCTATTTCGCAAAATCCGGATTCCCTGATAAAAAAAATATTTATTTCTGCAAAATCAGTCAGGCATAAGGTGTCAGAACCGGTATCGCCCTGCGGCAGCTGCAGACAAACCATCGCGGAATACGAATTCCGGCAAAAAAGTCCGATTGCCGTTTACTTTACAGGCGAAACCGGAAAAATAATCAAAGCAAATGCATTGATAGACTTGTTGCCTTTTGCATTTAATAATACCCTGCTTTAAAATTGAGAGATATACAAAACAGAATGGATCTGTTTCAGATCATGGGTTCTTTCTACAAGAAGTTGTTACAGGACGAGCACATTAAACCCTTCTTCAAAAAATTTGATGACCCAAAGGTCCTTGAAGAACACCTGCAGATACTGGTTAATTTCTGGGACAACAACCTTTTCTATTCTGGTACCTATTCCGAAAATGCGATGCAACCCCATCTGGACCTGCACAAAAGAACTCCGATAAAACAAGCGCACTTCAGACGCTGGTTGAAGCATTTTTACGAAGCAGTTGACGAAAATTTTGAAGGAGAAAATGCCCATACCCTTAAAACCCGGGCACTTTCTATTGCAACCGTAATGAAAATAAAGATCGCTCAGGCAGACAAAAACAAATCGAAATCAGATTAAGACCTCGAAATGATTTCCCGTTTCTATCTCAACAGGGGTTTTGTCTTTTCTGAACAACCTGGCGCTGAGTTCGCCTTTTAGCACAATCTGTCTGCCCTGGACCTCAAGCCAGCTTCCTTCACGCAAACCTATTACAGGAATGTCGTTCCACACATGGAATTCTTTGATCCGGGTTTCTCTGGTTTCTCCCTGATGGCTCGAATTCACATCCGGATCCAGATAATGGGGATTGATATTGAACGGAATTAATCCCAGTGTATCAAAAGACGGCGGATAAACAATTGGCATGTCATTGGTGGTTTGCATGGACATACCCAGAATATTGCTGCCTGCACTGGTTCCCAGATAAGCCGTTCCATGCTGAACCACCTCTTTAAGCACGTCTAGCAATTGTAGATCATATAAAGTCTTTACAAGTAAAAATGTGTTCCCGCCGCCAACAAAGATGGCTTTCGCCTGTCGGATCGCGCGTACAGGATCGTTGCATTCATGGATGCCAAGCACTAATTTTCCGATTTTGGAAAGTGCCTCCCTTACTTTCATCGTGTATGCCTCGTAACTTATTCCCGATGGCCTGGCATAGGGTAAAAAAAGAATTTCTTCGGTATGGCCGAAAAATTTTTCCAGTTCCGGCAGCAAATACTCCAGATAGGAGCTGCCATGAAGGGATGAGGTACTGGCAATGATCAGTTTCTGCATGTTTTTTTTTCAAAATTAATAAAACTCATTTAACAAAATATTATAAAGTTTACATTCACTACTTCTTGTGAAAATATATTTATTTGTGCCGTGGACCGGCTAACCATTCTTTTTACCCTTCTGTTATTCTGTGAAATACATGCGCAGGAAGGC
>Ga0105102_10000133_pt1 | contig 18672 bp, 15 predicted proteins | sample PPLLaktember2015_FD_87032 | JGI IMG/M metagenome (GOLD analysis project Ga0105102, IMG submission 87032) | Freshwater sediment microbial communities from Prairie Pothole Lake near Jamestown, North Dakota, USA - PPLs Lake P7 Core (6) Depth... | ecosystem: Environmental > Aquatic > Freshwater >...
GTTGCCAATGTCAGGCTTTTTACAGACAGGATGCCCTGCCTGCCGGTCTGGGTGACAAAAAAAAGCGGCGGCGAAGGTTTTGCCGAAATGGCCGGCATTCTTCTTAAACGGATAAAAGGAATCAAATAGTTATGGCTGTAAAATTTGTAAGCGAAAGAAACATAAAATTTCTTCTTTACGAAGTTTTCGACACCGAATCCCTGACCGGGTATGATTATTACAGCGAACACAACCGCAAGACATTCGACATGATAATCAGGGAAGCGGTCAATCTGTCGAAGAATCTTCTTTATCCCGTCTTTTCCGAAATGGATCGCAAGCCTCCGGAGCTTGTTGACGGAAAAGTTAAAGTCCATGCTTCCGTGAAAACCATACTTAAAGAATTCGGAAAAGGCGGATGGATTTCAGGAAGAATGCCGTACGAACTTGACGGTAATCAGATTCCTCATCTTATTGCAAACGCCTGTGAATTCATCTTCGCCGCGGCGAATTATTCGGCTGCTGTCTATCCCGGTTTATGTGCCGGAGCGGCTCATCTTATTCAAAGTTTCGGCAGCCGTGAACTGTTCGATACTTACGCGAAAAAAATGCTTTCAGGCAAATGGCAGGGAACCATGGCCCTGACCGAACCGGAGGCCGGATCATCCCTTGCCGACATCACCACAACGGCTGAACCGGCCGGTAACGGCTATTATCTGATCAGAGGCCAGAAAATATTCATATCAGCCGGAGATCATGACTGCGCGGAAAATGTAGTTCATCTCATGCTGGCAAAGATAAAGGATGCTCCTTGGGGAGTAAAGGGAATTTCGCTTTTTGTTGTTCCGAAATACAGATTGGATGAAAAAGGCGCTCTTATTTCAAACGACGTAACAACAGCCGGAGTATTTCACAAACTCGGATACAGAGGGTGCCCGATAGTTCAGCTCGCCATAGGCGACAAGAACAATTGCCGCGGATGGCTTGTTGGAGAGCCTCACAACGGCCTTAAATACATGTTTCAGATGATGAACGAGGCCCGTATCGGAGTCGGCATCGGAGCGACTTCCATCGCGACAGCCGCTTATTATGCTTCTCTCGATTACGCAAAAACACGCCGCCAGGGGCGCAGTGTTGCGAAAAAAGACCCCTTTACACCGCAGATCTCCATTATAGAACATGCCGACATCAAACGCATGCTCCTTTTTCAGAAAGCAGTGGTCGAAGGCTCGCTCTCTCTTATAATGCAGTGCAGCAGATACGTCGATCTGATCACCGCTCTTCCGGAAGATAAGAGGGAAAAATATAATCTTCTGCTTGAGATTCTGACTCCGGTTGCAAAGAGCTACCCTTCCGAAATGGGCATTCAATCGGTAAGTCAGGGTCTGCAGTGCTTCGGGGGTTCCGGATACTGCGATGATTATCCTGCCGAGCAGTATTATCGCGACGCGAGGATACATCCGATACATGAAGGCACAACCGGAATTCAGGGCATGGATCTTCTTGGCCGGAAAGTTGCGATGCAAAACGGCAAGGCATTATTGCTGTTCAATGCTGAACTGGAAGATGCCGTAAAAACAGCCGGGGAATTTCCGGATCTTGCGGTTTACGCGCGGCAGCTTGAGAATGCCCGCGCAAAGCTTCAGGAAGTTACAATGCATCTTTTTAAGATATTTCAGGATAAGGGCGCAGAAGTCTTTCTGGCGGATGCGACTTTGTATCTTGAAATGTTTGGAATCGTCGCTATAGCATGGCAATGGCTGTTGCAGGGTATTGCGGTTCAAAAAGCCCTGCAAAACTCTTCAAATAATAAGGATGCTTTTTTTTATCAGGGCAAATTTGCCGCGATGCGCTATTTTTTCGGATATGAACTCCCCAAAACGATAGGGCTGGCCGAACGACTCATGAGAGGTGACGGATTGACGGTCGAAATGACCGCTGAGTCTTTCAACGATTGATTGTTTTGCGCCCGGTTTATGCAGATATACAAAAAATTTCTTCATCCGCAACATATTTTGATTTTCGACTTTCTTTTTTCCGATTGAATGATTAGTATAATGAAAAATTGATATGTTGTTTATCAGCCGGTTTTGTATAATATATTATGATTCCATTTTATTAGGCCGGGGAATTAGTATGGCATATAACAGGAGGATATCATGTGGGAATATACCGATAAAGTTAAAGATCATTTTTTAAATCCGAGAAATGTCGGGGTTATCACAAACCCGGACGGTGTCGGAGAGGTGGGCTCACTGGCATGCGGAGACGCCCTGACCCTTTATTTCAAGCTGGATGACAAAGGTAAAATTGAAGATGCGAAATTTCAGACCTTCGGATGCGCAAGCGCCATAGCCTCTTCATCCGCTCTGACTGAAATGATAAAGGGATTGACTCTCGATGAAGTTTCCAAAATCACAAACGAGGACATAGCATCTTATCTCGGAGAGCTTCCGAAGGAAAAAATGCACTGCTCAGTAATGGGCCGGGACGCTCTTGAAAAAGCCATTGCGCACTACCGGGGTGAAAAAGAAAAAAAGGTGGAGGGTGAAATCGTCTGCGAGTGCTTCGGCGTTACAGATATCGATATAAGACGCGCAGTCACGGAAAACAATCTGTCAACAATTGAAGATGTTACGGACTATGTAAAGGCAGGCGGAGGATGCGGCAAATGCCATGAAAAAATACAGGATATCATTGATTCTGTGCAAAGCAGGGATAAACCCGTCAAGAAAAAAGTCATAAAACTTACGAATATACAGAAAATCAAACTGATAGAAGAGACACTTGAGCGCGAAATAAAACCCGCTCTTAAAAAAGACGGCGGGAGCATAGATCTTATTGATGTTGATGGAAACAGGATACTGGTTAAAATGCGCGGGACATGCGCTTCATGCAGTAAATCCCAGATTACGCTGAAGCACTATGTCGAATCGAAATTAAGAGAGCTTGTGGCTCCCGAACTTATTGTTGAAGAGGTGCAGCAATGAAACCGATATATGTCGATAACAACGCTACAACCCGTGTAGCTCCGGAAGTTCTTGAAGAGATGCTTCCGTATTTTTCAGAGCTTTACGGGAATCCTTCAAGCATGCACTCTTTTGGCGGAAATGTCGCAAAGAAAATAAAAGAATCCCGCGCGAAAGTCGCAAAATTGATAGGCGCCATGCCGGAGGAGATACTTTTTACCGCCTGCGGGACTGAAAGCGACTCCACAGCAATCAGGGCCGCTCTTATATCAAATCCCGAAAAAAAGCATATTATAACAAGCAGGGTGGAACATCCCGCAATCAAGAACCTGTTTGAAAATCTTGCCAAAAACGGATACCGGGTTACATTTGTTCCGGTTGACAGCGAGGGGCATCTTGATCTCGATTATCTGTACAGAAATCTTGACGACAATACCGCTGTGGTCAGCATAATGTGGGCCAACAATGAGTCGGGTGTGATTTTCCCGATTGAAGAGATTGCCCAGGCAGTCAAGGCAAAGGGTATCGTCTTTCACACGGATGCAGTCCAGGCCGTGGGCAAAGTCCCTGTTGACATGAAGAACGTACAGGCGGACATGCTTTCCCTTTCAGGGCACAAGATTCACGCGCCCAAGGGAATCGGAGCTCTTTACATAAGAAAAGGCACCAAGTTTTCGCCTTTTCTGATAGGCGGCCATCAGGAGGGGGGACGCAGAGGCGGAACCGAAAACGTGGCATCCATCATCGGGCTCGGCAAAGCAGGCGAAATGGCGCTTGCCGATCTTAATCAAATGTCCACGCGCATAAAAAAGATGAGAGACAAGCTTGAAAACGCTCTGATAACCGCTGTGCCCAATACCATGATAAACGGCGACAAGAAGCAGCGCCTCCCCAACACAACGAGCATCGGGTTCGAATTTGTTGAAGGAGAGGCCATTCTGCTTATGATGGACGAGTTCGGCATATGCGCATCATCCGGTTCGGCGTGCACCTCCGGATCTCTCGAGCCGTCACACGTTCTGCGGGCAATGGGGGTTCCTTTCACAGCCGCCCACGGCTCCATACGTTTCAGCCTCAGCACTTACAATACTGAAGGGGAAATCGATTTTATAATTGAAAAGGTTCCGCCGATAATAAAACGCCTCAGGGAATTATCTCCCTTCTGGAAAAATAAAATATGAGGATTCAAGGGTTCCAGGATTCAAGAAACCGAGGGAAATGGGCTTTATCGAGGTTTGCAGCAGACACTTGAATCCTTGACTCCACGAATCCTTGCACCCTTTCTCCATAGTAATTAAGAGAAAAAATGTTTATAAATTGGCAAGAGCAAAAACAGGAGCGACTATGTTCAAAGTAATGGTGCGGGACAATATGTCCCCGGTCGCAAAAGAATTTCTTGAAGCGACAGGCAAAATCAAAGTTGTAGTCGATAATGAAAAAGCAACCAATGATCCTGAAGAACTGGCAAAAATCATAGGAGAGTTTCACGGCCTTGCAGTAAGAAGCGGAACGAAGGTTACCGAACAGGTTTTAAAAAAAGCAAAGAAGCTGAAGGTAATCGGAAGAGCCGGAATAGGCGTTGACAACATAGATGTTCAGGCAGCCTCCCGGCAGGGTATTATTGTCGTAAACGCTCCGGGCGGAAATACCGTTACGACTGCGGAGCATGCCATTTCAATGATGCTCTCTCTAGCAAGACACATTCCCCAGGGCACCGCCTCCATACGTGAAGGAAAATGGGAAAAGAAAAAATTTACCGGAGTTGAGATAAGCGGCAAGACTCTCGGCATCCTGGGACTCGGACAGATAGGCCGCGTTGTAGCCGACAGAGCCAAAGGGCTTCAAATGAAAGTCGTAGCGTTCGATCCGTTCGTCAGCAAGGATGCCGCAGGCTCGCTTGAAGTCGAGCTCGTTTCTCTTGACGATCTTCTCTCATCCTCCGACTTTATATCTCTGCATGTCCCGCGCCTCAAAGACACCGTCAACATGATCAACGCTTCATCAATCGCTAAGATGAAGAAAGGCGTCAGAATCATAAATTGCGCAAGAGGAGAAATCATTAATCTTGACGATCTTTATGATGCCATTGTAAGCGGACAGGTGGCGGGAGCGGCCCTTGATGTTTTCCCGAAAGAGCCTCCCGATTCCTCAATGCCGATCTTAAAGCATCCGAATGTCATATTCACACCCCATCTTGGCGCCAGCACAGGCGAAGCTCAAATCAAGGTGGCCGACATGATCGCAAGGCAGATCGCAGCATATTTAATCGACGGAGTTCTGATAAATACCGTAAACTTCCCGTCCGTATCGGGTGAGGTTATGCGGCAGCTAAGGCCGTATCTTGACCTTGCGGAAAAAATGGGATCCATCATGGGGCAGCTTGTCAGAAAAATCCACGATATCACTGTCACTTTCAGCGGAGATGTTGCTGAGCTGGATACCAGGCCGATCACCCATGCGGTGCTTAAAGGACTTCTCGGCACATATACGGACAAGCCTGTCAATTATGTAAGCGCCCCGGCTCTTGCCAGAGAAAAAGGAATAAACATAAAGGAAACAGTCAGCCGGACTAGCGATGATTATGCTGGCCTGATCAAGCTCAAGCTCGAGGAGCATGAAGGCGGGCCGGGAGAGATATGGGGTACGATATTCGGAAAAAAATATCCGAGGATTGTAAGGCTTGGTCGAATCCGAATGGACGCGATACCAGAGGGCGAAATAATAGTAATCCGGAATTACGACAGGCCCGGAGTAATCGGGAATGTCGGCACCACGCTCGGCAGGCATAATATAAACATAGGACGTTTTCAGCTCGGACGGCTCGATGAGCAGGCGCTCTGCATGGTAAATATCGACACACCCGCGGACAAAAAGGTGATCGAGGACATAAAATCACTTCCGAACATTATATCCGTTCAGCAGATACACCTATAAAACTTGGTCTCTGGTTCCTGGTTTATGGAAGCTTATTTTTGATTTTTTCCTTAAGCCAGCCGATCCAGGGCTCGAAGCCTTCTTCCGTTTTCGCCGATATTTCAAAAACGCTTATGTCCGGATGTACCTGCAGTATGTTCTTTACGGCAGCTTTTTTGTCATATTCTAGATAAGGAACAAGGTCTGTCTTGTTCAAAAGAGCCGCATCGCATACCCTGAACATGAGGGGGTATTTAAGAGGTTTGTCTTCGCCTTCAGTTACGCTTAAAACAACAACCCTCGCGTCTTCACCAATGTCGAATTCAGCCGGGCAGACAAGATTCCCGACATTTTCAACAATAAGAAGGTCGATGACATCCAGATCTATGTTGTTCGCGGCATTCCCAATAACATGAGCGGCAAGATGGCAGTCTCCGCCGAACTCATCGGTGTTTACCTGAACAACCTGAACTCCCGTGACAGATAGACGGTCGGCGTCAATAGTTGAGCATATGTCACCCACTATAACTCCGCATTTTATATCAGGCAAAAGGCGCCGGATTGTTTTTACAAGTGTGGTTGTTTTTCCCGAGCCGGGAGAGCTCATGACATTTAAAACGAATACTTTTTTATCGGCAAAACGGCTCCTGTTCTGCTGAGCCATCGTATTGTTTACATCCAGAACTTTTCGAACGACTTTAATCTCCATTGAGCTATTCCTCTATATATTATCAGGTTATATTTTTTTCTTCCCATAAGCGGGGGAAGGGTTCGAGGATCCAAGGATTCAAGGATCCAAGTGTTCAAATGCCAAACTCCAGACGGCAAAGTAAAAAGTTCATTATGCAAGGCGCGCGAATCTTGAGGAATGAAGCGTACATGTTAGTACGCTGCAATGACGAAAGATGAAGCGCAACACAGCAGAATGACTTTTTACTTTGCCGTCACGGGTCTGCGATTTCTATGGAGACTATATCCAACTCCCTGCCTGAAAGAATCTGAATGGAGCCGCTGTTGCATTTTATGCAGGTGAAAGCAGGCCCTGAAATTGTCCATTCGGCGGAGCATTCATTGCATTTTGCGACTACGGGAACCTCTTCTATTACAAGTCTTGCGCCTGAAAGAGCCGTATCCTTCGCAACTATATCAAAGCAGAACTTGAGGCTTTCAGGAACAACGGCGGAAAGCTTTCCAACCTTGATATTAACTTTTTCCACCTGAATATTCCCGGCGCTATTCGGAATTGAACCGGCGGCAATTTCAATAATCTGCATCGCTATGCCCATTTCATGCATAGCCGAACACCGAAGCGCATAGTTTCCCAAGAACGCCCAAGTTTTCGCAGATATGGATGCCGCTTTTCTTCATCGCAGCGATCTTTCCCTGCGCTGTCCCGCTCTTCCCGCTTATTATTGCTCCGGCATGCCCCATCCTTCGCCCCGGCGGAGCGGTCAGTCCTGCAATAAAACCGACAACCGGTTTTGTAAGATTCTTTGATATAAATTCAGCCGCCTCTTCTTCGGCAGTTCCACCAATCTCTCCCACCATTACAATCCCTTTTGTTTCAGGATCTTTTTGAAATGCATCCAGGCAGTCGATAAAATTGGTTCCGTTTACGGGATCTCCGCCAATTCCGATGCATGTTGTCTGTCCGATGCCCTCCTGCGTGAGCTGATGGACGACCTCGTACGTTAAAGTTCCTGATCTTGATACAACTCCCACAGGGCCGCCCGGCTTATGAATATGTCCCGGCATTATACCGACCTTGCACTCTCCGGGAGTAATTATTCCGGGGCAATTCGGCCCTATGATTCGGCTTTTTTTGCCCGAAATGTAATTTTTGACCTTCATCATGTCCAGCACCGGAATCCCTTCTGTAATTGTAACTATAAGCCCGACTCCGGCATCCGCAGCCTCCAGAATAGCGTCTGCAGCAAACGAAGGCGGAACAAAGATCATGCTGCAGTCGGCTCCTGTTTTATTAACCGCTTCGCCTACGGTATTAAAAACAGGTATATCATCCATCTTCTGGCCGCCTTTTCCCGGAGTAACTCCGGCAACAACGCCGGTTCCGTATGCGACACACTGGCGGGTATGAAACTGTCCTTCTTTTCCTGTTATCCCCTGAACAACAAGACGCGTATCCTTATTGACAAATATACTCACCTTAGATTACCTCGCTATTACAAAAGCTGCATTCATTGGTTCTTTCTCCTACACCCGAATCCTTGAACCCTGGAATCCTTGAACCCTTATTATATATTACCCCTGATCAGTCTCTTACAATATGCGCCACTTTTTGGGCGGCATCCTGTAAATCAACGGCTGTAATAAGATTCAGACCTGATTCGGAAAGAATTTTTCTCCCCATTTCAACATTTGTCCCTTCCATGCGTATTACGACCGGCACATTGATGCCTGTCTTTTTTGCCGCCTGAACGACACCCTCCGCAAGCACATCGCATCTTAAAATACCGCCGAAGATATTAATAAAGATACCCCGTACATTTTTGTCTCCAAGAATAATCCTGAATCCGTTTTCCACCATTTCAGCGCTGGCTCCGCCGCCCACATCAAGGAAGTTGGCAGGCTCGGCTCCCGCAAGCTTGATAATGTCCATTGTAGCCATCGCAAGACCGGCGCCGTTTACCATATTCCCGACGTTGCCGTCCATTTTTATATAATTGAGATTGAATTTCGAAGCCTCGACCTCAAGGGGTTCTTCCTCATCAAAATCCCTGTATTCCAGAATATCCTTGTGCCTGAAGAGAGCGTTGTCATCAAAGTTTATTTTTGCATCAAGGGCGATAACTGCGCCATCCGCCGTAATGACAAGCGGATTTATCTCCAGAAGAGAGCAGTCATAGTCAACAAAAAGGCTGTAAAGATTTTTCAGCATTGCGGAAAATTCCTTTACAGAGCCCGCGGGCAGATTCAGTCCGAAAGCCGCATCCCTGCAATGATACGGATAAATACCAGCGAGGGGATCGACAAAAATCTTTATGATTTTTTCCGGCGTCTTTTCCGCAACCTCCTCGATATCCATTCCGCCGGCCTCGCTTGCCATAATGACAATCCTGGCGGAAGCCCTGTCCGGAATAATTCCGAGATAAAGCTCTTTTTTAATATTGAGCCCCTGCTCGACCAGCGCCTTTTTTACAAGCTTCCCTTCTGAACCGGTCTGATGAGTGATAAGATTCATGCCTATTATTTCAGCCGAGATTTTTTTTGCCTCCTCAAGGGAATTCGCCAGCTTAACACCGCCGCCCTTGCCGCGTCCTCCGGCATGAATCTGCGCCTTTACAACAACCGGGAAACCTCCGAGAGTTGCTGCAATCCCGGCCGCTTCCTCCGGAGTAAATACTACACCTCCTGAAGGAACAGGAATTTTGTATTTCTTGAACAGCTCTTTCGCCTGATATTCATGAATTTTCATCCGTTCTTTCCCCTCTCGCCTCGCGCCTTTTCCACTAGCCTATAATACAGAGAACCGCGTTCTTCGGCACCGAATCTCCGCTCTTGAAATTAATAGCCTTGACAACCCCTTCAACAGGCGCGGGAAGCGCATTTTCCATCTTCATCGCTTCAAGGATAACAACCGTATCTCCCTTTTTAATATGATCTCCTACATTCTTCTCATACGAAACAATCATGCCGGGCATGGGAGCGTTCAGCGTGACTCCCGCCCCGACATCAGTCGGAACGGCTTCAGGCATCGGGGCCTTCGCAGGAGCTGCAGGAGCAGCCGGTTTCGCCGCAGGAGCTGCAGGCTTTGGAGCGGGAGGAGCCGGAGTTGCAGCCGCGGGAACCTGCTGTATGAAGTTTATAACTGGCGCCCCTCCGATCTCCTCGACGCCCACTTCATAGTAATCGCCGTCCACAAACACATTGAAACTACGGAGTCTGTCGCCCTTTGAAGGAGCTTCTTTCTTTTCAGCCTTTTCAACCAACTTGCCGGCTTTTGCCTTCGCAATTAGTTCCTGCTCGGCTTTAACCTGCTCAAGAGTTCTGGGTTTTACTTCCGCAGGCGGATCTTCCTTGCCGTATTTCCATTTTAAAAACTTTTTCCCGGTAACAGGATAAAGCGCATAAATGAGCACATCATCAAGATCAACCGCAAGATCCTTGACCTCTTCTTTTGCTTTTTCCAGTTCGGGCTCTATGACTTCGGCAGGTCTGCATGTGATGGGCTTTTCTCCGCGTGGATATCCTTTAAGAGCCTTCTCCTGCAACTCGGGATTGATGGGAACGGCCGTTTTCCCGTAAAGGCCGTAACAGAGATCCTTCACCTGGGCCGTAATCATCTTGTATCTGTCCTTTTCATCACCAAAAAGGACATTGTTGACCGTCTGGATTCCCACAATCTGACTGGTAGGCGTAACAAGAGGTATCTGTCCCAGATCCTTCCTGACTTTCGGGAGCTCCGCATAAACCTCGTTTATCTTGTCAAGGGCGTCCATCTCCTTAAGCTGGTTGACGAGATTTGAGAGCATGCCGCCCGGAGTCTGATGCAGAAGAACATTTATATCTATGATTGAAACTTTTGAATCGTCAAGGAGATGCTTGTACTTGGGGAGAATATCCTTTTCAAGAACTTCGTTTATTGCGGCAAGCTGCCTGATGTCAAAACCTGTGTCTCTGTTTGTGCCGAGAAGCGCCATAACAAGCGGCTCGATTGCAGGATGCGAAGTTCTGTACGCATAGGGTGTCATGCAGGTATCTATTATATCGACTCCGGCCTCGATGGCTTTCAAATGGGACATCGATGCCATGCCTGACGTAAAATGGCTGTGAAGATGAACGGGAACTTTCACGGCCGCCTTCAATGCTTTTACCAGATCATACGCATCATAAGGAGCTATCAGTCCCGCCATATCCTTGATGCATACGCTGTCCGCTCCCATCTTCTCAAGCTCTTTGGCTTTGTTCACATAATACTCAAGCGTATAAACATCCCCGCCCATCCTAGGTTCCGTGAGAGTATAGCATATGCAGCCCTGAAAATGCTTCCCACAGCTTTTTATTACAGGAACAACGGTCTCAAAATTGCGGTAATCGTTCAATGCGTCGAATGTTCTGAAAATATCCATGCCGTTTGCCGCCGCCCTTTCGACAAACGCGCGGGCGACATCATCGGCATAATTTCTGTAACCGACCAGATTCTGAGCTCTTAGAAGCATTGAGAAAGGAGTCTTTTTGATATAACTTTTCAGTGTCCTGATTCTCTCCCACGGATCTTCATTCAGAAATCTGTGCATGGTGTCAAAAGTAGCGCCGCCCCATGTCTCCACGGCCCAGAACCCGACTTCATCCATCATCTCGGCAACAGGAATCATATCTTCCGTACGCCCCCTTGTTGCAAAAAGAGACTGGTGCCCGTCACGCAATGTCAGGTCTTCTATCTTCACGGGATTTTTGGCTTTCGGCCTCTCTTTTCTGTAGTCCAGGGGGGTTTTCTTTAATTTATCGTGATCACTCATCTTTCTATTCTCCTCTCAAATATGTTTACGAGGCTTTTTATGATACGCTCGCTGTATGGTCGGTCAAGGGTCCAGGCTTATTGTCGGTCTTTCTTTTTTTAATGTTATCTCCTGCCGATAAAAGCTTTAAACTGCATCAGATTTCGCGTCTGCATAATCGCCTGCCTGCCGCTCACACCCCAGATATTAAAAGGCGGGAGGGGGGCCTGAACTCCGCCCGGCGCGGATTGCAGGGCCTGCAAACCGGCCTGCTGCATAGCCGACATCTCTTCTTCAGAGCTTATATAGTTCATCACTGCTGCCGAAATCACAGCGGTTATTTTTACTTTCCTGTCCATAATATTTTTCCTTATACCGGAATATTTCCGTGTTTCTTGGGAGGCCTAATTTCGCGTTTGCCGCACATAACCTCGAGAGCCTCTATAAGACGGGGCCTCGTTATGCTTGGAGCTATGACGGCATCCACAAAGCCTCTTCTTGCCGCGCAGTAAGGATTTGAAAAAAGCTCCTCGTACTCCCTGATTTTTTCTTTCCTCTTTCCCGCCGGATCCGCGGCATCATTTATTTCCTTTCGGTGAATAATATTGGCTGCGCCGGCTGCGCCCATAACCGCGATTTCAGCCGTCGGCCATGCAAAAGACATATCGGCTCCAAGGTCCCTCGAGCACATCGCAAGATAAGATCCGCCGTAATCCTTGCGGGTAACAAGAAGCATTTTCGGAACCGTCGCTTCCGAATAGCACCAGAGAAGCTTTGCACCGTGGCGTATTATTCCGCCCCACTCCTGGTCGCTTCCCGGAAGATAACCGGGAACATCAGCGATTGTGAGAAGCGGAATATTGAATGAATCGCAGAATCTGATAAATCTTGTTGCTTTGTCGGAGGCGTTTATGTCAAGGCATCCTGCCTTTACTTTGGGCTGGTTGGCTATGATTCCTATTGTCCTGCCGTTCAGTCTCGCAAAACAGACTATTATATTCTGGGCGAAATACTCATGAGGTTCAAAGAATTCCCCGTTATCGACTATCGCCCGGATAACCTCCTTCATATCGTATGACTGGTTCGGGCTGTCCGGAATTATGTCATCCAGCAAAGGAGCCGTACGGGCTGGATCATCTCCGGTCGGAATCACGGGGGGATCCTCCATGTTGTTTGAGGGAAGATAGGAAAGAAGTGTTTTGATGTTTATAATCGCGTCCTCATCACTTTCACACGCAAACTGGGCGACTCCGCTCTTCTCGTTATGTGTCATCGCTCCTCCGAGAGCTTCAAAGGATATCTCTTCACCGGTAACGGATTTAATGACTTCAGGCCCTGTAATAAACATGTAACTGCTGTTTTTTACCATAAACACCCAGTCCGTCATCGCAGGCGAATAAACCGCGCCACCCGCGGTCGGCCCCATTATTGCCGATATCTGGGGTATAACGCCGGAAGCGAGAGAGTTCCGGTAAAAAATCTGACCGTATCCTGAGAGAGCATCGACGCCTTCCTGTATTCTGGCGCCTCCCGAATCGTTCATTCCTATAAAGGGAACTCCGGCTTTCATGGCAAGATCCATGACCTTGCAGATTTTCTTTGAATGCATCTCGCCAAGGCTGCCCGCCCTTGATGTAAAATCCTGGGAAAAGGCAAATGCCGGCCTTTTATCGATAAGGCCGTGCCCGGTGATAACACCATCCGAAGGAATTTCAACCTTATCCATTTCAAAGTTGACGCACCTGTGTGTCACGAACATGTCTATTTCCCTGAAAGTGCCCGGGTCAAACAACAGATCAAGCCGTTCACGGGCTGTAAGGCGTCCTTTTTCCTTGTGTTTGGCAACCGCCTTTTCTCCGCCCATCTTCAGGATCTTTGCTTCGCGATCTTTAAGATCCTTTATTTTATCTTTAACAATACCCATAACAGAGTTCCTTTCTTATGGTTCCTGGTTCGTACATCGATATTCTATATTCGATATTCGAACTTCGGTCCTTTTTAATCAGATATTATATGAAGCTCTCGATAAAGTGAGACTATCCTTTTACTTGCTGTTTCTGTCAAGAAAAAAAAGCAGTTCACGGGCTGCAACCGTCGGTGTTTTAATCCCTTTCTCAACATCCCGGGTTGTTTTTGCAAGAAGCCTTTTTATATCGGAATTGCTGAAAAACATATCCTTAAGCCCCTCATCGACAAGGGACCACATCCAGTTTACAGACTGCTTCTTCCTGTTTATATCAAGCTCTCCGCTCTTTGCCATTTTATTTCTGTGATCAAGCACTATATCCCATATCTCACCTATCCCCGTCATTTCAACCGAACTGCATGTGACAACCGGGGGCGTCCATGTCGGAGTCGATGGAATTAAAAGATGAAGGGCTGCCTCATATTCCTTTCCCGCTTTTTTCGCTTTTTCGACATTGTCCCCGTCGGCCTTGTTTATGGCAACCGCGTCTGCGAGTTCCAGAACCCCTTTTTTGATTCCCTGGATTCCGTCGCCAGCACCCGCGAGCATGAGAACAAGAAAAAAATCGACCATGGATGAAACTTCAGTTTCAGACTGCCCGACACCGACAGTTTCAACAATTATTACGTCAAAGCCTGCCGCTTCACAAACGAGCATTGCCTCCCTCGTTTTTCTTGCAACGCCTCCCAATGTGGAGCCGGAAGGAGACGGCCTGATAAAAGCGTTCTCTTCTATTGAAAGCTTTTCCATGCGCATCTTGTCCGCCATGATGCTACCGCCGCTTCTCCTGCTGCTGGGGTCGACGGCAAGAACCGCCAGACGATGCCTTTTTTGCACGAGCATCATTCCGAGGCTCTCGACAAAAGTGCTTTTCCCGACACCCGGAACACCGGTAACGCCAAGGCGGACGGCCCTTCCGGTATATGGAAGTAGCCCGTTGAGAATAGACCTCGCGAGATCCTGATGGGACGGGTGCGAGCTTTCTATAAGCGTTATGGTTTTTGCAAGTATACGCCTGTTTCTTTCAAGGACTCCTCTGATATAATATTGAGGATCTTCTGTGTTCATGGTTCACGGTTCATGGTTCACGGTTCATGGTCTATGGTTTATGGTTCACGGTTCACGGTTTATGGTTCTTGGTTGTTGCTGCTTTTTAACCAGAAACCAGAAACTATGAACCAGAAACCGTTTTTTTATCTTTCAAACAGGGCATTTAAAACCTTGTTGGCGGAATCCGTAACCACCGTTCCCGGCCCGAATATTCCCGAAACTCCTTTTGCATACAAAAAGTCATAGTCGGCAGGAGGAATTATACCGCCGACAACAACAAGGATCTCCTTCCCTCCTTCCGCCTTGAGGGCTTCGATCAACTGGGGAACCAGAACCTTGTGTCCTGCCGCAAGGCTTGACGCGCCGACAACATGAACATCATTTTCAACAGCCATGCGCGCCGCTTCAAGAGGGGTCTGGAACATGGGGCTGATATCGACATCAAATCCGAGATCGGCAAAAGCGGTCGCAACAACCTTGATGCCCCGGTCATGCCCGTCCTGTCCCATCTTTGTTACAAGGATTCTTGGCCTTCTTCCTTCCTTTTCGAGAAATTCATCCGTTCTCTTTCTGATGGAGGCAATAATCTGGCTGTCCCCGTATTCCGAAGCGAAGACTCCTGAAATGCACTGTGTCGTGGCGACGTATCTTCCAAACACTTTTTCCATGGCATCTGTAATCTCCCCGACAGTCGCTCTCGCGCGAACCGCTGGAATGCACACCTCAAGCAGATTTCCTCCTGATGAAGCGCAGTTTGTAATCGCCTCTATGGCTTTCTGAACAGCCGCGGAATCTCTTCTCGCCTTTATCTCTTTAAGTCGTGCAATCTGCTCGTCCCGCACACTGCCGGAAACCTCAAGCACATCAACGGGAAGCTCTTCCTTTATGAGGTATTTGTTGACTCCGACAATCACATCTTTGCCCTGGTCGATTCTTGCCTGTTTTCTCGCAGCAGATTCCTCTATCCTCATCTTTGGCATTCCGGTCTGTATGGCTTTTGTCATTCCGCCGAGATCTTCGACCTCTTTTATTATTTTTTTCGACTCCCGGATAATCCCATCGGTAAGAGCTTCAATGTAATATGAACCTCCGAGAGGATCAACAACATGGCAGATCTGGGATTCCTCCTGAACAACAATCTGCGTATTTCTTGCGATCCTTGCTGAAAAATCAGTCGGAAGACCGACAGCTTCATCAAATGAATTGGTATGCAGAGACTGGGTTCCCCCCAGAACCGCGGAAAGGCATTCGAGAGTCGTACGGATTATGTTGTTATACGGATCCTGCTGTGTAAGGCTCCAGCCGGATGTCTGGCAATGAGTTCTCAACATAAGTGACTGGGATTTTTTGGGATTGAACTGCTTAATCATCTCCGCCCAAAGGAAGCGGGCCGCCCTTAACATTGCAATCTCCATGAAAAAATTCATGCCTATTCCGAAGAAAAAGGAGAGGCGCGGAGCAAAATCATCTATATCAAGACCGGCCGCGAGAGCAGCTTTCACATATTCAAGGCCGTCCGCCAGTGTAAAGGCTGTCTGCAGAACGGAGTTGGCGCCCGCTTCCATCATGTGATAACCGCTTATGCTCACAGTATTGTATTTCGGCATATTTTTTGAGCAGTAGGCGATTATATCGGATACTATCCTCATGGACGGTTCAGGAGGATATATATAGGTGTTTCTTGTAAGGTATTCTTTCAATATATCGTTCTGGATCGTGCCGTTCAATTTATTCTGAGTGACTCCCTGCTCTTCGGCTGCCACTATGTAACCGGCGAGTATCGGAAGGACAGCGCCGTTCATTGTCATTGACACAGACATCTCATCAAGCGGAATCTGGTCAAAAAGAATCTTCATGTCTTCAACGGAATCGACGGCGACTCCGGCTTTGCCGATATCCCCCACGACTCTCGGGTGATCCGAATCGTAGCCTCTGTGTGTGGCAAGATCGAAGGCGACCGAAAGTCCTTTCTGCCCGCCTGCAAGATTTCTTCTGTAGAAAGCATTCGAGTCTTTGGCGGTTGAAAAGCCGGCATACTGCCTTACCGTCCATGGCCTTCCGGAGTACATTGTCGCCTTGACGCCTCTAACGTAAGGATAAAATCCGGGAAGAGAATTCACAAACTCAAGCCCTTCAAGGTCTTCGGCAGTATAAAGAGGTTTTACAAGTATCCCCTCGGGTGTCTGCCAGTTGAGTGATTCAACAGGTTTCTTCAGCTCTTTCGCGCTCAGTTCAGCCCATTTTTTCAAATCAGGTTTTTCAGACATGACACGCTCCTATAAAAACTTTTGTTTCTGGTTTCTGGTTCACGGTTCCTGTTTTATGGTTCATGGTTCACGGTTTATGGTTCTTGGTTGGTTGTTGCTGCTTTTTAACCAGAAACCAGAAACTATGAACCATAAACCATTCTTTTATCTTTCACACAGTTCAACCAATACGCCGTTTGTCGATTTGGGATGTAGAAACGCTATTTTAGCGCCGCCGGCCCCGATTCTCGGTTTCTCATCAATGAGCCTGATGCCCTTGCTCTTCAGCTCCTCGAGCGCCTCTTCGATGTTCTCAACACGAAACGCCACATGCTGAATTCCTTCTCCCCTTTTTTCTATGTACTTTGCCACAGGCCCGTCAGGAGCCGTTGACTCAAGCAACTCGACTTCACTCTCACCGACAGGAAAAAATCCGGTGGTTACCTTCTGTTCGGCCACTGTTTCGGAGCCTTCAAACTTAAGTCCCAAAACATCCGTCCAGAATTTTTTTCCTTCTCCGATACTGTTAACGGCGATTCCAAGATGGTCTATTTTCAGAATCTTCATGTGTAAAACTCCTTTTTACATTCTTTATGGTCCGGTTTAGGATCTCATTTCACTTTGTGCCTTTGTGCCTATGCCCCTTTGAACCTTTTCTCTGCTATGCAAACTTTTTAAAAACCTTTTTAAATCCCGGCATGGCATTTATAATGGTCTCATCGTCAACGCAAAACGCTATCCTGAAATGTCCCGGCCCCATGAAACCGCTTCCGGGAACAACCAGAATGAGCTCTTCCTGCAGCGCCATTACGAATTTAACATCATCCTCAATGGGGGTTTCCGGAAAAAGATAAAACGCTCCTGGGGGTTTCACGAATTTATAGCCGAATTCCGCGAGCCCGCTGCACAAAAGCTCTCTTTTTCTCGCGTATTCCGCAACATCAACACTTTCTCCCTGCATTGAAGCGACAACGCGCTGCATGAGCGCGGGCGCATTCACAAATCCGAGAATTCTGTTTGCAAGCGCCATTCCGCCCAAAAGCGCATCTTTATAAGTAGCGGCAGGATTGACCGCCGCAAAACCGATCCGCTCGCCGGGAATGGATATATCCTTTGAGTATGAAGTGGCAATTATCGTCTCTCTGTAGCAGGTAAAAATGCCGGGCATCTTTCCATTGTCATAAATTATTTTCCTGTACGGCTCGTCGGATAAAAGATAAATTGTCTTTCCGTATTTTTTACTTTTTTCGGTCAAAAGCTTTCCAAGCTCTATCAGGCTTTCTTTCGAATATATCTGACCTGTCGGATTGTTAGGTGAATTAATCAGAACAGCCTTTGTCTTTTCGGTTATTGCCGAAGAAAGGGCATTAAGATCAAGGGAGAAATCTTTATTTGTCGGAGCGGTCTTTAAAACTCCTCCGTGATTTCCCGCGTAAAAACCATATTCCACAAAGCATGGAGCCGGAGTGATAACCTCGTCGCCAGGATCAAGTATTGTTTTAAGGATGATATTGAGTGCGCCGGCCGCTCCGCAGGTCATGATAACCTCGTTCTCAGTCACAGGAGCCCCCTGTTCTCCTGAAAGATAGTTCGCCACCGCCTTCCGGACATGCGGATAGCCGGTATTGGGCATATAGGCATGGTCACCGTATCCGAGCGAATTAACTGTATCAGCAAGCACTTTTCTGAATTTTTCAGGCGGCTGAACATTGGGATTGCCGAGGCTGAAATCAAAAACATTCTTTGCGCCATGTTCTGCCTTGAGGCGGGCGCCTTCTTCAAACATCTTTCTTATCCAGGACGACTTTGTAATAATGCTTTCAATATGTTTTGCTATAGACATTGTTCAAACTCCTCTTCCTCACACAGAGACACAAAGGCACGAAGATTGATTTTATATCAGCAGTATCAACTATAATTTTTCCAATTTCATTTTCATTCATTTTTCTTTGAGGCTCTGTGTCTTTGTGTGATTCTTTTTTTTGTTTCTATCAGGCCGAGACCACTGATTTTACGCCCGGAATTTCCTGCTTCAAAAACCTTTCAATTCCGTTTTTCAATGTCATCTGTGACATGGGGCATCCCGCGCA
>Ga0105102_10000135_pt1 | contig 18585 bp, 16 predicted proteins | sample PPLLaktember2015_FD_87032 | JGI IMG/M metagenome (GOLD analysis project Ga0105102, IMG submission 87032) | Freshwater sediment microbial communities from Prairie Pothole Lake near Jamestown, North Dakota, USA - PPLs Lake P7 Core (6) Depth... | ecosystem: Environmental > Aquatic > Freshwater >...
TCCGGAAACCAATGATAGACACTAATGCGTTTCCAATTCGGAAATAGGCAATTTTGGGCAAGCTCAAGGAAATCAAGGGATTGCGCGGAGACATACACAATGTATGTCGCACAAGCAATACCGCAGATTGACACAGAGATCGCCCAAAAGGGTCATTTCCGGATGGAAACCAATTAGTTTCCTAAGGAGATCTGCCGGTGCAGCTCGGGTATGAGCTTGTCAGAGAACAGTTGTTCTTCCGTAAGGAGCTTATCGAACGATTGCCCTGGTTGATTCGTTTAAGATGGATAGCCTGCGGGATGGGATTGTCAGGATTTGCCGCCGTTTATTTTTTCAGGCTGACATTACCGCCGGTATCTCTTCTGTTGATTATTTCAGTTGTATTTCTGTATAATCTGATTTTCAGATTAATCTGGCAATATGCTCCTCCTTTCAAGTATCAGAAAAGCCTTCAGCCATCCGAACCACATGTTATCAATGCCGGAGAGGTCAAATCATTCAGTGCTTTTGCCCATGTGCAGGTCTCGGCGGATCTTGCCGCTCTTTCTCTGGCGGTTTACTATTCGGGAGGTGTTTACAGCCCGCTTGCCAGTTTTTTCATATTTCATATAATACTGGCCGGTATTCTGCTTCCGCCTGTCAGCTGCTATATATATGGAACACTCATTTTACTGATTATGGGGGGATCGATTCTGCTACAGCAACCGGCTCTTGTTCCCATTCATCCGGCATGGTTCCAAAACAACCTGCTTCCAGGCGAACCCGGTCTGAATGAGTCCATCATAAGGTATTGTACGCTTGCGGCAGTCATAATTGTCACGGCGTTTCTTGTCACTTCGATAAAGCTGAGCTTGAGGACCAAGGGCAGAGAACTGCTCAAAATGTCAAAAGAACTTGATGAAAGCAACAGCAAGCTCAAGGCCTTATACGAAATGGTCAAGGAGATGGGACTCTGTTCGGAACAAAAAGCCCTTATGGATTCAGCCACCCGTCATGCCGCAGGGATAATGGGAGTAAAGGCCTGTTCCATCAAACTTATTGATGAACATAAAGGGACTCTGCGCTTTGCTTCAGCTTACGGGCTAAGTGAAGATTACACAAAAACGAAAAATTCTATTGATATAATAAAGAGTCCGATAAACAGAAAAATTATTGAAGGTTCCGTCAGCGCAATAGGAGATATAGGGGAAAGCGAATATTTTCAGTACCCGGAAGATATACGTAAAGAGGGAATAGCATCCATGCTCTGTCTTCCGCTCCGCGTTGAGAAGATGGTTCTGGGAGTGTTCTGCGTTTACAGCAAAACAGCCCATTATTTTGTAGAAAGCGATGTTGATTTTTTTTCCCTTGCGGCCGATCTGACTGCGCTTGAAATTGAAAAACTTAACACGCGGCTCAACCGAACCTGGTTTATGCAGAAAGCTGCCCATCAGCTCCGCTCTCCGCTGCATGCGGTAACCAGCATGCTAAGGATTCTGAAAAACGGATACCTTGGCCCACTGAACGAACGGCAGGAAGAGACTCTTCAACGCTGTGAAAAGCGGCTTGAGATGTCGGACAGCCTGGTCAGCGATCTTCTCAGGCTGAGTATCAGAAGAGAAACACTGAGCCGTGAGGATCTTCATCAGGTTCATCCGCAACGGATTCTCGCTTCTTTATCCGGTTTGTTCGAAACTCAGGCCAGGGAGAAATCAGTAAACATTGAATTCCGGATCGATAATTCACTTCCGTCAATAGCGGCAACCGATAAGCTGCTTGATGATCTGTTTTCAAATCTGATTTCAAATGCGATTAAATATACACCGCCCGGAGGGAGTATAATTGTAACCCTGTCGCGCAGTGAAGAGGATAAAATAAAGTTTGATGTGACCGATACAGGTATAGGAATTCCCGAAGAGGCTAATTCGCGCCTGTTTAACGAATTTTTCAGGGCCGAAAACGCCAAGTCGCACACAGAGGCTGGTACCGGACTGGGGCTGGTAATTGTCAAGGAAATACTCGACCGGCTGAAAGGTACGATTTCCGTAACAAGCCGCATTGGTGAAGGAAGCAGTTTTACCTGCCATTTTCCAGTGAGGTGACCCTGTCAATATCTGAGGGATCTGCTTGTTAATTTACCACCCATACAGCCATTTTTTTAGCCATGTGCAATACTTTTCTGCTCACCCTTCCCATGAAGAAGTCTTCAACCGAGGAAAGCCCGCGTCTTCCCAAGACTATGGTTCCGAAGCCACCCGCTTTTGCTTCAGCAATAATACCGCCGGCTCTGCTCGGTTTTTCGGTAAGAATCTTTCCGTAAATTTTTGCGGAATCAAGGCCGGCAGAAACGAGCTTTCTTTTGACATCTTCAATGGCAGGCTCTATTTTTCTTACGCAAAGTTCAGTCCAGTCAAATTCAGGAAAAGGAGTTTCACTCAAAGCCATCTTGTCTATTCCGATAGATCTAATGACATGGCATATCATTATTTCACTGTCGGTATTATTCAGCATCGCGGCGACACTTGAAACACTCCTCATAGATCCCTTCGATCCGTCAAAAGCTATAATGAATTTATTAGGATCGGGCTTTCCCCCGACAACGACAAGCGGCATGTCCGTCAGGTTTCCGATCAGCTTGTTTGCAACGCTCCCCAATACCAGGTCCTTGAACTTGCTGATTCCTGTCCTTCCGACAACAACCATTTTATATTCTCCGGAGGACGCTTCGTGCAATATATCCCTTGCTATTCCGGTTTTTCTTTTTTGAATTTTCACGGATACCGAATCAGCCGCAAAACCTGAATTAAAGAGAATTTTAGAGGCTTTTCCCATCGTGTCGTCGATAGATTTTTTCTGCTGGGCGGCCCAGGCCTTTATCGGCGCCAGCCTGGAACGAAATTCCGGATTCTTTTCCAAATCCCATATTGTTTCGGGCATTGAAGGATCAACATGGAACAGAACTATTTTTGTCTTGTCGGGATTAAGCACTCCTCCTATATATCGGACAGCCGCAAGAGACTGACCGGATCCGTCAATTAGAACAAGTATTTTTTTTGCGGTTTTCATAATGAACTCCTGTTGGCATAACACTATTGTATTTTTATACCGTTTAAGTTTGCCCATTTTCAACGGGAGAGAGGTTTGTGTCCCGGTTATGCCGTTTTTTTAATTTTATAAGGGTTTATAAGCATTATCGGAACAGACGCTGTTTTTGAAATCTTTTCCGCAACAGACCCGAACATCACCTTGTCGAGCCCCTTTCTGCCGTGTGTCCCCATTATAAGCAGGTCGATATCCTCCTTGTTTATATAGTTAAGGATCTCTTCGGCAGGGTCGCCTTTAACGACAACCGTTTTGATCCGGCCTGTTTTTTTGAAATGTTCTTCGCAGAATTCAAAGAGGCTTTTCTGAGCTCCTTCAAAGATCTCATTTTCAAATATTGTGATCGACGGGTGAGGAACATATATGCTTGTGAAATGCTGAAAGATTCTGGCGACAAAAAGAGTATGAACGGTTGAGTCATATTTATCCGCTATCGAGGATACAAACGGTACTATTTTATGAGATGTTTCAGAAAGGTCCACCGGGAACAATATATTTTTGAAATTCATTGTAAATCTCCTTTAGAAAATCTCTCTTTTATTCTCAGTATGATCTACGTAGTATAAAAGATCAGCTTTATTTCTAAGATCCGACAAAAGGGATTTGAATTTGGAACGGTCAATTCCATATGCCCGCAAATAAACATTCCGGTATCCATGTTTCACATCCTCATAAGAGGTTAGGATGCTTGCCATTCGAGCGCCATAATTCCTTATAATGTCGGCAACCTCTTTTATGGATCCGGGGATGTCTTTTACCCTTAAGCCGAAATGAATTCCCTTTTTGGCTATGCCCGTGAGCGAAAGAATAACCTTAAAAATATCTGATTTTGTTATTATCCCGACAAGTTGTTTGTCATAATCCACGACCGGCACTCCTGATATATTATTTTCAAGAAGTATCGAGGCTGTCTCTTCAATTGTATAATCGAATGGAACTGTAAGAGGTTTTTTGCCCATTATATCTTTGATCTTGATTTTTGATATGAGATATAAAAGCTCATGAACGTCGAGAGTTGTGGCGTCCGATGCCGAGGCTTTTTTGAGATCACGATCTGTAAGAATACCTGTAAGCTTTCCTTTTTTAATAACCGGCAGCATATTGATTTTGTGCTGCTTTAATAAATTTATCGCGTCCTGCATGGAGTCGTTTTCGTCTATTGTCACAACATTTTTGCTCATCCAGTTTTTAACCAGCATTTTTTCCTCCTTTTTGTTGCATTAAATTTAAGCTTCTTCTGATAATTTTCCGTCCGGAAATGGCCCTTTTGAGCTATCTAAAGTGTCAATCCGCGGGATCTCTTGCGCGACATACTGAGACCTTTATTGCATAAAGCCTCATTGGAGTATTAATTTAGCAAATGATGTGCCAGAGATATAACCAGTCAGTATAACTATTGTATCATATTGATATATAAATAATAATATATTTGTTCAAGCAATTTGTCGTTATTGCAGAGATATATATTGTGTCGGTTATTTTTACAAAGTGGAAAAGGCTTATTGTTTTCAGAAAATTTCATGTCCGGTCGCATATGATTTTTTTTACGGGTTCGTAAAATTCTTATGCCGGCAACTATTTGCCTTCAATTATCCTCTTTGACATGTGTCTCAAATTTCAGGTTATATTTTTCGATTTTTGAGTGTAGCGTGGGTCTGGAAAGACTTAGAAGCTTGGCGGCCCTGGAACGGTTTCCATCACATATTTTGAGAGCTTCGCTTATTATTAAGCTTGCCATGCTGTCCATGCAGGAATCAAATATATTTTCTCCGGAACGGGTTGTTAATTCATTTCTCAACCATTGCCGCAGTTGCGCGTCACCGTTTTCATTCGTGGGATCGACTGCATGCGATTTTTCATTTTTAACAGGAGTGATTATATCTTCAGGCGAAAGGGGGGCTCCGCGGTTGAATATAAGCGCTTTTTGAATTGTATTTGCAAGCTCTCTTACATTTCCCGGCCATGCATGCTTTGATAATAACGCTTTGGCTTCGGATGTTATTCCAGGATTGCTGATGCCTTTATCAATAGAAAACCTGGAAAGAAAATAATCAGCCAGAACAGATATATCACTTTGCCTCTCCCTTAATGGAGGAAGCCAGATGGTTACGACTTTAAGACGATAATAAAGATCCTCTCTGAACTTTCCGGCTGATATCGATTCTTCAAGATTCCTGTTTGTAGCCGCTATTATCCGGACATCAGTTTCTATTTTTTCACGTCCGCCGAGACGTTCTATACTTTTTTCCTGCAAAAGCCTCAGGATTTTTGCCTGAAGATTCATCGGCATATCGCCTATTTCATCGAGAAATACGGTTCCCTCATGAGCCTGCTCAATCTTTCCGACTCTGCGGTGGGCTGCTCCTGTGAAAGCCCCTTTTTCATAACCGAACAGTTCACTTTCGAGAAGAGTTTCCGGAATGGCCACGCAGTTTATAACAAGAAAAGGTTTATCAGCTCTAAGGCTATGCTGATAAATTGCCCTTGCAACAAGTTCCTTGCCGGTACCTGATTCGCCGCGGATAAGAACAGTGGCATCTGTCGGAGATACCCGCCCGATGGACTTGTAGACTTCCTGCATCTCCGTGCTTCTGCCTACGATCGCGTCTCTTGAGGATTCTTCAGGAATTATATCCATATCGACAGGAGTACGCATGAAACGGCTTGCATTAAGAGCAAGGCTGATAAGTTTCAGCATATCTGGAATATCAGGTGGTTTGAGTATGTAGTCAAAAGCTCCAAGTTTTGTTGTCTCAATGGCGGTTTCAGTCGTTCCGTAGGCGGTCATTATTATTACAGGCAGCTTTGGTTCAATTTCGTGTATTCTCTTGAATGTTTCAAGTCCGTTGATGCCGGGTAATCGCAAATCAAGAATTACAAGATCAGGGATTTCTTTTTTTACAATCCCAAGACCTTCTTCACCTGATGAAGCTGTTTCTACTTTATATCCCTCTTCCGCCAGGATGTTTTCGAAGCTTTTTCTAATCTGATATTCGTCGTCTATAATAAGAATAGAGTTCACTCTTACTTTTCCTTATTGTTTTTATCACTTGATGGAAGAGTTATTATGAATACCGTGCCTTCACCCTCTTTTGATTTGATGTCGATTCGGCCTTTATGCTCTTCAATTATTCGTGCAACAATACTAAGCCCAAGACCCGTTCCTTCCTCTTTGGTTGTAAAAAAAGGCTCCATGATCTTACCTGTCAGTGATTCAGGTATTCCAGGGCCATTGTCGCTTATTTCAAGAATTACAGCACTTCCAAGATTAATATCCGTGCCTTCCTGTTCCTTAATGGTTATAAGCCCTCCCCGCACCATTGCCTCGCAGGCATTGACAATAAGGTTCACAAAAACCTCTTTTAACTGTTCCGGATCAGCATTTATTTCAGGCAGAGGTTTGTCCCGGATGACCTCTACAGTGACATCATATGACTTCAGACGATGCACAAGAAGCTGAAGAGCAAGATCTACAACGACTGATGGGCTTATTTTTTGTATCTTAAGTTTGGGCGGCCTTGAAAATTCCAGAAAATTCTGAACTATTGTATCAATATGTTTGATCTCCTCGGATATTACATTTATGTCATCCTTCTGTGTTTCAGCCAGATTTTGAGAACGTCCCAGAGAAAAAAGGCGCATTTTAACGGACGTGAAGGGATTTCTTATGCTGTGAGCCATGCCGGCGGCAAGTTTTCCAACAAGCGCCATTTTTTCCGCCTGCTGGAGATGCTCGCGGCTCTTTTCAAGTTCTGTATGTGTAAGGTCTATATCATCTATCAAACCTCTGACACTCTCGGCAAGCGCCTTGATTTCATCTTTTGTATAAGTCGTACCGTCTGTCGAATCCGACTTTCCTTCACGGCCTGCTTCAATTATCAGGCTGTTTACGGGCCTGAGAATATTGTTAACAAAGACAAAAGCAATTGCTATGACAAGAACAGTAATAAGAAGAAAACCGGTAATGGAAAAGAAACGGAGATTAACAGCCTCGTTATGGCTCTCCTCCTTGGCACTTATTATTTTGTTTTTATGCACATTTTTATATTGATCACAAAGAGTGAGAATGGAAGAAAATCGTTTTCGTACTTCCTTGTGAAGGTTTGAGCCTTTTTCATATTCCTCGGCCTTATAATATGCAATAACTAAATCTTTTAATTCGATATAAACATTATATTCTTTTTCGATATCATTGATGATTTTATTCTGGGATTCCTCTTCGGATAGCTTTTTTGTATCATCAAGTCTTTGTTTGAAGATTTGCCTGTATTCTCCGAGTTGACGGAGCCAGTCCGGGTCTCTGTCAAGAATATAGTATGCCACAAAGCCTTTCTGATTGACGAGAGCCGATTCAAGCGCCTCAGCGGATTGAAAGGCCGCGACATCTTTTTCAATCAGATTATTTAAAACACCCTCAATTTTATAAGTATACCAGAACATTACACCAGCCCCCAGAAGGGTGACAAAAACGAAACTGGCTAAGATGAGATAAATTTTTAAACGAAGGCTTAGAAGCTTTTTCATTACTTCTGCCGTATCCTATGATAAGATGTTATATAACGCAAAACACTTAATTATAATAACGTATTATATTAATTTCATATGATTTGCCTTTGAGTCAAGCAAATTGTTTATTTACAACTATTCGTTATGTTGACAAATAAGCCTGCTGTGCTACGATGGACTAAAAAAATCGGTAAGGAATGCATTTGAAAAAAAGATAAATTAAATGAACCGCTGATGCCTATGGTATGGAGGAAAACCTTCTGGTCGGGGCGAGAGGATTTGAACCTCCGACCCCTTGAACCCCATTCAAGTGCGCTACCAGGCTGCGCCACGCCCCGACACTGGATTTTTCACCTAACACTTTGAATTTGCCATGTCAAGATATGAATGATACAGTAAACAGTTGAAAATTTATGTCCACCAATAATCGAATGGAATATTTTTTATGATATTTTCTACAAAATCAGGAACATTATACTATGAGTAACAGAAAGAGAGATATTTTAATACCGGCAAAACTTGAGCCTGGAGACACGGTCGGAATCGCAGCACCGGGAAGTCCTTTTAATTTAAAGGAACTTAAAACGGGTATTTCCGTGCTCGAGTCGATGGGATTTAAAATATATTGTCCTGAGAGCATATTTGACAGGAAAAGATATCTTGCAGGGAGTGACGGGAACAGAGCCGCTGTTTTGAATAATCTTTTTGCCGACATAGATATAAAAGCCATTATCTGTGCCAGAGGAGGTTTTGGCTCGATGAGAATATTATCTTTGTTGGATTATGATATGATATCAAAAAATCCAAAAATCCTTGCCGGATACAGCGATATAACTGCTCTGTTGTCATCTCTTTACGAAAAATGCCGTCTTGTCACTCTCCACAGCCCCATGGTTGCAACTCTTCCAGAAGCCTCAAAACGAACAAAGTCGGCCATGTTTTCAGCGCTGACAAGCAGGCCTGCTTTTGGTATTGAAATTAAGAAAGGGGTTGTTTTAAAGGCTGGAATTGCAACAGGCGCCCTGCTTGGCGGGAATCTGGCAACGCTTTGTCACCTTGTAGGGACATCCTTTTTGCCGAGTTACAGAGGACGCATTCTTTTTATGGAGGAAAGAGGAGAAGCTCTTTACCGAATAGACAGGATGCTTACCCAGATGAAGCTCGCAGGATGTTTTGATGGCCTCGCGGGGTTGCTGTTAGGTTCTTTTACGGACTGTGGTCCGGCAAGAGATGTATATAAAATTGTAACTGGAGTATTTGGTGAAATGGATATTCCTGTTCTTGCTGGATTTAACGGCGGTCACGGTAAGGAAAATATCACCATTCCATTCGGTATTAAAACGACACTTGATGCAGGCAGCAAGCTTGTCTCTTTTGAATGGCAGCAAACCTGTTAAATCCAGGGGCCGTGGGATTACTTCATTAAAGCCGGAAAGAACATGGTTATGGAACTGGCCGAAAAGATAATGATGCAAGCGGTTTCGGAAAATATTTTTCCGGGCGGGGTGCTTCTTGTTTCTGTTAAGGATTCTGTAATCTTTCATGGCGCATTCGGTTTGGCCAACATAATTTCAGGTGAAAGGATGACGACAGATACGATTTTTGATCTGGCGTCTCTTACCAAGCCTCTCGCGACCACACTTGCGGTTATGAAACTTGTTCAGGAAGGCAGGCTTGAAACGGATGATAAACTTGGAGCAATTCTGCCTGAATCGAGGAATACAGATAAAGAGAAAATAAAGATAAGGAATCTGCTTTGTCATGATTCAGGATTTCCTGATTATCGTCCATATTATTTGACCATTAAAGATATTCCTCAAAAAGACAGGCAGATTGCTTTGAGGAAAATGCTTGTGAAAGAGCCGCTGCTAAGTAAGCCGGGTGAAAAAACCTTATACAGTGATCTGGGATTCATGATGTTAAGATGGGTTGTTGAATCTGTATCGGAGCAACGTCTTGATCATTTCGTGGCAGATGAAATATACAAACCAATTAATCTGAAAAACCTTTTTTTTGTTGATCTGAATACGAAAAATGAAAGCGAAAAAACGAAAAACAAAATGTTTGCAGCCACAGAGATATGTCCATGGCGGGGCAGATTGCTTGTGGGAGTAGTGCATGATGAGAATGCATATGCGGCAGGAGGAATTGAAGGGCATGCAGGCCTTTTTGGAGCTGCTCCGGATGTTGGTTCACTATTAAACAGATTGCTGTTTGCATTTCATGGAATATCGGATGACCGTTTAATCGTCCCGGAGCTGGTTAAAACTTTTTTTGACCGGCAGGAAGGGACAGACTGGGCTCTCGGTTTTGACACACCTGCTGCAACCGGTTCAAGCTGTGGAAAATATTTTTCACGGAGAAGCGTCGGACATCTCGGTTTTACAGGAACCTCTTTCTGGATGGATCTTGACAGATTTGTTTCTGTAATATTGCTTACGAACCGTGTTCATCCATCAAGAAATAATATGGAAATAAAAGAATTCAGGCCGGTTTTACATGATGCCGTGATGATCGACCTTCTTGAAAGGGGGATTTTATAGAGCTTTGCTTTATGTTTGAACAGAAACAGCCGATATGCTCATCTCTTCCTTGGGCCGGAGATTTTCGCAAAGAATTTTCAAGAAGAAATTTTAATAAACCAAATAGATTCCCCTTGTAATGCATATGCATTTCTGGTAGCAAACCATCTGATCTGTTCAGGCAGATTTACACAGGATTTAAATAAATAATATAAAACTGAATTGTTATATATATTTTGAGGCAATATGAATCTTTTTATTAATGGAATATTAGGAGCCTTTTCAAGCGATCTTGCCATTGATCTTGGCACTGCGAATACACTCATTTTCGTCAAGGGAAAGGGAATAGTTCTAAATGAACCGTCGGTTGTTGCAGTAAGCGGGGATGACCGATCAAAAAACCGGGTTCTTGCGGTCGGCGTTGAGGCTAAAAACATGCTGGGCAGAACACCCGGCAACATAGCCGCTGTTCGTCCGATGCGGGACGGCGTAATAGCCGATTTTGAAGTTACCGAGGCAATGCTTCGCCATTTTATTCACAAGGTTCATAACAGGCGCGCTTTTGTCAGACCCAGGATTATAATCGCGGTACCATCCGGGATAACACAGGTTGAAAAACGCGCAGTCAGAGAATCCGCTGAATCAGCGGGCGCCCGTGAGGTTTTTCTGATTGAAGAACCGATGGCGGCCGCAATAGGAGCCGGATTGCCGATATCGGAACCGGTTTGTAACATGGTTGTAGATATCGGAGGGGGCACAACCGAGGTCGCTGTTATTGCTCTGGCCGGTATAGTTTACAGCAGATCGGTCAGGGTGGCCGGCGATAAGATGGACTCTGCGATAATACAATATATAAAAAGAAAATATAATCTGCTTATTGGCGAAAGATCTGCCGAAATAATCAAAACAACCATAGGTAATGCTTACCCTGATTCTGAAGATCTTGAGACAATAGAGGTTAAAGGAAGGGACCTTGCATCCGGAATTCCGAAAATACTCTCTATTGATTCGGAAGAAATCAGGCTTGCAATTTCGGAACAGATCGATACAATTGTCGAAACTGTGAAAATAGCACTGGAGCATACGCCTCCCGAGCTTGCTTCCGATATCGTTGACAGGGGAATTGTATTGACCGGCGGGGGAGCGTTATTGAAGAATCTGGACAAACTCCTCAGGGAAGAGACAGGCCTTCCTATACTGGTTGCCGAAGACCCCCTCTCTGCAGTTGCCAGGGGCGCAGGAAGCGCTCTGGATAGTATTGAAATTCTTAAAAAGATTGTAGTATCTTAAATTCATGTTTTCAAAAAAGACAATGGTGATTGTTGGGATAATAATTATTATCTCTGTCAATATCATTTTCCTTTCTGTTTCAAACAAATATCATTATACATCCCCTGGTTCAGGGGGGATTGTTTCCGGTTTTATATTTCCGTTTCAGGATATCATAACAGGATCAATACGTTTCGCGAAAAATGTATGGAGGCATTATTTTTTTCTTGTGTCGGCGGCAAGGGAAAATGACAGTCTTAGGAAAGATCTCAGCAGATATGTCCAGCAGAGCAGCGAATATCATGAGATTGAGCTTTCAAACATCAGGCTGCGCTATTTGCTGGATTTCCGGCAAAATGTGACCGGACAGGTGATTGCCGCCGAAGTTATCGGCGTGGATCCATCTCCGTGGTGCAGAACAATAGTGATAAACAAGGGTAAATCTGACGGCATCAGCAAGGGATTGCCTGTAATAATTCCCGAAGGTATTGTAGGGCAGGTGATTGATGCCGGAAATAATTATTCCAGGGTGTTACTTATTATTGACCAGAATAGCGCCGTCGATGCTATTGTTCAGAGAAACAGGGCGCGGGGGATAGTCAGGGGGATATCTTCGGACAAATGTATCCTCAAATATGTTGTACGGAGACATGATATAGGTGAAGGTGATATCATTATTACTTCGGGATTTGACGGAGTTTTTCCCAAGGGGTTAACTATCGGTTACATAGAAAAAGTATCCCGGAGCAGCCCGGGCCTCTTTCATGAAGTTGAGATTGTGCCGTATGCTGATTTTGAAAAGATTGAAGAAGTGTTTGTATTGAAAAACTTCTCAATAAAAAATTGAAGATTTCCCCACAGCTTTGCAGCGGTGAACTTCAATTTACCTGAAGGTTTCACTTCAAAAAGCGGTGAAATGCATTTTTCTGTTACGATTCGGCGGATAAAAAAGGGCGGATGAACTATCTTTTATACATATTATCATGCCTTGTTCTGATATTGATTCAAACAACGGTGATTAATTATCTGCCGCTGTTTAACGGGTTTTATGACCTTGTAACCGTTGTTGTCATATTTCTTGGACTCACCCGAAGTTTGCGGGAAAGCATACCTGTAATCCTGTTTGCCGGCTTTTTAATGGACAATTTGTACAATGGTCCCTTCGGTACGTATCTAACCGTATATTTGTGGTTATATGCCTGCATAAGGTGGTGCTCAGTCTATTTTAATGTTAAAAGCATATTGTTTCTGGCATTCATTGTTCCGGCCGGCGTGTTGTTTGAAAATATTATATTTCTTGGCTCATTTGCAATGTTCAATTCCGGTTTTTTCCATCGCTCCGATATTTATATAATTGTTGCAGAACAGATGGTATGGTCAATGATTACCGGCCCTGTTCTTATAATGCTTTTGAACTTTTTACAGAGCATTTGGAGCAAATTGTTTAATATGCAAGTCGCAGGGCAAAAAGGGCAATGACCCTGGGTTTGGAAAACGATGCGTAAATTTATCAGAACTACAGACAGCGAATGGTTCAGACTTCGTTTGTCAGTTGTCACATCCCTTATTACCGCTGCATTCGTTATTCTTTTCCTGAGGCTGTTTTATCTTCAAGTTCTGGAAGGAGGAGAATTCAGAAGGCTTTCCGATAATAACTGCATACGATTACAAACGGTACAGGCTCAGAGAGGGTTCGTTTTCGATCGTAATGGAGCGTTGCTTGTTGATAACCGTCCTTCATTTAATCTCAGCATAATAGTGAAAGACGCCAGGCCTGTTGAGTCAATAATCGGTATTCTGTCCCGGTATCTGAACATTCCCGCCGAGGAATTAGCAGCAAAGATCAGCAACATAAAGGGAGCATCTTCATTCAAGCCTGTTACGCTGAAACAGGATATAGGAAGAGATGCTCTCGCAATGATTGAAGCGCATAAATATGATCTTCCAGGAATTTCGGTGGAAGTCCAGCCAAGAAGATATTATCTGCACAGACAAAGCGCCGCTCATCTTACAGGATATCTGAGCGAAGTAAATTCGAGTGAACTCAAGGAGGAGAGGTATTCCGAATATAAATCGGGCGACTATGTGGGCAGGTTCGGCATAGAAAAAGAATTTGAAAAATACCTTAAAGGGAAACGGGGCGGACGGCAGGTTGAGGTGAATGCGACAGGCCAGGTAATCAGAATTTTAGAAAATATCATTCCAGAACCCGGGAACAATTTATATCTTACAATTGATCAGAAGCTTCAAAGGAAGGCGGAAGAGCTTATAAAAGACAAGGCCGGAGCTGTTGTTGCAATGGAGCCTTCTTCCGGAGAAATACTTGCCATGGTAAGCAGTCCGGCTTTTGATCCAAATGAATTTATTCGCGGCCTGACTCATGATAAGTGGAAAGATCTTATCTCACAGCCCAACAAACCAATGGGGAATAAAGCCATAAAAGGTGAATATCCTCCTGCTTCAACTTATAAAATTGTTACAGCAATTGCGGCGCTTGAGGAAAAGATTATAGATGTTAATACTTCGTTTTATTGTCCCGGCCATATGAGATATGGAAACCGTGAATTCAGATGCTGGAAGAAGGGAGGACATGGCTCAGTTAACGTTGTGAGGGCTCTGGCAGAATCATGTGATGTCTTTTTTTATAATGTTGGACAGAGGCTTGATATCGATAAACTTGCCCGGTATGCGAAAGGGTGCGGACTTGGCGCAAAAACAGGCATAGGACTTGAGCAGGAGGGCGAAGGATTAATCCCGTCAGCCATATGGAAGAAGAAAAGATTCGGATCGCCCTGGAGCAGCGGAGAAACAATTTCCGCCGTAATAGGGCAGGGATATAACCTGGTTACACCTGTCCAGATGCTCGTTTTGACATCTGCCATTGCCAACGGAGGAAAAGTTATCAAGCCTTATATTGTGAAAAAAATTGAAACCCCGGACGGGCAAAATATATTTAATAGTAAAACCGAAGTAATCGGGAATATTCCTGTAAGCCAGAGCACACTGAGTATCGTAAAGAAAGGATTATGGGAAGTGGTTAATAAGAATTATGGCACTGCATGGATAGCTCGTCCTGGCGAAGGGATTGAAATATCCGGCAAAACCGGAACGGCACAGATCATTGGAAGAAGGGAAAATGATGCGAGCTACGACAGGAAACTCCCCGATCATTTTAAGCCGCATGCATGGTTCGTCTCATACGCTCCATCCGATGATCCAAAAATTGCCATATCTGTGATAATTGAACATGGAGGACATGGTTCGAGCGCTGCCGGTCCTGTGGCAAGAGAGCTTGTAAAATGTTTTTTAAGTCCGGAAGCAGAAAGTGAAGAAAATAGTCAGGTCACAGGCATTGTATCTGATACTGTTTATGACGAATATTGACGGCTTCGTAAAAAGCCGGTTTTCAACTTCAGGTAAACTCATATATTCTGATGAGTCGTTTTATGATTAAATATTAATTTCAAGATGTAGCGGCATTAAACCTTTAAATTGTTTATTTTTAAAATGTTATTATGATTGATCGCAGGCTTGTTCAAAATTTTGATTGGGGGCTTATCGGTATTACTTCAGCCATATCATTGCTGGGAATCATGACTCTCTACAGCGCTGTTACGGCGGGGAAATCAGTTCCTAATGAGACTATCTATTTGAAGCAAATCATATGGTATTGTATTGGCTTTTCAGCAATGATCTGTTCATTTTTGTTTGATTATAAGGCATTGGACAGGTGGGCCATTGCAGTATATTGTCTGGCGATTTTACTTCTGCTGCTTGTCCCGGTATTGGGGAAATATTCCGGCGGTTCAAAACGCTGGTTGATGGCGGGGCCCATATCATTTCAGCCGTCTGAGTTTGTAAAGCTTGCCGTTATCATTATTCTTGCGAGGTATTATTCAAGAACAGCAAGCAGCAAAGGTCTGTCATTTGGAGGTTTGCTTGTTCCTTTTTTGTTATGCATATGCCCTTTTATTCTTATAGTTCTGCAACCGGATCTTGGAACGGCCATGATTATTTTTCTGATAGCCGCATCAATATCTCTGTTTGTAAAAATCGAAAGAAAGACTTTTATTTATCTTGTGTCGGCAGGTTCAATCACAATCCCCATGGTCTGGTTTTTTCTTAAAGATTATCAGAAACAGAGAATACTTACATTCTTAAACCCTGATCATGACCCTCTTGGCGCAGGATATCACATTATCCAGTCAAAGATAGCCATAGGTTCCGGAATGTTTTCGGGTAAAGGTTTCCTAAAGGGAACTCAAAGCGCTCTTTCATTTTTGCCCGAACAGCATACAGATTTCATATTTTCCGTGTTTGCCGAAGAATGGGGTTTTATGGGATCATTCGTTCTTCTGCTCCTTTTCTTTATGCTGATTGTGTGGGGGCTCAAGATAACATACGGATGCAGAGATACTTTTGGAACCATACTCTCTTTCGGAATCACGGCAATGCTGTCATGGGAGGTCATAGTAAATATTGGAATGACCATGGGCCTGATGCCGGTGGTTGGAGTGACTTTACCGTTTGTAAGCTATGGAGGTTCGTCAATAGTTGCCAATATGATATGTGTAGGCATACTTCTGAACGTAAGCATGCGAAGATTCCTTTTTGAGTGACTCATATTTGCATTGTGGGAACACAGAAATATCACCATAGCGTAATATCACTTTGAGCCGGGTGCCAAGTATATACTCAGCTGTTTATATAAATATTTCAATATGTAATCATTAATGCCCGGCAATTTATTCATTGAAAAAAATATTTGTAAAAAACCTTTGACAAGTTGCTGAAACAGGTGTTATAGACCGCCAGATTTTACCCATCATTACGTAATAAATACAAGTAATGCATCAATTTGTGAGACGGAGGGTTTATTATGATTAAAGTTGATGTATCGGTTTTTATACAGATCGCCAACTTCCTATTCCTTGTCTGGGCCATGAATGTTGTTTTGTACAAACCAATCCGGAAAATGCTTCTGCAAAGAAAAGAAAGGATAAACACCCTTGCGCAGAATATAGAAAATTACGAAAAAGAAGCGAAAGAAAAAGATGACGCTTACGCCTCCGGAATTAAAGATGCAAGAATAGAAGGACAGAGAGAAAAGGAAATCCTGCTGCTATCTGCCCAAAACATGGAAAAACAATTGATTGAAAAAATAAATAAAAAAGCCCAGGAAGATCTTGTTCAGATGAGGGATAAAATTACAAAGGATGCCGAAAATGTGAGAACTTCCCTGCAAAATGAAGTTGATGCCTTTGCGGCAGCCATCGGTCAAAAAATTCTGGGGAGGGTTGTTTAATGAAGATGCCTTTTGTCAGACTGAAGCTTTGCGCAGCTGTTGTGATTTTAGCGTCGGCTCTGTTGATTTTTTTTACAGGAGCTGTTTTCTGTTCATCCGGAGGCGAGGGCGGACACGGGGAAGGTGCTACCAAAAAAGGATGGGTGGCAACGGATACATACCGGGTTATGAATTTTACTGTTCTGGCCGTCGGACTTTTTTTACTTTTGCGGAAGCCTGCTGCCGGAGCTCTTGATGATCGAATCAAGGGAATAAAAGAGGAGTTGAGCCAGCTGGAATCCAAAAAGGAAGAGGCAGAAAAAAATCTTGCCCAGTATGATGAAAAACTCGCTCTTCTCAGCAAGGATTCCGAAAAAATTGTTGCCGAGCAGATAAGGCAGGGAAATGAGGCAAAAGAACGGATAGTTAAAGCTGCCGAAGCCGCCGCTTTGAAATTGGAAGAACAGGCCCGACGCAATATAGAGCATGAATTCAAACAGGCCAAACTTAAACTTAAAGAAGAAGTGGTCGAAAAAGCTCTCATAAAAGCGGAAGGATTGATTAAGACAAAGATAACAGGAAAGGATCAGGAACAACTGGTAAGTGAATATTTAGAGAAGGTGGTGGCATAGTGAAAAATTTAGCTATATCGAGGCGTTATGCTAAGGCACTTCTGCTTATCGGTAAAGAGGACGGAAATGCCGAAATCTACAGGCAGGAACTGGATCATCTGGCAAGTCTGGTTGCCAGGGAGAAAGGGCTTGAACAGGCATTGACAAACCCGCTTTACAATGCATCATCGCGGAAAAAGGTCTTGCAGCTTGTAATTGAAAAACTTGATCTTTCAAAAGCGACGAGATCTTTCCTATTTCTGTTGTTTGATAAGGGCCGTATAGGGTTTCTTGTTACTATAAACGAATTTTATCAGAAACTGGCCGATGAGCTGAAAAATGTGGCTCGTGCCAGCCTGGTTTCGGCTGCGGAACTTAAATCCGAAACCGTAGAAAAGATCCGTGCTACCCTGTCTAAGAAGACAGGTAAAGATATTGTTCTGGATGTCAGGGTAGATCCCGGACTTATCGGAGGAGTTGTTTCCAGAATAGGTGATCTTGTTTTGGATGGTAGCATCAAAACACAATTGCTCAATATGAGAGAATCTTTAAAAAGGGGTGAGAGTGTATAATGGAATTAAGAGCTGAAGAAATAAGTCAGATAATCAAAGGTCAGATTGCAGATTATGACAAGAAAGTCGAGTTAAGCGAGACGGGAGTTGTCTTATCTGTCGGTGATGGTATCGCCAGGGTTTACGGGCTTGAGAAAGCAATGGCTTTGGAACTTGTTGAATTCCCGGGCGGGATTTTAGGCCTTGTGCTTAACCTTGAAGAAGATAATGTGGGTATTGCCGTTATGGGCGAAGTTGTCCACATTAAAGAGGGTGATGTGGTCAAACGCACAGGCCGTATCGCCCAGGTTCCTGTTGGTGAGGCGGTTCTGGGGCGGGTTGTTTCCGCCGTCGGGGAACCGATTGATGGGAAAGGCCCTATTGACGCAAAAGAGTTCAGAAGGGTTGAGATGGTGGCGCCCGGCGTTATCGCCAGAAAAAGCGTTCATGAATCGATGCTGACCGGCCTCAAAGCCATAGATGCTATGACTCCGGTAGGCAGGGGTCAGCGGGAACTCATTATTGGCGACCGGCAGATTGGAAAAACTGCGATTGCGATAGATTCCATCCTGAGCCAGAAAGGACAGAACGTATATTGCATATATGTCGCATGCGGTCAGAAGAAATCGACAGTGGCACAGGTTGTTGCCGTTCTCGAAAAATACGGAGCAATGGAGTATACTACGGTTGTAGCGGCATGCGCAAGCGATCCCGCCACACTTCAGTATGTAGCTCCGTATGCAGGATGTGCAATGGGTGAA
>Ga0105102_10000137_pt1 | contig 18348 bp, 15 predicted proteins | sample PPLLaktember2015_FD_87032 | JGI IMG/M metagenome (GOLD analysis project Ga0105102, IMG submission 87032) | Freshwater sediment microbial communities from Prairie Pothole Lake near Jamestown, North Dakota, USA - PPLs Lake P7 Core (6) Depth... | ecosystem: Environmental > Aquatic > Freshwater >...
ATCAAAAAGACAAGTATCTCGGCCGTTTTTCCCAAATGATGCAATAAAATTTCTTCTGTATGCGTCGGAATCAATTTGTGCAGGGCTGCATCAACTTCAAAAACATCCAGATGCCCAAGAGCAACTATGGCCCAGCACAAAGCCATCATAACCAAAGCCGGTATGAGCTTATCAATATGCAATTGATGTTCAAGCGTGATGGCCAGATAACCCAGGATAAAAATTGCAATAACAAGTATTTCCATGTTCAATTAATATGCAATAAATATAATAATTTAAATTAATTCCCTGAGCGCAATTTCAAAAGCCGTTTTTGAAATATTTGTTTTGGCCGGATTTTCCTTATGTACTTTTTTCAATGCCTTCCTGATCGTTCCTGAAATATCATTGAAGATCAGTTCATCTTTCATCGGCAGGGGTATTTTCTTTTCCATCAAATAGGCAAAAACCCTGGCTATTCCGCAATTCGATATAAAATCGGGAATCAGGCTAACCTGTTGATCTGTGTACTCCATGATAGGACCAAAAAAGATCTCCTTATCTGCAAATGGCACATTGGCGCCGGGAGAAATAACTTCTAGTCCGGTTTTGATCATGGCTGTAATTTGTTCTTTGGTCACCAGTCTCGATGCGGCTGCTGGGATGAATATTTCTGCCGGAACAGACCAGATCCTCTGATTCAACTCATCAAAGGGAATCAGATTTTCGGCAAAAAGTTTGTTTCCTTTTTTGTTCAGATACAAATTTCGTATTTCTTCCAGGGTAAATCCCCTTTCATGGATCAATCCGCCAACACTGTCAATGATACCTACAACTTTTGCCCCGAGCAGGGTGAGGTAAAAAGCTGCTGCTGCGCCCACATTTCCAAAGCCCTGTACGATCACCCGCTTGTTTTTGATGGTACCACCATATATATGGTAATAATGTTTTACGGCTTCCGATACGCCATAACCAGTCAGCATATCAGCAATGGTATACTTCCTTGCCAGGCTCGGAGAATATTTTTCATCCTCTATAACTTTGATCACGCCATGCCTCAACTGCCCGATTCGATTTATCTTTTCAGCCTCGGTTGGCTTAAAATGTCCGTTAAAGACCCCCTCCTGTGGATGCCATACCCCTGAATTTTCGGTAAGTGGGATCACATCACCGATCTCGTCCACATTCAAATCCCCACCGGTGCCGTAATAATATTTTAAGAGCGGGGTTACCGCTTTGTACCACCTTTCCAATACGCCTCTTTTTCTGGGATCATTCGGGTCAAAATTGATTCCTGACTTGGCTCCCCCGATAGGCGGACCACTGACCGTGAATTTGACTTCCATGGTCTTTGCCAGTGACAGTACTTCATTCATATCGAGTCCCTGACGCATTCTTGTACCCCCTCCCGCAGCACCTCCGCGAAGGGAATTGATAACGGTCCAGCCTTCCGCTTCTGTTTCAGAATCTCTCCAGTGAAAAACAATTTCCGGCGCCTTGCTGACGTATTTTTCTAATAATTTTTTCATTTTATGATCATTTTAATGTAAGGTATAAATAACACCGCTGCTGTGATTGATCCTGGCACCGGTTACACTTTTTAGACAATTGATTTCATTTTGATCCTTTAATACCCCCAGCAGTGCAAAAATGATCGCTTCCTTGTAATCGATGATCTCCCTGTTGGGAATAATGAGCTCACTTCCGGTATGGGCCTGCAATCTTTCAACAAGGCAGGTATTCAAAGCACCTCCGCCTGTAACCAAAACCGTGGAAGCCTGGTTCTTCTCAGCCTTATTATTGAGCACTCCGGCCATTTGCATGGCAGTGTGTTCCGTAAAAGTAGCCAGCACATCACCTGGGGAGAGCCTGTATTTGTCCAGGAGCGGAAAAACGATTTCTGCAACGAACTCATAACCCAAAGATTTCGGTTTATCTGTTTTGTAAAATTCCAGATCATTCAGGGCCGATAAAAGCTCGCGGTGGACGTGGCCGGATTTAGACAATTCTCCATTTTTGTCATAGGGGAAACCCAGTTTTTCAGCATAGTGGTTGAGTACAATATTGACCGGAGAAATGTCAAATGCCTGTCTTTCTCCTGATTTTTCGAAGGAGATATTTGAAAATCCGCCTAAATTCAGACAAAATGTGTAATGATCAAACAAATACCGGTCCCCGATGGGTACCAAAGGAGCCCCCTGACCGCCGAGAGCGACATCCTGTTTGCGGAAATCGCAGATGACTTTTAAGCCGGTATGCACACAGATCTCAGGTCCGTTTCCGATCTGGAGTGTAAAATTTTGCTCCGGGCGATGAAAAATTGTATGGCCGTGTGAGGAGATAAAATCGATGTTTTTCAGGCCATTTTTTTTGATAAATTCATTGACCAGCCCGGCCAGAAATTTTCCGTAGATTGCATCGAATCCGGTCAATTTTTCCCCTGAAAAATGGAACGCCTCCTGCAGGTTTTTTTTCCATTTTTCTGAATATGGAATGGTTTCTGTTTTCAATAATTCAAAAGAGTATCCCAATTCCTTCTTTATTTTAACAAAAACCAAATCTACTCCATCTAAAGAAGTCCCGCTCATCAACCCGATGACCTGCCAAATTTTCTGTTCCATATGGTAGTAAAAGTACAAATAGATTTGATAAAAAATGTATCTTTGATACAAATAAAATAACTAAAAAAAACCATATGGATTTTAATTTGACCGAGGAACAAATCATGATCAGGGATGCAGCCAGGGATTTTGCGAAAAATGTACTTCTTCCCGGAGTGATCGAAAGAGACGAGAAGCAGATCTTTCCCAAAGAGGCTGTAAAACAGATGGGTGAACTGGGCTTTCTGGGCATGATGGTAGACCCTGTATACGGAGGTGGCGGTATGGATACGGTATCCTATGTACTTGCCATGGAGGAAATCTCAAAAGTAGATGCCTCGGCTTCCGTAGTCATGTCGGTTAACAATTCGCTGGTTTGCTGGGGATTGGAAAAATTTGGAACAGAAGAACAAAAACAAAAATACCTGGTACCACTTGCACAGGGAGAGATCATAGGCGCTTTTTGTTTAAGTGAACCCGAAGCCGGCAGCGATGCAACCTCACAGAGAACCACGGCGCTTGATCAGGGAGATCATTACCTGCTGAACGGAACGAAAAACTGGATCACGAATGGTTCAAGTGCCTCTGTTTACCTGGTGATGGCACAAACACATCCTGAAAAAGGGCATAAAGGCATCAACGCACTGATCGTTGAAAAAGGACAGAAAGGTTTTGATATCGGGCCCAAAGAGAACAAGATGGGCATCAGAGGCTCTGATACGCATTCCCTCATGTTCAACAATGTGGTGGTTCCCAAGGAAAACAGGATCGGAGAAGATGGTTTTGGCTTTAAATTCGCCATGAAAACACTGGCCGGCGGCCGGATAGGTATAGCCTCACAGGCGCTGGGCATAGCCTCAGGTGCATACGAACTCGCCTTGTCCTATTCAAAACAAAGAAAGGCATTTGGCAAAGAGATCAGCAAGCACCAGGCCATTGCCTTTAAACTGGCTGACATGGCTACAGAAATTGAGGTGGGCAGATTGCTTTGCCTGAAAGCTGCAGCCGACAAAGATGAACACAAAGACTATGACCTGAGTGGTGCGATGGCAAAATTGTACTGTGCAGAAATGGCCATGCGGACTACCGTAGAAGCCGTTCAGATTCACGGCGGATATGGCTACGTGAAAGAATACCATGTGGAAAGACTGATGCGCGATGCCAAAATCACACAGATTTACGAGGGAACCTCAGAGATACAGAAAATTGTGATTTCCAGGGCAGTGATCGGTGACTGATCCTCAGAAAAAACTTATATTTACTTTCACTGAATTTCGTTTGTATGGATTTTATTGATTACTACAAGGTACTGGGAGTGGCAAAAAATGCTGATGATGCAGAGATCAAAAAAGCATACCGCAAACTGGCCCGGAAATACCATCCGGATGTCAACCCCAATGACGCAGGTGCTAAAAAGAAATTTCAGGAGATCAATGAGGCCAATGAAGTTTTGAGCGATCCTGAAAAACGAAAAAAATACGATCAGTACGGTAAAGACTGGCAACACGCCGAACAGTTTGAGCAAGCCGGACAAAGTAAGCGCCAGCAAAGGCCGCAATACAGTTCCCGCGGCCAGGAACAGTTTGATGAATCTGATTTTTCAGATTTCTTCTCAACTATGTTCGGAGGGGCAAGACAGCAAACCGGAAGATCACAAACCAAATTCAAAGGCCAGGATTACAACGCCGAATTACAGCTTGAACTTCAGGATGTGTATACAACCGACAAGAGAACACTTACGGTAAACGAAAAAAATATACGACTTACCATTCCTGCCGGAGTTGAGAACGGACAGACCATAAAAATAGCAGGACACGGTGCACCCGGAATCAACGGCGGACCAAACGGTGACCTCTACATCACCTTCAATATCAGTAACCACTCCAAATTCAAGAGAGATGGTGACAACCTCCATACAAGCATTAACCTGCCGCTCTACACGGCAGTACTGGGCGGAGAGCTTACCATGGATACCCTTGGCGGAAAACTGAAACTGAAAGTCCCGCCCGAAACACAGAACAATACCAAAGTCAAATTAAAAGGCAAAGGATTTCCGGTATATAAAAAAGAAGGATCTTTCGGTGATTTGTACGTGACATATCACATTCAGATCCCCACACACCTTACTGAAAAAGAAAGAGCACTTTTTAATGAATTGTCCAAATTAAGGTAGTATGAAATACGCACTTCCAATTTTTGAAACCCATGAGGATGAGATATGGTTTTCCTGCTTTCTTTTTGCAGACAGATATGACCGGTAAAAACAAATAAATAAAAGAGATGAAACGAGACAGCCTTATTCCCATCGATCAGTTTTGTTTGAACTATGAAATTGAATTTTCTTTTTTATACGAGTTGTCAGAATTTGGTCTGGTCGAAATCAAAACCATAGATCAGAGGGACTACATTCAGGAGGAAGCCATATCCAGCCTTGAAAAAATGATCCGCCTGCATGCGGATCTCGGTATAAATATGGAAGGACTCGATGTGATTCACCATTTATTGCACAGGATTAGCCACCTTGAGAGTGAGATCAACCTGATGAGGAACAAACTGCGTTTTTACGAGGATTAGCACCCTTCATCATAAATTTTAAAATAATTCTTCCTTTTTTAATTTATCCAGGCTAAAGATGCCTTAAAAAGATCTGATTTCAGATCGAAACCGGGAATTTGACCCTATTGAAAGCTCCTATTTTTTAATGATATTAAATTTTAAACATGAATATATTCATAATATTACAATAAAATTATTAAACTATTGAGTATTTTGATTTCTATTCAAGTTTTAATGTTTTTCTTTGCGATTTCAACATCAAAATGTGTATTTTAGCGCATATTTTGATGGTATGACTTATATTAAGCAGGGTTTGTATTTGCCCGAATTTGAACATGACAACTGTGGAGCCGGATTTATTTGCAGCCTGAAAGGCGAGAAGACAAATAAGATCATTCATGATGCCCTGGAGATACTGATAAAACTTGAGCACCGCGGTGCTGTTAGTGCCGATGGCAGAACGGGCGATGGTGCCGGTATACTTATCGATATCCCGCATGAGTTCTTCCAAAAGGTTTGTCCTTTTGAATTGCCTGAGGAAAATAATTACGCCGTGGGTATGGTCTTTTTACCTCCAAGCCTCAATCAGTATAAATTCTGTATGGAAGTACTTGAAACAGAGATCAAAAACCAGGGCCTGAATTTGCTTGGCTGGCGGGAAGTGCCCGTCGACTCTTCTCATTTGGGTAAAATAGCAAAAAAATCAGAACCCAGGATCATGCAGGTTTTTGTTGGCAAACCTGTGTCTGACATGACAGAGCGAAATTTTATCGCCAAAGTGTATACAGCACGAAAAATAGCTGAGAACAAGATCACCCAGTCAAAATTAAAAGACAGCAAACAGTTTTATTTGCCCAGCTTCTCCACTACCACGATCATCTATAAAGGCTTATTAATTCCGGAAGATATACGCAATTATTACCTGGATCTTTCCGACCCGAGTCTCGTGACCAGACTGGCACTTGTGCACCAGCGGTTCTCGACAAATACAGCCCCTTCCTGGGATCTGGCACAGCCTTTCAGGTTTATGTGCCACAACGGTGAGATCAATACCCTGCGGGGCAATGTAAGCAGGATGAGAGCTCGCGAGGAATTGATGAAAAGTGAGATTTTTGGCGATCAGATCAGTGCCTTATTCCCTATCATTCAACCGGGAAAATCTGATTCAGCTTCTATGGATATGGTGGTTGAATTGCTCATGATGACAGGCAGAACACTCCCGGAAGTGATGATGATGCTCGTGCCTGAAGCCTGGGAAAAGGACTACAAAATGCCTGACACAAAAAGGGCCTTTTACGAATACAATGCCTGCATCATGGAACCTTGGGACGGGCCGGCTTCAGTTCCCTTTACCGATGGCAAATACATCGGCGCACTGCTCGACAGAAATGGCCTGAGACCCTCACGATACACCGTGACAAAAAGCGGATATGTTATTATGTCCTCAGAAATAGGTGTACTTGACATCAAGCCTGAAGATGTGGCAAAGCACGGCAGACTGGAACCCGGAAAAATCTTCCTTGTAGATATGGAGGCAGGTAAGATTATCGAGGATGAGGAAGTTAAAAATACGGTGGCTTCAAAGCATCCCTACCGGCAATGGATCAACGACAACCTGCTGCCACTGGCTAAAATACCAAATACCGGAAATCAGTGCCCTGTTGAACTGATATCTTTTAAAACCAGACTTCAGATGTTTGGCTATACACAAGAAGAGCTTGATATTATTATTGCTCCCATGGCTACAAAAGGCTACGAGGCTATTGGTTCTATGGGAATTGACACACCTCTGGCAGTACTTTCAAAAAAACCACAACTTCTTTACAATTATTTCAAGCAGCTGTTTGCTCAGGTAACTAACCCCCCATTGGACGGGATCAGAGAAAAGATCATCACCGACATCAGTCTGGCAGTTGGAGAGGATCGGAATATATTTGAAATCATACCGGAAAACGCGAAGAAACTGAAGATCCAGAATCCTGTGATCTCCAATGATGATATCGACAAGATCAAGAACATTCAGGTACCCGGGTTCAAAGCGCAGGTCATTCCCATACTGTATGATATCAAAAGAGGTCTCAATTCTCTGGAAAGGGCTTTGGATCAGATCGTCAGAAAAGCATTGGATGCCGTGGAGGAAGGCTGCAATATTATTATTTTGTCCGACCGCGGTGCCGACAAGGCTAATGGGCCTATACCTGCCCTGCTGGCCTGCTCCTATTTACATCACAACCTGAACAAAAATAAGAGAAGGTCAAAATTCGGCATTATCATAGAATCTGCTGAACCCAGAGAACCGCATCATTTTGCGACCTTATTCGGATATGGTGCCAGTGCCATTAATCCCTATATGGTAAATGAGATCATCGCTAAAAAAGTAAACGCCGGTGAATACGGCGAAATCGAGGAACAGGTTGCCGTTGACAACTACAACAAGGCCATTGGAAACGGAGTTCTCAAGATCATGAACAAGGTCGGGATATCAACACTGCACTCATATCGCGCTTCTCAGATCTTTGAGGTAGTCGGTTTAAAAAATTCCTTTATAGAAAAGTATTTCCCTTTTACACCTTCCAGAATTGAAGGCATTGGTTTGTACGAGATAGAAAGAGAGATCTCTAAAATACACAAAAAAGCCTTTTTCGGCAGTGATATTGCCGACAATCTCGACATTGAGGTTGGCGGAGATTATCGCTGGAGAAGGGACGGGGAAATTCATTTATTCAATCCGACTACCGTTGCAAAACTGCAGCAGGCTGTGCGGACAAACAGCTATCCCAGCTATCAGGTCTATGCAGAAGCCATCAATGACCAGAGCAAAAACCTGATGACAATAAGAGGATTGTTGGAGTTTCAGAACCTCGATCCCATTCCACTGGAAGAAGTAGAACCCTGGACAAGCATCGTAAAACGGTTTAAAACCGGAGCCATGTCTTACGGATCCATATCCAAGGAGGCACATGAAAACCTGGCCATAGCCATGAACAGAATCGGCGGTAAAAGCAATTCCGGGGAAGGCGGGGAAGACGCAAAAAGATTCATCAAAGAAATCAACGGCGACAGTAAAAACAGTGCTATCAAGCAGGTTGCCTCAGGCAGGTTTGGCGTGACCAGCAATTATCTCACCAATGCCCGCGAGATACAGATTAAAATGGCTCAGGGAGCCAAACCCGGTGAAGGAGGGCAATTACCCGGAGAAAAAGTGTATCCCTGGATTGCCGAAGTTCGCAATTCCACACCTTATGTGGGTTTAATTTCACCTCCACCCCACCACGATATTTATTCCATCGAGGATCTGTCTCAACTGATATTCGACTTAAAGAATGCCAACCGAGATGCGAGAATCAATGTAAAACTCGTCTCAGAGGTCGGTGTAGGGACCATAGCAGCCGGTGTTGCAAAAGCCAAGGCTGATGTGATCCTTATTTCGGGATATGATGGTGGTACGGGAGCCTCTCCGCTCACTTCGCTGCGGCATGCCGGCCTACCCTGGGAACTGGGAATCGCAGAAGCCCAGCAGACACTCGTCCTGAATCACCTGAGAAGCCGTGTGGTACTTGAATGTGACGGCCAACTTAAAACAGGGCGCGATGTAGCCATAGCCTGTTTGCTGGGTGCCGAGGAATTTGGTTTTGCAACTGCTCCTCTGGTCGCTTCGGGCTGCATCATGATGCGGAAATGCCATCTGAATACCTGTCCTGTGGGGATTGCCACCCAGGACCCTGAATTGCGCAAGAATTTTAAGGGAACACCTGAACATGTTATCAACTTCATGTATTTTGTTGCCAAGGAACTGCGTGTGATCATGGCCCAACTCGGTTTCAGGACCATCGAAGAAATGGTTGGTCAATCGCAGAAACTCAATGTAAACAAAGCCATTGATCATAATAAAGCCCAGGGCTTAGACCTGTCAAAGATCCTTTATCAGCCCGAAGGTTATGTCAACAGAACCAAGCGCAATACAGAAGCTCAGGTACACGACCTGGATCAGGCATTGGATTTCAAGATCATAAAAAACGGACATCCGGCCATCTACAGAAAAGAAAAAATGTATTTATCCTATAAAATCAACAATACCAACAGAACTGTCGGTGCCATTGTCAGCAACGAAATCTCCAAGATTTACGGTGGTTTCGGTTTGCCAGAAGACACGATAAACGTCGATTTCTTCGGTTCTGCAGGACAGAGCTTTGGTGCATTTGCAACCTCAGGGCTCACCTTTAAACTCGAAGGAAATACGAATGATTATTTGGGGAAAGGACTATCTGGTGCCAAAATAATTATTAAAAAACCCGCTGCGGCAGATTTTAAAGCGGAGGATAATGTAATCGTCGGCAATGTTTGCTTTTATGGAGCGATCAAAGGCGAAGCCTATATCAACGGAATGGCGGGGGAGCGATTCTGCGTGCGAAATTCAGGTGTGACTGCCGTTGTGGAAGGTTTAGGTGATCATGGTTGCGAATACATGACCGGAGGAAAAGTGGTGGTTTTGGGCAGAACAGGCAGAAATTTTGCTGCCGGAATGAGCGGCGGTATAGCCTATGTTTTTGATCCGTACAAAAAATTCCGGGACGGGCTTTGCAATACGGAAATGGTAGGTCTGGAAGCATTGACCGAAGCCGATTTTACCGAACTGCAGCACCTGATCAGAAAACATTACGATTATACAGACAGCGACAAGGCTGAGGAGATCCTGGGGGACTGGGATAACCTCAAAATGCACTTTACAAAAGTTATGCCTACGGATTATAAAAAAGCGCTGGAAAGAATTGAACGTGAAAAGTTTGAAAAAGAACAAATAACAACCGTATAGAAAATGGGAAAAGTTACTGGTTTTATGGAGTACTCCAGGAAGGATGAAGATAACCTGGAGGTACAGGAAAGGGTAAAGGATTACAGCGAATTTACCCTGACTTTGCCCCAAAATGAATTACAACAGCAGGGCTCAAGGTGTATGGATTGCGGTATACCATTTTGTCACAGCGGTTGCCCGCTTGGCAATTTGATCCCGGATTTCAATGAAATGGTACATAAAAATGACTGGAAAAAGGCACTGAGCATTTTGCATTCCACGAATAATTTTCCCGAATTTACCGGCAGGGTATGTCCTGCTCCCTGTGAAAAAGCTTGTGTGCTTGGGATCGTATCTGACCCGGTATCCATTGAAAATATTGAAAAAAATATCGTTGAACGCGGTTTTAATGAAGGCTGGATCATACCACAGCCGCCAAAGAACAGGACCGGCAAAAGAGTTGCTGTCGTTGGTTCGGGTCCGGCAGGTCTTGCTGCTGCCCAGCAATTGAACAGGGCCGGCCATGCGGTTACCGTATTTGAGAGAGACGACGCTGTTGGCGGACTGTTGCGCTATGGCATTCCTAATTTTAAACTTGAAAAAGGAATCATAGACAGAAGGATCGCTATACTGGAAGCGGAAGGTATTGTTTTTAAGACGAATGCGAACATAGGGGTCAACATCCCGGTATCTGAAATTAAAGCATATGATGCCATTGTTCTATGCGGAGGTGCAACACTGAGAAGGAGCCTGCCAAATATAAAACCCGGCACAACCGGCGTGGAACAGGCCATGGATTTTCTTACGCAGCAAACAAAAGTGCTTTTTGGCCAAACTTTGGATAAAGAGCAGATCACTGCCAAAGGAAAACATGTGATCGTGATTGGTGGCGGAGATACGGGTTCTGATTGCGTTGGAACTTCGAACCGGCAGGGGGCGCTTTCAGTTACAAATTTTGAGATCATGGATAAACCACCCGTGGGCAGAAGCGCATCTACTCCCTGGCCCTTTTGGCCCTTGCAATTAAAAACATCCTCATCTCATGAAGAAGGTTGTGACAGAAACTGGCTCATCAATACCAAAGAATTTATCACCGATGAAAATAACAGGTTAAAGGCAGTTAAAACGGTGCAGGTTGAATGGAAATTCGTTCCCGGTCAAAGACCACAATTGCTCGAAATAGCAGGAACGGAGAAGGTATGGCCCTGTGAACTGGCCTTACTGGCCCTGGGATTTACAGGCCCTGAGACCATATTGAGCGAACAACTGGGTATAGAACTCGATGAAAGAACAAATTACAAAGCATTGCGATACCATACAAACAAATCAAATATTTTTACGGCGGGCGACATGAGGCGCGGACAATCTCTGGTGGTTTGGGCCATCAGTGAAGGCAGAGAGGCCGCCAGAGAGGTAGATCTGTATTTGATGGGAGAAAGCAATTTGCCCTGTAAAGGAAACGGAGATCTGCCGGGAGCTTAGACTAAACGAAACGGGAAAATTTTTTTTCGGAACCTGGCTAAGAATGTATTAAAAAACTGATAGACTCCGTACCATAATACCTTTGGGTGACAATCGATTATCCCTTAACTTCTTCCCAGATACATTCTATTTGGGAAACCTGAGCCAGCACTTCTTTTTCGTTATAATCTTGAGTCGTTTCCATTTTTATTAGAATTTCAGGGTGGTCTGGGTTGTGCTCGATAAACATTTTTTCGGTCTTTATTTTCCGTAAAAATACATTTCAACCCGCAGACGGACTGCGACAAACCGTGTCTGAAAATAAAATATTAATTGGCCAGTTCAATGAGTGTTATTTCCGGCCGCATGCCCAGTCTTCCGGGAAACCCATGCCAGCCAAGGCCCCGGGTTACATACAGGTATTGCTCTTTATTTCTGTGCATACCTGCCCAATGTTCGTATTTGTACTGAATGGGGCTCCATTTTTTGTTTTTCAATTTGATACCGGCCTGCATGCCGTGGGTATGACCCGATAAGGTAAGCAGGATATCTGTTTTTCCAATGACTTCATTCGGCCAATGGCTTGGATCATGAGAGAGCAGGATCTTGGTAGGAATTCCACTGACCGTTTTCATGGCCTTACCAAGGTCACCATACTGTTTGAATGGAGGATTACCCAGATTTTCCACGCCGATAATACCTAAAGGCTCATTTTTGATCACTTCGGTAACAGATTCATTCAGCAACAATTGAAAATCAATTTTTTTAAAGAAGTATTTAATGGATTCAAAATTTTGTTCCTTCCGCTTTTTGGTCTTCCACTCACTGTAATCCCCGTAATCGTGATTTCCCAATACAGCGTATTTTCCATATTTTGCTTTTAAGGGCTTCAGTACCTTGTCCCAGCCTTTTAATTCCCAGGCAAAATTATTGACGATATCGCCGGTAAAAAAAATATAATCCGGTTTCAGGTTGTTGATCAGTTCAACGGCTCTTTCCAAAATGTGATACCGGTAATTGAAACTGCCCAGATGAAGGTCGGATATATGCACAATTCTAAGTCCGGTCAAGCCCTTGGGCAAGAGCGGATTATGTGCTTTGATCCTGTGAATTTTAAATCTGTACAAGGCGAGAAAAACGCCGTAGAGAATCACGAAAAACGGAAGAAAGCCGGCGAACAAACCGATGATCGGAATCAGGATCAGCGATTCTTTTTCCAAAAAAACATAGTTGGTAAAGTAAAGAGATGAAATAACGATTACAAAGATAATTTTTGGGATAAAGGATGAGATCGTCAAGCCGTAAAGTGAAGTTACCAAAAAATGCTTTCTAATCGGGTGTAGTGAATCCAGCCTCAATTTCAGAATAACAATAGATACGATCAATCCAACCGTAAAAAACCAAAATAAAAAATGGATGGTTCTTCTTAAAAAATCTGAAGCAAGGAGATCTGTTATGGATTGCAGCCAATAAAAGGCCAAAATATCTATAATTAAAATAGCCAGACACAATAAAAGAATCTGAAGCATTGAATAGGAACGCATAAACAAAAATTTAATGAGCTTTTATACGTCAGGCCTTACGTCTTTCATCATTGATTGCCCAATACAGGCCTTTTACCCCGGCCACCCATTTATCATATAAAAATATCAGTGCTATCTCTTCGATTGTCTCGATGATACCTAAAAAAATCATATAATAAAACAACCAGTAAACAGGCCCGAAAAACAAAAGCCACAATATAAATATACCCTGGGTAATGGCCGATAATTTGGCCAGAAGGGTATGAAATGAAGTTGTTTTGCCGTATTTCATAAAGGCCAGTACCATTTGCAGTATGTAAAGCGACAAGCCCAGAAATATCCAGAACGAATTTTCTATGACAAAATCCTTTTCAAATACCCATACTCCGATCAGCCCAACGGCAAAGGTTAGCTGGTCGCCGACAGAATCAAGCTGTGAACCCCGCACGCTGCTGATCTTCAATTTTCTTGCAAGGAATCCGTCAATTGCATCCGTGCTGTAACTGACCAGCAGCAACCAGGTGAACAACAAGCGGTGATCCAGCCAGATCAAAACCAACAAAAAAGGCGCTGCTGCAATGCGGTAGAAAGAGAACCAATCCGCAATATTAAAATTTTTAAAAGTCAGTCCCAAATTTGATTTCATGATCTGCCCAATTTCATGTACACTTATTTAATGCCTTACGTAAAGTTACTATTTATCCGGGAAATTCGAAATAATGAGGGATAATATTTTAGCTGGATAGCAATCTTCCCAAATCAACAAATAAATGATTGGCTTCATGGTTTTATTTCCTGTTTTTCTTTGCTCTGAAATGATCAATAAAGACAAGGCCCAGGAATGAAAATTTATGATTTATTAATTCTTTCTATCCGGAAAAAGTCAAGCCATACAGGTTCATGATCTTTTTTTCGGGACATTTTGCACCGGATTCTCTTTGTTTTTTACATAGATCAGTTTATGCCTGCTCTTGGGATTTTCTCTTTGCTCAAGATCAAACCTGCCTATCGACTTGATCAATGGAGTAAGCTTTTCAAAACCGTAATTTCTGGAATCAAAATTAGGTTGCTTCTTTTGCAATAAACTGCCTACATCACCCAGAAATGCCCAGCCATCTTCTTCAGAAAGATCGTTGATCGTGGTTTCGATCAGTTTGATCTCTTTATTGGTAATCTTATCCACCACCACTCTCGCCGTTTCTTTTTCATTTTCAGATACCCTTTCCTTTGACTGGTTATTTAAGATCTCGATATAAATGAACTTATCACAGGCAACAATAAACGGATTGGGCGTCTTTTTTTCGCCTATCCCTATCACCTGAAGGCCGGATTCCCGCAAGCGCGTAGCCAGTCTGGTAAAATCGCTGTCGCTTGAAACCAGACAGAAGCCGTTAACTTTTCCGGAATACAAAATATCCATGGCGTCTATGATCATGGCGGAGTCTGTTGCGTTTTTACCCGAGGTATATCCGTATTGCTGTATGGGTGTAATGGCGTTCTCCAGCAACAGGTTTTTCCATTTCGCCAGATTGGGCTTGGTCCAGTCACCGTAAATTCTTTTGATTGTTGGGTTTCCGTATTTCGCGATCTCTTCCATCATCTCCTTGATCGAGGCTGAAGGTATGTTATCGCCATCAATTAAAACAGCCAGGTTTGCATTCATAATTTTTAAATTTATTTCCAGATACCTATTTCTTGATTCAATTCCAGCGAATCACCAATTTCTGACAATTAGTTAAAGCTACACAATTTAGAAATTACTACAAGCCTTTTTTTGATTCTTTTATTGCAAAATCACAGGCCCTGGCGGTAAGGGCCATATAGGTCAATGACGGGTTCTGTGTTGCAGTTGAGGTCATACAGGCTCCATCTGTTACAAACACATTTTTACAACTGTGCAATTGATTCCATGCGTTGAGCAGGGATGTTTTCGGATCTCTGCCCATACGAACCCCTCCCATCTCGTGAATATCGAGTCCCGGCGCCTGTTTTGAATCAAGCGTGCGTATGTTCGTATAACCCGCTACCGTAAACATTTCAGTAAATTGCTCTATAAAATCTGCTGTCATCTTTTCGTCATTTTCGTCATAGCCCACATCAATCTTGAGCAAGGGCATGCCCCAGGTATCTTTTATATGAGGGTCGAGTGTGACCTTGCTTCCTTCTTTAGGAATAGTCTCTCCCATGAACTGTCCGGTGAGTTCCCAGGGGCCGTAAGTCGGATTCAACAGTCCCTTTTTCAGTGTTTCACCTATTCCATCTGTATTCGTAACAATTTTTCTGATGCCGGAGAGATAAGTAGCATAGCCCCTTAAAAAATCTGTTTCCTGCTTCAGCACATTCCTGAATCTCGGAATATAGGCGGCGGTAGGTCTTCTTCCTGTGGTATACTTGTCTTCAAGGCCTTCAAATTCAGCAAAAATATTTATCCGGTAATTGTGAAATGCTATGTATTTTCCCAGCAGTCCGTTATCATTTCCCAGTCCCTGAGGAAATCGGGAAGACACAGAATTCAGCAGGATCAGGTTGGTATTTAGCGCTCCGGCATTCACAAAAATAATATTGCCAAAAAATTCGCTGGTCTCTTTGGTTTCAGAGTTGATGACCAAAACCCCTGTTGCTTTTTCCTTTTTATCATCATAAATCACAGAATGGACAACGGCATGATTCACCAGGGTGAGCTTGCCTGTTTTCATAGCCCAGGGTATGGTACTTGAATTGCTGCTGAAATAGCCTCCAAAAGGGCAACCCCGCTGGCATAAATCTCTGAACTGGCATTTTGATCTGCCCTGCAGGTTAAAAATTTCTTTTTGTTCTGTTATATGGGCACACCTGCCGCTGATCACATGTCTGTTTTTATAGTGTGCGGCAACCTTTTCACTAAAGTGCTTTTCAACACAATTCAAACCCATGGCTGGTAAAAACTCCCCATCGGGCAGTTCCGGTAAGCCATCGTTGTTACCTGCTATGCCGACAAACTTTTCAACATAACTGTACCAGGGTGCAAGCTCCCGGTAGCGGATTGGCCAGTCAACTGCAAATTGATCACGGGCCGGACCTTCAAAGTCGTAATCGCTCCAGCGCTGGGTTTGCCTGGCCCACAACAAAGATCTTCCCCCTGTCTGGTACCCTCTGATCCAGTCAAAAGGTTTATCCTGAACGTAAGGGTGTTCCTTATCCTTAACAAAAAAATGTGCGGCATCTTCCTTGAAAGCGTAGCACCTGCTTACAATCGGGTTATCTTTAATAACATCATGCGGCATCGTTCCCCTGTGGGGAAATTCCCAGGGAAATTTATTGGTTGTCGGATAATCAACATTGTGTTTTACATCCGGTCCGCGTTCCAGTACGAGTGTTTTTAATCCTTTTTCGCAAAACTCTTTGGCAGCCCAACCCCCGCTCATCCCTGAACCGATCACAATGGCATCAAATGTTCTTTCTTCTTTTGTTTTCTTGTTATCAGGCATTGATGTTTATTTTACTTGATCCCTCAATTGTCTCACAGAGCCCGTATCTGCCAGGGACTAAGGTATAAGGCATTTCCTTGGTCATTACGTATTCGGAATACATGAATCCCAGTACTGCATAATGCTTGCTCAACTTCAGAAATTCATGTACAGATCCTCCGGTTCCGGAGAGGAGCCTGTTCAACAGTTCCTCCTTTTCTGCAGAAGTCAACTTTGTAAAAGGCTTGCTGTTTTGTTTTTTTGCCTCCATTTCAAGTTCTTCGAGCCCGCTGATAAAAGCGGCCTGTTCCTTTTCAGAGCAACAATCATTTACCATGAGCTGCACAAAGGCATGCAATTGTAAGGACGCACCGGCAGCTTCAGCTGGCAAAATGGCTGAAACAACTTCCTTCAGGAGTTTTTCCTGTGCGGGACTCAGATTGAAGCCCTGCAGCGCGGTTAATGTCTTCTCCTGATTGAAATCACAGGCAGGAAACAGCGCGAGACCCAGACCGAGTGCACCGATATTTTTTAAAGCCAGTCTTCTTTGCATAATCACAATTCAGGTCTTAAATGTACTCCAAGTTCACAATTAAATAAAACAATCTCAAAAATTATATAGGATTATACAGATCAGCCATAAACCGCTTTAATATAATTTCCATTTAGAAACAAATCGGGATCGACAGCACTTTGCAGGATTATGCCCTTACTTTCGCCGTCGAGCAAGATCTGTGCAGCCTGAAGCAGGGGTGCGGCGGTAGTTGTTTGTATCGCTCTCAGCCGGTGTTTTCCGATTTTCTGAGGGTAAATACGTTTCGCTATTTCTCGCCTACGCAGTATACCCGCTGCATCATGTCCCTCCACTGAGGCATACAAAACGACGAGGTCATCCTCAATATGGGGTATAGCTTCTTCCATTTTTCTTTGTAAAGCAGCCACAGGGTCATTTCCCTGTTCACCCTTTTTGATCTGTTCCTCTATCCATGCGTAGTGCCCGGGATATCTGAGCGTTTTGTAATCAAGTTTTTTTACCTTGTTTGCAAGGGCATCAGGAAGGTCTGCGGCACCGCCGGAAGTAAGTGCTTCCTCATAGGTAATCCCGTCGATCAAAATGGCTGACCTTCCCGTCAGCGCAGGCAGGCTGGTTTTTTTAAACTCCCGGATACCCAGGGCATCCTTTACATATTCGGTTGCCACACCAACGGGGCTCCAGGTAAAACCATAGTAATGAGGTGCCACGGCATGGCGTGTCAGGGCACCGACCTTCATTTCCAGCTTGTCTGCTTTTGCCACAGCAAAGTCCAGACAGAACTGCCTGAAAAGCTGGTGTCCAAGTACATTGATGTAACCTGGCGCCAGTCCTGTTTGCAATAAAAATCCCGTTTTTACATCTTTGGCCAGGGCTATGATCTCTTGCGTTTCTGAAACATATTCTGTTAAATTGGCATAGTGCAGTTGGAATTTTTTTGCCAGTGCAGCCATTTTTGGAGCCAGATGACCCGGCAGGCAATCGAGTAGTATATCTCCTTGGCGGAGGATCTGCTCCATACCCGGGTTGACATCTTCAGTCAAGTGAAATGCCTGTATGTCACAAGGCCTGGTTGTACCGGCCTGAACCCACTGCACGAGTTTTTCCGCCTTTTCAAGGTTTCTGTTTCCGACATAAATACCCGGTGTAAGTACACTTAATTCAGCGAGCATCAGCGCTGCAGCTTCTGCTATCCCTCCGGCTCCGGCGATAATAATATGGTAGTGGGTTTTCATTTTTTAAAAATAAGAAATAATCTGCTCAGGCATGGAACCCGATCGCATAAAAAAAATGCGGCAAGTACTGAAACAGGAAACAATGAGATTAAACAGATGGAACCATTCAGCTTACCTGTCAGGTTTGGTATTATTCCAGTGTGATGCTCATGATCTCCAAACGGAACTGTTCCTCTTTTTTGTTCCCGATCAGGAATGCGATCTCCTGTAGTTTTTCACCGTTA